>Ga0136560_1002020_pt1 | contig 10324 bp, 8 predicted proteins | sample AntRauMeHopE1497_FD_104925 | JGI IMG/M metagenome (GOLD analysis project Ga0136560, IMG submission 104925) | Saline lake microbial communities from Rauer Islands, Antarctica - Metagenome Hop E1 #497 | ecosystem: Environmental > Aquatic > Non-marine Saline and Alkaline > Saline | place...
CAAAATTAGCCATTTTAGAAGCAAAATTATCTACGCAGATACTTACCCGCGGGTTTTGCTTAATTTATCTAAAACGTTCGCGCAGCGACTGCAAATGTTGGCAGCATTGTTGCTCATTGCATTTAAGTACAAGTTCCGTATTGGGAAATTCGAACAGCAATAGTTCATTAAGCGGCAATCAACTTGACCTTACAGCCTCATTTTTGTGTGATTTTAGACATTGATGTGCAGTTAGCAATAACGGCGAGTTCAAAATAAACTGTAAACGTTCTATTGGGTTGTTGAACTAAAATAGACGGTATACTAATCATAATTTCTACTCTCGTTAGTTCTTACTAAGCATCAAATAACCTTGTCCGCGTATGGTTAATATTTCTATTTCGCTATTACTAAACACAATCCGTAATTCTGAAATCATTACATTTACATTATTAAGAACTTTATTTTGTGTTCCCCAAACATATTGAAGTAAAAATGCTCTACTTAATACCTGCCCTTTATAGCGATGCAAAGCGCACAGCATCCTATAGTTTGTTTCGTTTATCCGGCGTTTTTTACCGTGTATAGAAATACTTATTCGGGTTATAGCAATCCCCTTGGAAAGTATTAGCTCATCGTATTTAAACGGACAATTAAAACAAAACGCTTCACAAGGAACACTTTTGTGACCCATATGACTCTGATATTTAGACTGCTCACGTATTTCATATGCTGTCTCTATAACGGAGGTGTCATTTATAAAATCTTCGCCACTGTCAATTATAGGCTTGCTTGTTAAGAACCTTTTATCGAACATCAGGAGCTCTCAATTAGTAAATTTTTTATTTTTTACACCAGTAACCAAAACACCTCAATAATAATAAAATTAATAAAAATTAATAAAAATTAATAACAAAAAATAACAAAATTAATTCCATTTCAAACTTATGTCTAAAAAAGTAGCGTCCTTGCCATACCCTCAGGATTACCGCTTTATAACTTTCATATATACAACGAGTACGTATGAGATAAACCCTTGATAGATTAATTGGTGAATGTGTGCGGCCAGAGCATCTTAATGAAGGCGCTCGCGGGTGATGGTTAGGCACCTTATATGAATATGGGGTATCGATGCTATAACAGTAGATAGATGAGGCGGTGGCGACACAATTTGGTATGAATAAATAACAAACAACAAGATAGCCAGCATCTGATCAAATATGCCGTATTACAATGGGCGCTTAAATTCATTTATAATTTTTATAAATATTCAAAGTAGCAATGCAACAAAGTACCGTCAGGTGTAAATTATCAACAGGTTTGTTAGTTGAATGTTAAAAATTACGAATGTGATATTTCTCGATAATGACTTTTCAAATGAAGTCTACACAAAGAATAATACTGTTGGTGCAAGGTTTCAATGTACATCATCAATTACAAAAGCTATCGAATTAACTCGTACACAGCGTGTCGACTTCATTGTGGTCAGCGATAATTTGCTTGGTATAGACTTATTAGCCTTTCAAAAAAATCTAAGTGCTATGACCAGCACAAGTGACATTCCTGTATTCTTATATACAAAAAACTTGGACCCTTTTTACAAAAAAAATATGCTCAGTGGTGGATATGTTGGTGCACTTCACGCACCAATGGATCTAGAAATAATACATCTCAATCTAGCAATATCCTCCCAGGTCAAACGCGCCCCTGTTAGTTGCACAAGTTCACGCTCGCAGGAGAAGCAAACGTTATATGCTGAGCACTTTGGATTGCAGCAAAAATTACCGCGAGTAAATTCTGTTTCTAGTGGGCATTATAATCTTGTGCTGTCTGTGATCGAAATAATAAAATCAAACCCAACAAGGTCTCCAAAAATGGCTGATTTGGAAGCAAAGCTATGTACAACTGCTGCTCAGATAAACACCGCTTTTATGGCTTGCTATCACTGTTCGATGGCCGTATGGATCCGAGAAGAAAAGCTGCTTGTGGCTAAGAGTCTGGTTGTTAATGGTTTTGGTAGCATCAACGAGATCGCCATTAGACTTGGTTATTCTGATAGTCCTCATTTCTCGCGTACCTTCAAAACTAGATTTGGGTGTTCACCAAAAAGGATGCAACTTCAAGAATTTGCGGTGCATATGGCATGAGCCTAAGATCACATAATATTAGTTCAGTTTAATGTTAATTGGGGTGTTAATAGCACAGTAAGCAGTTTTGAAATAAAAATGTTAGCCATTTACAGAAATGCCCGCATTAAAAATGTTAGCCATTTACAGAAATGCCCGCATTTATATTTTTTACATAACAGGCACCACTAAAGCCGGGTGCTTTTTCGATTATTCATTTATTTTAATTAATATTCATCTTTTCTTGTATTTAACCATTTTTATATTGTGTTTTTTATAGTTGCTAATGCAGGCACCTTGCATTTGCTTAATAATGAATATAAGAAATTGTGACCAGCTAGCGTCGGGCCATTGCCCCTTGTTCAGAATGGCTACTTTTGGCAATGGTATTTTTGGAGTGCGTTATTATGAAGCAGTTACACACAATGTTATGGGCAACGCTGTTGCTAGTGGCGGCGCCTTTTGCCGCTAAGGCTGATACGGCAAGCAGTACCGTTGATAGTTGGGTGGGTCTTGAGTCGCCATTTCGGGTAATATGCACCAGTGTAAACTTCGGGGTTTGGTTTGTACCCCCCGGTAATAGAGGTGGCATAACCACGCTTTCGCTGGATATCGCAACTGGGACCACCGACACCGTGGTTACAGTAAGCGGTACAGGCTCTGATAGGTTGGCAGTCATCGCAGATCGCGGCTATGATTCACCCTTGGCGGGTGTTTGCAATGTTAAAGGCACCTTGGCCGACAATGGCGCATCGCTAACTATCAGCTTTGCAAGTGATAGTAATATAGACATGGAACTGGAACCCTTCATGCATATTTTCGCCACTGGCTTAGCCGCGGCACCAGAGGGTGCAACGCTTAAGGTGACGCTTCGTACCCCTGAAACCGGCAGAGCTTCAGTGCAGGTAACCGGCGGTGAGGCGGTGTTTAGAGTGGTGGGCGACCTAACCATTCCCAATAATATTTCACGCGAAAATTACGGCGCCTACAAAGCCATTCAGCCAGCAACCATAATAGTGTCGGACGGTGTATAATAGCGCTGAATGGCGTTTGCGGCTAGATTGTGAGTACTGGCAGTAAAGAAAATGCAGTTCATGCTTACTTTGCGCGGAGAGTAAATATCGTTAATGTTGCAAAAAAGAAAGCTATCAATAAGCTCAATTTATGCTGCGCTATAGTTGTAGGCTCGCTCGCTATACAAGCTCAGGCGCAGGTTGAAACATCAAGCGCCATCTTTGGCGTGAGTGGCACCTCAGAGCCTGCTATGGTAATTGCCTGCACCGACGTTAACTTTGGTGTTTGGCGTGTGCCCTTAGGCCGCCGTAGTGGCGGCGCTACTGTTATCAGTTTAGACACTGATGGCAACACAAGAATTGACAGCGGTAGCACAGCCAATATTGCGCTTGCAGGAGGCAGGTCGGCGCCTGCATATTCCCTTTGCACAGTGTCGGGCTCAAATGCAGCTTCAGGCAGCCAAGGTGAAGCTTCTCTTATTGGTGCTTCTGGTGCTTTCGCAGGAAATATTTCGGGCACTAGCGGATTTGAATCTGAATTGACTGCAGCGCCCGTGGGTGCGTTAACAAGCATGACTTATTCAATGGCACTTTCTAACACCGTTCCGAGTATACAAAATGGCGCTGCCAGCTTCAAAATTCATGGGACAATAACGATACCTGATGGGCTTGCTCTTGATAGTTACGGTGATTATAAGTCGCCTACTGTTGAAATTAGCTTTGACGATAAGGCTGCTAGTGAGTGAGGGTATAACGCACCGGCGGTGCTGACGCACAGATGTTTGTAAAGTATTGCTTATCTTTATATGCTGGTTTTACACGCCACAGGCACCCCAAAAGCCCACTGACTTTTCGCTTATTCATTTAGTTCGCTTTATATTCATTTTTTCTTGTATTTTACCAGTTTTATATTGTGTTTCTTCTAATTGTTAATGCGGGCACGCTGCATTTGTTAGAAAATGTTATTAAGGGTGCTACTCGTGAGCTTTTGCTCTTTGATAAGAATGCTTGGTTTTGGATTACGCTCGTTTGGTATGCAGTATAATTGCTGTCTAATAAACTACGCTACCATCAAAGCCTGCCTAATCGCCACTTCAGAAGTGGCAGTTGGGCTGTTGAGTATATTGCGGGGATTGCCCTCTAAAAACACGCTATTGAGGCTATTTGGATATTGAAATAAGCGTCATTACTTTTATAAAAGTAGAGCATCTTAAAATGGAAAGATTTACAAAAATCAGTTTATGCGCGGCTTTAGTAGCAGCTTCACTAGCCTCTACCGCGCAAGCTGAAACGGCTAGCACCACCGTTAACGTATATGCCGGCTTAGCGTCTGTTATGCAGCTTCAGTGCGGCCCCGTTAACTTTGGTGTTTGGCGCGTGCCTGCAATGACTCGTTCCGCAGCTACTACCATTACTTTACCCGCTACAGGGGATCCCGTTGTTACGGCGCCTGGTGCCGACGATGCAAACATTTCGTTATCAATCAAGTGGACGGCGCCTGCACGTAGTAGTTGCCTCGTATTAAATTCGGCTGCTGCAGATGGTGTTAAGGGCACCGTAGCATTTGCCGCAGGTGTTAATACGGGTACTTTCTTGTCTAACGGGGGCACAGGATCTCTAGATGCAGCATTGGGGGCTCCAGAAGAGCCATTAACAGACTTTACTTATGCCCTTGTATTCACCGAGCCTTCGGCAATGGATGAAGGCCTATCAAGGTTCGACATTCACGGAACCATGAGCATCCCTGCTGCCATTAGTAGTAAAAATCTCGGTGGTTATGAAGCAGCTGCTAACACGATCACTTTTGATGATGGTTTATAGGGCTTCAAGTACACTTTAGTGTAATTTGAGATGGGAGGTTGGCAGCTAAGTAGCTGCCATCACTCTAGCAATAAGCGCGTAATAGCATCGCGCTTATTATTTTAAGTCATAATAAGCGCTAATGAGCTAATGCTTTAGCACATTCCCCATTTGTACTAAACCACAAAGTTTGCAGATAAACACTTTTAGCCTTGTTGTGGGCCATGGCGATGCAATAACTGTCAGATGCATCGCTTAACACACCGGCGGTGTTAACGCACACATGTTTGTAGAGTATTGCTTATCTTTATATGCTGGTTTTACACGCCACAGGCACCCCAAAAGCCACCTGACTTTTAGCTTATTCATTTTTCTCAATTAATATTCATTTTTTCTTGTATTTTACCAATTTTTTGTTGTGTTTCTTTCAATTATTAATGCAAGCACGTTGCATTTGCTAGAAAATATCTCACGTGTAAGTCATCCGACCGTGGGCCTGAACTTGCGGTTTTGTTCTTTGATAAGAATGCTTGGTTTTGGATTACGCTCGTTTGGTATGCAGCATAATTGTCGTCTAATAAATTACGCTGCCTTCAAAGCCTGCCCAGCCACCACTGCAGAAGTGGCAGTTGGGCAAGTGACTATATTGCGAGGATTGCTCGCTAAAAACACGCTATTGAGGTTCTTTTGATATCGAAATAAGCGTCATTACTGTTATAAAAATAGGACATCTTAAAATGAAAAGATTTACAAAAATCAGTTTATGCGCTGCTGTAGTAGCAGCTTCACTAGCCACCACCGCGCAAGCTGAAACGGCTAACACCACCGTTGAGGTGTATGCCGGCTTAGCGTCTGTTATGGAGCTTACCTGCAGCGACGTTAACTTTGGCGTTTGGCGCGTGCCTACAGGCACTCGTACTGGCAGTTCATCCGGCGCCACTACGATCACTTTGAATGATGCAGACAGTGCCACCGTTACCGCAGGTTCTTCTGACAAAGTAGCGCTATCAAATGCCTGGACAGCCCCTAAAACGGGTACTTGCAACGTAACCGGGTCTGCCAGAACTGATGGTGGCTCCGGCACCGCTTCACTTAGTGATGCCTCTGGTAATTTCGCAACGAGCGTAGGCACAGGATTTGAAAATGAATCGATTGATGCGCCAAGCACGCCCTTAAGCGAAGGCAGTTTTACCTATGCCCTAACCCTCTCATCAACTACCCCAGAAATAAGCGGCACTGGCACTTCTGCTTTTACAATTCAGGGAACCATGAGCATTCCTGATAATCTAGTTGCTGACAATTACGGTGGTTATAAATCGGCCGATATTACAGTCACTTTTGATGATGACAGTCCCGGATAATAAGCCTTCAAGTACGCTTTAGTGTAATTCGAGATGGGCAATGGCAGCTAAGTAGCTGCCAATCTCTACCAATAAGCGCGTAGTAGCTGCGCGCTTATTATTTTAAGTCATATTAAGCGCTAATGAGCTAATGCTAAGCGAGTCGCTTATAAGATATGACGACCAAACCACATCAATAAGGCTTGCATCATTAAGCAAACAGGCTTTATTGATGTGGTAAACCATAAGGAGATTGAGCATTGAAAATATTAACAAAACCCAGTGTATGTGACGCTTTGTTGGTAGGCCTACTAGCCACTGCGGCGCATGCTGAAACAGGCAGCATTACAATTGATGATAATGCTGGAGAGTATTTTAAATAGGCAGCAATGACCGCCTTCTTCGCAGCATGGTTAGACTTGCCATTGCTACAAGGTTTTTTGTTTATGTCAAAGTCCCACAAAATTTATTAAGCGGCTGGTAATCGGCTGCTATTACTGAGTTTATTATATATGCCTTATTCGTTTCGTTATTTATTTATGCCTACCGCACTTGGTTTATGTTTATTAAGTGGTCCTGCTTTAGGCCAATCCGGCGGTGTATCGGTTGCACTTTCTGATAATTTGATTGTGCTTGACAGCCGTTCACGCTCTGGCTCCATTGAACTGGTTAACTTGGCCAGTGATCCTACCGAATTTACGCTTTCAGTGTTGAGTGTGAAAGACACCCAACTGGACGGTGAGTCGCTTATTCGCTGGGCGCCGCGGCGTGCCCTAGCACCGGCTAATCGTACGGCGCCGTTTCGGGTGTCAGCGCGGCCACCAGGGGATTTACCGCCCGGTGAGTATTTAATTCGCGTGGGCGCAACTGCCAGAGTGCAGTCTCCACCGCCTGTGCCACAGGAATTTGAAAACGCAGAGGGCGAGATGGAAATGGGCTTGTCGGCGGTGGTTCCTATTGTGCCCACACTGCCAATAACGGTGTATTATCGCCATGGCATTGAAACCCCAACGATTAACGCCGGTAGCTTGGTGCTAACGCCCGACAGTATAACCACCATGGGGTATTTCCCGGTGACAAAGCCCGAGCCAAAGTTTAGTTTTGTGGGTGCAGTGCAGGTGATTGAGCAAAACTCAGGCACGATTATTAACCAAGGCCGCCTTCATTTGGCCCAAGGCGTAAGTGCATCTAACGTTAATATGCCACGAGGTGAGCGCGCCATGCTGGCCAACGGCGTTTACTGCCTGCGTATTTGGCACAACTGGCCGGCCGAAGGTGAGCCTAATCAAGAAGTATGTAGCTAAAAGCTAAGTGATTGTGGTTAATGGCTTATTTATGTCTTTTTGCGCTCACAAACAAGGAAATGTTAAGAGTTGTGGTGTGCGCCTTGCTAGTGTGCACCTTGCCGGCCACTGCCAACGCGGCGGTGGACCAAGCACAAGGCGCTGGAGAAGCTAAGTGGTTGCCAACGCTGGCGCAGTTGGTCTTTAATAAGAGAATTTCTGAAGACTATTTAGATATTGTTTATTCAGACCACGGTGGTTTGTTAATCCCCGCAGACAACGTGTTTCGTATGGGGGAGGCTGAAGTTATCCGGCACGGGCCCCAAATATGGGAATTTAAGGTAGCGTCTTTAGGAAGCTCGCTGTGGATTGATTATGAAAACCTGCTGATGCGCGCGAATGGCGAAGAGTCCTCACTAAAGGCTTGGCAGGTAGATGTGGTATTTGATGCGCTATTGATTGATGTGACCATCATTGAAGCGCTGTTTGGTTTAACGATTGATTTTGATGAGCTTAATATGCTGCTTACGGTGCAAACAACTCGGCCATGGCCCTTAGATCTTCGCTTAGCGCGGGAAATGCGCTGGCGCCGCATGCAGGTGGTGCAGGCTTCAGGGCCTCAAGCAAAAACCTATGATATGCCCTACAAGTGGTGGGGAGCGCCACAGTTAAATGTAGCTGCTTCTGTTTCTGAGTCCAATTCAGGACCACAAGTGAGTAACTTTTCAGTGCAAGGCGTAGCCGAGGCCGCATTTTTAACCCATCGTTTTTCCCTTAACGGCGGACTTGATGACGGTGTGCAGTCGGTGCGCTTAAGCTCTGGCCGTCGTGATCCCCGCGGTGGGCTTCTTGGCCTAGACAATTTGTACGAATTTACAATGGGAGATGTTAGCGGGTTTTCTGTGCCACTGGCTCGCGGCGCGGGCTCAGGTGTGGGCGCTGTGGTAAGAGCAGTGCCTTTAACCGTGCCCGATAACTTTGATGTCACGTTTGTAACCGGAGAGGCCCCGCTGGGCTGGTCCGCTGAGTTATATTTAGACGCCCAGCTGTACGATTTTCAGCGGGTTAATGACAGCGGTCAGTATCGCTTTGACGACATCCCCTTGCGCTTTGGTAGCAATGCAATTGTGGTTAAGCTTTACGGTCCCAATGGTCAAGAGCAGTTAGTGGATTATTCTCAGCGCGTTGGCAGCCGTTTAAAAGTGGGCGAATTGCACTGGCAGGCACATGCTGGTAAGCCGCTTATGCAATTGTTTGAACTGCAAGACACCACGCTTGAGCGCCCAGATGCCTGGGTCGGTAGCTTTAAGAGTAATTTGGGGCTTTCACAAAATATATCGGCAGGCCTAAGCTTTGCTAGAGTGGCAGAGGTGGATGAGCTGGGCGAAACCCACACGGGTGAGTTTTACGGCATCGACATTCAGCCCTTTGTGGGCGATACGGCCTTTAATATTAATTACAGTTTTCAGGATTCGGGTGCTCAGGCCTATTCGCTTCGTACTTCGCTGTCATTAGGCAAGGTGTCTTTAGGCCTTGGTTATGAAAACTATGATGATGAATTTGGTAATATTACGCAGGCGCGCAACCGGCTTAAGAACGTTTACTCTGTAAGAACCTCCTTACCGCTGGACTGGTTAGGCCTTGGCAGGCAACGGCTGGGTGTGTCGTTTAATCAAGATTCCTTCATTGATGGTTCCCGCCTTGACAAACAAGAACTTAATTACGGGCATAGTCTTTGGGGCGTTAATGTTAGCCATCGGTACAATTCAAACCAGCGTTATTCGGCCAACGGCTCGCTAAATTCAGAGTTTGATGATTACCGTTTACTTGCCAGCGTTAGCCGTGACCTGTTAACTCTGCGCGGCGAGCTGAACTACGGCATAAAGCCGCTTAACGAATTTCGTAACGCGCGCATTTCTAGCCAGTACCGCGTGAGCGACTGGCAAAACCTGAATGCGGGTATTAGCTTTAATGGCGGTGGACAAACCAGTTATTCGCTGTCTTATACACACTTGTTTGATGCACTGTCTTTGTCTATGAATGCCAGTAGCGGTGGTGGGGATTGGGCGGTTGGACTGAGCATCACCACCAGTTTTGGGATAGTGCCCGGTTACGGGGTGCGTTTGCAGCCCACCATGTCGCTTGAGCGCGGCATGGCACTGATCACCGCAACTGAAACCTGGAATAATCAAGCAGCAATGCCAGTGCAGGGCCTCAAAATGATGGTAAACCAGCGCAACCGCGAGCAAGCCACAAATGCCGACGGACAGCTGGTGGTAGACGATCTGGACACGCTTTCCCCCGCGCATTTGTCGGTGTCTCGCTTTTCCTTACCTGATCCCTTTATGGTGTCAACGCTTGCACAGGCCCAAATCTGGCCTCGTCCGGGTCAGTCGATACGCTTACCCATTACCCTAGTGGAGTCGAGCTTTGTGAGTGGCTCTGCGCTGCTACAGCTGGCAACTGGGCAGCGCGTGCCACTGCGGCGCATGTTTATTGAATTAGTGGACGATGAAGGACGTGTAAGGGCTGAAACCTTGACCCTTGATGACGGATTTTACGAGTTTGAGGAAGCGTTTAGCGGACGCTGGGCTGTGCGATTGAAAGAAAATCAGCCAAACCTTCACGCCCCTATGAACAGCCGCTCACTAGCCTTTGAAATAGCGCCCGGTGAGCTTGAAAAAAGCAATATTGATTTGATTTTCAAGGCTGAGGTTTTGGAGCAGCAGCCGGAACAAGAAATAGAAGATGCAGAGCCAATAGACAAAGCCCCAAAGCTGCCA
>Ga0136560_1002021_pt1 | contig 10323 bp, 14 predicted proteins | sample AntRauMeHopE1497_FD_104925 | JGI IMG/M metagenome (GOLD analysis project Ga0136560, IMG submission 104925) | Saline lake microbial communities from Rauer Islands, Antarctica - Metagenome Hop E1 #497 | ecosystem: Environmental > Aquatic > Non-marine Saline and Alkaline > Saline | place...
ATACGATCGTGTGGGCTGAGAATGGTCTCGCAGACACAGTATTTGCATCTGAACTGCTGCACGAGCACATGGACCAGTCCGGTTCTTTATTGGTGCAGCAGACGATGCAAATGCTAGGTCGGCAGCACATTTTCTCTGGTGGGCATTGCGTCTCCATTTAGGTCCAGCCGGGGGGTTCGGACGGCTCAGGGTCACCAGGGACATCCTCCTCGGGCGGCTCCGGGTCTGAGTCCGGGTCCAGTGGAAAAGCAGCGGTTGCAGCTTTCAAGAATCAGAGTCCTGCTGATGGTCACGGCCGCGAGCGTCAATCTTCCAGCAACGAGACAGGAGTGGCAAAGACGCAGCTGCCCACGTATGAAAGAGCATTGCAACTTGGTCTTGTCGCGAGCGGTGCTGCAATGCGGATGCATTCACACGACCGGGATGACCCCTTTATGCAGGCAGAGAGCCAAGAGATGCAGGAGATGATGTCTCGCTTGCCACCAGGCGCCATCAAAGCTGCAGCCGCAAATCGGAGATCGAGATGCAAGCTCGGAAGACGGCAGGCGAGAGCTGGCTTCGCAAGGGAGGAATCAACACTGCAGCATGATTTGCAGCAGGCGGCCACGATCGTGTACAACATTTGTTCCCTAGAAGACCAAGAACCTCTTGTTGACCGTCCTCCGCTAGCTGGGTTCGGGGCACAAGCTTCATTGGACCTGGCAGACAGCGGCATCAGATTCATGCATGGAGTTGCGCTGACGGCATTTGACGTCACGAGCTCTCGTGCGATCGTGGGGGCGGAGATCGCCAGCCACGTGACCGCACCGGATAGCAGCAAGAAGCGTGCCAGGCCCATATCTCTTTTGCATCACACTTCAAGTGCCACATCGGGCGAGTGCGAGGGTGGCGATTCCACCGCGGATGTGGACGATGACGGGGGTATGGTACTGGCGGTGGCCGAGGCAGTGATACACGATGCTCGCGATGACGCATAAACCGTGGAGCCAGTGGGCGTGGCGGCGTCACACGACAGCCTGGACAACCTGCTTGTTTCTTGGCAGTATCGGTTCGGAGCTGTGTGGGCGTGGCGAATTTAATTGCGAATGGTTCGAGTGTACATTGGCAGCTACCACATGTTCTATCACATGTTCGTTGAATCCTACCCATGTCTCTATACAATCGACGTTGGCTAGCATACGAAGGCCACTGAGAGTACGAACCCATGCCTGCGCCTCGTTGTGTCAGCCTGAATCCATCTCCACTGAATGTGTGGCGTCTAGGAGTACGTCGGAGGTAGCCCAGCACGCTCGGTAGATCGATCACACGAACTCGCTTGGACCTGAGTGGCATCATGCCTTTGAAAGCATGCCTGCGTCCCTCCCTCAGAGAACTATGGCTCGCTTCGAGACGGTGGGGATACCGCCCGCTCGCCCACGCACATCTTTCGCACGGCCGGATGACACGGCGTTGGAGGGTAGCGCACGGGTCGCTGGCAGAGATCCACGGCCGGATGATACGCGATTCGGAATCCGAAGGTTTGTCTTCACTGACGGCTTGGCCGGGGACCCTCTGGCGGTGAACCCCTTGCCAACGCCGCCGTGTAGCAGAAATACCGTCGCTTGGGGGCGCTCGGTGAGTCCGGTTCTCGATTTTGACTTGCTGCGGGAATCCATGGCGATGCCGACCACTCTGATTTGCCTGCTTGCAGGCTTGCGCTATGCAGCGCTAGTGATGGCAGCAGCATTGGCTTGTCTTGTAGCGGCAGCACCACCAGCCCGTGTAGCAAACGCAGCGCTCTTGGCTCGGGGTACGGCTGGGCGGCTGTATGGTCCACAGGTATCCTCTGAGAGAACTTCACTGCTCATTGAACGTTTCAGCGCGGGCGCACTTCCTTTGGCAGCGAGCTTTGCCAATAGCGAGGATTTGCGCCCCTTTTTGCGAGTGCACGTGTTCGCTGGCAATGACGGCGATGGGGATGCAGCACGCTTCGGAGACCTGGAATGATCTAAATTCGCATGTCTTGATGCGCTCGCTTGCTACAGTTGCCCATAGAGTTGGCCTTGTTGCTCAGTAGGCTAGTAGGTCGAAGAGCCACTGGTTGGCTCGACCGTCGCCGTTGTGCTTGAGGCATTCTCGGCCTTGTCTGACCTTTGGCTGGTAACTGCGTCAATATAAGGGCCCAAAATTGATTTTGGTCATGTTCTTGAAGTATTGACAACGCGGCACGACACAATACGATGCAATGCAAGCTAGGCGTTCCGGTCCGTTGGCAGGTATCTGGAATCAACTGCTGGTCATGGCGGTTAGACTTAAAGTGGATGCATAACCATAGTGTGCCATCAGTATAACACTTAATGTGTTGCTCACCATGCACTGGGTCAATGCTCGCGGGAATTTGAGGAAGAACACTTGCCCTCGCGCGCACTAGCGCCACTGCTGCGTACCAGTGTGCCAGCTCGCGTCCGATCGGCCGGCCCTCGTGCTCCCACATAGAGTACGCTTCCTTGGCGACAATCGTCTCGAAGTGGTTTCTGCGGGGCAAGTACGGGCTAGTATCGTATCCGCACGGGATGCGGCAATCATTGTCGTTGGACATTCCAAGATCATGTTTTGCATTGTTGGATTTACCTCACGCGTATGATCCTATCATTCCTAAGCTATATTATAAGCAGATATGCCTGGTTACAAACTCCTTTTTAATTCGATTTCAGGCTCGTGAAGTCCTTGTGATATCCGAATCCCCCGTTTTGGCGCCACCAAGACCAAGACATGTCGCAGCCGGCGCCGATCCATCGATCCGGATGTGATGGAGCCTTGACCAGGGCATGACGTCAGCTGCGAATCACATTCACCGTGCCACTCATTGAGTACGAAGCATACTTGATACAATACATCGCGCTAATTACCCCGTCACGGTCATGGATGACCCACCCTGCGTCCCAGAGCCCCCCTCTTGTGAGTACACAAGATCCCAGCCATTCGTAGCTCCAACTGGTCGTGCCTCGAATGCCCCCCTTGGGGACGTCTCCGCAGTGCTGGGGATTTTCGCCGAATGTGCGACCTCCCACCATGCCGACCAACCTGCATGCTTCTCAATGCTCGCGCTTCCAGGTAGTATTAGGCCGCTATCGCAGCTAGCTTGCATGGTCTCAATCTCCGTCCCGGTCCCGGTCCCGGTCCCGGCCTGAATCTGAGCGTTGAGCAGCAACAGCGCCCTAGCATCTACAGAGCTTGCCGAAGTTGAAGGTACTAGCTGTGGTGCTGCTACGCCCACCAGGTCGTCGGGAACGCCAGCAGAATCAGAAGCAGAATCGCGACGACCGCCGCTGCAACTGCCGCTGGAGCTGGAGCTGGAGCTGGACTTGGGTGCCTGGCTGCGAGCCTTCGAGTGCCGGGCAGCTTCGAACCGTCGGATTTGTTCCCTGGTTCGCTTGCCCGGGTCGTCAAGATTCCGATCCCAGAGTGCTACGTCCAGCATCTCTTTCACCATCTGCTGCATGAACGGTTGCAACCGGCCTCCCGTCTGTTTCAGGTCAGGTCCCGGGTTGAACTCGAGTAGCCACGGATTCATGTCCTGGTCCACGAGAAAATCGATTCCGAATAGTTCGAATCCGTTGGGAAGCGGCATGAAGCCTCCCGTCTCTCCCCGGAACGACTCGAAGAACCTCGTAACGGCGCCGCGCATTCGCCCGTACAGAAGACTGGCGTCCTTCGCACCTGCAGCGAGATGCAGCGGCGAAACGCCAGACGAAACGCCAGTCGAAATGCCGGTGGCAGCAGGGTCTGCATCGCGAGCAGAAGATCTGAGACCACCGCCGCCGTCTCCATTATTTATTCCGGATCGCTCCTCGGCGAGCATGGTGGGAAGCTCGGAGAACGTCCTGACGAACTTACTCTCATCGAAATCGAGCACTTGCTTTGCGACGAGCGAGGAGACGTGGCGATCTGCACGATGCTCACTACCACTCGCTCCAGACGCGTTTCGATCCTTCATCTTTTTCATCTTTTTCATCTTCCTGGCAGTGGCAGCCGCGGCGACGTTAAAGCAGGTGTTTGTTATGTGAGCCGTCATGTCCTCCGGGGGTGGGACTGCGACCACCTCGACAACGCTGGAGGAACGCTTCTACGCAGCTTGGTCGTGCGTTATATGAAGAGCTCCAGGGAGGGTAGGGGGTATGATGTCTTTCGACGAGGAAGGAAGACGAAGATCCGTGGGGGGTGACGTGGTGCCTGCAGCGACTGCTCCTGAATGCAACGGAACTTCAACCGTAATGCCGTTCGCCTTAACGTCACGTGGCCCGGCAGAAGTGACGCTCTCTCTAGCGCTTGGCGCACTCGCGGCGCCGTGGGTGTTTTTGCGGAACCTCGTTGGTGCCACCAGTATGAGCGCCTCCCGAAATAGATGCACCTCGAGCGCTCCGACGCAGAGGACGTACGCTCGCACGTGAAACTTGCGACCACCTTGCAGCAAAAGTGGTCGCTCTACGTATCGTTGGACCACCCACTGGCCGACATCAGGCTCTTCTACGACGGCGTCCCTGACGTCGGATACACTCGTCACGATGCGGATGCCAGCTCCTCGGTTCGTCAAGGATGGTTTGAGCACCCACAGCCGTTGCCTCGCCCCGAGGGCCGTGAGCTCGTGAGGTGGGCCGGCCTAAGCTCTGCTCGATACTGTACTCTCCTCCATTTCTTCCTCGGCATCCCACAGGCACGATGCGAGCAGGGTCTCCTTGTCGAGGACGATGCCGCCTGTCGCTCGAGATGAGCGCTCTCCAAAACCTCCAAGGCTGGCCCTATACTCTACAGCGTCTACAACTACGCCATGAGGAATAACGGATAGAAGTGGATTTGGAAGACCACGGTCTGCACATTTCATGCTGAACTTGTTCACGTGTGCAGCAAGCTGAGCTTTTCTAGTGACGTGCTTCCGAACACAAAATTGGCTTGCGATTGCGTGAGGTTTGCTCAGAATGCACCCCCATTCTAAGTTCTCGTACTCGTCAACATATGCATCCATTGCGCGCTTTCGATACATCTCGGCTACCTCCGTCGACGATGGCGCATAGCTCCGCCATGCGGCCGAATCGTTTCGGCATCTGTGAAGCAGTTCCCGCACATAGACACAATCGTTCCAGAGGAGTACAGACGGTCGACGGGGCTGTATTATACCAGTATATCTATATTTCGCGCGAGTACTACCTTCGAACCGACCTGGCATGCCCAAAAATTAGCGAGATTCCGTCTGCAAAATTATGCAGGGAACGATACGTTCACGAGAGTTCGACAATGTTCGTTGGATCCAGCGGAAAGTGCAACTGCAACTCGCTAGCATTGCACCAATATTCCTTCCTTCCTGGCAAGTTGCTGCATTTATCAACTATTTTAAAAGGCGTGATCTTTTTTTTCCATTCCTGGGTCGGGCATTGCGTTTTACCAAACTGAGTGTTGTAATCGTCGAAGAACTCTTTGAGTCGTGCTTGTGCAGCGGCAAGAAATTAAATTCATGCCGCAAACTTGGTACTGTGAACTGCGCTAAAACATGGTTAATCTAGCATGATGCAACCTACGAGCATACCAACGTACTGTCTCTTTGAAATCTATCGCCGTTCCTGCCTTGAGAGCAGCGATTGCTCTCTTGCTTGCTCCCGATCAGTGCTTTGAAGGCAAGCCTCGCGCTTCAGGATCACCGGTCGCACCACCAGACACACCCGTCCGATAACAACATTCCCGCTCCCTAGTCGAAGCACCACTCGCCGTGATCCCTCGAAATAATCTACCGTGGGAACAAAATAGGACGACGATATTCTCCGGGGGGGCTCACTGCAAGGTGAATCATGGCTTTGCTGCGATGCATCCGCTGCCGCTAAAGCGCCACTATCACTTCCAGCGGGGGTCGAGACAGGCTACTGCGACCTGGCAGAGCTGCTTGCCCCTGCCCCTGACGTAGATTCTCGTTCAGAAGTGGTCAGCTATCGAAGCAAGTCAGGCTACCCCCCACCTCCAGTAATATCGCTATTAGCTACCCCAGGGGAGTGCGGTCTATATCTGCCTCCGTCGCCGTCATGTTCCTCTCGAACCACATCCATGCCAGATCGGCGCGTCCTACCAGTACCAGATCCCGGGACGGATCCCGTCGATGGTGTTGTGGCCGTGGATGTCGTGGGGCGTGAAGTGGATCCGGACCCGGAAGAAGTTCTCAGGGTATCAGACACGGATGTGTTCGTGCTCGTGCTCGTGGTGAGCTGGCGCTACCTTGGCAGGACTTCTCTGCCCATATCTGCAGCATGTGGCTCGGCCAGTTCAATGAACCCGAGCCCGAGTTCAACAGGTATCTGACTTCGATCAGCCGAGCCTTCAGATATGGATACATCTGATCGCTGCGACGCACCTACACTGGTATTTCCAGCGTCTTGGCTTGCTAAACTACCCTTCGTTACCATACGAACAGCAGCTACATCTTCATTTTCACCTTCAATGCTGCCCTTGACGCCTACAGCATGGAGATTTCCAGGCTCGTGACTCTAGGTCTGCTCGACTTCGTACACCCGTGGATTGGAGCCACCCGGAGTCGGAAAATATGAGCGATCACTGCTGTACGGCGTCTTATCTTCGGCTTCGCCTTGCCCTTGCCCCTCAGTCCGGTCTTGGTCGTCGACTGCCAAATGAATCGGGGTGAGGCCTGCCTCTGGGTCGTCCTGCGAGGGGCTGTCTCCCATTGTCTCCCCTGCAGACACATGGTCACCTGTGTCGTTGTCGTCGGCATCATCGTCGGCATCATCGTCCACATTCACGAAGAGAGCGCGTAGGAGTCCAAATTCCTTTGCTACTCGAGTGAACCCAGCTACTTCGCCTTCCTCGTGGTCATGGTCCTCGCCCTGCGTCTATTCTAGGTCCCCCCTGGTAGCACCCAGCATGCGTTCGCGTGGCGCGACCGAAGCTGGCCGGCCGTCCGATGCTGCTGATTCGTAATAACTGCCGGCAGTGATTGCGTCATTATCTCGCAGTCGAGAATCTCGAGGGGTAGGAATGAGAGGCTGCTGCAGATCCTGGGCAGCTGCTGCTCTCGAAGGTGCTTTATGAGGCAGGGCAACGTCTCCATCCAAAGCCAACGGCTACCTTGATCGAGGCGACGCCTTCGCCGAGTCCCCTCTGCCGCCTGGCTACCCCGAAGCTCCATCGAGTCTTGATCCACCGCTTGTGCGTGAACTTCCGGCTTTAAAATGGCTGTGGTCGTCACTGCTTGCATCATGCATAGGACGCAGGGCTCCATGGTCGATCCATGCCTCGCGCTAGCCTTCTGTGCACTCCACCTACGGAGAGTGCTATAAGCGAAGCCTGCTGACCAAGTCACGATTTCGCCTAGAATTCAAACGGTACCCCCGCTTCCTGTCCACGTGTACAAGCTCGACTGCACGGGCCATTGGGTCAACTCCGAATGGGTCGGCACGACGCCTCGCCGTCGAAGTCGCAAATCTGCCAATACGGGGCTGAGAGCTCAACGCACTTCTGCGGCCATCTGACCCCGTGGGGGAGTATGAATCCTCAGGCTCGAAGCCGACCTAGTTTCCATCGGGTGGGCGTTCTGCGGAGTCGCTCTGCTGAAATCTCACTCCGACACTCTGCACACGGATATTGCCGGGTCTTTTTGCCATTCTAACGCTGGCCTGTGCCTCGGCAGGGTCCTCCGTGGAGGACCGTCTTACTTTGTTGGGGAGTCTTCGGGCTCTAGCCCGAGCTGCTACCCCTGTTCCTCGAGTGAAGGACTTGCTAGGGACCATAGCTTGCGCCTAGTGGCCTGCTCGTGCATGCAGCCCTATGGAATCTTGCGTTGAAGCCTCGCTTTGAGACACAATCTCATCACACCTGCGAGAGTCCTTTGTCTCTTTCTGACGTATACGGAGCTCGCCATGTAGTTCCTTGTCGACTCTGATAACGCCTGCCATCGCGTCTTCGCTCTGAGGAACGATGGATAGACCGACTCCTCCGTCTTCGGCTTCGTCAGACACTATCAAAACCACACCCCCGCCTATGCGGCGATCCCGAGGTCCAATGCGAAGTATTCCATCCTGATCATCGAGTGTGTGTGCCTATGGCGGACCCGAGTGAACGCGCAAAGAATCAAGATCCGAATCACGGTACGATGGTGCTCGCCTTGAACTACGATTAGGCATCATCCAGCTGCGCGTGCTGGTACTGATAGAGGTAGCATCGGCACTGCTGCCCGCATCTGCATCTTGGTGGCTGCTGGAATTCGATGTAGCATCTGAAGGAACAAAGCGCGGTACAACTGGAGGCTTCTCTCTGTATGTGCGCCGTACAAGTGCCATCGCGTCGTCTCGCCTCAAGAAAATATCGCGAGAAGACGACGAGGCATTCCGGTGATCCGATGTGCTAGGCCCTTCATCATCTACTGGCTCGAGCACGAGCTTGGCACCGACCCGTCTGGCAATAAGATCGACATCGTAAAGTGCTTTAAGTCGACGTCTGAGAAGTTCCTCCATTTCAGGCTTCGGTAGCCCGTTCGGCATTGTGATGCCAGGTCCTCTTCTGATGCAGCAGAAACCACAACACAAGCCGAAGAGACAGAAACAGGCGAGAAACACAGTCTCACAATCGCGTGCTGGCAGATCGATCGCAATTTGGGGACGACGGGATCGGGCAACACTGGATGGCCAGGTCCCGAAGCTGTCCGATGCAAATTCTTCTTCTACTTCCTGTTGCCGCGGCCAGGCAGCTACTACACCTCCTGACACTGACTAACCAATGTGTACCTGTCGAGGGAGCCCCTGCGAAGCCATGCGTCCAGCTCGTTGCATGTGGAAATTTACGTTGACATTCGGTCCTTCGATACCTCCCTCGCCTAACGACTCAGCAGTATCGTCAACTGTGCCATGATCGTGCACGTCGTCGCTGCCCGTGTTCACGCTCTGTGTTCTTCGAACCACGAGGCTGGAAATCAAGTCTGGAGTAGTACTGTGCCCTTGCCCTGGCACTCCTGCGGTTTCTGTCTCGCTGCCTGAAGTACCATTGGACGTAGCAGCTCGTGGTGGGGTCTCTAGTCGCTACAGCTCCATGGGAGCTACATTGCTGCCTCGCGAAGACCCACCGGCCGAGACGCCGGCACGATTTTGAGCAGTCTCTGCCTATATATAACGCGAACCTACGCCAGCACTTCTTGCTGGCTAGTGCGATTTTAATCGGTCTCGCTGTGCGGCCGTTAGTACGTCTCTTGGTTGCAACCAGCTGCTTTTAGGGTTAGGGTCAAAGCTGTGCCCTTTACGAGCTGCTGAGTGGGCTTGCGACCCAGAGGGTGTCAGCCCGTCAGCGGCTGTTGCACCAACGAACGACGAGTAACGACGGCTTTGCCCAGTTGGCCCGGCCAGAACTCTAGCTTCTCTCCTGCTAAACACAGATTCAACAGATATTTCCGTGCTTTTTCGCATCTCAAGCACCTACTCTGTGGTTAGACCAAACGTAAGTGCCTCTATAGCTGCACCCCGGTCGCACTCCAGGACCCCCAGTGATTCGATCAGGTCTAAATCAGCAATGCGAGCTGGAGTAAGCGCTGTACCGGTCTATCTGCTTTGTGCTCCTAAGCCCCGTGAGGATCGGCGTGATGCGAGCACGCTCGAGGGTTTGCTCATGTCGTTGATCGCAGTAGGCATTGGCAAGCCGCTGCGACTCCAGCGACGAGCGACACGGGCGAGCAATCGCGCAAACTACTTGCCTTGGCTAGCGATAATAAGAGGCTGCATTGGCACTTGTGAAGATGCAGGTGATGCCAATAGTCCACCTGAAGCTAAGGCGTTTTTGAATAGCCCACCTGAAGCTAAGGCGTTTTTGACCGCCCCTCGGGGTAGCGAAGACGCGTTGTCGGAGTCCGTCCCGCTCCCGGTGGAGTCTAAGTGGCTGTTATCACCTGTATCGGTCCCAGAGCCTCGATTTGATGTAGTCATGGCGATACCTCTGGCACTAGCAATGACTGGCATTGCAATACCGGCCGGGCGGGTGAGCACCAGAGGCATTAAAGTGAGGGTGCGATGCTCCCTCAGTTGATCCCTCGTCTCTGCTCCCTCCAGCAGACGAGCAAATGTCCAGAGCCTGTTGATGAAATCCACCCTTCTGGTAGATTCTAATGCGTGTGTAGTGACGATCCCTGCGATAACTGCGAAAAGGGCCCATTGCGCTGACCAGCCAGTGCTCCCCCACCCCGCAGAATACGACTAGCAAAGCATGCCGATGGCGCCGTCAGCTATGCAAAGACACACCGAAAGCTCGTATCCTAAGCTTCCTAGTGTTACGGCCCCTAGCTTTATTAGTAAACTGATCACTCCGAAT
>Ga0136560_1002022_pt1 | contig 10323 bp, 12 predicted proteins | sample AntRauMeHopE1497_FD_104925 | JGI IMG/M metagenome (GOLD analysis project Ga0136560, IMG submission 104925) | Saline lake microbial communities from Rauer Islands, Antarctica - Metagenome Hop E1 #497 | ecosystem: Environmental > Aquatic > Non-marine Saline and Alkaline > Saline | place...
CGAGTCAGATTTGAATCAGTGCTTGGAGCGCATCGAAAAATCCTACTTGGACTGGGAGACCAAGCTCGACAGCCTGGTGGAAGTCGTCCAAACAGTGTTTGTCTCCGTCTGCCAGCAAACTAGCGCATAGGTGCCCGAGTCGCTGCTGAAGGAGGTGGGAGCGCGCATGAACCAGAACCTGTACGGTGTATCATCTGGAGGAGGCGACACCCGGTAGAGTCACCCGGCGACCCGGCTACGCGCTAGTGTGAACGCTGATGCATTGCGATCGTTCCAAAGAACAGGATCGATGAAACGCCCTGCCGGTCTAGCTACTCAATCCACTAATGGCCTCAAATCTTTGCGATCGTCCGACTCTGAAGGTGGAGGGAATTTGGGGCAGCTACCACGGCAGCACCAGCAGTACAACCTGTCACGGCATGCAATCGCGGCAATGCAAAAGCATCGAGACGCTACGAACAGCCGGTAGGGACTATCATCTGCTCTGCGAGGTCGCATCCCCATGGGCCCGGGTCAGAGAACAGCCGCAGCAAGCCGATCGTATGTTCGGCTACCGGGAAGCGCCAACAAACTGCCGAAGGAACAGGCAGGAAGGCGCAGGGTTCCGCACTCGACGCAGGCAGGCCGGCTGAATGGCCGGGGCTTCTTTGGAGATACTTGGGATGGTGTAGATGCGTAGGATCGTCAGCGTCGCAGCAGTAGGGCTGGGTCCGCCTCGTCGACCTCTCGCGACCGTAAGGTCCGGCGTGTGTCCGTAGCTGTGCAAGGGATGAGACGACGTCAGAGTATCACGCGAGAGCAGCTGGCCCAGCCGGATTGATATGATGTGCTATAAGCAATGAGGCACGACCGCTTCGTTTGAACGTGTTCTGTACACCCATTTGCAGTCTACGCCAGTGCGGGATGCAAGCGACGGGTTAGTTAACAGAAGAGACACAGCTGATAGCTGGGACGGCGCTGACTTGTGGTCTTTGGGATGCCCCGCGCATCGTGATAGTAGGTCTAGAGGGGATTTGCGTCCGTACAGGATAAAGACTTGTCGTATAATGTATAGGAGAAGATGTAGTAATTTTGTTCATTCAAAATTGTTCATTAAATGTTTGTTCAATCGATCGAGCCTAGGGCATACTAACATGCGATGTAGCGTGCGATTACTATCTTCCGCTGGACCCAGGAGCAGCATTGTTGTGGCCGACAGGTTCCTCTGCTTTGGCAGCGTAGCCATCCACGTTACCTCTCAGCAGCGCGATGTCTTGGGGGGATAGCTCGAACACTCCATCCTCGATCGCCTGCCTGACTGCGCCAGTGGCGTCGTGCTCGTCGTCCGACGGGGGTCTGGCTGCTGTACTGCTGCTTGAAAATTCTGATGCAGTGGGGACCAACGACTGAGAACCTGTTGGGACGCTCGATTCCGTGGCATCACTTGGCTCGTTGCTAACGCTGGAATGCTTCGATTCGCCTGATTCGGTCGATATCGGGCCTGAGGACATCCCTGATAACTCTCCGAACCCGATCTTCCGCACATGTTCGCCTTTGCGCTTTAGAAGAACTTCTGCATCAATTGGTTCGTCTTCAAAATACCCAAGTCTGTCTGCGAATAAATGCAGGTTGCTGCATCCTGGGCAACGCACCAGCACGACACCATGATTGTACGCATGCTGCGAAGGACGTGCAATTATTTATACAGGTATAGATTTCGAGGACATGCCCGGGTTGAATGTTTGTGCCTTGCATACAGCAAAGCGACCCACCTTCGAGATCTGTTTCGCGCTCCGTGTGTTACACACGGAGCAAGTGAATATTGTAACCATCTTGTCTCCCCCATGGTGCGTTCCAGGTATCCTATTTTGCGATGTCGGTGGTTCAGGGTCCTAGTTATTCCCGCGCGGCCCACCAATAGCATCGCATTGGCAAGGAGCAGTCGACGTGTAATCTCGTCGTGGCATCCTGGCAACACCACTGCAGATCAAGTGGGAAGATACTCGGACTGCCGTGGAGAACTGCTATTTTACAGCAATAATGGCTGCATTTGTCGCCCGTTTCATACCCCAGGTAGCCAGTTAAAGTGGAACTTGCACTTTATCGAGGACGGTGGTGTGTTGTGGCGAACGTTCGCTCGAATTCAGGACAACAGCAAGCGAAAACACTTTTGAGCCCCATGGAGCACGCAGGAAGCTTGTAGAAAGCGCTTCGCGATGACGAGGAGGATGATTTTGAAGAAGATTATGAAATGGAAGCGCGAGAGGCAATGGGCCGGGAGTGGTCTAGCTCTGAGAGGCTGCCAGTGCGAGGGATCGATGGCAGGCTTCGAAGCTCTGAACAACTTGTGGCAGCAAAAGACAGGGCCAAATCCTTGGCATCCGGTGAAAGTATTCGTCCATATTCGCTACTGTCAGCCAAGGCAGGTGCAGACACGAACGACGAGAGCGAGGATGGCAGCAGCGGGACGGATAGCGGAATCGACGACAGTATTGGCTAGGCACAGTCGAAAGGGTCAGCCAGAGGGAGGGTAACAGACCGAGCGGACACAGAAGAGCCAAATGAGCAGATGTAGCAAGCAGGCCCTTCATGGCGCTCACAAACCCCAGCGGAGCGAGCACAGCGTCGAGCGACGGCTAGGCTAAGAATCGCCGGCTTATGCGACGCTCTCGTGTCAGACCCCGAGTCCGCCGTGATGCCGCCCAAGCCTGCCCCACCATTGCTGGACGCAAATGGCGAGCCGCAAAAGCGAAAACGGAAGAAAGCCAAGAGCCCCTTGGCGGAGCTGCAGGCGCTCTCCACTGCCGTCGACCCTGTAGTCCGCAACCTGGCCCTCGCCTCCCAGCTGGCGGTCCTGCAAGATATCCTTCCCGGATACCGCGTGCGGCTTCCTACCGCCGCGGAGATTGAAGAACAAAAGCTATCAAAGGAAGTGCGGCAGACGTGGACATTCGAGCGAGCGCTGCTCGATGCGTATGAAACCTACCTCCACGGCCTCGGGGCCTGCATCGAGCTGCATCCATCAGGCAAGGGCCGGCTGAGGCGAGACGCCGCGCTTGTGTTCCCTGGAGCTAACCGATTGACGTACGGTATGCAGGCAGGAGATAAGGCTCTTCGATCTGTCGCATCGACGGCGGCAAAGTGCCTGTGTGAGCTGCTGCAGTCACACTAGCACTTCAATCACTCTGAGCTTGTGGTCCGCTCAGCGGTGGCTCTCGCTGACTGTGGAGATGATGAACTTGAAGCAATAGCACACAGTGCTCTGAAGGAAATGTTTGCCATGGATCCGACGGGTTACGCTTCATCCGAGGCCGCAGAGGCCATCAGCAAGCGAGTCAAGAAGCGGGGTCCTCGTGTGAGCATGGGTCTGTTGGGCACGATGAGCCACATGCGGATACGACGCCTCATATCTGACGACAAGGACCTAAGGAAGAAGAAGAAACATGCGGATGGAGACGACCCCAAGGCACCACGCAAGCCTGACACGGACGAGGTGGAGATCGCCCTCAAGGCCATGGATGCGGACGAGAGGGTCCTTCGTCAGAAAGCCAACGAGAGGGCTCTCAAGGCAGCAGTTACGGCACTCTTCCGCCTCCTGAAGCACCCCAAAGGCACGGCTGTTCTTGGTCCGGTGTTGCAGGCGCTCGGGCGTTTCGTGCACCTGATCGATGTGGACGTTGCGGCGGATGTCCTTGCTGCCATGGAGAACATCACGGACAGGTCCACTCTCCCTGCTGCGAATGAGGCATCTACAAACGGGCCAGGTGGACCGTCGGCCTTCGGGGGTGCAGACGGGGACGATGATAGCGATGCAGAGCATGGCCACCATGGTGACTCGGGGTCATCCAAACCACTGGCATTCGCAGCTGGCGCGTCGGAAGAGTCCATGCTGGACGATCGCAGTGGTGCTGTGCTCAACGAGGACGAGCTAGCCGTAGTGCGAGATGGAGCCGGCGCCACGCAGGTTCGGGTCCGTCGCAAGTCAAAGCAGACTAGGGCCAAGCGCCGCGAAAAGGTGCTGCTGAATGAGCAGGTCATGGGTCACTTGCCCATCCCAATCACCATCAACCCCGAAGTAGCCTTTGAGCTAGTGGGAGCGGCCTCGTGGATCATCGCTGGGCCGGGACAGAGCCTTGACTTCGATGGAGCTACCTTCAGCACCTTTTTGTACCGTGCCATGCTGGCAGTCCCCATGGGTGGACGCAAGGCAACGGATGCTTGCTGCAGAGCCGTCTCATTGCAGATGCTCAGGCGACGGGAGCCTGACGCCCAGATTGCTGCGGCATTTGCAAAGAGATGCCTGGCGCTGTCACTCTCCGTCGACTCAAGGTGCTCGGCAGCTCTGTTGCAGCAGTTCCGGCAGATCGTTGGCGCGTATACAGACGTAGAGCAGATTCTGGATCGCGTATAGGATCGCGTACAGGGTGGGACATATCAGATCGATGGCGTTTCCCTTGAGAAATGCGCAGGACTTGCCGCCCCAACTTTTGAGCTAGCCGACCTTGCCCTTCGATCTTGGCACCCCAAGATGAGGGAGTTCGCCAGAAAAGCTATCACCAAAGCCGTGGTCTCACCTGCTGAGGCCCCAGCTGAGATCTTGAAAGGACCTGCATTCGCAGTACCAGACGACTCGTGCGGGTTCGCCAGTTTGCCTCCAGCTGCATCTCGGGATGCTGCATTTGCGGACTTGCTTGGCCGGGCAAGCGCCCTTGCCGGAGAACAAAGCGGCCTGAGCGCTTTAGATGACGCTCTCTCGTTCTTCGAGTCAAGGCCGTCCGGTCTGGAGACGCTAAGTGCCACCACCCAGGACAGCGTGGATCGCCTCTGCGCGTCTGGGCCGTCAGCTTTGTTCCCTGGAGAGGCAGGCAGAGCGTCATCCGTGGAGGCAGCCACTGCGCCTGCGTACGCGCCGTCTGCAGAGTACGAAATGGATTGCATGGCTGCATTGGAGGCCTCAGTGCTAGGGGAGTCGACTGGGCCTACTCAAGGGTCTGCGCCTGGGTCCTCTAAGACAGGCCGGCATTTGCCTGCACAACTACTACGATCGACAGCCGGGACTGAGTCTGAGACTGCAGTTGTACCCCAGGCGGTCCGTGATGGTGGACAAGGCACCGTTCTTGGCAAGCGAGCGCGGGAGCAAGGACAAGGACGGAGGTCCGAATTAATGGGTACGACGAGGGAATCGAAGGGAACGTCCTCATCCAGTGTGTCGGAATCGCAGGATACGGGGCGGGCAGGCAGTTCCAACCCTAAAAAGCAATCTAAAAGTAAGCAAGTGCTCGGACGGGCGTCGTCTTCGTTGCAGGCACAGGCCTAGTCTGGCCCGAGCTCCAAGTCCATCCGGGAGCGAGGACGCAAGAAACGCAAGGTGGATCGAGCGCGAGCTGCAGCCGTCGTTTAGCCTGCATCTCTAGAGGCATATAAGGCTAAGCTTCTGGAGAAATACAATCGCCAAAAGTTTAAGTGGACAAAGGGCATGAATGGGCAGGGGCAGGACCAGTCTCGCGACGGCAGCATCGGAAAGGGACAGAGACAGCAACACAAGGGCTCTAAATCAATGGGGTCTGTCATGGCTAAGGCCAGCGGTACGATAGGTGGGAGCGATGCAAACACGGGGAGAGGAGGAGCTGGTTCATCTCTCGTGGCACCTGCAGTCGGGGGCGTCGCGAGGTCTGCGCTCACGTCGGACCCAGGGAAGCCTCGCCGACGGAAGGCGAGCAAGCAGGAGAGGCTGTAGGAGCGAATTGAGACTATGAGGAAGGGCAGAGCGGCGATGAGATTTGATTGAGGCAACTTAAGACTTCACCCCATCAGACACGGATCTGGATTCGAGGGGGCCTAGAGGGCATTGTGTCACTGGCGTGGTTGCACAACGTGCGACTATCCAAAGGCCCTGTCGAGCCTAGTCTTGCAAGTCGCGAGCAGTGCTGTCCCTGTAGAGTGTTCGGAAACACTTCAGCCACATATTGCATCGAAGATCTGCTCAATTACCATTTGAGAGGGAATGAATCAAGCGCACGACGAACTCCGCGTTTCCGCCGGCGCCGCCGGCTTTGCTCTTGGCTGCGTTCCGCAAGCGAACGAACGAACCGCTCTCTAGTCTAGCTGATTCTCATTCATCACCGGTTCCGCTATTCAAGACCAACTTGACACCCTATTGGGGGAACCATTACTTGCCTTGTAGTCGATGACAAACTCTATGTAGTCTCTGGACCAGAAATCTTGGCGGTGGGGATACTTGTTGCTGGCTTGTAGTCTGTGTCTTCTTTGTGGCGGTGCTGTCTTTGGTTTCAGTATCCTTGAAGCACCACTATCAGATGCTGGTGCTTTTCAAGGAGACTGTGTAGAGTCCGGGTGCGAGTCGTAGCGGCTGTAGATAGGAACTGTGTACACTGTGGCGTCTGTAAGCGCATTCGTGTGCGCTATTTTCATGGGTGCGATGCTGGATGCGTTCGGGCCTCGAATCACGGTGGCTGTTGCAACGAGCGGGTTTTGTGTCGGAGCAATTCTTGTGGCTGTAGCTCTTCGCACTGAGACTTGGTGGTTGCTCTACCCAGGTGTTGGCCTCTTCGGAACTATGTCGCAGGGCGTTATTGCACCGCTTGTTCCTACCTCAAACTTGTTTCCAGGCTCCGAAGCAATGGTGATTTCCGTAACGAATGGGTGTTTCGACGCGTCAGTACTAATTTTTTTGATCTTACGCACGATTGGATCCGCCGGGTCCAGCGCGCTTGGGCTTGAAGGGGCATTCTTCATATATGCGGGTCTCTGTGCAGCACTAACGATAGTTGTGCTGGCGGTCTGGCCAGACCAGGTATTCTCGCCCCAGCCAGTCGAGCCGGCCAATACTACGAAAGTCGACGGACGCACGCAGTCCAACCAGATAAAGCACGGCGAAGACTCAGATGCGGTGAATCCAGCAGAGGCCACCGTCTCGAAAGCATCGGCGGAATCGAGCCAGGTCGGCGGGGCACCTCAGAAGCCAGGCTCGGAATCGGAATCAAAATCACGTGCTGCTGCCGCCGCCGGCGCAGATTATGATGACGAGTCCGCACGCTGGGACTCCCCGCAGACGACTCCCGAGCGAGGCTCCGATCGTTAGGGTACACAGGTGGAACAAGCGGGGGAACACGAAGAGCCTGCTGGCTAGACCCAAGAGATCAGTACCAGTACCAGCAGCACCAAGCGCGGAAGCACGGACAAGACCCAAGCCCCCCTCGTTGCCTGGGCCTCCAAGGAACAGACCGTGCACAGCGACGCCGAAGTCGAGGCCAAAGTAGATGGAAGCACTGCCGCCGAACGCACAGAGCATGTTGCATCAACTCCTGCTCATCCGGATTCTCGGAAGGGGGTGGAAGGGGCAACAGAGCAGGTGCCGCAGGAGCAACAGGACACTGGTGGAAACAGCGGTAGATCTGGCAGTATAGGCGACGAGGACAAGGACGAGGACAAGGAAGAGGAAGATGCTGCTGTCGCGGCCGCAGCCCGATCATGCGAGCGCTATAAAGCCACGCTGACCTCCCCTGTGTTCCTCGGGTACGCCCTCTTCTTTGCAACCAACTCGCTGTTCTACAACTACTACTTCCTTACCCTAGGCACGCGTCTGCAGGCGAATGCCCTCATCGCCGACGGAGAGCCGACGAGCCTGCTCACCCTGGACGGGCGAGAGCCAACCCCTGATGAGCAGGCTGCTCTTGACACCGCAGAGGATGAGGCCGGGCGGCTCCTCGGGATCTTCGGGATCCTTCTGCCTGCTTCGGCGGTAGTGGTGTTTGGGACCGGGTACATCATGGACACGGCCGGGCTCGTCTATGCCTTCTTCGGGTTGGTTGCAACCGCAGTGGTGTTCTAGTCCGTCGCGATGATTCCGGATCCCCCTATGGCACAGCTGGCGACCTTTGTGCTGTTTGCTCTCTACCGAGCCTTCCTCTTCGGTTCGCTCGGCACGTTCCTGATGCTTGAGTTCGGAGCCGAGCTCGTGGGTAGGCTGGTTGCGGTGATCGTGCCGTTCGGTGGGCTCGTCAGCCTGCTGCAGTATCCTCTCTTTCAGCAAGCGATGCAAACGTACAAGGCAGATTTCACGGTTACCTCTGGGAGCCTGGTTGGGCTGGCAGCGCTTACGGTCGCGTTTCCGATCGGTTTCGGGTACCTGCACGGCTACAAGTGCAGGTACGCAAAGCTGGAGGAGCAGAGGCAAGCCAAGGCAGACGCACTTGCTCGAGGAGGTGGTGATTCTTCCCTGGATGCAAAGGTGGTATGAATGGGTGGAGGGTGCCGAAGTCTGCCCTTAGCCAAGACATAGGCTGGGGTGGCTGCGGCCAGGCACGCGTCCAAAACGGATATTTTACTCGTGAGAAGCGTGATATGATTGTGAAGAAGGAGAAATACAACTGCAAATGGAAAATTCGTTGCGTTCCCGGCTTGGTTGCGCAGAAATATTCAGAACCTTGAATCTATCATTCTAGTTTCAACTGGAATATCACGTTCAGGCTTTCTCCGTCGACTGGATCTCGATTGCTGCGCCAGGAGCACGGTAGGCAGTAACGTAGTGTGTAACATCAGTCGCCCCATTTGCTGCTACGTGAAGGCGGTACATCACTCCCGCGACAACCTTGGTCTGGTACTTCAGCAGGGAAACACCGGATACTTCGCCGTCTTCCACCGACATGACTGCCTCTTGCAGCTGTGATAGAAAGAAAAGGGCACGATTCCAATCAGTATTAAAATAATTCGTGGGCCATACTCAGAATCTACGCGCAAATTCTAAATCGAGAAACCTGATAGTCCGTGATTCATAGGCTGGGGGTTAACTATCCAGGGATGAACACAAGTTCACTCACAACCGCGTCATTAAAAACACCTTTCACTTCATCATCAGCATCACGAACATTGCTCCAGCCTCCGACAACTGCCATTGCTATGTTTTACTGCACAGAATGGCTTGTACAGCGGAAACAAGGCGAGGAAAGATCGCGATAATATTGTAACGAGCCATATTTGGAAACCGATCCGAATTACGCGATATCCTAAGCACTCATAAAACGCGGTCTGGCAGACCATGAGCGTAGCAATTGCTGGCGAATAGCCACTATTCGCTGGAAATGGTGTTGTTGCGATCCGTCGGGAGGACAAGAATAAGTGGGAGCGCAGAGTGAGTTCCATCGATGCTCGATTCTGTCATGAGCGAACTCATCCATGATATTTCCTTTGCCTCATTGGTACTCCGTGTACCCGACTATGCGTGCGAGTGACCCATGCTCTGAACTATATACTTAAATCACTACGGTCTTGCCTGATCTCGAAAGGGTAGCTTTGAACTTCGACAAACTACATTCTGTCAATCTATGGTCGTTTTCCTGATTTTCGCAGGCCCCCCTAGCACCAGAGCACGTTGAGGCACTGGTCAATAAGGGCGTCCGTGTTATAGTACAAGCTAGTGGCCGCCGCTGCTATCCAGATGCTGCATACGCTGCCGCTGGAGCCGATGTGAGTCTCGAGTGTTCTGGCATTGGAGCGACCTTTTGAGCTTTTATACGTAATAAGTCTGCTGGTAATGTCGAATGTTTGTACTGAAGAGCGATAACTGCATTCAACACCAGAATGTCGCAGGTTCAGGAGGACATTTCTGCAGCGTCGACGATTTTATGCGTGAAGGAGCCTCCGATTCCCCTGGTAAGAAAGTATTGCCATTTTGTCCCTTGAACCATATGCCGACATGTCCATCAAATTACCAAAAAGTTGGACCAAATGCGATTTCGCAGCTGCTGTCGCATCCGGGAAGATCCTGGGTATGTTTTAGCCACACAATCAAGGCGCAACGGAGCAACATGCCCCTCTTGGACGCGTTCCTCGCATCCCGCCAACGGTTGATCGACTATGAATGCATCACGGAAACTGGCGATCGGCACGGGAAGCGGCTTGTTGCCTTCGGACGCTTTGCTGGGCTAGCTGGAGCAGTTGACTTCACGCGCGGCCTCGGCGAGCGCCTGCTTGCCCTTGGGCACTCGACGCCTTTCCTGTCGACCGGATCATCCTACATGTACCGGAGCGCTGCTGAGGCCAAGGAGGCCGTCCGAAAATGCGGTGAGCAGCTGGCCGAAGAAGGACTGCCTGAGCAGCTCTGCCCGTTCGTGGCAGCTTTCACCGGCGGAGGGAATGTCGCCAAGGGAGCCAAGGAGGTCTGGGCCATGCTCCCGCATGAGGCAGTGGCACCAGGGGAACTGCCTGCGCTGCTCGAGGCATGCAAGGCAGCAGACCAAGAATATAACGCCGCAGTAGCTGCATGGAGCGCCGCTGCTGACGCCTCTGACGACCCACCAGGCAAAGCCCCCCCAGTGCCCGACC
>Ga0136560_1002023_pt1 | contig 10317 bp, 10 predicted proteins | sample AntRauMeHopE1497_FD_104925 | JGI IMG/M metagenome (GOLD analysis project Ga0136560, IMG submission 104925) | Saline lake microbial communities from Rauer Islands, Antarctica - Metagenome Hop E1 #497 | ecosystem: Environmental > Aquatic > Non-marine Saline and Alkaline > Saline | place...
GCCTGCCAGTCTCTACTATGCAGCTGGGACGGACTGGGTGCGTGTGAGCGATGCAGCCGGCTTGGCCGCAGGTGCAGGCAGAGAAGGATCCGCCGAAGAAATTGATACTGACCGCAAGCACGATGACGAAGAAAATGTAGATGTAGATGTAGATGAAGATGAAGATGACGAATACACGATGCTGTGCTCCTCGAGGCAGCCGGACGTGCTGATCGTGGCCTCCGAACGGCTAACCACGGGGCACTACTGGCGGTCGGTGCCCAAGAACTCGATGATCGTATGCGATGACGACGTGGTGCTCCGAATCACCGAGGTGAAGCAAGGAGATGCATCGCATTGCGGTGCGTCGCAGTCGAAGAACCCGAGCCCTCTCGCGATTGGCGCCGTGTCGAAAGTGTTCCTTCACCGAAGCAGTTGGAGCTGGAGCGGGCAAGATTCTCCGGCGTGTTCTCCGGGTGGATCATCCCCGCGGGGCAAGATCGCACCATTGCATTGCGGTGCCAGCACTGCCGAGGCTCCTGATGCTGCAAGTCCAATACCTTCAGTATCAAAGTGCGAGCTGTGCGGAGATACGTTCCGCCGTCGGCGCGACTACTGGCAAGAAGAACCCGACAATGAAAGAACTCCTGGCAGATCCGGAGCCGAAACTGGGTCACCGCGCAGCCTCCAAATTCGAAGGCGAAGGCGAAGGCAAAGGCGGAGTGGGGTAACCCGACTAGGTCGTAGCATGGGCAGCGTAGGCGAGCTCGACATTGAAGATGAAGATGGTGGGGATGAAGACGAATTTGAAGATGAAGATGAAGACAGGAGCGGGGAGCTTGAGTACGCGGCCGAGCCGGGAGTCGCCATCGATGACGATTCGGCCAGAGAGTCTTTAGAGGCAGGCACAGGGGGCGGGGGTGGCAGAGGACCCGCCCTTGCTACTGACCGGGCTTGGCTGGCAAGGTATAACGCCCTCCGGCAGATGGCGGAGAGGGCGCAGCACGTCAGGTAGCGGCAGAGCATTGCAGCGCGATGCGGTCCACCCAGAGTGGCTGACGGATCCCCTCGCGTAAGATGCCCAGCCTGCATTTCTTGTTCTCCGACAATGGCCGGAGGTGGCTGCGCGCCGACCGAGGGCGAACTCATCGGGCGGCTAGCGAAGCTTCGGAGGACGCCATCGGAGCTCTCTGTCAGCACGATGAATGGACCTGGGGCTAGGGGGCAGGTGGAGGTGGAAGCCGTCGGGACGGATCGATGAATGGACTTGATCTTGGATAAGTATCTGGGACAATAGATCGGATGACCTGGGGTGAACTGGTACCTGACAGTGTGTTCCAGTGTTTCCTCATTGAATCTGGCGATCAGGCGCTGCGTTATGCAATCTTCTGCGTGCAAAGTGCATTGTGGCCGCGTACCATGGAGGTGTCGGATTTGAGCTATCAAGTTGATGTAGAGCTGATGTATTTGCGCGAAATAATCTCATTTGCGGGACAAGTCGAGCAACAAACAGCAATTTGCTTCATCTCATGCTGAGTCTGTGGACACGGCGTGGACGCTGAAACGCGAGCAGAAGCTCTAGCTCAGTACCATGACCGTTCCACTCTCCTTCGAGTCACGAAACACCGCAGCGCGCCCAGAGGCACAAGAACGCACGCAAACCCCATCCCATCCCATCCCATATCCCATCCCCCTCAACCGAGGTACACAACACATACCACACAGTACCATCCATCCAATCATCTTGTACCCAGACCCCTAGAATCGAGAGGCAATCAAGCGAGAATAGACGTGGCATTTGACCGCATCGAATCAAGGGTTCATGTAGCTCGGCTAGCCACCAACCATTGGCTCTACGGAACCGGTCGCCGCGGCGCCATCCCCCATCGGGGCAGCAAACCCAGGTCCGCCCGTTGCATCTTCAGGGTCCGAGTACGGGGTTGGAGGCAGGTCGTTCGGCATGGGCTGCCCAGCGGCCGTGAGGTCAACGGCACTGCCCGATGGCGACCCGTGCGTTCCCGTACCCGTCATGGGATTCTGGATCGTTTCTTCTTCGCCACCAGGTCCCTTGTACGATGAAATGCCTTTTGCCCTAGCTCCGAGACAAGGCTCAAGGCAGCCCGGGATGGGTTGCTTGATGATGCCAAACCAGTAGTACGCGACACCTACACCTCCGAGTAGAAGTACCACCACGATCACGGCCGCAATGATGCCGCCGTTGCCGCCGCCGTCGTCGCCGCCGCCAGTTCCGTTACCAGGCATCGGGCTTGGGCTAGAGCCGAATGACGGAGACGGGCTTGCCGTGCCAGGCGCGGGCGACGGCGAGGGCGACGGTTGCGGGGCGAGTGCGCCATCGACACCCCCGCCAAACTCACGCAGGTAGGGTGCGCCTTTCTCGGCGTCGCACAGCTCGAAGGCAACTTCTACTTGGGGCACGCTGAGCAGCTCCACGTCGAGCACGCACTCACCCGTGACCGCATTGATGCTGCCCTTTCGCAGGTCGAGGCGGAATCCCGCGCTGCCCTGTGCGCGCTGCAATTCCATGCACGTGGATCCAGCCTCCACCAGGGGAAGCACCGTCCCTGCTGAGTTCCGCCTGTATTCCCATAGGGTCCCGAACACTCGCACTAGCGGGCTGGAAGTGTCCGTACCTGGGTCCATCTCCAAGAGGGCGGTGAGGTTCGTCATCTGTTCGACAATCTCGTTCCCAGAAAGGGTGTCAGCCCTGACGGAGCTCCAGAACGCCTGTCCGCGCACGGCCGCGTCGATGCAACGACCCATGGGACTGTGGTACCCCCCAAGCATCTCAAAGGGAATGTTGGCGGCGGCAAAGCGCCCGTCTTCGAACTAGAACGGACACACCAGCTCTCCCCCCTCGAGGACATATAGGGACCTGTACTCGGCAGGCAGCTGGTCCGGGCACGGTGAGGCGAGGTCGAGCTCCAAGGCCAGGCCATCGTTCCGCACGCGGGTCGCGTTGCTCGTCATAAAGAAGGCAGGGCCGAAGCCGTCCTCTGAGCGCTGCATCAGGACGCATTTGCGGGTCTGGGTGGGCTGCCCCTGCCTGTCCCTGGCTTCAACGGGAACTTCAGTGAGAGACAGAACACGGTACCAGCCGGCGAACTCCCCTGACGTGATCATCCCTGCTCCTACGACCACGTCTAGCTCGTCCATTGCCGGCAGGATACCGAACTGTGGCTGTGCCACTCGAGTACGAATCGAGATTTGCTTCCCCTGCTCCAGTGGATCCACGTCGATCTCGACGCACCCTGTGCTACCAGCAGGCAAGTTGCCGTCCGTGAAGTTCAGAGTGACACCACCGAAGACGCCCCAGTACTCCATCTCGATCTAGCCAGGGGAAGGTCGTCCCACAGTCTCGCGGTCGCACTTATCAGCAGGCACTGAGCTGAGGAATACCTGCGTTCCCCCGGTGGTGCGTGTGGGACACCCGTCTGGACCAGTGGCTCCAGAGTTCGGCTGCGATCCGACCGCAAGCAGCAGCGCTCTTGTTCCCTGGATGTCCTCCGACTTCACGAAACCGCATACGGGCTAAGACTCCTGGTCCACAAGAACATCATCCCCGCTGTAGAATTCCACCGTCTCGACTGCCTGGAACTTGACCCAGTCTTCCCATTCTCCTTCCGTCACATTCTGTACCATCGACACGAAATACGACGATTGCGTTGCGTTCCCTGGACCCATCTACCCAGCCATGGGCGAAAGCTGCCTGTACACGCGGAAGCTGCTGTCGAAGACCTGAGCTCCGCTGCATGCTACCCCGCTTCCTGGGAATCCCTTGAAATACCCCTGCACGGCGGGTGGTAGGACTTCGCCAGGGATGCCTCCCCGAGCGGGGCCCCGAGGACCCACTGCACCGGGCGCGCTCCCATCGGGTAGGCATTGCACTGCAGTGTCCTCCCTGTACCCGACGAATCGGTCGACGTCCGTCCGCCCCTGCGTCGGAGAGCTCATGCACGCTCGCCTCGGGTCCGAGCTGATTTGCGCGGTGACTTCCTGCCTTGAGGGGTCAAAGAACAAGTAGGCGCAGCCCTGGAAAGATTCTTCTTTCGTGGCGGTCGACTGACCCGGTTGCAACCGGGTCACGGTGATCGGCCCGGTAACTCGGGTCCAGCCCTCCCACGGCTCCACAGGGGTGGTGTCGTTGTTGTCTGGGGTCGGCACGACGGGCATGCTGCCGTTCATGCTCGAGTTTGCGGAGGGAGATGGGCTTGGCGTAGGGCTCGGGCTGGGGCTCGGCGATGAACTCGGAGCCACAACTGCCGTGGCCGTCTCGAAATCCATCGAGTAGTTCTGCTGCAGGCGCTGTCCTGAGCCGAGGGTGTCCCTTTGTATGTACTTCATGGAGCCACTGATCTGCTGCGGCTGGGTAGGGACGAGCCTCTCCCGGCCGAAGTCAAGCTGCCTGCAGCCTCTGCTCCCCGAGCCCTCGACGGTGTTGTCCACAGCGACGAAGTGGCCCCCATTGAGTCCCTGCGGTTCTGTCAGGTTGGCTCGCTACTGGATCGCGACGGGGCTGTCTTGCGCATTAAAGCAGCTTCTGAAGTTGTTTGAAGTCAAGTGCAGGAGCTGAATGGTGCTCATTCTGTTGGGGCACGTGCCGTCTACTTCGACGGAAACGAGCACGGAGCGCCCGCCATCAACGATGTTCAGGTATGCGCATACGAATGCATTCGCTCCGGGCTGCAACGCACCTGGACTAGAATATGTCTTTGTTGACACGGTTGCAGGGCTGATTGTGACGTTTAGCCATCCTGCCCACATCGTGCTGTTGTCAGCAAAGGCCACGTTCCCGGCTCCAGCAGCGCCTTCGTAGCGAATAACGTTATCTTGTGTCAGCGTCAGCTACGAGATGACCATCTCGAAATTATTTAAGCCACCAGTCAAATCCACTGAGTAGCACGACCGGGACTGGATATCTTGCCCTTCGAACACTGTGCTGACGCGCCGGTCAAAAACCCACCTCCCTCCCAGGGCAGGCAGCTCACCACCCCCTTGCCCTCGCACAGCATGCAAGGACGCACCAATTAAACCTAGAGCAACTATTGTCGAACCAAGCCTATTCCCTTTTTGAGAATGAGTGCCACAGCTCTGACAACCTCTACTTCGAGAAATCACGCCAGCTCGCGCCACATTCATCTCACCACTGAAAAAAGTATGAATCGCTCGTAAAAGGTTCGAACGCTTCTCCTGGCGATATTTGATTGAACTTCTCTGCTTCAAAACAGGTTAATTCGATTTTGAGGCCCGTATGAGCACCAGAAAGACTCACACCTCGTCTCTGAACGGCAACTTCAGTTGGCGCCGCGCAACATCTGCGGTTTCGTGGGAAAGCGGAACCTCGAGTGCATCTATTTCCATATTTACTGTCTACGATCAGTAATTTCCGGCCATCTGAAGACAGGAGCTACCCAAGTTCAGAACTCACTATACAGTTATCCATGAGCGAGAAAGGAAAGCTCATTGATCTTCGATCATCGATATGGATAGCTGTTCGCCCGTTCATGGCAGGAGCAATGGCAACTACTGGAGCCGTAATACTATCCAATCCTGCGGAAACGGTCAAAACGAGGCTCTAGCTAGCACGAGAACTTGGTGTGACCTCTGGTGGGGCGCAGTATAAAGGTTTTGTGGATGCGCTGTAGCAGATAGTCCGCAATGAAGGAATCATTGGGCTTCAGGGGGGGTTGGCACCGGCCATTTTGTTCTAGGTTGCCATGAACGGAACAAGGTTGGGTTCTTACCCGTACTTCGAGAGCTTCTATAGATCCCTCGCTGGGTTGCCGGACCGGAGACGTCCCATGGCGGCCTCCATACCCTCGCCGCGATCGGATTCGAACGGACCGGGACATTCCCTGCATCCCGTCGCCACCGCGGAGGATCATTCCCTGCAAAGCCAACTCGCCACATTCGCAACAAAATTAGGGGCGGGTGGAACCGCCGGCATGCTGGGTGCGTTCGTCGGCAGCCCCTTCAACCTGGTCAAATGCCGACTCCAGGCCCAAAGCAACTTCTTCAAGGCTAGGGACAGCTACCACTACACGGGGTTCGGAGACGCGCTCAAAGACATTTACAGGGAGGGCGGAATCAGAGGCCTGTGGAGGGGAGCGACCGCTTCCATGATGCGGATCGCCGTGGGAAGTGCCGTGCAGTTATCGGTATACGACTCGATCAAGGGAGGCATCTTGCGGTGGACCGGAGCAGGCGAAGGCATCGGAGTCCACCTCGGGGCCTCCCTCCTCACAGGGATCGTGGTCACCCTCGCGATGAACCCGCTGGACGTGGTCAGCACCCGGGTGTACAACTCGAAGCCGGGTTTTTACAAGGGTCTTGGTGACTGCTTTAGCCGCACCGTGGCCGCAGAGGGTGTCGGTGGACTGTACAAGGGTTTGGCAGCACACTACATCCGGCTCGGACCGCACACAGTGTACACATTTGTGCTGCTGGAGCAGTGTAAGCTGTTGCTCGGCATTGGAGTGCCACCCTAATCCGATCCTAATCCGATCCTGATCCGATCCAGCGCTTGTCCAAGACGAACCAAGTCGAGCATGTTCCTGTCAGATGTTGCATGGTGGCAGCACCAACCTCCTCGGGATCAAATGCGAGCGGTCGGTGATGATGGTATCGACCGATCGATCAACACATCGTTAGCATTCGTGGATGGCAGGTAACGCTTGCCTTGCGGCTTTTGCTCGTGTCGGCCGCACGCTTCGCAGCGCGGTCGCAGGGCCGGCGTGGGTGTGGTGGCAAGTTTTCGCAAGAAGCTAGCGAGGGCCGCGAGGAACACTTATCAGGTCGCCCCAGTGCACACTGTCCTCATCGCCCTCATCGTCTTCGTCGCCTTCATTTTCCGGTGTACCCCCATGGGACCAGGATCGCTCTAGATTCTAGATTCTAGATTCTAGATTTCAGATCTGATCCTGGATCCCACGCGGGTGTCCTGCTATCCTCATCGCTAGCTGATGAAGTAAGTAGCGTTTAGGTCTGGCTAGAACGACAGTCTTCGGTTGCTATGGATGCTCGCTCAAATGCTCGAGCAAGTGCTTCGGGTGAAATTCCTGTGTTCTCTAACGCAAGGACATTGCCCGGATTCTTCGATATCGAGCTTGTGTCGCTGCACATGGCGACATGGTCGAGTGGCTCCAGCGCTGGTCTAATTGCAGGTACTCCTGCTGCAGGGGCATCTGCCATTGCGGGAGTGGCTCTGTGCATTCGGTATGGGTTCCCGTGCTCGAGGACTGACGAGGAGGGAACAGACATACCCGAGATGAGCACAGGGCAAGCCAGCCACCCGAAGCTGGTACCGAACAAGAAGTCCACACTTGCTCAGGGCGTGACCTCTAACATGAACACTGGCATTGATGCGGCTGCAGCGATTATTTGATTCCCAGCTCTTTGCAGTTCGACGGCGGATGGCAAAGAGGGGGGATGGGTAATGGGGTGGTGTGTTGTAATCTGTAACCAGTAGCTCGTGATCTCCCTACAATTGATGCATTGACGAGGCATGTGAGGACTCCTCACTAAGGAGGGCAAGGGAGGGATAGCGGCGCACGAGACGGGGTAGTTATGTTTGTAGTGGGAGCCGCGTGGATGGTAGAGCAGGAGCGCGAGCCACCCACGCAACTCGCGCATTGCCGTGATCAATGCATGCATTAGAGAAGGCAGATCCACTCGTAAGTCACACTGCCGAGGACAGCGGCCCATAATAGGATAGGGCAGGGAGTCCTGAAAGGACATGGTTCTGAATGTTTGCCTTTCGAATTCAACTCGGAGTCCTCAAATACGAAAGTAACCTAATTGATTTGCATCACACACACCTCGTCCCTGCATCAAGTAGAGTGCCTCAGATAGCTTCACGCCATTCAGCGGTTTGCCGTGGAGAGGCACAGGGGAGGAAGTCGGCCACGTTTAATAAGTGCGATCGATCGTGCAGCACGCTTAGCATCGCATGTGCTATCCAAACCTAGCATTCCTAAGCGTTACCAAGCATTCCTGCCGGTACCGGTCACGCATCACCCGGTCAGGGCGGGCACAAACTGCAACGCAAGCAAACAGGCCGCACCTACGATAAATCCAATGTTTGCGACCCATCTCAGGGTCGAAACTTCCCCTTCCCTTCCCGTTTTCACGAGGTCGGCGCCCAAAGGCACCAGGTAGATCAGCACGAGCCCGCCGAGTGCCCCTGTGATTCTCACCACCGTACCCACGTCCATGTTCATCGCAGCTAGCGTGAAACTAATGGCAATGATGCCGAAGTTAAGAAGAGCGACGTAGAGCCAGCCTGGCCACGTGGTGTTCATGAGGTACCCAAAGAACTGCGTCCTGATGATCATGAGCAAGATAGGAAACACAGTCACCAGCTGGAAGAAAAGGCTCATCCGTGCCGTGAACGCGTATATGTCCAGGCTCTTGGTGAAGGTTGATCCGAACATATCGAGGAAATTCGACTGCAGAACCAGATTGACACCCTTGCCAGGGCTAAGAGCGGCGAATCCGAAATACCCAAGAATCCCGATGAAAATGTATAGCACCGTAGCGATGGAGTATCCATAAAAGACATCGTATGCCCTTGTCGCCTACGGGGCATTCTTGCAGATAGGCTGAATGGCATTGTGGATGAAGGTGCTCAGCATGAGCGTGCCAGCCAAAGGCACGAACGTCTTCCTACCCCAGAGAACAACCTGCATGTTGCCGGTGTCCATGTTGAACTCGCTCGCTCCGCTCGCAAGGTGGCTCACCACGTCATAGTTGCCCTGTCCCAACCCAATAAAGCCGTTCACGAGGATAAACGTCACCGTGTATACCAAGAACAGGAATCCGACGGAATTGAACTTCACCAGTACTGACAGATCCTGCATATTAGCGAGGGGCCATAGCAACCAAACCACGCCAGCGCTTATGATACGCCCGTAGTGAATCCAAATGCTGGGCTCGTGGCCTCCGCTCGCTGCTACGGCGATGGACAGGACAATGCTGTATAAGCTCTCCTGCATCAAGATGTGATACACAATCACAGCCCCCAGGATGACCAAGAGCCCCATGACCCAAGACACGATCTATGCAGGGAACCCAAGGTAGTACCTGGCCAGCCCGCTGTACTCCTCGGTGTTGCTTGCCTCTGCCTAGCTCACGACCAGAAGGGCGGTATAGGCGCTTATCCCACCGATCACGATCGTCATAACTATGCCTAGGAGCAGACCAGCTTCAGCATAATACATGGGTATGGCCACAATGGCAGTTCCCATCATAGTGTTCACGATCGACGTGACGGTGCTGAAACGTGACTGTTCCTTACCCTCCTCCTAGTACACGAAGACTGCGGCCAATGGTTGCGGCAAGCGATGCAACAGAAAAAACGAACGTTAACTCGGAATGAATACGGAATGAATGGCATGCTGGAACGTCCGTGGGGTGAGCACAAGAGCACGAAGACTTGGACTTGGGCTTGCAGGCAGTACTGGACCTCCCCTGTAGTACCGGTAAAACAGGAGAGTATCAGCATCGGCAGCAGAAACGCGTGGAATCTAAACCTCTGGGTAAACGGTGCATTACCTCACGGGACGAAGGTAGCACCTGTGCTGGGGGAACAAGGTAATCCATGTCCTCGGCGAACCCACCAGGGGCTGTTCCCTGCATGTTACGCAAACTGGTGTAGAATTTCATCCTATGCCGCATCGGGCTGCGAGGGAACAAGTGACCCAGGGAACAAGTGAACGAGGAGGATGAGTGGTAGGCCGGAAGTCCTCGTCGTGGCCAAAAAGCCTATCCCATGAAATCCCATGAAATCTCATGAAATCCCATGAAATCTCTCATGATAGCAGGTGCAGCAGCTGGAGCAAAGCAAGCTCCTAGCTGTATGCGTTGCAGCTACGTTGCCTCGCATTCTGGATTTAGGTTCCGAATGAGGGTGCCCTGCCATGATGGTGCCTCCAGAAGTCTCACTCGTTCTTGTCAGGTCTGTAGGGCTTCCGTGAGGGTGTCCGGGGTGACTATTCGATTGCTTTGTCGGCGCTTGTTCTCTGGTTGCCTGCAGACGGGGGGGTATGGCAGGCTGAGATAGAATGTGCGAGCGAGTGGGATGTGTGAGCAACGTACGCCCCGCCGAGCAACTGCTCATCCGCTCAAGGTTCGAGCGATCCTTGCGCGGTGCCTCACTTTTTTGGCTTATGGAGGACGAGGTTTCGTCCATTTCGCTATGCATGCCACTATATGCCCCATTTCCACGATTAACTGACATGGGGGATGGAGAGCCAGTTGCAGCTGCATTTCTAGGACTGCTCATTTGCCACCGGGGACTTGGCGGCTGGGATCCAACCCCAA
>Ga0136560_1002024_pt1 | contig 10315 bp, 11 predicted proteins | sample AntRauMeHopE1497_FD_104925 | JGI IMG/M metagenome (GOLD analysis project Ga0136560, IMG submission 104925) | Saline lake microbial communities from Rauer Islands, Antarctica - Metagenome Hop E1 #497 | ecosystem: Environmental > Aquatic > Non-marine Saline and Alkaline > Saline | place...
ACCCAGCTCAGCTTTGACGGACGCCACCGCCAGAGCCAAGCTGTTATTTTCGGCTGCCCCTACAGCCAGGCGACTGAAAGCCTCCTTGACCCCTTTTATAAGGGCCCTTTTGGCCTTACGCGTATCAAGTGAATCATGATAGCGTGTACTTTTTATGATTGAGATTAACAAGAGATTCCCCCCGAGAATCAACTCGAGATTTTAGCTGGAGAACACAACGGGTACGAGCCAGAACTGTAAGTTTGGATGCAACCGTGCCATATAGAACAATACATGTTTCAACCCGCCTGCCATCCCCACCCTAGGTGTCACACGCATAGGGTAGAACTGCACGGCAAATGCCCCCGTCCATTCCGGCCTCGTCACGAGACTAGGCTGTAAGAAGTCGGGCCGTAGAGCAGGATCCGAAAACAACAGCAAGTAGGGCCTGTTAGGTGGGCTCCGATGCTCCTGGGAGACCAGCTGCACGTCACTGGGGGAAGAAGCTAAGCTGGAGCTCCAAGACCAACTCGAGAGGGGACCAGACGAGGTGAGCTATCCTTGGCTTTCGCAGGGCGCATGAAGCTCATAGGGATGCGAGGCTCGAGTTTCGGGCGGCGGCTTTCAGACGGCCACTTGAGATGCAGAAGCGCCTTCACCTGGGTAAACTTGCCGGTACTCTCGAGATGAGGCAGTAGATCCACCTACCAGAATCCCCCGGATCAGATCCCCCGGATCCGAGATAGACCCGGAGTTAAATGTGTGACGGGGTACCATCGTCATCCGCATCTAGTTCATATTTCCGGCCCCACCAGTACAGGAGGGAGCTTCTGTCAATGTTATGAATACGATGAATACATTTTGATTGTGCACTGGAACTGTTATTGCTCCAGCGGCGTATGCAGGCTCGTCAGGAATCTACAGGGGGAAATAGTAGGCTTCGTGCCGCTGCATCTAGAACAACACCTGCGGCACAGCAACACGAGAACCTTAGAGAATAGACTGCTATGGAAGTGACTCCATATGAAAACTGTGCCCTTTGGCGAGCCTTCCAGGGCACGTTTCAAAAGGTCTGGGTGTACTCACCTGACCAAGACCTCTTGTTCGGAATGCATCCAGCCAGCATGTTCCTGTTGGTAGCTTTCACCGGCCTCGCAAGTATTGGACTGTCTTCGGTGTCATATTTCTACACTGGCACTATTGTGGGTCTCGTGATGATTGCAATTGCTCTATTTCATCAATACCTGTCCCGGGTAGGTGTATGTCTGCACAAGTGGACCTAGGCTGCCCTCTGGGTCTTTGCAACGATGGTTTCTGTAGTATGTTTGCTCCTTATTGCGGTGCGACTCCAAGTACTTATCATGAACCCTTCACCGCCATTGCATGGAGCCTTTCCGTCCACTTGTGCAATATTCGGTGGCTGTGCTCGGCTAACGTAGGACCCCTCCAAATGGGACGAAGAGCTAGTGCGGTCGGCTGCTTCTAGTCCATTGCAGAAGAGCAAAGAAGTATGGGAGCTTGAGGGCCATGAAAGTGGTCTTAATGCAGTCCGTTCACTCCTACCGTGTGGCGAATCTCCAGAACCTAGCCTGTTGAGATCTAGATCTAGATCGCGAAGACGGTTAGCTCTGTTCGGTGCTGCAGGAAGCACATAGCTGCAGACACAACAAGGCCGACGCGCACAATCCACTACTGATGAAGGCAATAATCAGGACGAGGACCAGGATCAGGACCTGCAGACTGTCTCTGGGCCAGCGACGGTATCTATTGCGTAGACGCTGGGCCTCGGCCTCAGTAACGATGGTAATGGCACGTCCTCTGTGCGACAGTCTGCGTACCAAGGAATCTATGAATTCATTGCACTGCACAGCAGCCCAGCAAGCGTATGGCCGCCGAGCCTCTCGTCCTGGTGGTCGATGAATGCTCTGCTTGGTGGCACTTGGAAGAGGGGCCAGGCGTGTCTTGACAGCGGCAATGACAGAGTGTTCGACCCGTTGGCAGACAATTGGCGTCGTCGTCTAAGCCGAGGCATGCCTGACCGTGGGCCAGCAGGGATGCGAGGCGGTGTGTCTAACGATTTAACGATGGGTTCCGTCGTTCGGGGCGCCGCGTCGGTTGCTACACCGAATCCAGTGTGGCTTTCCCAGCGCGGTGGAGCAGCGTTTCATTTCCCGGGTGCCGCGTGGCAAGTCCGGGAGGTGCTCAGGCGGTGGGTCCATGAGACGTACCAGGCCCGAGTGGTGGAAGAGCGGGCCGGTTTTATGCAAATTGAGGTGCTCACGGTGACGTTGGGCTTCCCGGACGACATTTATGTGCGATGGGGCTGCAGCCTGGGTAGGTCCGTAATTGAGTTTCACTCTGAGCAGCGCATAGGCACGAGCGATTTCGGCGTGAATGCGGGCAGATTGCGAAGGATTATATTGGCTCTGGTGGACGAGGCATCGCGAGATAGAACGCCTTCAGCTCCGTGCTTGTGATTGACTCCTTCAACCACTCGATAGCACCCGATTGAATGCGAAAGATGATTCAAGATCCAGAGCGAAACAGTGGTGACGTCGTTGGCAGTGCAACTTGCCACACATTAACGTTATAACTTTGCATTAAAGCGATCGGAGAGGAACCTCGGTGCTTTGTACCTCGTCTCAGTCAACATGAATGCAATGCTCCAAAACTGAATCCACCGAGAGAGGTGCCGTGCCACATAAATCTTATGCTTGTACTAATACGCAGCGTGTGGCTCTGAGCGTAACTTGCTACGCTTGCACCACCATGCAACGCTGCGGCTCACATGAATGCGTACGGGCTCAGAGGCAGAGAGAGCTCTGAGTTCTTCGTGGCGTCAACATCAGCGAATGCCATGATGGCGCTGGCCGGCAGCCTCGCCGCCTGCTCAGCACTGGGTCCCCACTGCTCTTCCCCGGGGCCACCGATCATCACCTGCTGCTGCCACACCAGGTCGTCCTTCTTGCCATGCTTAGTGTCGTTGGGTCCGATCGGGCATTTCGGGGTCCAAGGATGGAAGACGGCTGGGGGCCATGTCTCCGCCTGTCCGCTGCAGTAGGGTTCCAGCGTGCCTGCGCAGCTGTCGCTCTGGCTGAAGCAATCGTGCGCCTTAACTCGCTGCATGATCTCGGCCAGCGCCGTCCTGTACTCAGTGGTGGTGTTATCGATCGGGGTCGTCTCCCCGAGATCCTTGGCGAGGTTGAACAGGATGGGATGCTCGCTGTAATTCCCAAACCCATACCCTTTGACTGTGCATAGCTCAGGCGGAGAATCCCCCCAGATGGACGTGAAGAAATGCGCCTTATAGTCGCCCACACGAGCCGCCTGCATTGTGGCAGACAGACCATAGTAAAAGAAAGCATCTCTGGGTTTGGGAGCTCCTTCGTGCCCTTCGAAGAGGAGGGAAGAGAGATCGACTCCATCGATCGGACGGTCAGTCGGGACCTTGCATCCGACGATCGAGCACACGGTGGGCATCACATCGATGGAACTCGCGATGCCGTCCTCGACGACGCCATGCTTCGCCTTTGCCACCCCTTGCGACCAATACACTCCCATGACACGCTGTCCACCCTCCCACGTTGTTCCCTTGCCGCACTTGAGGGAGCCCGGGTTACCACCCATATTGTGCCGGATCAGGCTAGGTCCGTTATCAGAGGTTGCAAACACATGTACCTCACCCAGGTCGGCAGCGCGGGCACGGACGTGATCCATCACCCTCCCAATCATGGTATCCATCTCAAGCGCAGAATCCCCGAAGGCATCAGGACGCCCTCCGACTCTCGAGGATGAGTTCACGTCCGCCTGGCTGGCAAACTGGGGATGGTGCGTGTGCTAAGGTGCTAGATATAGAAAGACAGGCTTGTCCTCTTGGATGCCCTGATCAATGTACCCGATGGCCTGATCCCCGTAGATCTTGTCCAAGTCGTACAGAGGCGCCGGCTGGGCATTCACCTGGTAGTCGCCGTACAGAGCGCACGGGGGGTCGTCAGGTCGGCAGGTGTGGTCACCGGTAAGGGTCAGATTCGCAGGGCAAGGGCAGAAGTCGTGCGAGAAAGCCAACCCGGTCCAGTGATCGTAGCCCCTGTCGACAGGCAGGAAAGAGCGATAGCCGCCAGAGGGGAGTGGGTTCCTTACGTGACCCAGGTGCCATCTGCGGGAAGAGGAACAGGAAATGGAACAGAAACAGAAATAGAAATTTGCAGATGACGACGAAGTTGAAGCTGAAAATCAAATCTTGCCATGCCCAAATTCTGCGTTAGTGCCTGATAGACCGCTCCAGTAGGAATTGAGTACCATGGCGTAGATCTAGTTGATATCCGATCCTGTGCTCGCCCTCTCACTTCCCAACCATGTAGGTGCCGTAGCCCACCTCCTGCAACAGCTCCGGGAGCATTTTTTCGTACGAAGGCAGGCCATCTTGGGAGATGGGAGTGAACACTCCTGGGAATGCCCCAGTCTGCAGTGATTGAGTTGTACGGGTTCGCGAATTGTGTGCTACGGCAAACGCATACGCTTCGGAAGGGCGGCGCATTTGCCGAGACGCAGCGTTTGCATAGCGGAATTCATCTCACCCGAATGGGATAGCGCCTGCAATTTTCATCGAGAGGCAAAGAGAAAGGTAGAGCGGGGTGGTGGCAGTATGTACAACTCTAGCGGAAATTGGCGGCGTCCAGCTGCAGGCTGTGATGGCACAGCCAAACTCACCCGGTGTGAATAGCTGCCCTGGATGGAGTGCAGACAGGGTGCGGTGCCATCCAGCTCGTAAATCGAACGCCCTCAGCGGCGAGCTTATCGAGATTGTCTGTCTTCGGGTTCGGGCAGGTCTGGTTGAAGAGCCGCTCGAGAGCGCATGGCTATTTATTCGCATGGAAATCCCCGTAGCCGAAATCGTCGACATGAATGAGACTGCGTTGTATCACCACGACCAAGCAGTACAGCTGATAAAGAAATTTACCTTCACACGCAGCGAAAAATCGTGAGTTGCAGTCGAGGGTCCGCACAAGGCAACTTCAACCCTTACATGATGGTGGGCTTGTCCTTCACGCCTGCCAGAGCTCGGGGCAGCGTAACTGCAGCAATTCCGCACAACAAAGCCATGTGTGCCATCATTGTACTGCAGCAATTTGCCTAAAACTACCAATGACGAGCTTCGTCCAATTATTATACGCGCGCAACAAAATCACGATATGCAGCGAAGTTGCGACCACCTGAGGACCGAACGGACCATGCGACCCAAGTCGAAAACGGTATAGATCGTCTGGGCACCCGCAGTTCAGCTCCTCCGGCTGCAGGTCGCAGTATTTACGAATGAATTCTCGAGGCACGCGATCACCCCGGCGCATCTCTGGAGCTGTCGATGCGTCGCTTGATGATCGAATCCGAGCCTAGCTTCGGGATGAAGTCCTTCGAAGGCGGCCTTCGCGAGCATACCGCGAAATGACTTCGTCCCGACTGCAGCGCCAAGCAGGACATCATAGTCCACCGGTCCGGCGTCCAAGCGCTCGCATGGTGGTGGACAGCCCTGAGTTAAGCGGACTGGGGACGGCAGAGGAGGAGGTGGATCGGTGGATCTCGCAGAAGCTAGAGGGGGCACCGGTCCCTCATTTTACCGACCCTGAAGAGGAATCATCCTCGAAATATCACAAAGGTCAAGTTATGGACGTTACAAGCTTTTTGTCTCGGACCGATCGCAGTGAGGCTCGAGACCGCGGGCAACAAGTTCGGTCTAGGCAGCTCTACGAATCCCAAGCGCGAGACGATTAGGACCACATCAGGGCACTTTCTCCTTCGTCTGTGCACACAGGACAGTTTGGTGCGAGTCCATCCTCCGGCGGTAGTGGCAGCCTTGGTCAAGATGAAATGTCGAGAGAGCGAGCACGAGCGCTGCGCGAGCAAGTGATTGCTGCTGGGAATCATGGCGGTGTCTGGGCACCGGACCAGGACGGAAGTGGCACGCCGCCGCGACCATCATATGCACCCAGGGTGTTGCAGCCAGGCCAGTTGCTGTCTCCCACGGGTACTATGGCCTAGATTCCGACCCCGTCGCGAACACGTACTGGTTAGGGTTCCCTCCCAGGATCTCGTGCTGAAACATCCTCCTTGGCACCACAGACTTTTACAGCAGATACGCTAGCTCATGGCCCGCCCCTGGGTACAGCGGATGCCGCCGGGCCAGCTGATGCTGCCCTGGCTCGGACAATTTCGCAGGATCCCGGACGCGATGACGACGAAAGCGCTGGGATGGAACTCGTACCTGCACAATCTGGATCCGGAATTAGAAGCCCTACCATGCGTGCTCCGGCGCCGCCAGCGGATCCGCTGGATGCCGCCGGTCAAGCCGCGAGTCGTGCCGCAAAGGAGCACAGGGAGCAAGTGCTCCGAGGACTTCGACGCATGAAGGATACGCTGCTCGAGGCAGCAGACGAGGCAGCCAAAGAGAGCAAGGCGTCCGCTTCTGGGGAGCCCAGCTCAGGGCGGCAGAAAAAGGGCCGTATTTTGCCTGATTCATCTCGCGAAATCCGGAAACGTCCATGGGAACTCATCCGAGGAGCAGCGAATGACCTTGGAACCCTGCAATCAGTGCTCGAGGACGCCGTGGAGAGGCATGCGGAAGCCGAAGACGCGGCCCGACGAGCAGCAGGGGAGAGCTTAGCTAGTCGGAAGGCAGTCGAGGCACAGCTGGCAGCAGTTGTGCATGCCCTCCACGACCTCCACGAGCGCCACTCCGACATCGAGGCACGCAGGGCGAAGGAAGCAGCAGCAAAGGAACGGGAGATCACGCGACTGCGGAGAGCAGTAGACATGCAGGCCGAAGCGGGTCATGCTGTCATGAGCGAGGCGGAGGATGGTGCCCGCATGCTCGTCTCAAGGGCAGTCCACGAGAGGGCGGTGGCTGAAGAGGCCCAGGCTCGGGCCGACGATGCTATCCGTCGGGCTGCCATCGCATAGGAAGACGCATCAAGGGAAGTAAACCGCCTGCGGAAGTCGCAGGCGTAGCTGCATGATGACCGTCAGCGACTTCTAGACGCCTAGGGTCAACTCGTGGACCAGCTGCGGAAGCGATGCCTCGCTGCCGACCGGCGGGCGGCAGATGCGGAGGGTCTCGCCACTGACTCGGAGCGGATGCGGCTACAGGCCTCGCAAGAACTCGAATCAATGCGTCTTGAGTTGGCAAAGCATGGTGGAGGTGTAGGGGGTGCGAGCATGGGAGCAAAGGTCGGTACTGGCACGTTGACGGGTGTGCACAGCAACGAGTAGGATGGTGCTGAGATCGCCTCAGTTGCCGATGGGGAAGGTGGCGAGGCATCACTCCTGAAAGGCCACGCCGTTCAGACGGCATTCGAGGAAGAGAGGAAGAAATTGCGCGCCGAAGTTGTTGCAGCTAAGAAGCAATTAATGCTTGCAGATGGTCGCATCAGGGCCGTGGAGGCGCAGAGATCAGATGCCGAGCGCAGGGCAACTCGCGCAGCAGAGGAGGCAGCACAGTTGCGAGGTACGGTGAGAGAGCTTGAGCAGGATATAGCCGATGGAGAACAAGCGAGGGCCCGCAGCACCCAGCATGCAGTCAAAGCTGCGCGCGGAGATGCCCTGGCTCTACTTCCGTTGAGCAGCAGCACTGTCGGGTAGTAGGAAGGCAAGGATGCATCAGCAGAAGTTGAGAGCCTGGTTGGGCTAGCACGACCATCCAGTGGCCCTTCAAGCATGCATGGGGGGACGCAGGAGGACCTGCGAGCTGCTCTTGAGAACGCACGCGGATATCGGCAAAAATTAGAGGTTGCGGAATCAGCGCTGGATGCGGCGAGAGATGCGCAGCGACAGGCAACGGAGCAGGAGGAGCTGGCACTCAAGCGTGCAGCCGATCTGCGGGGTGTTGTCGAGGAAGAACGGGTGCAGTGGGAGGAGGCATCAGCAGCTACTCGTGAGGAGTTGAGTAAGACCTATCGCCGACTGGTGGAAGTCGAAAAGCAGCTGAGAGATACAGAGGGCAAGCTAGAGTCGTCTCGAAAGCTGGCGGATGATCGCCTCAAGGAAAAGCGTGCCCTGGACCGCCAGCTCGCGAAGCTAGAAGCAATGCGGGCAGAGGAGCTGCGGGCTGCTGAAGAGGCACTAGAGACGGAACAGGCATCAGCCTTGCGCGAGCGCGAGCAGGCCAGCGTGCTTCTTGAATCCAAGCAGAAGACTGCTGCAGAGAACTTGGCTCGTATGCTGTAGCAGCGGAATAGAGCCCGCTCTGCCGCAGAAGATGCGGCATAGGCGGCTGAAGAGGCTGCCAGAAGACTGGAGCTAGAACAAAGGGGGCGCTTAGGGGCAGAGTAGGAGGCATAGAGAGCTACTGCTGCAGCTGAGGCTGCTAGCGAGCGTGCTGCAGCCGAGCGGGCAGCGGCAGACGTGGCTCGGAAAGAGAAAGAAGATGCTTTGCAACGCGAGTCTGCCGCATTATCAGGACAGGCAGGCGCAGAAACGGCTCGCGATTCGGCTCGTGCCGAGGCACAGGCGGCCGCAGCGAGGGAGCTAATGTCCATCAAGCGGGCAGAAGCTTCCGAAGCGGGGAAAGCAGCGGCCATGAAGTCCAAGTCGGAGGCGCATGCCGTTGCCGAGGCATGGAAGTCCTAGGCAGAAAGCTTCGAGTAGCGATTAGGAGCAATTATAGCTGCCTGGAAGAGCGATGCAGAGAGAGTGTAGCAGTTAGGGAACAGCGTTGGTGCGATGCAGAGGGCATGGGCAGAAGTGCGTGCGGACATTTGCGACGGTGCCGGCATCGTTGGCACTGTGCATCGGGCTCGTGATGCTTCCAAGGCCACTGGCAATGCAAGCGATAGAGTGGAGAGCACGAACCTGGACGGTGATGCCCCTGGATCGCAGTTGAAGGCGGCGCTTAGCAATAATTAGATCCTTTAGACCTGGCTTCCGGTAGGATCTCGCGAACGTCTCCTTGGGCTGCGATCAGGCCTGGAAGACGAGAGAATCAGCGAGCTCCAGCCCCAGGTCGAAATCAGTGATGGCGCTGAGCCTGCAGCAGGGCCGGATGCATCCGGAGCCACAAAATCGAGCGGTGATGATGCTTCGCCAGCTGCAGCTGCGATTGTTGCGCTGGCCCAGCGCATCGCAGCTGCTACTGACGAACTAAGGGCCACGGGTACTCCAGTGGCTCGGCGTGCGGCCCGCAGAGTGGAAGCAGCTACTGAGGCAGAAGGCGCGGCGCTGCAGGCGCTGCAGCAGATGGCCCAAGCCGCAATCGCCGAGCGAAACGAGAAAGAATCTATTATGTAGAAGCTCGAATAGTCCAAGGCCGACTGCAGTCAGGTGCAAGCAGCGATGGAGGCGGCCGCTGCAACGGCAGCGCAGGCGGCGGAGGAGGCACAAGCAGCGGCATTGCGGGATCTGGACGACGCCGGGTCGAGAGCTGCTGCAGAACTGTCAGAAACTCGTCGAGAGTTCAACTAGGTAGTGCAATTGGAGCGATCTGTGTCCCTCGCGGCGTCTCGCAAAGCTCGGGCTGTTGCTTCTCTTCACATGGCCGGTGCAGCTCTCATTCGTCGGTAGCTGGAAACACGCGTTGGATAGTTCGAGGCTGAGCTGGCCAAGGAACAGGCCCGCGCAGACGGTTCTGAACGGACATGTGCCACCTTAAAAATTCGCATCGCTACGATGATGACATCACTCCAGCAAGCCCGAATTGACCTTGCCAACGCTTTTAAGGAGAACTCGGCGTAGGCACAGTAGGCAGAGGCATAGATCAAGGCAGTTCGAGCGCTGGGTAGGTTCAGAGCTAGTCTTGTATCTGCGGGGCACGTCGAGCAGCTTGCTGTGGAGAGGCGTTTGTTCTCTGTGCGCGAGTCCCAATTATCGGATCGCGCCGCATTGGCAGAATCAGAGGCAGAAGCAGCTGTACGAGCAGCACGGTATGATGCCAAGGAAGAAGTGACAGCAGTTAAGGCAGAGGCTGCAGCGAATGCAGCTGCTGCGCAGAGTGCTCTCGCTCGAGACGAGGAGGCAAGAGCACAGCATGATCTCAGAGTCGGGGGCAAGGCTGCTCACAAGCATAGGCATCAAGCAAGCTTGATCGCAAGTTCTGCCCTCATCTTGCAGGGAAGGAAGGTCGCCCAAGCTGCGAACACTGCCGCTATCATTTCGAAGAGAGAGGCGAATTCACGCGCTGCTGCGGTCGTGAGAGGGAACTGGCAGCGTCGAGCTGCCTTTGAAAAGCACACGCGTTGCCTCGTTGCCTCGTGGACTCTCAGTAGAACCCAGTATGTAAACGCCCAGCAGGAGTTTGCAGCGAGCGCACACTCACAGAAAACTGCAGAGCAGCTTGCGGCGTTGAGCCACG
>Ga0136560_1002025_pt1 | contig 10314 bp, 10 predicted proteins | sample AntRauMeHopE1497_FD_104925 | JGI IMG/M metagenome (GOLD analysis project Ga0136560, IMG submission 104925) | Saline lake microbial communities from Rauer Islands, Antarctica - Metagenome Hop E1 #497 | ecosystem: Environmental > Aquatic > Non-marine Saline and Alkaline > Saline | place...
CAAGGTCCCGGCGCACCGTGTCAACAAGATCACCCAATGCGCTCAACGCCAGCGGATGTTCTCCCAGCAGCAATTCCGCCTGCTGATAAAGCATGGGCTTTTCGGCGGCCGATGTTGGCCTGCGTATCAACGCCTGATGAAATTCGCCAAGCTGCTGGTCAGCTGCCCTGGCCTGGGCGGGTGTTGATGCCTCGTCTACCAGGTCATCTATGCTTCGGCATATTTGATACAAACCTGCGGCGTTCTCAAGCTGTTGTGCGCTCAAAAGCTGACCGGCCCAGTAAAAACTCTTTCCTTTGCGCCGCAAAACGTCGGCGCCGGTTGTGGATAGATTGGTCTCGGCAACCAACACGGTCATTTCGCGCCTCTGATGGCGACGCCCGGGGCTTCTACCTCGGAGTCGGCCTTAGTTTCAAAAGCTCTGGCCACCAAGCGTTCAACCACACCGGCCGAGCAAACCACACCCGGCACGCCTGCACCAGGATGCACACCAGCACCCACGAAAAACAGGTTTCGGTACCGCGGCGACTGGTTATGAAAACGCAGCCCGGCCGACTGTGTGAGCGTAGGCGCGATAGAGAATCCGCTACCAAACGGGCTGTTCAGCTCTGTGTGGAAATAGGTGGGCGAAATGCTGTGCCTGGCGCGGATCTGCTGCGGAAGGTCCGGCATTAAGCGCTCAGTCAAAATCCTGATAATTTGGTCTTCAACGTCAGTAGAAATCTGATCCCAATCCTGATCGCCCTGAAGATTAGGAACCGGAGCCAGCACGTAAAAAGCGTCGCCCGTCTCGGGCGCCATGGTCGAGTCTGTCGCGCCGGGCCGGTGCAAGTAAAGGCTCAGATCTTCCGGAATCTGGCGCTGTTCAAAAATCTCGGTCAAAATTTCCCGGAAGGTTTCACCGAACACAATCGTGTGGTGCTCAATGTCGGAGTAAACCCGCTCCGTGGTGAAATAAAGCACGAACAGCCCCATAGACTGCTTTAACCGGGCCCTGTGACTGTCGGCAAGCCGCTGGCGAGTGGTTCTTTCAATCCAGTGGTCGTAAACGTAAAGCGGGTCCGCATTACTCACCACCAGGTCGGCCTCAAACCGCCGGCCCTGGTCGGTCACAGCGGCACGCACGTTCAGGCCGTCCATGTCCAGCTGCTGAACTGACTGGCCGACGTGCAAGCGACCGCCGTGTCGCTGAAACAGCTCCGCCAATGCCTTAATTAGTGCACCGGTTCCGCCTTGTACATACCAGACACCGCTTTTACGCTCCAGAGCATGAATCAGGGCGTAAAGTGACGAGGTCTGGAACGGATTGCCCCCCACCAGCAAAGAAGGCACAGAAAAGGCTCGGCGCAAACGCTCGTCGCTGAAGAATTGGGAAACAAACTGATAAATACTCCGGTCGGCCCGGAGTTTAATGAGATCTGGCAAAACCTCCAACATGTCCGCCACTCGAGTAAACGGCCGCTGTGCCAACTCGGTGAAGCCGCGATCGTACATAGCGTCGGCGGCTTGCAAAAATCGCGGATAGTGTTCGCCTTCACCCGGCGACAGTCGGTCAATCTCTGCGACCAACGCCTCTGTTGTGCCGAAATAGTCAAAGTGACTGCCATCGGCAAAATCCATGCGGTAAAACGGTGAAACCGGCAGCAGTGTCACATAATCTGCCAAGGTCTCGCCAAAACGTTCGAACAATTCAGCAAACAGAAAAGGCGCGGTGATTACGGTTGGCCCGGCGTCAAAACTATGGCCATCCAATTCGAAGGTTCTGGCTCGGCCTCCGAGGTCTGCGTGCTTTTCCAACAAATCAACCCTGTAACCACGCGCCAACAAGCGCAAGGCAACTGCAAGTCCGCCGAATCCTGCGCCGACAACAACCGCTGTTTTCGCCGCATTAACCCCACGTAGTTGTTGTGTCATGGCATTACTCCCCACTTGATTCAAAGGAGAAGCGATGTGCTTGCGCTCTGCATTCCAATTTCATGAGTAACGGGCCTAGTGTGGGCGTAATCGGCGTAGATATCTGTTTCTCAAGGCACTGAAGTTGACGTCGGCCGCGCTGCAAAGCGGCCAGTGCGTGGCGGGTCGCCCTTTGAATTGTCAGCTCCGGGCTGTCATTCAATCTGCCTCGGTGATGATGCCAGGCATGAAAAGGATGCAGTGATTTCACCGTGCTCTTCAAATCAACCCGCAGCTCCGCAAGATCGTCCAGGTCATCGATGATCTGATAGGCCAGGCCGACCGCCTCTGCGAACTGTTTTATGGCATCCAGAACCGGCTGCTCTTTTTTTGCCGCTATAGCACCAGTCATCAGCGGAAGCTGTATCAGCGGCACTGTTTTTGCCCGCGCAGCCTCAATATACGCTCTAAATCGGGGCCGAGCGCCAGGCTCCATTGGAGCAATCTCAACGCTTTGCCCGACAATAACCCGACCGGTCATCGCCGCCAGATACTGGGTCAGAAGTCGTGATTGCTGAGCATCTTCCAAGCCAGCGGACGCAGCAAAGGCCGCACAAAGAAGCAAATCGCCAGCGCACAGAGCGACGCCTCTACCGTGTCTTTTCCATACTGTCGGCTGCCCACGTCGAAGCTGATCGCCGTCTAGGAGGTCGTCGTGGACTAAAGACGCATTGTGAATAAGTTCGCAGCACGCAGCTGCGACAACTGAGTATTCGTGTGAACATTCAAAACTTCTGCAACTGGCCAGAGCCAGACGGGCTCTCAACAAACTGCCCCTGGTACTGATCTGGTATTGACTGGCGTTGTTTGCCGGCCCTTCCATTACACCTCGCAAAGTGTCGAGCATCAGTAAACTGACCTGCTCTAGCTCTCGCGTGTAATCGGCATTGTCAGCTGATGGGACTGCAACAACGTTAGCACTAACGTTTTTTTTCAAAGGTACTTCGGCGCCTAAGACGGAAACAGCCATTGTTATTCTCCCTACACGGGGATGAGTACTGAAAGCCTCTTGCTGAACCCGCTTGAATCAGAAGTAAAAAAGCGGAACCGGCACGAACCTGGTCCGTGCCGGTTTTATCACAATGGCTGACAATCAGCAGTCAAGTTTCAATAAACCTTACGACTGCATTCAAGCGCCTTTTTTCACCGGAGCTTTCTGATCTTCATGCACGACTGTTTGTGCAGGAGCATCTACTACCGCCCGTGCATCCACCTTGCTCTTGCGCACTGCAATCGTAAAGATCAGCAGTCCAAAGACGGCTTTTGCAACAATGTCAGCAATGGTGTAACCGGTTTCTACAGCGACAATCGCTGTACCGCCTGTCACGCCCACTAGTGGCAGCAAGTAGACGATCGGGTAGAATGCCCAGGAAACAACCACCAGAATAGCTGCTGCGTTGATCAGGCCTTTGACCTCATCCGGCTGCTGCGAGATGGATTCTTTAAGACCAACAACCAGTTCACGCACGATGTACAGGAACGGGATCATTGACAGAATCCAGAAAATTGCCCGGGTTCCGACTTCATCCGACACTTCGCCAGGGTAGCCAAGAATAATCATTAGCGCAGCTGCGCCGCCGAGTTTAACAGACCGGCTAACGGTCTCACTGTTGCTGAGCTTCATTACCAAAATCAGCTCAACCAACAGCAGAGGCACAGTTAACAGCCAATCGACGTAACGGTACGCACGGTTAAAGCCTTCTCCCGTCGCAACTAATTCACCCGTCGACACCGTCGCCGCACCGTCCCAAGACAGCATGATCTGGAGATAGTGATAGGCCGCAATAGCCGTCACCAAACCACTGATCGTGATTGCCATTTGATAGGCCGGCGCAACCGATGACTTCATCAGCCACAAAAACAACGTGGTCGATGCCATGACGGCCAGACCAAAAGAAAAAACATTTCCAATAAATCCATATTGGCCAATCGATAGACTTTCGAGCTCTAGCATGTCCTTAACCCTCTAACCTGTTGTACTTTGAAATTAGCCATCTGCAGGCTTTGGAAACCCTTTAAGCCGACGGCTAACCCGGAGAACAAGATAAACTTGCAATACGGTTACTACCTACGCTGGTAATCGCTTATGGATCATGAGGAAACCGTTATTCAGACGATTTATTTTCAGGATTCAACGCCGCTTCATATTGCCAATCAAAAAAGCCTGTCCAAGATCAAACTCGGACAGGCTTTTAACAACGTTTATATGCTGATAACGGCTCTCAGCAAGCGCTGGATTTTACTCTTGCGGCTCTAACCGCTTCCGACAATTCCCGCGTTAGCGCCAGCACATCATCACGGCCTGCTGCTTCGGTAGCAGCGTTCGCCACACACTCGACAAGAGCTGAACCGACGACCACGGCGTCAGCGAAACGGGCAATCCTTTCAGCTTGGGGTGCGGTACGAATACCGAAGCCCACGGCCACCGGCAAGTTTGTGTGCTCTCGAATCCGCGCCAGTTCTTTTTCCACTTTTTCAGCGGTAGGTGCTGCAGAGCCCGTAACACCGGTGCTGGAAACGTAGTACAAAAAGCCGGAGGTATTTGCCAGCACACCGGGCAGCCGGGCAGCATCGGTGGTGGGTGTTGCCAGGCGAATAAAGTGAATACCGGCTTCGCGGGCTGGCACACAGAGCTCGTCATCATGCTCGGGTGGCAGGTCAACCACAATTAAGCCGTCAACACCGGCGGCAGCTGCGTCCGTCAAAAAGCGCTCAACACCGTAGCAGTAGATCGGGTTGTAGTAACCCATCAACACAATCGGCGTATCTTTATTGAGCTGGCGGAATTCGCTCACCATTTGCAGAGTCTTGGTGGTGTTGTGGCCGCCGGCAAGCGCCCGTTGACTGGCCAGCTGAATCGGCACGCCATCGGCCATCGGATCGGTAAAGGGCATGCCCAGCTCAATAACATCGGCGCCCGCTTGCGGCAACCCGTGCAGAATTTCCGAGCTGTGCTGGTAATCCGGATAGCCCGCGGTAACAAAGGTTACCAAGGCGGCACGGTCTTGCTGACGCAAGCTTTCAAAACAACGTTCAATACGGCTTGCGCTCATCTCAGACTTCCTTCCCAGTGTTGCCAGCGTGTTCAGCGCTGGCGTCCATGGCGGCCAGAACGGTGGACATGTCTTTATCGCCACGGCCGCTCAGGTTAATAACAATTAGATGATCCTGCGGCAGTGTCGGTGCCACCTTCATCACGTAGGCAATAGCATGGGCCGTTTCCAGCGCAGGAATAATACCTTCAATGCGACACAGGTTGTGGAAAGCTTCCAGAGCCTCGTCGTCGGTAATGGCGGCGTAGCTGACCCGGCCAATATCGTTCAACCAGGCGTGCTCGGGACCAATACCCGGGTAGTCCAGGCCTGCCGAAATAGAGTGGGCATCCTGAATCTGGCCGTCAGCGGATTGCAGCAGGAAAGTACGGTTACCGTGCAAAATGCCAGGGGTGCCGCCTTTCAGACTGGCCGCATGGCGCTTGTCCAGGCCCTCACCGGCGGCTTCAACACCCACCATGGCGACGCTTTTATCATCCAGAAACGGATGGAACAAGCCTAAAGCATTGGACCCACCACCGACACAAGCTACCAGCGTATCCGGCAGGCGCCCTTCACGCTCGAGAATCTGCTCGCGGGTTTCTTCACCAATAATCGATTGGAAATCACGCACCATGGCGGGATAGGGGTGCGGGCCTGCTACTGTGCCGATGATGTAAAACGTATCGGCGACGTTGGTGACCCAGTCACGCAGGGCTTCGTTCATGGCATCTTTCAAGGTGCCGGCACCGCTGGTGACCGGAATGACTTTGGCGCCCAACAAACGCATGCGCTGCACGTTGGGCTGCTGGCGGTGAATGTCGACACTGCCCATGTACACAATACATTCCATACCAAAGCGCGCCGCTACGGTGGCAGTTGCCACACCGTGCATGCCCGCCCCGGTTTCCGCGATGATGCGGGTTTTGCCCATGCGTTTGGCCAGCAAAATCTGGCCCAGGCAATTATTGATCTTGTGAGCACCGGTGTGCAGAAGGTCTTCGCGCTTCAGGTACACTTTCGCACCGCCGAGCTGTTCGGTTAACCGTTCGGCCAAATACAGCGGGCTCTTGCGGCCGACAAAGTCACGGCGCAGCGCGTCCATCTCATCAATAAAATCTTTTGATTTGCGTGCACTTGCGTATTCTTTTTGCAGCTCAAGAATGAGTGGCATCAGGGTCTCGGCCACAAAACGGCCACCAAAATGACCAAAAAAGCCGTTGATGTCCGGGCCCTGTCGTAGCGTGGTTGCTGTGCTCATGCGATTAACTCCATTACGCTGATTCGATTTCTGTTCGATTTCTAATTGATCAGCAGTGTAAAGCAGGACAACACAGGGGGAAATCGATAAAATCGCACCAACCTGTGAGCAAAAGTAACCAATTTATGGAACATGCCAACCTGCCTTTACCGTCGCTGAATGCGCTGCGCGCCTTTAATGCTGCGGCACGCCTGCTAAGCATGAGCCGTGCCGCTGAAACGCTTAACGTGACTCACGGTGCCGTTAGCCGACAAATTGGTCAGCTTGAACAACAACTCGGCATAGCGTTATTCGAGCGCCAAGGCCGCGGCATTGTCTTAACCGTGGCAGGCCACCAGCTGTTCGCCACCACGGATTCGGTTTTCTCACAGCTGGAACAGGTTTGCGAGCGCCTGCGGCGAGATGCCCGTGATGCGCCCCTGGTGTTGAGCTGCTCGGGTAGCTTTCTGGCGCGCTGGTTTATTCCGCGCCTGGGCCGGTTGCGCCAGGACTGCCCTGGCCTGGACATTCACCTGACCACCACCGACGAAGAGCTGCACCTGCCTGCGGGCGTAGACGCCGCCCTGGGCTTTACCTCGGCGCCTGCGCCAGAGGGCCGGAACCTGATAGTTCTGGGCCCTGAACGAATCGGACCGGTGATGGCCCCCGGGCTGGCCCCTGCCAACCCAGACATGCCGGCGAGCGCGCTGTTGGAGTTGCCGCTTCTGGAAACCCTGTCACGGCCGCAAGCCTGGCCGCAATGGTGCAAGCGTCAGCAATTAAATACGCAGAGTTTGCCGATACGGCAATCATTCGAACATTTAAATTATATGCTGGAGGCAGCATTGGTAGGGCTGGGCGTGGCAATAGCGCCGCAATATCTGGTGGAGGAAGACCTGCGCAGCGGGCGCTTGCTGGCCCCTTGGGGCTTTATGGAAACCCGCGACACCCTGTGCCTTAGGCTGTCCGGTGATACGGTGTCGCCGCGGGCCCAGCGCCTGGCCGATTGGCTGGCCAAGGAGCTGGCACGCTGACGTTGATTCTGGATTTGAACCTAACTCTGGCGCATTAGCGCACGGGCACCCGCTTTAGCGCATAGGCACCAGCGTTAGTTCAACGCGGCGGTTCTGTTCACGGCCAGATTCGGTGTCGTTAGACGCCACCGGAGAACGCTCGCCATAGCCCACCGCGCGGGTACGCTTGGACTCAATGCCCTGATTCAGCAAAAAGTCACGAACGGAAGACGCGCGGCGCTCACTCAACAACTGGTTGTAGCTATCGGCGCCTTGGCTGTCGGTGTGCCCTTCTATCTGAATAATAGTTTGGTCAAATTCTTTCAGTACTAAGGCAACAGAATCCAGAGTGCCGGCAAACTGCGAGCGAATACTGGTCTGATTCAGGTCAAAAGTAATGTTGCCCGGCATCACCAGCGAGATCTGGTCGCCATTACGCACCACCCGCACGCCTGTACCTTCAAGCTGTTGACGCAACTGAACTTCCTGGCGATCCATATACACACCAACACCGCCGCCCAGAACACCGCCGGCGGCAGCGCCAATCAGCGCACCTTTACCGCGATCGCTTTTGCTGGAGGTGGCCGCACCAATAGCGGCGCCGCCAAGTGCGCCAATCACGCTACCTTTGGTGGCGTTCGATGTTTTCTGCTCGCCGGTGTATGGGTCGTATGTCATACAGCCGCCAAGCGTCAGGCTGGCCAGCGTTACAGCAAGTATGGTTTTTTTCACAGCGTGTTCCTTATTTCCGTGGGTCTGCGACAACGTGTTCAGACGTCTGTCGTGAAGGTATCAATAATGGTGTTAAACACAGTAGCCTGCAAATCATGGGCTTCGTTGACCAAGTGGTGCCGGCCCCGTGGTAGCTTGACTTCATGAACCCGGGCAAACTTGTTCCGAATAATCCGCAAATTATGGGGCCAGTCTACGGTCAGGTCTTTTTCACCCTGCACCACGGTTATATCGAATTCAACCGGGCGCGCCGACTCAATGTGGGGCACCCATTGGCGCAATGCCGAAACCCAGTCGACGTGAATGGCCCGGGCCTGCAGCGGGTCGACCTTACGCAGAAACTTTAAAAACTCCGAGTTGCCACTGTTGGCACTGAATACCCGCCGCCAACGGCTGACAAACGGCTTAAGCACCGTGTGCAAAACCCGGGCTTTGACCCAACCGGCAGGGCGTATCAGCGGTGCCAGTAAAACCACTTTGCGAAACTCTGATGTGGCCCGGGTATGATGATTCGACAGCAGATAGTCGATCAGTATGGCGCCGCCCGTGCTCTGCCCAACGGCATACCAGGGCCCGCGAATTTTCTGCCGCACCTTCGCTGTAACATCACTGAGCACCTGCTGGTACTCCAGAAAGCTGCCGATGGCAGCCGGCGTTCCGCTGGAAAGCCCGTGGCCTGGTTGATCATACGCCAACACATCGAAGCCTTCCCCCAGGCAGCGGTCTATCAGCTGGGTGTAAAGCCCAACATGGTCGAAGTAGCCGTGCATGACAAACACCGTTCCGCGGCACTTTTCTCGGCTTTGGGTTGTCTCTTTACAGCGGTAATAGTGAACCATGACCTGATGTTTGCCAGAATTCACATAGCCTTGATGGTATGCCACCTGCGAATGCTCTACCCAAAGGTCCAGCCCATAAAAATGACAGTAAGCCACCATTTCACGGCTCAGCTCTCGATCGTTTTCCGGTTCGAACGCCTCCAGCCTGTCCAGCAACGAATTACGGTCCCAGTCGGGTATTTTTATAGTATCTGTTTTCCAGTACACGAGGGGCTAAACACCTGTGGTGAGTAAGAAACATTCGTTGAGGGCGTCACGTTCTGCGCCTTAAAGTTCACGAAACCTTACTGGTCGGGAAGCCAGTCGTCCAGCGTAAGCTGGCCATTGCACAGCGCCTCTTTACGGTTTTTGGGCCAGCGTTTGATTTTCCACTCCAGCTGCATGGCCTGGCCGCGGCCACCCACACAGCTCTGAAACGCCAGCACCAGCGGACCCTTACCGCGAAGGCTGCGGGCACCTTTGGCGCCGCCTTGATGCTCTAAAAAACGCCGTTCCACATCGGTAGACACTCCAGTGTACAAGGCGCCGGCGGCGGTTCGCACCAGGTAAACCGACCACTCAGCCGCCACCGCTCGCAACTCCTGCGGCGACTTCCTGTTTCTCCGCGGCTTTTTTCTGCTGCAACCACAAGCCGGCCATAATCAGCACCAGCCCTACGTAAGTAGACGGCAAAATTTGTTCACCCAAAATAAACCATATAAAAACCAACGACAAAAATGGCGATATAAAAATAAGATTGCTGACTTTCGCTGTATTTTCGGCTTTTTTCATGGCGTAGGACCAAAGCACGAATGCAATGCCCATTTCAAACACGCCCACATAACCGGCCGCCAGCAGTGAACCGGTCATCGGAAAATGCAGGCTGTCGGTGGCTACAGCCGCGGCAACAATGACCGGCAAACCAAATAGAAAATTCAGGAACAAGCCCACTACCGGGTCGCGGGTATCGCGGGTCGCAATAATCCAATAGCTGGCCCACACCAACGTGCTGCCAACAGCAAAGGCAACCCCCACCGGATCTGAAAAGCTCAGATCGGTTACCGCGCCGCGGGTGGCAATCACGAATACGCCGGCGTAACACACCAACCCGGCCGCAATATCGCGGCCGCGCAGACGTTGCCCCAGGAAAGGCACAGACAGGTAAGCCAATACCAGCGCCCAGGTGTAATTGATGGGCTGGGCTTCCTGAGCCGGCAGGCGGTCAAAGGCGCCAAACAGCAAAAAATAGTACAGGCACGGATTAATCAGGCCCATCATAAATGACTGCGCATACTGTCCGCGCCGCAGCTGGAACACCAGGCGCCAGCGTCCCTGAAGCACCAGAATGGTGCCCATCACCAGAATCGAGGCCACACAGGCAATTAATAACAACTGCAACGGAGATAGGTCCGCCAGCGCCAGCTTGAAAGCGGTAGCCACGGTGGACCACAGTAATACCGTGGCCAGGCCGTACATCATGGCCTGTTTCTGATTGGTCATAGTTTAAACTCTCACCGCGGCTTTGA
>Ga0136560_1002027_pt1 | contig 10307 bp, 15 predicted proteins | sample AntRauMeHopE1497_FD_104925 | JGI IMG/M metagenome (GOLD analysis project Ga0136560, IMG submission 104925) | Saline lake microbial communities from Rauer Islands, Antarctica - Metagenome Hop E1 #497 | ecosystem: Environmental > Aquatic > Non-marine Saline and Alkaline > Saline | place...
AGTTCCATCGTTGCCGGCGCTCTCCCCCCCAAGTTGCTTCGTGAACTGTCCCGTCGCACCAGCCTTTAAAGAACTGCTTGGTGCTTCATCGGCTTCATTCGTACCAGTTTTCTGCAGCCTAAGCTCGCCAGCACTAGCTAGTTCGGCTCTAAAAGCAAAACTCCCTGAAGGCAATTCGCGCAGCTCAGCAGGCAACTGCTCCACATCGGCCGAGTTTGCACTCAGCTTCGGGCCTCGCGTCATCTATAGTAGCGCAGCCTCGAAGGACAATACATTACTTGAGCTTATAGAATCATTGTGCGCATGTCCAATAAGTCGAGCTGTAATGATCACCCCGCCCTCAATACTGGTACGTTCAGCATGCCCGAAAGCCGCTACAGACTTCTATGCAATCACGGTCTACTTAAATATGAGCCTGCCCACGTCACCTCGGCGCACCTATGCTGCATCGTTATTAATTAAATTTTTAACCCGAGCTACCACGAAAATGTATGGTTCCCCTTCTAATGTCATTTCAAAATCGTCAACTGCAATCACATGAAAGTCGGATAAGATTGGGCGTTCTCTGCTTGCGATTCCAGTACTCGAGCTTAGCAGTATAATCATAGCACAGTAAAGCAAAAATCGCATGTTTGTATCACTGTTTGGGGTGGTAACTATGTTTGCTAGGAAAAGTCCTGGAAAACCGATTGATGTGCATGTGTGTGACGAGTGAGCCTGTGGGCAAGAACGCAGGTGAGTTTCACCACCATCGTAGTGCTTGCGAGTAGCTCGCAAAGATAAGATTTCAAGTTGTAAGGGCTGAACATTTTCTACGCATACATCGAGCACCATAGCTGATCTGGAGCAGAGTGCGGCGCAATGCAGTCAGTGCTTGAGCGGTACTCCACTATGATCGTGATTGCAGTGGCAATTATAGCCGCGGCATACACGAAAGACGCATGCCTGGACCTGTTGCTGCGTAATATAAGCATACTGCGCTCGCTGATTCCAGCGATTGGTCTTGATAGGGACATCGTATTGCTGGGTACGATGCTAGTGGTTACTTCGGCCGGATGCACCGTTCTTATGTGGTCAGGTCTGCAGGCATCAAAAGCTGGGCTTGTGGATCGCATGCTAATGTGTTTATCAACCCGTTGGCTAAAAGCACTGCTAAGAGATGCCGTACAAAGCGCACTCGAGGATGTCGTCTTGCTCACGGTTGCCCAGCTGGTGCTGCGATCCATTTGGGCGAGCATTCTAGAAGTTGGCATGCCGGAGTGGAGCATCGATGGGTGGCATCCAGGCGCATTTGGCGAGCGCTATAGCTCACATACGGGCGTAGGCGAGCATGCAGAGGTCCTACGAGCAGCTGCTCAGGCAAGCGGTTCCACGCTTGATGAAGAGACAGGGAGCGAGTCATCTGGGTACACCCACGGAGGCGTCGGATGGGCAGGAGCAGCTCAAATAGCAGCCATGAGCTTGCACCTGTCCTCAATATTGCTGGTCACGGGAATAGACACGAAACTCTTCCAGGCCCAATCGGCAGGTGGTGCTGGGATTGACGTGAGCACACCTGATGGAAAAGAAGAAGATGCAGAAGATGGTACCCGGCACGCCCCTGCGGCGGGCCCGGCCGGAGTTTCATTCGCTGCCGTGTCGTTCAAGGGCGTGCGTGCCATGCTGAGTTTGGTGAGTGTCCCAGGGGTAGCCTATGCGTTCTTGTCATTCGCACAGGCTCTCTCGATGCTGCTGCCTGCTTGGCAGTGGCTAGGCCTGGGATTCGCCTAGAGCCTCCTTCTCGCGGTGACGTACCCCCTGCCTGTGATGTTGCTTGGCTACGCTCAAGTGTACACGCTACAATGGGCAAAATCGTACATTACCAAGCAGAAAGCGCTCGACAAGCGCCGAGCCCTCCAGGAGGAAGCGACCGGCAGGGTGGAGGTTGGGGGATATGGCTCCGAATCCCACGATACCGGAAGCGATCTTTTCGCCTCCGCCTGCGGCTCCTCCCCTTGGGCCTCCCTCGGCCGCTACTGGGTGGTCAACACTGTCCTCATGGCCGTCGGCTGGTCCGTAGTCGTGAGCGGGAGACAGTTTGCCGCTGCTGCTGCTGGTTCTGTAGCAATCGACGGTGTCTGTGTTCCGTCAGAATCCACCGTGTTTCGCGTGGGAGGAGGATTGGACGGGTTATGGAAGCTGCAAACGACGATGCTCCGGCGGGGCGAGGCCGCTGCATGCCGGGGCCGGAATACCGACTCCGAGTTGTGCAGGGCTCTGCGGATCTCATCAACCGACGAATCTTCATCATGGACACCAGCTGGCCGTATGGGTTCCGAGCATGTTCTGTCTCACGTTGGGTTCGAAGGACTCACAGCTCGGCATATGCAGCAGGCAGTTTGGGCTCAATCTGGACGCGAAGGGACCGTCGTGCCAATGCCGGCATGTTTGATAGCGTCGTGGGGACACCGGGTGCTAGTTCATGAACGTTCACTAGAGCAGGTTGCGGCTAGTCGGGCTGACCTCATGAAAGCCATGAAGCAATCCGACAATCCACAGTGGTTTCAGCGGGCTCTGGACAAACTGGATCGTCACGAAGCCCAACTGCAGGCGAGTCAGAAAGGCCTAGGATCTGACGTCGTTGATACGTCCATGCGATTTCAAGTAGCGATCCCCCCACTCCTCGATGAGACAGGGTGGGTGCTTGCCCGCAACAACTCGAGGATGTACCGCCGCTCCCTCTAGTCTGGGTCGTGGGTCAATGGATTCCCAGACCCATACCGGCGGACCGGTGCCGGCCCTGTGTGGCTGCCTAGCGACTGGACCCACGGCATACAGTACGATTCTGTCAATGTGTGTGAGAATGTCACGGTTGAGAAGGAGGTGAACTCGACACGCACTGTGGCAATGCCAACCCAGAGGAAACGAATCCGCATTCCAGGCGAGTCAGCAGTCAACGAGGAGGAGACGATTTACATACATGTCAGTCCGATGGAATGGACTGAAATCAAGAAAAACGTATAGGCCGGTATCATGACCCGCGAGCGAGCACAGGAATGGGCTCGCAAGACCTCCACACCAGAGGGTATCGCCATCTAGAGGGAATTTACCGTCCCAATGTCGGAGATGAGGACAGTCACGGAATTAAACTGCCGCAGTACTATGGCCGCTACACCCCGCAGTGATCTTCCTAGTCGGTCCTATGGACATTTCTGGTCTGGGAGTTATGTGCACATACCGCTGACCGGCCAGTCAGTGGAGATTATAGCCGTCTCTGTCCCTGTGCTTGCGCTCCTCTTGCTGGTGACGTGGTATCTGCATGCCGTGTCTGTCTTATATGTGCATTCCCCTCTCATGTATTGCGTGTTCGAGGGGATTACCGTAGACATGCAGTCACTGCAGTGGAAAGAAAAACCGAAGCTTGGGGCAGTGCGGTCGAAGGCCGCGAGGATGGTCGTAGGGTGGGTATCTGAGCTGTTTCAGGCACAAGCACAGGCAACGTCTGAGACACAGGTACGTCTATCGGCAACAGCAGGAGATCATGACATATATCTCGATGCTGGCTGCGGGCATGCTAGCAGAGGGCATCGCACTCCCCAGCGGGGAAACGATGCAGCGACGGCTGATGCTAGCGGAGGTCGTAACTCCGGTAGCCGGCGCCGCCGTAGCGCATTGCTATCGCCTGGCTCTGTCAGTTCCATCGGAGAAGCCACCACGGTTGCTAGAGCTCGTACACATGGCGTCATGGGAGGCCTTAGCATGAATGTGGTCCTGGCAAATGCCACCATATTTGCAAACCAGGTAAGCGAGGATTTTCAGAGGGTATTCACTGGAGAGCAGAAGTTCGAGTTCCGGGCAAACGTGAAGGTGCAAATGCGGAATTTGAGCTCGACAGAGCTTCGGCTGGGTCGGTGTATCATCGTGGGCACATAGCACTACCATCGGAAGCCCTCATTTACTTTCTTGCAGGCCGAGATCGCATCACTCCGTGCGCCTGGCTCCGGTTCTGGGGCTGGTTCTAGCTCTGGGACTGGGGTTGGGACTGAACAGTAGATCGACCCCTCAACCGAAGTTGAGGTTCCGATCACTATTGAAATTACAGTGCCTGGATTTACGTAGCTGACGCAGTTCATGCGAAGTATGCTGGGAGGAGGACAGTAGCGTGGGATACAGGCAGGCGATGCCACGGGTGTGGAAGTACAAGCAACGTATGCTGCGGGACGAGCTGACCGAGGACTGCGGTATGGTGTGACGTTACTTGATACCAGGATTGGCACATCATCAAACTTGTTCCATGCGGTACAAGCGCACGCGCGGAGTGCCGCGTAGGACAGCGACCGGCTTAGGGAAGCTGCAGCGATGATACAGACGTTCACAGATGACCTGCGAGAGTCCATGTCCACGGACCCATAGACTGATTGCCTGCCCAATCGACAAGTGCGGGAGGAGGTCCAACAGCATATCCGCACCATAAACGTAAAATCAAAGGCGCTGACATAGGTTCTTGAAGATTTGCGGCAGAGGGTCCGTGGTGCTATTACGAGGCAGAACATTCGATCAGGTGGGGCGGGAGAGACGTCCAGAGAGCGGGTGGCGCGACGGCTGGGCTGTGGGGACGTGTACGATTTCTTCAAAGAGCTTTGTTCCCGCATATCATCAGGGCTCCGGGGGTAGGATGGCTCTGGCAAGACTGGAAGGAGAGAGGGAACTCAGACTGACCGAGATGAGGGTGCTCGTCTCGATGATCGGATGTATGGGAACGGTGGTGGTGACGATGATGATGATGGGGAAGGGGTAGTCGGCGAGGTCCACGCCTTTCTAGCCCGTCTTGCCGGATAGGGCGAGAAGCAACGTCGGGCACGCGCGCTCCTATCTGGCCTTCCTCATTTCCTGCCTCTTCTACAGGCGGCGGAATGCATCGCGCAGATGCATCTGGCGGAAGAATCGCTCCGAGAGGCCGGAGTGCTCCCTCCTGGTCGGCAACAGGCCGGGAGAGTGCTCATCGATACGCTGTCTACTGTCATGCACATGTTCTACTCGACACTGCTGGCTGCTTTTCGCGAAAGAGCTGATCCGATCGAGGTGCTCTGCATCAGTGCTCTGATGTTGTGCATGCAGCAGTTAGCCGTGGGGGATCTGGTATAGTCTGCTGATGGGAGTGCCCAGAATGACCAGCATGACCAGGGTGACCAGCGTGGGGGAGAAGAAGCCAGTAGTAGTACTAGTAGCGCATACGACGGGGAAGGGCTAGCAACTGGCCGTGATGAAGCGAATCACCATGGAACGGGTGATGGTCATGCTCATGTTGATACGAGAGGTAACGAGAAGCGCCGGCGGTTCAAGGCCGCGAAATTCCCCCATGCCGAATCCAACTCTGATTATGATTCCGGGTCGGTTGAGATCCGTGGCAAAGGTCGCAACAGGAAAGGAGCGGGATTCGACCGAGCCCACGGAATGAGAGACACCGGGCGGCGCAGTAGTTTTGGCTCCGAATCCGACTACGGGGGCCGCATCACGCCGACGGAATCCGAGGCCCAGTCAAGGACTGGCCACGAGGCAGCTGAATCTGACGGTATGGGGAGAACAAGCGAGATTGAAGCGAGGTACAGTAGTAGCGACAAAGGAAGAACACAGGCAGAAGGGGCTGCCGTCGGACCGTATCACCAGGGAACATCAAGCGAAAGTGCGATGGTTGATGCCGCCGGCAAGTCGCGGGGGGGGCTGCCTTGCTCGCAGCCAGGCTCGGCATCTGGTAGGGTCGGATCCGGGTCCGCACCCCAATTATATTCCGATTCCGAATCTGAATCGGACGCCCGATTATTGGGACACGTAGGGGTGCACTCAGCGACTGCCGGAGCGGGAGCAGGAGTTGGAGCAGGAGCAGGAGCCGGGTCCCGGGCTCCATTTCCGGCATCGTTGTCTGAGTTATCATCGTCATTGCACCTGCCAATGTAGTAGCCGGAGATAGTGACAGTGACGGAATCGAGATCGAGAGTCCCACAAGCACACTAGAGCCATGCTGGATCCGGAAATAAAACTGGACTTGGACAGGAGTCCTCGGCGGCGGGGAATGCCTCGGGCTTGTGCTCAGGTGATCTTGGGTTTCAAGGAAGTGCGGGTGCAGATGCCGGCACTAATCATGGTGGTTCTGCCTCGCCCGATTTGGCCTCGAATCTAGAGGATGCAGATCCGGGATCACAGCTGCACTGGCATACGTCTTAGGTACTTGGTGGTGGGAGCAAGCATGACACGGGATTTGATGACGATATAGACGCGGAAATTGAGGTATAGGATGAGAGCGGGGATGTGCTTGCGGCTTTACAGGGAATTGGTTAGGATCGGACGGGCCTTGAGCGCTCGTCTCGCGGAGGGGGAGGAGCAGCAGATCGACTTGCGAGGGCGAGCATCGCTACGGCGGACCCAAGTGGAGAGGTCGCCAGGAGGGAATCTGTGTTCCCTGGGCCTTTGATGAACAGCCCTGAGTCTCCATTGGCGTATCAACGTGCAGGTACTAGTGGTGCATTGAATGCAGGTGCGATTGGCCCTGGGTCTACTACTGATCGAGGTGGGGCGGATGATACCCCTGAGTTTGTGGCAGGCTATTATGGAGATGAGTCAAACTGAATTAACAATGATTCATAACTTTGCTTCGCTCCGCGCGTCATGCTAGTTTCGGGGGTGTATGCGCGTTGCTCCTATGTGGCCAAAGTAGCTCGGGGACCCCGGCGGGGGCTTCCGGTTTACCCGCCGGTGCTGAACATGTGTTCTCGAATGCGTGAAGGCATTATTGTCGCCCGGACGAAATTTCACAACCTTACCTGTAGTATTTCGCATACTCTAACGGCTGCTAAGGGGCACCTCTATGCGAATTACGTTGCGCACTGTGCATGGAGAGGGATATTCCGGAGATCTTGAACCGACCGATACACTGGCCCTCGCCGCAGCTTTATTGCTGCCGAGTAGTTTCCGTGGGGTTTCAACTCCAAACATGATGCGTTATGTATTCAATGAAAAATAGTGGAGCGCTAGCACCATGTTATCCGAGCTTGTGGGAGAGGCTCGAGCTGAGCTTCGTGTGTTCGTATTGCCGCCAGCCGCCGAGCCTGACAACCAGTCCGGCATCTCCCGCCGATAGTCAGAGGAGGAGGACCCACCAGCTCACGATGGTGCAATGCGACTGTCGGCAAATCCTGATCACTTGTCTCGAATTGACCATAATGAACCTTCGATTGAGCCTGATTGCCCATCAGCAGATGCCGTCGAACCAATTTTGCAAGACAGGCGAGCGCCAAACTGTGCAACCTCAGCTAGAAGTGCAACCGCAAGAGCAGAAACGGAATCACGCGAGCAAGGCGCACCTCCAACCCGTCGACGCGATGCAGATACTTATGGCGATGCCCTTGACGAAGTCTTCCGACGAGCGACTAGTGGCGATGCCGCCACCTAGGTGATTCTTGCGGCAGGCAGTTTGCTCCTCCTGGTCGTTCTGATCGGTGGGGCATCACCTGGCTTGGTGAACACGTAGTCCTGGGTAGCACTCGTCATACTATTGTTCATGTGGGGGATTGTGGCGTACTCGTGGCTGCAAGACGTGAGATCTGCGGCCAATGCACGTAAGCGTCAAGGGCAACGGGAGCTATAATATGTGATCGAGAATACATGTACTGGCTCTAATTGATAATTGAACACCTATTTTAGCCTAGCATGGTGTAAGCCAGATTGGTTCGAATAGGACATGGCGCGAGCGTGCACTGTCATTCAATGCTTTTCGAACAGGTCGCGGACAGGCCTTCGAGCAGCGTAGCAGACAGCGGGGGCAGCACAACGCTGCCCTCACTCGTCACACCATGGCGATTCGCCGTGAAGTTGCCCCCGGCTCGCAGGCCGTCGATCGAGTACGACACAGGTGTGAGCCCCGTCAGCGTGATTGCGCTTGCCACAGATGCAGATGAAGATGAAGATGAAGATGAAGATGAAGATGAGACACTCGACGGGATGAGGGAAGCAATATTGATCTCCTTCGTGTCCGGGCTCAGGTTGAGCACGACTGCTGCGGCGGCGCCGGTTCCGTTAATGTCTTTCTCATGCTCAACTAGCATGGCGAAAAGCGTTGGGTATGTGTCTCCCTGCCAGTCCCTGTACCCTGGTGCAATCGGCTAGGGGTCGAAGTCGATCCTGCAGGCTGCAGCGGCGCCGCGCAATGCCGGGTCAAGCACTTGCCCGAAGGCGAGTCCGACAGCCGAGGGGGAGTACATGCTCACCTCTTGGTATCGACCGCAGCACATTCCGGTGAACGTCTCGGGGAAATACTGCATTGCGCTGAATAGCGGCGAGCCAGTTGCATCGTGGTAAAGGGCCAGTTGCGTGCGAATTGCGCCATCAGACAAAAGCTGCAGTGAAAAATGAATATGAATACAGCATGCATACCTGATACTGTGACCTCTATGGCATACACGAATATGAATACAGCATGCATACCTGATACTGTGACCTCTATGGCATACATGAATATGAATACAGCATGCATACCTTATACTGTGACCTCTATGGCATACATGAATATGAATACAGCATGCATACCTTATACTGTGACCTCTATGGCATACATATGCTGCCAGTGCGTTGGTGAAGTGCGAAGTCTGTTCTCACTAGCATTGCGTAGGTTGTGGCCCAGAGAGCGTGAGACCACGTCAACCGTGAAGGGCCACAGTAGGCGATCATGTTAAATTCGGTCGCAAAACTGGTGAGGGGCCGCACGGCGCCACCATGGTCCCCCAGCTTAGATCTGAAGCGGTCGAACATGCTCATCTGCGAGGTAAAATTTGAGTACCCGTCGAAAGGGACTGACAACATTCTGCGAACGAAATCGCTTTCATTACCTGAAAGTCGCCCCACCATGGTCGACTGGCCCTCCACTGTTCCCCATAGAAGCCCTTTCTCTGCAGTTGTAGCGCATAGGTATGTCGGGGAATCTAGGGCGGGATTGGCGTCGATGCCGTTGAAGAAATACGTGTGTACTTGCAGCCCATCCACAATGTACCGTGCTTGGGGAGTCCCGGTCCCGGTCCCGGTCCCGGTCGATTCCTGCGCCGCGTCATGGAAAGAGTGGTTGCTGGGTCCGTGTGCTTGGATCCAGGTTGCAACCGCAGCATTCCAAGTGCCGGTCCTGTTGTTCCGATCGCCAAAAAAGCCTTCAAAGACTACCGGTATGACGATCGGCAGATTCGGGAAGCGGGATCGGATCGTGCTCGCCCACACGGTCATTTCGGCAAGGTAGTCCTCAACACTCGGATAGCGTGCGCCGACTGCCCCCTCGCCGTAGTACATTTCGTTCCCGAGCTCAACAGCAGCAATGCTAGCCCCAGCATCGACTGTGTACTGGATGAAGTTCATCTAACTTTCAAGAGAATCCGTCACAGGGTTGAGGTCCAGCACGAGCGAAGCTTCTGGGCCGATCGACGGGAGTGATGCTATCACCTCACTCAGGCGGTATTCATGGCCTGGCGCAACAACGTACTGACTAGGTTTATCTATACACAATGCATTGGTAGAAGTATCGCAAAATGTGCCTGTGGTCCAGTTCCAATAGCTGGATGGCGATCCACCAGGATATCGAATCACTTGGGCTCCAATGCTCTTGAGTACGTTTGCGTACCGCGGATCGGCAAATGTTGGGCCACCATTCCACAAACCGTCATCGTAGCCAAACTTTGGACTTGATGATGTCACAAAAACGTTCGCGTTACTGGTATTTACAATCGCACGATATGAAATCGCCGCAACTTGAGTCACCGAAAAGGCAATCCCAATAAGATGTAGCATTTGCTATTCCAATGAACAGCGAGGTATCTAGCAATTAAATATCCAGTCTATTCAGATGCGGGGAGCAATGCACAGAAGCGCGACGGTACTCTTAAACGTCGAATCGGATTCGTAATAATGTATTATTATTCCGAACGTGTTCAAGCACTTCAGTTACGGGACGCACGCTACGCGCCGCGCTCCACTCTATACTTACCCCTGCCGTATACCTTTTGCTATGTACTTTACGCCTCAAGTAGTAGCCACGTGCAAAGGCACTGCTCCCAGCATCATTCGCTCTTCGCTTCGCCTGGGCAATACAATTCACCTAGATCTACCTGCCTCTCTGCGAACGACCAGCTGGAGCATGCGGCATTGCACTGCAGTGCCCGCACGGATACCTCAGGGTCTGCCTTGTTGAAATGCCGCGCATTGATGCCACTTTCATCGCGGCCGATGTAATGCACTTCGTACTAGTACCGTCACAGTCTCAACATGCGGCGTCATGGGAAACATATCGACAGGCC
>Ga0136560_1002028_pt1 | contig 10306 bp, 3 predicted proteins | sample AntRauMeHopE1497_FD_104925 | JGI IMG/M metagenome (GOLD analysis project Ga0136560, IMG submission 104925) | Saline lake microbial communities from Rauer Islands, Antarctica - Metagenome Hop E1 #497 | ecosystem: Environmental > Aquatic > Non-marine Saline and Alkaline > Saline | place...
AAGGCCGACCCCCACACCACCCGCTTCCGCCTCCCCCTAAACCCCGCCTCCGTCCTCTGCCCCGGCGACGGCTTCCAGACCACCGGGTACGGCCCCCTGGCCTATGCCCTCCCCCGCCAGGCCCTCGCCCGCCGGGAGGTCTCTGGGACCCTGCGCGTAGTCCTCCTCACGGGGGAGACCGAGAAGGCGGCCAAGCCCATCTGCTGGTTCTGGCTCTGCACGGCGTTCCTCCCCTTCCCCGACGCCGACGGCGCCAAGATCACCGACAGGCCGGCGGGGGCACCGGCGGCGGCCGCGGCCGCGGAGCCCATGGCCGACGTCGCCGGGTCGGGCGACGCAAAGGGCGCCGTCGTGGACGAGGACGACGACGTGGCCGACGGCGAGCCGGACGGCGACTACGCCGGAGCGACGACGTCCGTGGCCGGGCCCGAGGCCGAGGCGGGCGCCGCCGCCGCGACGCTCCGTGGCCCCGACCTCCGCGTCGGCTGGATGCACGTGCCCCGTCCCTACCTCGACAAGGCCTTCAAGGACACCAAGGGGAAGCGCTTCCCTTCCAACTTCGCGCTGACTCTTTTCTACGAGGGCCGCTCCCCGACCACCGAGGTGGACGGGCAGCGCCAGCTCGACGTGGAGGCCGGGGCCGCGGCAGTGGCGGCCAGGCTGGACGAGGAGCAGCTCAGCCCCGCGGCCGTGTGACCGGACGGCGCGGCAGGCCGTCGGGGCGCGCGGCGGCGTCGTGCGGCCTGCGCGAGCGCGCACGGCCCGCCCGCCAGCCGTGCTTGTGTTACCGCTCGAGCGATTCATGCCAGGGACAGATTCACACGTTTCGCAAGAGCCGCCCCGGCGCGCGCTCCCCTCACACAAGGTCTACTTCCATCCGCCCCTGCCCCGCCGCGCCCTCGGCCTTCCTCGTGACAACGCCCGTCGTCGGGCGCGGGTCCGCCGCGGCGGATGCTGCCTCGGCCGCGGCAGCACCCAGCGCGCCGACAGCCGCCTCCTCGGCGCCCGTTGCGGCCTCGCCGGACACGCGGCGCGCCCCGCGGGCGCGAGCGGAGGACATGGCCCTCGAGGAGGCGCCGACTGCGGCGGCCTCGGCGGCCTGGGCGACCTCACGAGCCGCGGCGCGCGCGGCCGCCTCGTCCCCCGGGGCTGCCCGCCCGGACGGGTCCCTGCCCGACGCCGCCGCCCCGGCGAGAGCGCCGTCGCGCGCCCGCCCAGCGACGCCGGAGATCATCTGCGCCGTCGCGTCGCCCCCGGCCTGGCCGCCTGGCCAGCTCCGGAAGCCCGACTCGCTGCCCCCCGCGAGCGACACGGGAGGCCCGCTCGCCGGGCTGTCGGACATCGGGCTTGCCGGCAGCGGCTTCCGCGCCGCCTGGGGCACCTGTGGCGACGCCGCCAGCCTGTCCGCGCTCCCGGGGCTGTCCCTCGACACGCGGCGTGCGCCGCGCTCCGCCGAGAGCTCTGCCGCCCCCGAGGCAGAGACGGCACGCGCGGCCAGGGCCGGCTGCGCCCCGGCGTCACGAGCGCGCGCCCTGCCCGTCGTCGGGGCGCCGGTCGCCGTCGCCCTTCCGCCCCCGGACCGCGCCAGCGGGCTGCTGAGCGACCCAGACCCGTGCCCGCCGGCGGCAGCGTCGGCCATAAGGTCGGCGCGGTGCGCTGCTGACTCGTTCTGGGCGGCGCGGTCGGCCAGGGGTGACCGGAGGTCGTCCTCCTCCGGCTCCGCGGTGTGGTCGCTCCGCAGCTCGAGCGACGCGCCGTCCGACGTGCTGAGCCTCGCCAGGGCGCCGCTGACGTCGCCGTCCGTCTGACCGGGAGGCGGCGCCCCGGCGGCAGCGACGTCCCGCGCCGAGCCAGCCACCGACGTGGCGTCGGCCGAGGGGTGCGAGGGCAGGACGAGCGTGGTGACGAATGCCGGCCTGCCTCGGGTGCCCGACGTGCCGTCGGACAGGAGCGGCCCCGCGCCTCCGCCGCCCCCCTGGCCGTCGAACACGTCGTTGAACTCGAACCGGCTCGCGCGGCCCTCGGGGCTGTCCAGGTCCCCCGCAGAGGACACCGTGAGGGGCTCCCGTGCGGGCGTCACGCTGCCGTCTGCATCCGGAGCGAAGGGGCCACCGGACAGGGCCGAGAGCAAGGGCCGGGCGGCCGGCCGGGGCGGGAGCGAGCTCACGTGCGACCTGGCGGGCTGGGAGGACCGGCTCTCGATAGAGCCGGCGCTGGACATCGGGGATGCCGGCTCCTGGACCGCGGGCAGGCGGCGAAGGTCCCGCACCCGGGGGTCCGCCGCGGCCGCGGCGCCGTCGCCGCCGCCGTCGTCATCGCGCGCCGTGGGATCCTCCGCGGTGCGCAGCGCGGGCCGATCGATCTCCTCCGCCCGCAGAGCGCCCGGCCGGGGCCCGCCCGGCAGCCCGCCGCCGGCCGCTGCTGCCTCGGCCTCCTCCATCTCGGCGCGGCGGCGCTCCTCCCCCTCCCGCCCGTCCAGCACGCCGTCGAGCCCACCCATGCCCTGCAAACCGGCCTCGGCGGCGGCCTCCCCAACGACCTCCCTCAGCTCTGCCGCCGACAGCCCGAATCGGTCCGCCATCGCCGCCACCATGGATCCACCGGCGAGGGCCCCCGCGAGGCCCTTGGCCGCCCGCGGTGGCTTGCCTCCGGCCCTGCGCTGCGGCGACGCCCCCGCGCGGCGCCTGGACGGGGACGGGCCGTCACGCCTCGTCTTTGAGCGCGGCGGCGACCGGCCGTGGGCCTGCGAGGAGTCCCTCGACGCTCGGGCGTGCCCTGGTGGCGGCCGCCGTCCCGCCGCGGGCGGTGCCAACAGGGCGTCGGTGTCGGCGCGCAGCTCGCCCAGCTCCGGCCGGTCCCGCGTCCCGGCAGTGGCGTCGGCCCTCGCGGCACCGGCGGCCGTGCTGGCAGCCCCCTTGGGATCCGCCGCGCGTCCCTCCCCGGTCCTGCGCCCCGGCGCTTGCCCCCGCCACGGCCTTGGCTGCTCCCCCGCTTCGTCCTCCCCGTCCTCCTCGGCCGTTGCACGGCCCAGCATCGCTTCGTCCGCCGGGGTGTACACCATCACCCCGGGAGCCACGCGTAGCTCGCGGAGCAGCTCGCGCGGCACGTGCGTGCCGTCCCGCGGCTCCGCTCCGCGCCCCTGCCCCGGCGCTACGACCCCGGGCGCGCCGTCGGGGCCGGGGGCCGAGCGCTCCCGCTCGGTGGGCGGCGATCGCGCCGGGCGGTGCGACAGCCCTAGGTCCTCGCCGAGCAGGACGAGGAACGCAGACCCGTCGTCGAGCTCCGCCCCGGCGGCGGCGGCGGCGGGCGTGCGGCGGGGGCCCGCATCGCGGTCGCGCCCGCCGGTGCGTCGCAAGGCCGGCCTGACCGCCCCCGGCGACAGCCCGAGGCGGGCCTCCACCCTCGATGCAGTGATGGACGCCTGACCTTGCACCTGGGTCTCCACCGACGTCGATGCCGACCGCCCCTGCGGCTGCCCCGGGCCTCTCCGCCGATCCGCCGCTCCCGCCGCCCCGCGCCGGGCGGGCCGCCCGTGCTCGCCCCGCGACGCGCGGCTGTGCGCGACCCTCTGCTTGACGGGCCGTGCTCCGCCCGGGCGCAGCGGCGACGCCACCGGTCCCATGGCCGCCCGCTGCAGCTCCGGCCGCGCCTGGTGCCGCAGCCGCCTGGCTAGGTCCACGTCGGCCCGAAGGAGCGCCGACGACGACGACGACGCCGCCGCCAACTGCTGCCCCTGCAGCTGCCATGGCGCCTGGGCCTCCGCCGGACCCGGCCCAAGCACAAGCCCCGCTGCCGGGTGATCGGCCGCCTCTCGCGTCGGCGGCGCCGACTCCTCCTCCTCCTCTTCCTCCCCGCCGGGCAGGGCGTAACCCCTCCCTTCGGTGTCTCCGAGCCGGGCTAGGAGCTCGGCCGCGAGCCCGTCGTCGTCGCCGGAGCCGCCCTGATCCGCGGACCGGACGCCGCGGGGCGCAATCGCGTCACCGCCGCCGCCGGTCCCGTTCGCGGCACCCCGCCCGCGACGGTCACCGGGCGGCGCAAAGCCGCCGCCTGTCCTGTGCGAGGGGGTCATGCCCGGCAGGGCCCGCCACCCGGGGTCATTCGGGCCAGACCCGGTGCCGGCCGCCGACGCGAGCGCGGCGGCACCGGGGTGACGCGCCGGCGTCGGAGCCGGCGCGGGGGAGGGCGCGCGCTCCGCGGCGGCTGGCGCCGACAGCGTCCCGTCCTCACGGGGCGTCGGCCGGCCGCGGCTCGACGCGGCAGCGGGTGTGCCCTCCCGTCCTGGCGTCAGGAGGCCGTGGCTCTGCTCCAGATAGTGCAGAGCCGACTTCCTGGGCCGCGGGAGGGGGGGCAGCGCGGAGGCCGACCCGCCGATGGCCCTCCCCGAGCGGAGTGACGGCTCGTCTCTCCCCGGGGGGGCGAGCGCGCTGCTGCGACGCACCCTGATCGGCGCGGCGAGCTTGGGCACCGAGCGCGCGTCGCCGGCGCGCTCCCGGCCCAGGGACGGCGCGCTGGCCGGCCTCGCCGCCCCGCGCTCGGTCGTCGTGATGGGCGCGAGGCGCGGGGGTCCGCGGGAGCCGGCGACGCTGCTCGCGGCAGAGACCGATGTGTCCAGGGCAGCGGAATCGTCGGCAGGGAGGTGCAGCGACAGGGCGGGGTGTGCGCCGCCGAGCCCGAGGCCGCGGCCGCCGGCGGCCTCGGCAACCGCGGCATCGACCCGCCTCGGCGCCCCCGGCATGCCCGGACGGGTGCGCAGCGACTGCAGCGCCGCGGACCTCACGGCAGGGGGCACGCCGCCTCCGCCGTTCGCGGCCGCATCGTCCGCCGTGGGGTGCGGGAACCGCCCCCGGGCCCTAGCCGCAGCGATCCCTCGCTGCCTCGTCGCCTCCCCGGCCCCCAGGCTCCGCCCGCGCTCCCCGCCGGGCTCTTTCTCCTCCTCCTCCTCCTCCTCCTGTCTCGCAAACTCGTCGCCCTCCTCTTCCTGGCCACACCACGAGGGCGGCGGGGCGTCGCTCCCGCTTGCCCCCGCCGTGGGCTGCGGCGACGCGCTCGGGGAGACCGGACCCAGCTCCGCGGCCCATGACTCTCCGGCCAGCCGCTGGCCGCTGTTGCCGATACCGACGGCGCTCCGCCGCCTGGCGCGCCACAGCATGTCCTCCCTGGCTGAGGCCGACGCGTCCATCAGGCCCGACGCGAGGGCCGCGTCCTCGTCCTCCTCCTCGTCGTCCTCGTCGTCCTCCCTCTCGAGGATCGACGCCAGCGTGCCCAGGCCGGACACCCCCGCTGTCGGCCAGTCGTCCCCCGCTGCCCCCTCGGGGCCGTCCCCCTCCCCGAGCCACCCCTCCGCGGCGAGCTCGCTCCCCGACGCGAAGCCCCATGCCTCGAGGCCCGCCGCGGCCTCGTCCTCACGGTCCGACAGCGGGGCGGTGCCGGGCGCCCGGTCCGCCGCGGGGGGCGTGGACTGCCCCCCCACTAGCATCGCCAGCGGGTCGAGCAGCATGCCCGGCCCCGCGCCCAGACCGGCGGCCCCCGCTGCCGCCCCGGGCCCGCGGGCGCGGCCGCCCTTGGCAACCGCCCGGCCCTGCCTCCCGCGCTCAGCGGCCATCCTCCCGCGCGCACCTCCGCCGCGGAACGGGTCCCCGCTCGCCGTGTGCGCGGCGCCCGGCGGGAGGCGGGCGCGGGCGTCAGCCAGGTCCACGAGGTCCATCGCGCTGATCCGGCTGTCGTAGCGGTCCCCTCCGCTCGCGGCGATCACGGCCGCCAGCGACGGTCGGGCCGGGAGCACCTCGCCCGGCTCGAGAGGACCGGCGCCCGGCTGCGGAGTCCGCCAGAGCTGGTGGGCCGTGGCTGGAGTGAGCTCGAGCGGCAGCTGGCCCCGCCCCGCCAGCATCTGCGCCACCCGCCCGGCCTGGACCTCGGCCTCGCGAAGCGTGGCCTCCGTCTCCTTGGCGGCCTGGCGCTTGGCTCGGAGACGACGCTGACGCTTCGCCTCGGCCTTACGTTTCCGCTGGCCCTGGAGCCGCCTCAGCGTCGCCGGGTCCGAGCTCGCCACCGCAGGGCCTCGCGGCGCTGCCTTTCGCCCCTGCGAGCGAGCTCGCCCGCGCCCGCGTCCGCTTGCCGGAGGCGCAGTGGCCGTTGCCGACAGCGGCGACAGCGTTCGACCGTGGGAGGCCCCGTGCGAACGTCTTGCGTCGCCCCAAATGACATCAGGCAGGGTTGGGGGCGAGCGCGTCGCGGGATGCTTGCGCCCCGCGGCTCTCGCCAGCTGTAGATCGGCCGACACGGAGGCGTTCGGTTGGGCCGATGCACCGGCCGCCCTGCTGCCGGCCACGGCTGACCAGCCCTGCATGGCGGGGTCCAAGAGGCCGTGGGTCTCGAGAGATGACAGTGCTGCCGCCATCGGCGCGTCCTTGCTGGCGCAAACAGGCTCGGCGATTGTGCGTGGCTGCGACAGCCTTGGCCACCTCCGCTAACCGCGCGGCGAGCCCAGCAACCGGCGTCGACCACGCAGGTGGTATGATAAGCGCCTACAACCTGCAAAGCGCCCCGGGCCGTTGCAGCTTGGAGCTTTGTGTGAGCGGCACGGGCCTGCTCGGCGTGGGGGAGCAGCCCTGCCGCACGGAGCCGCCCCAGCAGGACTGCCCGCGCACACCACGCGCCCGCGCTGGGCCTGGCGACAAGCACTGCTGCCATGGAGGATCCCAGCACAGAGGGAGGCGGGAGGTCGGTGCCTACGAAGCGCCGCCTCAGACCAAAACGCAACCATTGGCTGACGGCGCTCATGGTCGTCGAGTTTGACGTGGACTCGGCTCACAAGCCGCTTGTGTGCCTCCCCGCGGATGCAGTGAGTGACCTGTCTAGCAGATGCCAGGCGCTGCGGTCTTCGGCTCTCGCCGGGGGCGGCACTGTCGCTGTCCCTGACCGTCTTGAGCTCGCCGCCCTTGCCTCGGTTTTCCCGCGTCCGCCACGCCCGCTCGCCCACACCCTGACAACACACTGCGCAGCTTTCTAAGCGGGAGCAGGCGCAGTGCGCCGTCCTGGCGATGCCGGACTCCAACACCGGGCTGATGGGCGACTCGGTGTTCACGTTCCGCATGCGCCGGTGAGGGCATACGACCAGCGCACCACTGCACTGGCATCGGCGGCTGTGTGCCTCTGTGCCGCAGCACGATCACGCGTGCCTCTGGAGCGCCCGTGCCGTGCCGCAGAGATCGGCTGCCGCTGTTCGCCACCTCACTGGCTGCGCACGAGCACCTCTTCGGCACGTCATTCTTCCGCCAGGTGCACGATCCTTCCAAGCCGAGGTCGTTCAGCCAGCGCGCCGTCGTGGCAATTTCCAGAAGACCGTACCCCGGGCTTTGCGCGCAGATCGTTCGCGTCTCTGGCCCGCCCTTCCTCGCCGCTGCGGCTTCGGGCGGGCCTGACGCGTTCGCCGCGTCCTGCGCTGTGTTGGAGAGCGCATGGATGGAGTCGTGCCAGTGGCCGCGCCCCGTGCCGGGCGTGTCGTACGATCACCCGATGCTCGGCCGGCTGCTGCACTTCCGCTGCCCGTTTACCGCCACGACGCACGGCTCTGCGCCCGGTGCGGCCGACGCACGGGTCCTCGCCGCGCGGTCGAGGCGGCAGATGCGCTCCGCGGGCGCGATTGCCATCGCCGCGACAGGGTCCGCGGCTCCCCTCGGCTTCTCGAGCCGCGTGTCCAGCGACGGCTCGTTCGCGCGCCACTCGAGGGCGGAGAGCGACGCGCTCTCGTCGGTGGACCTGGGACGGGGCAGGGACCACTCGAGCGGCGGCGCCGGCGGCCTCGGCCTCATCCTCGCTCCGGCACAGCCCGCATCGGCGTCGGCCGACTCCGCCCAGAGCCCGGGATCGGACGGCGGCGCACCCCTGTCGCTGCTCGGCGCCGTGGACGTGGCCGCAGCACCTCAGCAGCGGGGCTCCGGAGCCGCGGTCGACGGGCTGGCAGACGTCGCCGACGGAGGGGGAGGGCGGCCGGCGCACGGCCGCAGCCCCGTCCTCGGGCTGGACGGCGGTGTGTCCGAGCACGACGATGACGACGACGGCGACGATGACGACGACGATGATGACGCCGGGATTGGCCCCGACGGCGCCGCCGGTGCCGGCCGCGTGACCCTCGGCGAAGCCTTCGCGGGGCGGTGGCAGGAGCTGCCCGGCATCTTCCAGGAGGTCGGCCTCTTCTCCACCTTCCGCGCCATGGCGCCCTGCCTCTGGTCGCTGTGGGAGATGGCCCTGCTCGGGCGCCCCATCCTGGTCTTCGGGCCCAGCCCCAAGCTCTGCGGCGACGCTGTCATGGGCATCGTCTCCCTCGTCGCCCCCCTCCCCTTCCACGGCGACTTCCGCCCTTACTTCACGCTCTTCGACCCTGACTTCGCCAACATCCAGGCGGCGTTCGAGACCCACAGGGGGCCGCGGCACGCCGGCTCGCACTCGGCCCTGCCGCCCGCCGTCGTCCCGGCGCTCGCCGAGGCCATGGAGGAGGAGAGGATGACCATGGCAGAGTCACCCGTCCTCGCGGCCGGGAGGGACCCCGCTGGGGACGAGGCCGCGGACGACGCGGCGCCGCCGGCCTCGGCGGCCGATGACCCGGACTCCGCCGCCCACGGTGCCGGGCCCGACGGCCGCCCCTCCACGCCCCGCGCCGCCGTGGGCTCTGTCGGGGTCCCTCTCCGCATCGTCGGCCGTGGCCACAAGCACCCCTTCGCCGCGCCCCCCGGCCCCGCCGCGTCCGCGCCCTCCCCCGGCCCCGGCCCGGCCCCCACCCGGTCCCCGGTCCCGCAGCTCCCCGCCAGCGCCTGGCAGACCCCCCTTATCCTCGGCACCACCAACCCTTTCTTCATCCAGGCCCTCGGAGGCTTCCCCGTTGCCGTGTGGATCGGGTCGCACCCCGACGCGCTCCCCTCGCTGCCGCCCCCGCCGGAGGTGGTGCGCACAGCGCTCAGGGCGTCGAGCCCCCCGGCGGAGCCCGCGGCTGCCGGGGCCGGGGCCGCCGCGGAGCCTGGGCCGCCGGGCGGGGCAGCAGCCGCTGCCACCGAGGCTCCGGTGGGCACTGAGAAGGACGCGTCGCCCGCCGCCTCCGACGCGGCCTCTTCCTCCCCGCCGAAGCGGCCGGGCAACCGCCCCCCGTCCCCCGCCGGCGGCATGGACTCGCCCCTCCCGGAACAGCTGACCGTGCCTCAGATGATGGTCCGCGTCGGCTCGGACGGGGCGCGCGGCGACGACGCCACGGCCCCCTCGCAAGGGGACGGCGCCGCTCCGGGGCCCCCCGGCCGCGCGGCCGCCTCGGGCCTCCCCGCGGCCTCGGTCACGGCCCCCGCGGCGCACGGCAAGGGCGTGTGGAAGCGGGCAACGGGCGGCGCGGCCATGACCGAGGAGCGGCGCGTGAAGCTTGCCGCGCGGCTGGCCTCGCTCCGGGAGTCGCGGCTGCGGCGACTGGCCCGGCACCCCCGCATCGATCCGACCGTGGTCGCGGCGGACACGCCCCTCCACACGCTCCTCCCCCGCCCGGGCGCCGCGGAGGAGTCTGGCCCCCGCATCATCATCCGCGCCGGCGCCTCGACGGGCCGCCCCGGGGTGCGCTCCTCGGCGGACCTCCCGGCGTGCGGCTCCCTCGTCCCGCCCGACCCGTCCGTGCTCGCCCAACTCCTGCACATCCGCGCCGAGGACGAGATGGGCGGGCCGCAGCTGCGCCTGCAGGGCGCGGGGACCGGCTCTGACGGCGGCGCGGCCATCGCCGACGCCGCCCACGCGGACGGCGGGCAGGTCCCCGGCGTGGTCATCAACGACGCGCTCCTCCGGCAGCACTTCCGCCGGCTGACGCACGCCTTCCTCAAGCCCTTCGAGCGGTTCTTCAGGGCCCGGTCGGTCGGCGTGGACGCGGCCGCGCCCCTCGCCTTCCGCAGGGTCGAGGCCCCGCTCAGGACCAGGCTGCACGAGCCGGCCGCGGTGTCCAGGACTCTCGAGGTCGTCGCCAGGGAGATCGAGGCCAGGGAGACCGAGGCCGCCTCCGCCGCCACGGCCCCGGCGCGGCGCGGCGCGGCTGCCGGCGCCGCATCCCCCGCGGCATCGAGGCAGCGACCCACGTTCGGCCCGTACGATAACCTGGCCGCCGCCCTCCTCCCGGCCTTTGACGGGCCCACGTTCCTGCGCCACGTCGGCGAGGCGCCCCCCGCGGCCATCGTGCGCCGCATCCCCGGCTGGAAGGAGCTCTACTCTCGCTTCCTCGAGTCGCCACACTTCCGTCCGTGGTTTACTGCTCGGCGGGAGGAGGCGCGCGCTGGAGTCTCGGGTC
>Ga0136560_1002029_pt1 | contig 10304 bp, 15 predicted proteins | sample AntRauMeHopE1497_FD_104925 | JGI IMG/M metagenome (GOLD analysis project Ga0136560, IMG submission 104925) | Saline lake microbial communities from Rauer Islands, Antarctica - Metagenome Hop E1 #497 | ecosystem: Environmental > Aquatic > Non-marine Saline and Alkaline > Saline | place...
AGACGGCGCGAGATTTCAAGCGCAAGGCCGAGAGTCCGAGGATCGGGCTTCGAGCAGGTCCAAAGCCACGACGCCAGTACCCCGGGCAATGATACTTCCATCCATTTCGAACCAAGCCCCAACGGGCTGCGTTCTAGTTCAGCTGGTGATCAAGAGACACATCTCACCGGAGTCACTCCGAATGGGGTAAACATTGACCCGTTGCGCAGCGGTACCGTTTTCTAGACTGAGGGCCTGGGAGATGAATTGCGTGTGATGGATCAAGAGCAAGATACAAAGTTAGCTGCCGTTCCATAGCCTCGACAACGACTCAGTAAGCCTGCGGTAGAATCAGCAGAAGGACGAGGCATCGATTGGTCACCAACATACACGGGCAATGCAGACATCCCTGCTCTCCTTGATGCTGGCAGTCGAGTTGGAACCGGACAATCCGCACCACAATACGATAATCGTGCAGCTGATGATGGCGATGGGTATACTCGCGAGCGAACGCAAAGCGGAAAGTTGCCACCAGCTGATGGCGTTCTTGAAGAAGGTACCTACCACCCAAATCATGCTCGACCAGACACGAGACGATCCAGGCGATCATCTCGAGGTAGTGGAGGTGGCCAAGCGCCGTCCGGAGATGCTGTAGATGGTCCAGCATTTGGTGCTATCCCGGAAGTTCCTGATATGCCCAATTTTGACGAGCACCACGCTTTTGTGCAGTGGAATTCGCTGCGAAGGCGCCAGTGGCAATACCAATCTGAAGTCTCAACTGCTTCGGTGATGGATGGCGTTGCACTGGGACTGAGCATAGCTCACCCTGATGCCGATGGATACTTCGCAAAGCCTTGGACCCGTGGGTCTGTCGAGAACCTGGGTCAGACAAGAGCTAAAGGGCTGGGCATGCAGAGATCAGTTGTATTCGGGGACCCACGAGAGATGAATGACGGTGACTATGTGATGAACAAAGGCGAAGACAATTTTGAAGCGATTCGATAGAACTTGGAGCTCGAAACCAGGAGGGCAGCTGCAATTGAGAGGTTGGCAAATCGGCGAAGCCTGCTGTCGTCTAGCAACAGCGTGCGAGTTGCTGGAGCTGCTGCAACAAGCTCCTTGAAACCTCTCGTGCGAGATGTTGGGGTTAACACGAGAATTTTAGAAGATATTCCACAGGGAATCGTGCACCGTGACATGCAGCACCCCCGCGTCATGGCACGCTAGTTAGTGCTCGAGTCACTGCAAAGCGGGTCTACTGCTGTGCTGCGACTTGTCAAAGATTCCATTGCTCATCTACCGAAAGACGTTTTGTCAAGATAGCTACGACTCCTGGATCGAATTGCGCTCGAAGTGCTCTCACCTTAGCAGCAACGGGGAGGAGGTGGCTTGCTCGCGTCTGCACAGGCAGAACCTAAGATATCATCCCATACAGATCTTGAGACGCTTCCAGACCTCGATTTGGCTCAGGATGAATCAATTCTTGACCCTCGGCTATCAACCGCAATGCGAAGCGCTGCCGCACACGCCCCCACGCCGATGCCAAGGGCGGAAGTATCGAGTGTCTATCGACCATTGACACAAGGCGGATTCGCGAGTATATCGAACCCAAAGCGTAGCGTCGAGACTATAGTACGGCCACAAACGACCGCTGCTGCGGTGCTGGGACGCTCACACCGGGGCCTTGATGCACTGGCTGGGAAGCATTGGCATTATGGGGGACAGAGCATACTTAATGGTCCCAGCGAACGTGCTGCTGCCGATAGCAACGTGCTCGACTCGTCAACCATGGCATTAAGGCGAAACAGAGTACACGATCGTGACGCAAAAAAGTAGCAAAACAACGGGAATGACAAACCCATTCCGCAGCCACCGTCAGTGCCACAGTCACCACTCACATAGATGAGATCTAGAGCCGCTGGCCGTCGTCTCGGCTCTCGCAAGCTAGTACCTGCAGGAGACTTTGGTGGCAGTAAAGAGGTAGCCAACGCTGACGCCCTCATGCATGCCACTGCTGGTGGTGTAGTGAATAAACAGTCGATGGAGCTCCATGGCGATCTCGGTCTACTGCGACTGTTCGATAGCCACGGTACCCAGAGTGATGAGAGACACGCCGCTGCAGAGAGAGAACGAGACGTGCCACTCTCGCTCGTAGGTATTTCGCCTAGAAAAGCCCGTTCGAATGCCGCTGGACTCAGTAGTCGCTATATGCATATGCCTCTCGGCTCAGTTGCAAGCACATCTGCTGTACCAAGCGGAGAATCGGTCGAGCAATCATCAAATTCGTTCATGGGGGCTTCAATGGAGACTTCGCAAGCTGGTGTTCTCTCGCGATCGATATATGCCCGGCATCATGCAGCAGATGTGGCGGTATAGTCGCTAAAAGCGGCCAACCAGTCCCTGGTCGTTGAGTTGGAGCGGACGAAAAAAGATCTGGCACTTGCCTTGGCGAAGCAATCTAGCTACCCCAGATCCTACCCGCCGGAAAGGAATCAGGAGGCACCCGTGGCCCTCGAGCTTAGAGGCTGGTAGCAGCGCAGTTTAGAGAGAAGTGCAAGACTCACGGACTTAGAGCCTAACGTGTCATCGCTAAACAGTACTGATGGTGACGGTGCAAACCCTCGGCTACCATACAGGAGAATCGATGAAGCCTCTACGGCGTAGGGCGAGATACGCGGGAGGAGTCCACTGAGGAAACCAGTGCGTGGACTGGTTCGCAATCATCAGAACTAGCTTAGAGGGACATCTTTGACACATGAAGCACCTAAACCTAGTCACAGGCGTCCGACATCCGTAGAGAAGGCTCTGAAATCGCCCCGTTCGAGGTCAAGGAGCCCAGTCTCAGAGGCCGCCCACCTAGGCCGCCCTCCATTCGGTGGCTCTGCAGATCCAACTGCTGCTCCCATTGTCGTGAGACCATTCCGCAGCACTTTTAAGCCGGAACCAGTAGACACCGCCGACGATGCAAGCGTCGAAAAGGGTGCGCATGTGCTTGCTACTCTGGGCATGGTGCTACACCGCCGCTCACAAGCTGTTAAGCACCACTCTATGGCCAGTTGGGCAATGATGGTGTGCTTGCATGACTTAACTAGAAGGGAGCACCTTCTAGCGGAGCTCGTTGATACCCATTCTTCTGCTGCTGTGGCCCTAGAGTGGGTGCAAGTCCTAAAGGCTAGAAAGCGGGAAATGTGGCTTGCAAGAGCGGCTATGGCTGGCAACGCAGCTGCGGCCATGGTGCAGGAGGCGTTCGAACTGATGACAGCGGTTGTCCATCCACCTGGGAAAAAGAGGCCGAAAGAGCAGGGAGCTGCCCCCCCGCTCTAGTCAATGGTTGCCGCAGCTCTTCCTATTTTGGGTCGTGCGGGGCTCACACTATCAGCTGACCACAAAGTAACAGAAGAGGACAGGATCGAGGCCCTCACTGCATTTGTGCAAGTGGTAATTGGCAACCGTGGGGTGCAGCGACCTAGCGCAAGCGTAAAACTCTATATTACGCATACAGAGGGTGACTGAACTTAGTTGTATCGATCTGTTAAAGTTTATTCCAAAAATTCATCTAGGCCAGGATCATCCAGTCCGTCGAAAATGTCGTCAGCGCCATCTCGTTGTGACGACTCAATGGGGCCAGAATCTGGTTGATCCACAGGCTATTCCTTGGCCTCGCCTGTCTGCACTGTCTCTCCTGCTTGGTCCGCCGCCGGTTCAGAATCGCCTCCCGGGGGCGTGGCCTCAATCAAACCCGACCCCCCGGCAGCGACGGATTCATCACTCGTAGTCGTGGTGGGGCTACAATCGGAAGCGTTCGGAGCAAGAGTGGCGATGGAAGGAGTTCCAGTCTTCGCCTGCTTATCTGTCATGAAATAACCCAGAGGACACAGTTTCTCAAACAGCCTAACGGCTCGATCCGCCTCCCAATCCGACGAAAAACTAGCAGGAGACGCGAACTGATCTGCCTCGCACACATCCAGCTTGCCAGCTCCTACTAGGTCTAGCAGCTGCGCCTGCACGGTGCCACTCTAGGGTGCTAGTGGATGTACCTCTGCGTGACACACTTGAAAGAGAACTTTCGGTTTGCTGTCCATTCCCTCGTCAGTGACTTTGGCTTCATCTATTTCTCCTCGTGATAGCAACTTGACCAGCGACCGCAAACTCTCGAACGCGGCAAGAGCGCGCTGCTCCAGCACCTGACGGCGGGATCCAACGCAGGATGTCTCTGACACAGATGCAACTGTTCTATCCGTGCCAAGATCGACTTCAGAATTTATCTCTGTGCTTGCATAGAATACGCAATAGCCTTTCGGGCAAACGTTCGCAGTGCTATCTAGTTGCACAGCGCTAATGGTTCTGAGGTTATTAACCCCAGGAGACCTTGGTGGCACTGCAATCGCGGCTCTGGGCCGGTCAACAGATACCAGGGGATGATCGGTAACTACAACAATCCTCGCAACTGCTGTACATCTGGAGCACACACGGCCACGGAGCTCGATCCCCTGAGGGCCACCAGGGGCGCTCCCCTCATTTACTAAGGAAGCTGGGCACAGGTCTGGGTATAGCCAGGGGAGAAAACCCGAAGATGCAATTATTCTTCTAGAGCACATGAGTAAGCCGCCAGTATCGAGAACACCGACGCTGCTATCAGGTAGATCGCCTTCCACTGCAATTGGGACCGGCTCCCCAGCGCGTACACTTGCCACCCTGGCTGTGGGTTCGCTGGGCCCAGCTGTGGTGGTAGTCACGGGAGGAAGACACAGTGCAGCCACTGGACATCGCACATTGAAGATACTTCCCGCAAGGCTTGCCGCACGAGAGAATGCCTACGGGGTATCACCACTACCATACAGGGCTGTGACGTATGCATTCGCACTGAATCGACCGACACTTCGAAGGTAGATCAGAAGGCGCGCCATGCCTTGTGCTGCATCGATGCAAGATGAGTCTCCTTTCACAGGTGAACCATGTCCAGACTATTGACGCACTGCGCTGCTTTCTCCACTGTCTCCACTCTCGCTGTAGATGGGCTTGCTGCCGCAGCTTCCGCTTGCACTTTCACTGCTATTGGCTTCGCCCCGGCTCTAAGTATGAGGTTGATCTGTTCTCTGCTCGGTCTGCAGCTCTGCCACAGCGAAAAGAATCATGCGCAATAACCTACCAGCAATACCGCACCGCTTGAGATACTATATAAACGGCATGTTACGCTCGTGCTCGTCTAGGTCGAACACAGGGTCCAGCGCCCGTTTGTTCTACGGTCGGTGGAGGGAGCGACCGGCTGCCAAAGTGGTGTCGTTCATCTCTTGTGCAGACATACCGTCCGCCTCCGCTATAAGTTCAACACAATGCACGAGGAACCGTGTGATAGCACGCTTTTCAGCGAGGGTGAGGACGGGGTTAGAGAAGACCTCTGCCTTGCTGCACGGCACAGGTGCTTCGATTACTACCGGTGCTGACTGGCCAGGCAGAGCCTTGTCGGTTGGTTCGAGCAGCATACTGCGTTGCACTGTCATAAATTCCATGTAGTGATGGCAGTTTGCTCCTACGATAGCCTCGATGGTGCCGCCACGGGAAAGGAACACTGCCGGTCGCAGGTCAAGCGAGAACCTACGGCGAACTGTGGACGGAATGTGATCACCCAGATCGACATCGACAGCAGCAGCAAGGACACGCCAATCTGGAGCAGATTCATCGGGTTCTACAAGGGAGACTTCTCGAAGATTCGATGATGTTGGTGGCTCCTGCGCGCTCGGATCTTCTGGGCGGGCGCACTTCACGAGATCCAAACCAGCCTAAGTCAACGATGCTCCTCCCCAACTACCAACCAGACAGCCGCTTCTCCTCAACGCGGTGCGAGCGTGGCCAAGTATGGGTGCGTGCAGCCGCAAATCTTCATCAATATTCCCCACCAAATCAACAACATCATCAGATGTCCAGTGTCGGTGCCTCGGTGCCTCGTGCCGACGAATCCACTCAGCAAGTTCTTGGAGGCTCATTGACGACCACAATGAGCCAAACGAACCAGTAGAATCTAAATTAAGGACTTTCTTGTGTTGCCGAGACAATGCACTGCAAGCAATATGTGATATTCGTGCACGGGAATATAGTGTAATTGGATGAGTATCTGTAACCATGTCATTAAAAGCGATTCAACTCACGCAGACAGAATGCACTCGCACAATCCCGTTCCAAGTATTACATAATCGAACACCTAATCGAGGGGGTCGTCCATTCTGCTTACAAGAAGGCTATTCTTGGCGGACGAGCAACTTCTCGATATTAAGTATTATTATTCCGAACTATGATAACCTTACATTAATCAAATATGTTGCGCTATATAAATGGTATATGAGCAACTTGATCTAAAAACTTTGAAGTGCACAAGAGCTTTCAAGGACACTCACTTGTTTGATCTTTCGATCGTAATCCAAAATAATTATTAAAATTAAAGATTGAGAAGCGATTTTTCTCGAGAACAGCTACTTTATAGGGTTTCGACCGCATTGAAGCAACTGCTCAACCGAGCTTCGCAAGTTGGATTGCCAGCGAGAACCACATATCGAGCTCTGCGCTGACTTTTCTCTGCGATGGATCTACAATCTGGGCATGAAGCCCCGCAGCTACCAGTTCCATCAGCCGAACAAATGCAACAAGAAGGTGCGGTGCGAGCTGGAGCAACTGCGGCTGGGTATTCGGATGAATCCCATCGGTAGAACCCCATTCAACACTACTAGCAGGACGAAGCTGAGGTGGCTGTAGCAGCTCTATCGGTGCATCCAGATCCTACCGTATCAAGCCATCGAACTGCTGAGGGGCGTGTTCCAACCGGTGCATCGTATAGTGCTGCCATGGAAGACGGTGAGGAGCCGGCCAGCGAAGACAAATCAAGCTTTACTATTCATGGTTCAGCCGAAGTCGCTACGAGTGTCGCCAAGACAGATGCTATGGCAAGTTTTGGCGCCGGAGCTGAGGAATCCAAGTAGAGCGAAATGGATGGCAGCACAGGAGGCCTGCGCTCGCCCCAGCCGCTGAAAGCGGGAGCACCCGATGGCTCAATGTCTGATGGTGCCCCCGGCGACGATGACGATGATGATGACGACGCAGCTGATATGACTGCTGAATCTAAAGCGAAAGAAGCAGAAGAAGAAGAGGAGGAGGTGATTCCAGACGCCAAGCACGTGTTCATCACGAGAGACGAACTCGCCAAGACTGAGCAAGACACCGCCGATCTTGTATTCCGAGTCATCACGAACGACGGGCAAGAGCAAACTTCTGTTTGGCTCACTGGCGCAAAGAACATATTCAGCCAGCAGCTTCCCAAGATGCCCCCGGAATACATCGCCCGGCTCGTGTTCGACCCGAGGCACCGCAGCATGGTGGCACTCAAGCACGGGAGGGTGGTGGGCGGCATATGTTACCGACCATTCTTCCCCTAGAGATTCGCGGAAATCGCCTTCCTTGCCATCACTTCATCGCAGCAGGTGCGCGGATATGGCACTCGCCTGATGAATAACCTCAAGGAAGCTGTCAAAAACGTGGGCATCACTGAGTTTCTCACGTACGCTGACAACTACGCTACAGGGTATTTCCGGAAGTAGGGGTTCACCGACAATATATCAATGGACCCTCGACGATGGAAGGGCTACATCAAGGAGTACGAGGGTGGCACCCTCATGCAATGCTCGATCCACCGGAACGTGCACTACAACGACGTCGCGGGCATGCTACGGGCACAGAGGGATTTCTTGCTTCGCGCGATCCGGAAGCAGGGCATTAATTTGAAGGAGGCAGGGGTGGAAATCAGGGACGGGCGGTTGATGACGCGCCTCGGCACCCTTGCCGAGCTGCGAGCAGGCGCCTTAAAGGCCGAAGCTGACGCCAGGGCGAAAGCCGCCGCAGACGATGCCGGTACCGGCTCCGGTGCAGCCATGGAGGACGACGATGAGGACGACGATGAAGATGAAGACAAGACGGGTACCAGCAGCGGGGGCGGTGCTGGCAAGTCCGGCAAGCGGAGGCGGCGTTCATCCGTTGCTTCCTCCGGTTCGGGGGTTGCCTCGAGAGGGCCAACCAGGCGACAGCGTGACCAGGCGAGTGCTGCCTTGCGAGCAACTCTATCCCGTTTGCTGGATGCAGTCAAGGCGGAAGAACACTCGTGGCCGTTCCGCGAGCCGGTTGATCGCGAGGAGGCAGAGGACTACTACTTGAAGATAAAGGAGCCGATGGATCTACAGACGATGGAAGCTAAGGTGAAGGAGGACAAGTATGGGTCCATCGAAGGATTCCTAGCGGATGTCAAGCTCATCTGCTAGAATTGTAGGCAGTACAATCCACCGGATTCGAGCTTTGTGCAGGCGGCGAACCGCCTGGAGGCTTTTGTTGGTGCCAAGCACCGGGTCATGATGCAGCAGAAGCAGCCAGGAATCATCGCTTGAGGATCTCACTCTGATCATCCGATCTGGGCACGATCGACATCACAACCTTCAGTGAACTAGATTGATCGCTCGAAATACACAGCCAGCTGGGCAGCGCCATTATGCGCAGTAAAATGAATGGCGTTGGCAATAGGTTGCCATTGTTTGATCTGGTCGCAGCCGTCAGACTGTCTTCTTGCCGAAGTTCTTGTGTCATTTTGCACGCTATCTAAAGTGGTTTTAGCCGTAGCCCGCAAGCCGTCAACGCCGCAAACGTCTGACACATTCTTTTCTGTATCAGAGCGCGTGCGATGAATGCCATTGCAAGTGTGCTGCTTGTCACTACAGTTATTTATGTCAAAGCTGCCATCGAGGCTCCATTCAGCTACGGTTGCACTCAGCCTGGCGATTCCTCTAGGTTCGCTTGGTGCAACAGCAAGTTACCCGTTGTTGAACGATTGAATGCTGTGATGGACGCAGTCCCTATCGACATATGGATGCAACGAATGAATAGCTATCCCTAGGGCTCATACCCAAACGCATCCCTGGGAGAGCAGTTCTACGGTGGACCGGAGAACATTCATGGCGCAGGAGTTCGATGCTCGAATGTAACTGCAGTTACTTTATGTCCCACAATATTTCCCTCCCCCCCAGGAATGGCAGCGTCATTCAACGCAACCCTATGGAAATAGATGGGCGTCGTCGAATCAACAGAGCAACGAGCCGTGACAAATTTCCACGGCGGCAGAGAAGGACACGGCACTCCAGTTGGCTTGTCAGGACGAGGACCGGTGCTGAATGTGAACAATCGCGACCCGCGCTGGGGCCGTAATCACAATAGCCCAAGCTCAGATCCAACCCTAGCTGGGCTGTACGGCGCTGCCGTTGTGCTTGGCACGCAGGGCGTGGACGATCCTGGAGTTGACTCAGTGGGAGCTGACGGGGTCGTCATGCCTGCAGGGTATCTCCGCACGTGGAGCGAGCTGAAGCACGCGTTTGCGTACAACATCGAAACCAACCGCTTTGGATTTCTAAACTAGGTGCGCCCGGCTGACATGGATCAGCTGTACCTGCCTCAGTTCGAGTACGCGGTGCGCGCCTCACGGCCCATGGGGGTGATGGCAGCTTACCCTGCCTACAACCAGACGATGCTCCTGGGATCGAGAGCTGACCCGGCGTTCGGAGATGTCGTGGCATTCTGCGCATCTCGGCACTTCAACCAGGTTGTGATGCGATCATGGGGCTTCGGCAACGGGTCCGTCGACCCTTTGCGGCCCGCGAGTCAGCCCGGGTGAGGAGCCGCTGGAGGATACACAGAGAGCGATTGCCATTGCATTCAGAACATTTAGCAATACCATCACATGGTGAGCACTGAGCATGAAGCAGCATAGGTTGCACTGCAGCAGGGTGGTGTGGATCTCAATTGCGGCAACGAGTATGGTGGGCATGGCACCCCGCTTGCTGACTCATACGACGCCGGCAACATCACCGACTCACAAATTAAACAGTCCGCTGCCCGAGTGATGCAGAGCCTGATGCTGTCTGGCGGCATGGACGGCGACGGCTGGCAGGATCAACCATACGCCAACATCCCTGCCACTGCGCTAGGTGCCCCCGAGCATGGCGCCGAGGCCCTTCGAGCAGCCAGGCAGGGCATCGTGATGCTTGACCGAGGGACAACCTCGAGCGGGAACCTGCTGCTGCCCCTGGATGCCAACCGGGCCTTGCGCATTGTGATCATCGGGCCGTACGCCGGACTTCAGATGGAAATGATGGGTGATTATGCGGGGTGGGCGTGTTTCAATAACACTTACGATTGTATCCCATCAATCAACGGCAGCATCGCGAAGCTCTCCAAGCTCGTGAACGGTTCAACACCTGTGATGCAGTAGTTCAACCCGTGTTCGTATGGGCTCGAGTGCC
>Ga0136560_1002030_pt1 | contig 10304 bp, 2 predicted proteins | sample AntRauMeHopE1497_FD_104925 | JGI IMG/M metagenome (GOLD analysis project Ga0136560, IMG submission 104925) | Saline lake microbial communities from Rauer Islands, Antarctica - Metagenome Hop E1 #497 | ecosystem: Environmental > Aquatic > Non-marine Saline and Alkaline > Saline | place...
GCACTCTCTGGGAAGCTCGTCTGCTTCCCGCGATCACGTGACGTGCGTGATAAGTCCCACCGCACCCGGCCCTCGGGCCTCGCGGCCCGCCGTGCCGTGGGCTCTAACAAAGCCCAGGTTGCACCATAGTTGTCACTCACGAGCTTACAGTGCAGCGGGGAGCAGGCAGCATCACAGCTCCCCGGCCTGAATCTGGGCAACAAGAGGCTGGGAGAACTGTGAGACGGTGAGAGCCCCGGCTGGTGGTGCCGTGGCGATGGGGTTGCACTCCAGGTCCACGTCTGGCCCGCCGGGAGGGGCGTCGGCCTCGGCGCCCGCCGATGCCGACACAGCCGCGGCGAGGCTTCCACCCCACGCATCCAGGAGCCGGGGGCCGAGGGACGCGATCCGGTTGTGTCCGAGGTCCACCGTCCTGAGGGCAGGGAGCCCTGCCAGCGCTTCGTCGATATCCACGATGACGTTGGAGTTTGCAACAAGCACCTCGAGCGCCACGCAGCCGCCGAGCGACCCTGGGAGGGAGGTCAGGCGGTTGGAGTTGACATGCAGCTCCCTCAGAGCGGCGAGGCGCCCGATCGCAGCGGGCAGCGACGTCAGCCGGTTCCCTCGCAGCAGCAGGGCCTCGAGCAAGCTTAGGCTCCCGATCGAGTCTGGCAGCTCCACCAGCTGGTTCCCTTCCAGCGAGAGCTCGCGAAGCGCTGCCGCTGACCCGATCTCGCTCGGGATGCGGGCTAGCGCGTTGCCGCTAGCCTCCAGGAGCTCCAGCCTGCCCAGCCTCCCGATCGACTGCGAGCGACGCAACGGGCAGGAGCGCGGGTGGGCGCAGTGAGCACAGAGAGAGTCAAGCCTGCGCACCGGCGAGTACAGCCCTCTCACCGCGGGCAGCTCGGTCAGCCGGTTGTCGTCGAGCCAAAGCCGGGTAAGCGGGGCCAGCTCCCCGATTACCGCGGGAACAGCTGTGAGCTCGTTGTTGCCGAGGTTCAACCCCGTCAGCCGGGTGCACCGAAGCAGCTGCGACATGGCAGGGAGGCATCAAGCGCGGAGTGTGGCGGGCCATCGCTGCGGCCCTCGCCGCGCCCAGCAGGGCAGCCCTGGGCGGACAGATGCATCCATGGGCATGCGACCCACCGCAGAAAAATGGTCCAGTGTCGTGAGCCGGTTGTGGTACAGCGAGATGTATTCTGCCGCCTCGATCGCCGTCGCCGTGGACGGCTTGAGCAGGAGCGCGGTGGACCCCTCAAATTCTGCCTCTCTGCGAACTACGCACGAGCCCTCGGACGGCGGCCGGGGTCGCTGCGGGTGGGGGCTGAGCGGGAAAGCACGGCCAGCCTCCAGTGCGCAGCTTCCTCACCGCCTTCCGAGCTTCAGCTCCGACCTGGCGTCTTCAGGGTCTGCCAGGATCTCTGGCACTTTGCGCGTGTCACGCTTGATGAACATTGCTGGGCGTGCGCGCAGGAGTGCACCCACATTTTCAAACCGCAGAGCCCCGCGAGCGTCGCACTCGGAGTTCCAGCCGCCTAAAAAGTCGCTTTGCCGATCCTATGCTGCGAGTCATAGCGGGTGGATGAAATGCTTCCGGCTCGCAGGGCCTGGCGTCCCATTCGTGGGGCAATGAGAGGCACACTATCGATCAATGCCCCACCGCCTGGGACTTCGAGCGCTTCAGAGCACGAGGAACGTCCAGCTGCGCCAGGAGTCAGCTCTTCCTAGGCGCGTCCCGATTTTCCGGGTCTGTCAGGACGCGGACTAACACGGCCGGTCGCAGAGTTTTGGTCGCGGGCCTCGTTCCAGCCCTGTGGCTTGGTGCTGCCCAGGCCTGCATGAGGCGGCCTCCTCGTGGGTATGCTCGCAGCCAGCGGCTCACCTCAGCTCCGGTGGCCCGTCCTCGCCCTGCCAGACCAGGCGTTGCGGGCAGCACACCAACCTTGTCCGCAGGCGCCGCACCCGCATGATCTTATGCAGCGCGGGGACCCTTTGATTGCCATCACCGAGGGCGGGGCGCTGTGAGTCCTGCCGCCGCGCATCAGGAGGCGCAAGAACAGCATCGGCGGCGCTTTGTTCAGGTCCGAGGTTCTGCCCCCCCCCCCTCCTCTGGGCTGAGGTGGGGCCAAGTTGCGGGCGCCGGACGCTGCAATGCAACTGTTCCGGGGCTACCGTGCGTTACTTGTGCGGTGGCACTCCGTCCGGCAATCGCAGTCTGGCCGAGGCTGCGCTGAGCGACATCGCAGCCACGGGCGGAATATCATCCGTGACCAGCGACCCCCGGCTGGAGCAGCGCATACGTGATGCTGCTGCATGCATTGTTGCGCGTGGGGTTGAGGCGGGAGCGGCTGATGCAGGCTCCGAAGCCACGCTGGCCGTTGCAGCGACGGTGCTTGGCTCGGCGATCGTGAGCGAGCTACCGCGCTCCTCGCGGGAGGCGGGTCGGCTTTTGGGCTTCGTGGCCTCTGACGCCCCGGCGCCGGGGCGAGACCCGGCCGCGGCGGTGGCTGCGTTTCTGGCAGGCCTGCCTCGCGAAGGCGCGGCCATGGCTCTCACCGTGGCAGAGAGGCGCGGCGGCAGTCAGCTCATGCAATGGATGCGGCCGGTACCTCGCCTGCGTGCGGCAGAGGCGCGCCATGTTACTGCGGCGGCGATGCGGGCTTGGCAAGCGTCCCTCGCTGCAGCACGCGAGCCGCTGCGCCAAGCCTTCCCGCCCGAGCGACGGCCAGACCAGGACGGCGACGGCAGCGTGCCCAACCCACTCCGAGAGGCCATGCCTCGCGCTGCGAGGGCTGGCTCCCCGTCTGAGGAATCCAAGCTAGCCGAGGGTGGCCCGACGACCGACGGGTCGGGCTCGCTCCGTGAGTTGGGCGCACACGGCGGCCTTGGCACTCAGTCGGCGAAGGAGTCGGTGAACGCGACAGGGGGCGGGCCTTCCCTGAACGCAGCCGACGGGGCGGGGGTACCGGAAGCGGGCTGCGGAGCGGCACGGGGTGGGTTGAAGGGGGCACCGGAAGCGGCCCACGATGCCGAGCTCCAGCTCTGTGGCGGATGGCCATGCGTTCCTAGCGCCGCTGGTGTCCCAGGCCCAGGACTCGGCCCGGTGCGGCCAGCCCCCGCCACCAGCAGCAAAGGTGGACAGCCAGGAGGGACGGCGACAGGCCCCAGTCATGGCGACGGTGCGAGCCCGGTCTGTGTTGAAGGCGCTCGTTCCAACGACGGCTTGGCGCTCGGTGTTGGCAACATCCGCGCTGCCGAGGCAGAGCCTGTGCCGACAGCCTCGGCCAGCGCCGAGGCTGGGGGGATCCCCAGGTCGCAAGAGGCCCCGGATCATGCTGGGCCGGGTGTGCCACCCGCCGTTGCTGATTCGGCAAAAGGCACGGGCGGCCGTGATGAGGACGCGCCAATGCCCGTCAACCTCAGTGCCGGGTGGCCGGACCGGGCCGGGCCGCCGTCGTGGGTGACTCCCCGGGGCCCAGCGCGTGACCATGCCGCTCACTTTGACAAGCTCTGCTGCCCGGCAGGTTCGGTGACTGCGAGACAGCCCTCCACGGCGGTGCCGTCGGTGCCTGCGACGCATACCGCGCCTGAAGGGTCGTTGGAGCCGGCCAGCACCCGGGAGCGGGCAAGCGGTGAGGCATCCTCGGCCGACAGCGATGAAGGGGACGCGAGCCCGGAGGGCGGACCGGACAGCGCGTCTTCGGGTGACAGCGACGGCTGGCGTCTGTCCGAGTGCCGGGCTGCGCGGGCCGTCGTGGTGCCGCGGCTGCAGTGGCGCCAGGGTAAACCCGGCGGCTCTGATGTCGCTGCGGCCGGCGGCGGGGAGGACGACGACGGGGGAGGCGGCCCGTTCGGTGCATTCGCCCGGCGGTGGCCGGCCCAGCTCCGCGGGGCTCCTGCATCAAGCTCGAGGCTGGACCTGCGCGCGGGGGGGCTGCGCCGGGGTCGCGTGCCGCTCGGGCTCTTGCCGGAGCGCGAAGCAGCGAGGGAGGCGGCTGTGCTGCGCGGGGCGAAGGCTGCGGAGGCGTGGGAGGCCGTCGCGTCGCCCGGCAGGCGCACGAACCCCCGCCCCCACGCTGCCTCAGCCGACGCGGGCGACGGGCGGTGCATGATGCAGGCAGTGACGATGCCGTCGGATCGGATCAGGCTCCGCCTACCCGTCGTGGCCAGGGGCGCGGCGGCGGGGGACACGGGCGGGCCGGACGACGAGGCAGAGAGCTCGGGAGCCGCGGCGTTCGTGTCGACGGCTCGCGAGGAGCTGGACACGGCGTCCCGTGCCGTCGTGCTGGGACTGGCGGCTGGCCGGCTGAGGCTCAGGCACCACCGCCTGACCCCCGCGGCGGTGCACGGCCTCGCCGCTGCAGTCCGAGCCTCACGCCGGCTCACGGTGCTGGAGCTCGCGGACTGCGGTGTCACGTCGGAGGGCGCGGCCGGGCTCGCCGCCGCTGTGGTCACGTCCCCCTCGCTCCGCACGCTTGCCATCACGGACAGCCCCGTGGATCCGGCCGCAACAGTTGCGCTGCTCGATGCTGCCTCCCGCATGCCTCGGCTCCGAAGGCTCGTGCTGCGAGGGCTTGGCGCGGGCTCGGCCCTCGGCGTGGTCCCTGCGGTCGCGGCGGCTGCCTCGGGTGCCGGCTCCCTCTCGCTGCTGGATTTGTCCTTCTGCGGCCTGCAGGACGACGCCGCCGTGGCGATGGCGCGAGGCATGGCCTCCAACCGCGCCCTCGCGCACCTCAACGTGGCGTTCAACGCCATCGGGCCCGACGGCTGCGCGGCCCTGCTCCGAGCCGCGGGCCGCCACCCGACGCTTCGAATGCTCGACCTGTCGTGGAACCAATGCCGCGAGTTGGGAGGCCTGGAAGCCGCCGAGGCCGTGGCCGCAAACGCGTGGGGCCCCAGGTCTCTACGAACGCTGGCGATGGCGCACTGCGGTGTGCCCGAGGCGGCCGCTCTGCTCCTCGCCGACGCCGTGAGGTTCAGCACCACGCTGCGGCGCCTTGACCTGGACCTGAACCCGCTGGGCGAGGCGGCGGTGTCGGCACTCCGAGCCTCGGCGGGAAGGACGGGAAGGCTTCGCCACCTCTCGCTGCGGCACACTCACAGGGTGGCAGCTGCGGCGTCTGGTGCGGGCTTGGCCGCTGAGGGCGGGGCAGACGCACCGAGCGGCTTTGGGGCGAGGGAGGGGGGTGCCGCCCGGCCCGGACGCAGCGGCACCACCAGCGCCTCCAGGAGGCCTCGAGCGGGCACCAAGACCAGCTCATCCAGCGGTGCAACGACGGCGGAGGCAGGCACCCGAATGATCGCGGAGGACGGCACGTTTGCGTACGACTGCCCGGCGGGGCGGCCCGCTGGGGCGACGCTGCGCCGCCCCATGCGCGAGGCTGCGCCGGCTCGTGCAGCCAGCGGCGGGGCAGGTCGTCGTCGCGTGTTCCGCTTCGGGGAGCCCGACGGGACATACTTGCTGTCGCTGGAGGATCCACGGCAGCGGTGTGTCGCGCTCGCGCTGCTCTGGAGGGTCCGCGCGGGCCTCGGCGCCTGGACGGCCGCGAAGCTCAACGGGCGGCCGCTGCAGAGTAGTGTCACGGTTTCGGGTCGGTGGGAGCCGCCGAGGCAGGGGGCGCTCCGAGTGTCGTTTGCCGGCCGGCAGGCGCTCCTAGATGCCAAGGCGGGGGCCGCGGCTGGGAATTCCTTGACATCGGCTGGAGCACAAGCTGACGGCGCGCCCCACGGCGATGGGGCAGCCGCCACCGTCGGCGGAACCACAGTCGCAGTAAGCGGCACGGCGGCCGTGGAGCGCAGGTGGGGGCGGATGCAAACGGCTATCCGGGCGGCCGGGGCGCTGGCGGGGCGGTCCGAGGCTCAGGCGGCTCCGGCGGCCAGATCAGCATCGCCCGACGGGCGTGGTGCCGGGCTGCTGCGGTCGCTGATGCTGAGCGCAGCGGCAGACGCTGTCGCCGCAGACGATGACGACGACGGCGCAGCCGGCAAGGGCGGACTGCTCGGCTTAGGAGCAGGCCGACGCGGCCGCAGGCGCGGTGGGGGCGGGAACGGCGTGGCCGGGACCGCCGCAGCCGCCCTGTCGATGGCACGGCGGGCCGCGGCGGACAGCACCGTCGCGCGATCGGCGCGGGCAGAGGCGGCCGTCCGGGAGGCGGAGGAGAGGGCTCGGGCGGCTCGCCGGGCACGGATGGACGAGGCAGCGGCGCTGGCCAAGGCCGTGGCGAGGGCAGAGGCCGAGACGGCGGCGTCGGGGTCGGTCGTGTCGCTGAGGCTAGACCTGGGTCGCGCCACGGGACGGCGGGTCGCCGCCCTGCTTCTCGCCCGCGCTAGCCAGCCGTTCGACGACGGCGAGAGCGACACTGGCGATGACGCGGACAGCAAGGCCGCAGGACAAGACCGCCCGCCGGTCCAGGAGCCGCCTTCGCGGACAGAGGCACCGGCCGCCGCCGTCCTGGCGGCCGCCCTGGCGGGGGAGTCTGTGTCGGAGTGGTGGGCAGCGGCCGGGCAGAGCGCCGAGGCCGCGCGGCTGGCCCTATTCCGCACGCTCCCGCAGGCAGCGGCCGATGCGTGCGGGGCCGGCCCGGCCACTGCCGCCGAAGCGGCGGCCGTATGGTTCCCGCAGGCAGTCGGCTCCGCAGACCGTCGTGGCAGCGCGGTGTGGAGGGCAGACGGCGAGATGGCACGGGGCAGAGCCGGCGAGGGCATGCTTCCGCAGCACGGCACCGTGGCCCCGTCGCCCGGCGTGCGTCTGTGGTCCGTGCGTCTGAACGGGTCGGCAGTCGCACCAGAGGCCCTGACGCCTGCCGCGGGCGCGGAACTGATCCGCCGGGCCGAGGAGCGGGAGGGCGCGACGGGAGCGGGCCGCCGCGGGTCGGTTGCCGCAGCATCGGCTGCGAGCGACACGGAGCAAGGGGTGTCGCTGGGCGCGCTGCCGAGTGAGCAGGCGGCGGCCGCACGTCGCGACGGTGCCAGCTTCGGAAGCGAGCGGCCGGGCCGCGCTGTGCTTGAGCTTGAGCTGGCCTGCCCGTCGGCAGAGGCGACCAGCACGGCCACCGGCGCAGCAGCATCGCTGCTTGACCGTGCGGCCGCGCTTCGAGCGTACCGTGACCGCATCGGCGCTGCCGTCGGGCATGCGCTCGAGGCGCAGCGAGCGGACCGACCGACGCCTGTGCGGCGCCCGGCAGAGCTGCCGGTTGCAACCTCCGCCGCGCAGCCAGGAGCCGTTGCAAGCACCAAGCCCGCCGACACCCCTGGCACCGCGGGTGGCTTGCTGCTCGGTGCAGACGGAGGTGATGGCCGCAGCCCGGCCCGGGGCTCCCCTCGCGGCGCGGCGCCTTTCGCAAGCGAGGGGCCGGCAGTCAGAATCGGCCGCGGGCCCCGCGTTGACACATCCGTGGGAAGGGCCCCTCCGCCGGCCATCGCTGGCATGGCCCACCCGCCCCGGCCGCCCCTGAGCCCGAGGCCGGCCCCTCCCCGCCGTCGAGCGCCGCCCAGCTCGCCAAGGGATGGACCTGCCACGAGGCCAACCCCGCCCGCGAGCCCTGCGCGGGGTCGCGCGCACGACCTGCTGGCGCTCATCACCGCGGGGGCACCGGCGCCGCCCTTGCCTCTCCTGCAAAGCCCTTCCGCTACCCCGCTTGTGCCGTCGTCGAGCGGTCGTCCGTCGCGGCCTCGCTCCAGGGCCCCCGGCCGGCCCAGGGCAGGAGTCTTCGGGCCGTCGTCGCGCAGAGGTCTGGTTGACCGCGCCTCGGCAAGCGGGACGCCGAGCCGGCTCAACGCGGAGGTGCTCAGCCACGAGGCTCGCGCCGCGCTTGGCTTGCGGGCCGCCGCTGTGACCGGGCCCGAGGCGACGTTGGCATCGCCAGTGTGCGCTGGGCCGCCGTTCTCTTACCGCCGGCGGCTGGTGCTCCGGCTGTCACGCCAGAGCGAGCGGCGCTCGGCGCTGGAACTGCTCTGCCGCACGCTGGAGGGAGGCACAGGGGACGGCGCACCGCCTGATGTGGTGCTGGACGTCCGACTCAACGGAAAGCCGGTGGCGCTGACCCGCTGGAGGAGAGCCGTCGCGGCGCCGCAGCCGGCAGACAGCGGCGGCGGCGCCGGCGGCGAGGCGAAGCTATCCGCTGCCGCCAGGGGCCGCCGAGCTTCAGCGGCGGGCCACCTGGCGGGCGAGGCGAGCGAGGCATCCTTGGCGTCGGCCTCATCGGGGAGCGGGGCAGCCACCTCTGCAGCCATCAAGTCGCCGTGGGCACTTCCGCGGTCGGGCACGCTTTCGCTGCTCTATGAGGCCCGATCCGTCGTGGCCGTGGCGTCGTCACAGGTCAGGTACGACACCGCCGACCCGAACCAGCGCGCTCTGCTCGCGGCGGCCGCCGCAGAATCTCTTCACGTCCCGGGCGTGACATTGTGGGCCGTGCGAATCGACGGCATGCCGCTGGACTTCTGCGCGGCGGCGGCACTCCTGGACCCGTGGCCTGCTCACCTGGGTGGCATCGCTGCCGGCACGCTGGGGCTGACCCAGCCCACGGAGTCTGCTCGGCGCTCGCGCCGTGCATCTTCGGCCTCGTCGCAGCGCCAGCCGGCAAGGCCAAGGCGCGCATCATCGGTGCGAGGAGCCCGGCCCGACGAGCCCGAGGCCTCTGCCAATCTGCTGTCATCGCCGCTGCCGCGCCTGCCAGCCGGCTGCGTGGTCGAGCTTGAGCGCACTGTGGTGCGGCCGACAGCTGTGGCCGCGCAACTCCGGCTGCGTACCGTCCGCCTCAGCCTCCACCGTGCCAAGGACGCCCTGCTGGCGCAGGCCATCCGGGTCCGCGCCGCGCTCTCGGCGGCCGGCGTGGCTGCGCAGTTCGATGCAGTGCTGGCAAGCATCGGCGCAATCGCCCTCGGCATTCCCGTCGCTGTCCCGGCACCGGCACCGCCGCCGCAGGCCGCAGCGGTTGTGCTTCGTCAGCACCGAGCTCCGGCGTCACCAGCGGGCCGCGCCTCGCCTGTCAAGCTCCGCCTGCGGCAGCCAGGCGCGCATGAGTCCCTTCCCCGTCCGGGTCGAGCCCGGGGGGGCGTTGCGCACGCCGTGGCGAGCACCGAGCTGGCCCCAGGGACACCCGTCCCGGGCTCGACCGTTGGCCGGCGCTCGCGACTCGTGGGCTCGTCGCCTGTGCTTGCGGCCACGGATGGGTCGGGGGGGGAGTCCAGGGCGGATCGGTCCCCTGGTGGGCAGGCCCCCGGGGTGGCCTCATCAGGCGAGCGCTCGGCCAGCCGTGAGGGCGGTGACGCGCCAGCGGACGGCGGGGGATGGACTGGCGCCGGAGACGCTACCGCGACGCTGATCGGGGCTGTTCAGGGTGACTGGGGTGAGAGTCTCTTGCTGCGGGTGTATCGGGAGGCGGCGGCGCGAGCAGTCCCCGCGGCAAAGCGGGAGCCGGTCACGCCGGAACCGCCCCCCTCGCGGCGGCGTGCGAGGCGAAGCTCACTGGCTGGGCCACTGGGAAGCGGCACCAAGCAGGCCCGGCACGCAGCCGGGTCGACGGCTTCGAACGGGCGGGGCCCTCGTCGGGCCAGCCTGGCCGCTGGAAGCAGCGGCTTGCACGGCGAGCCAAGTCGGCCCCGCGGTTCTGCGGCCAGCAGTGTCTCTCGGCAGCCAAAGGCTGCTGAGTCTGGTGCCTTGCTTAACCCCGGGCAGACGGCTACGAGGGTCGACGCGCCCAGGATGGCAACGCAGCGCCGGGGCAGCATGCAGCCGATGACCACCCGGCGACGACCGCTGAACCGGCGAGCGGATCCCGATCCCACTCGTGTCTGGCCACCTGTGACTCGCGCCCAGCCCGGGTCGTCTGGCGAGCGGGTGGAGTCCCGGCCCAGCTCCGAAGGCACGCGTGTGGCATCAATGTGCAGCCAGGAGCTTCCGGCCGAAGCCTGGCTTCGCGCTGCTGCCGTCACCATTCTCGCTGCCCGGACTGCGTCCGACGCGGGCGAGCAGGGCCGGCCGTGGGAGTGGCCCAGGCTGCAGCCGGCCCGGGCTGCGGCCCCCGTCAGTCGGGCACTGGTGGTCCCGCATGCCGCGGCCAGGCATACCGGCCAATCGCGGCTGACAGAAACGCCGATGGTTGCTCGCACCTTGGCTGCGGGGGGTGAGGCCACCCCGGAGTACCTGCTTGCCTCGGCCAGCGAGGGTGAGGAGGCCATCCTGTCGCTGAGGCTGGATGGAGAGGCAGCACCGCCAGCGTGCCTCGCCCTGCCTGGTTGGTCATGGCCGACAACGGGGGAGTGCGAAGTGGACATGCTGTGGAAGGAGGACTGGCCGCCGGTGCCCGATTCGGCCGTAACCGACC
>Ga0136560_1002031_pt1 | contig 10304 bp, 10 predicted proteins | sample AntRauMeHopE1497_FD_104925 | JGI IMG/M metagenome (GOLD analysis project Ga0136560, IMG submission 104925) | Saline lake microbial communities from Rauer Islands, Antarctica - Metagenome Hop E1 #497 | ecosystem: Environmental > Aquatic > Non-marine Saline and Alkaline > Saline | place...
ACAGATGCACCCATCTACCTAAAAGCAGTTAAAGCTTTACACATAATCAATCCTAGTGCAGACACCGCGTATGGACTAGGTATTATCGCAAAATCCAGTGCCGAGAAGTTTAAGTACTGGGAAGAAGCACTCTCACTAGGTGTAAACAAAAATCGCGAGGCAAAAATTCACTATGAAAAAGGGAATTCTTTAAAAAGCAGTGGTAATTATGGCCAGGCAAAGGCAGAGTATCTTGCAGCGGTAAGAGCAAGACCATCTTATGGTATTGCGTACCTTAAAATCGCAAACATGATGGCCGCTAGCGCCCAAAACTGTGGTAGCGATCCATTTACACAACGAGCCGTGTACTGGGTAGCAGCACGATGGGCAGAAAAAGCTGCAAGTATAGATGGGTCTATACGTAGCAACGCAAACTCTTATGCTGCAAACTACAGAGCAAAAGCACCGTCTAAGCAAGACATTTTCAGCAGCAGCACCCACAACTCTGGAGATACTATTAAAATAGGTTGCTGGATAGGTGAAACGGTAACTATACCTTAATCCATTTGAAAAAGACATTACAACCTTTAAAAATAACGATCACGGCACTTGCCGTGATCTGTCTTTTTGCATGTAATGACAACCTGAGTGAGGTGCGCAAAATGAGCATCTCATCTAACGAACCGCTGGGCGATGTTAAAAACCTCGCTCTTAAACATACAGACAGCGGCCGCTTAAAGGTGATTTTAACAAGCAAAAAAATGCTGGATTTTTCAAACGACCGCTATCCCTATACCGTGTTTCCTGACGGCCTGCAAGTAGACCTGTTTAATGACCCACAGGACAGCACACGTTTAACGGTTATAACGGCAGACTATGGAGTTATGTACAGTAAGACTAAACTCGTAGACCTGCGCGGCAACGTAAAAATAGTGTCAGACGATGGCACGACCTTTACAGGTGAACAATTATACTGGGATCAGAAAGCAGCGTGGCTTTTTACCGACAAAAACTCTAAAGCCGTGTTGCCCAATGGCTCTGTAACAACCAGCCAGCGGCTAGACGCAAATCAAAATCTCGAACAAGTGCGCGCCCGCGACACCTACGACACCTTTAAAGTAAACCAAAATTAATGAACACGTTTTTCAAATACTTTCAGTTTGCCTACCTGGCATTTGCAGCTCTCTTTTTAGTAAGCGGCATTATAGAATACAGTATATCCCCTAGCCGTGCTTATATGATGTTTGCTATGGCAGCGCTCGCAACTTTTATGTTCTTTTTTAAGCGTCATTTTCGTCGTAAATTTCAGAATAAAAAATAACACCCTATGATCATCTCGATCGCGATAATAGTTACCATGCTTGTGCTGAGTGCATTTTTTTCGGGCATGGAGATAGCTTATGTATCTTCTAATAAAATTCATATAGAATTAGAGAAAAGACAGGAAAATATTATAGGTCGTGTTTTAAGTAGCCTTACGGCACAACCTTCTAAATACATTATCACCATGCTCATAGGCAACAGTATCGCCCTGGTTGTATATGGGTTTTTAATGGGTGACTTACTTACAGAGACCGTAAACTTATTCTTTCCTAATCTAGGTGCCGGACTGCTCACGCAAACCGTTGTCTCAACCATCGTTATTTTACTAACAGCAGAGTTTTTACCTAAAGTATTTTTTCAAATCTATGCAAACGAGCTACTCAAGTTCTTTGCAATACCTGCATATTTCTTCTACTTGCTATTTTGGCCAGTGTCCTGGTTTTGCATAAAAATATCAGATTTTTTTCTAAAAACCTTTCTTAAGACAGACGGTGACCACATACAGCTGTCGTTTTCAAAACTAGAATTAGGAAACTATATTACAGAACAAATGGAAAGCGCACAGGAACATGAAGACCTGGACACAGAGATACAAATATTTCAAAACGCACTCGATTTTGGCGAGGTAAAAGCCCGTGAAGTCATGGTTCCTAGAATAGAACTTATCGCCATGAAAGAAGATGCAGACATGCGGGAGCTCAATAAAAAATTTATAAGCACCGGCCTTTCTAAAATACTTATACACAACGACACCATAGACGACATCACTGGTTATGTGCACAGTTTTGACCTCTTTACAAACCCGCAGAACATAAAATCCATAAAAAGAAACGTAATTAACGTGCCAGAGACCATGCTCGCGAAAGACGTGCTTAACCTGCTTATGAAACGCCGCAAGAGTGTTGCGATTGTACTCGATGAGTATGGTGGAACCTCTGGACTCATTACCATAGAAGATATTGTAGAGGAGCTTTTTGGCGAGATAGAAGACGAGCACGACTCAGACGAGCTTATAGATACCCAAATAAGTGAAACCGAATATAAATTCAGTGCCCGTTTAGAGGTAGATACCCTAAACGAAAAATACAAATTTGACCTGCCCGAAAGTGAGCATTATGAGACCCTAGGAGGCCTCATTGTTCACGAGACCGAGGACATTCCAGAAGAAGGCGATACCGTTATAATTGAGCACTATACGTTTATCATTATTGAGACGTCTAATAATAAAATAGACCTCGTGCACTTAAAGATCAGACCTGTAGAATAAGTGGTTGCAAGAGGATTTTAGGGAGTTCGCTTTCGCGAAAGCGTACTACTTTACAAATAGCTGCACATAAACAAGCCTAGTTGCTTTAATTATTTGTGAGAATACCTTATTTTCGCCCACTATTAAAACAAAAAATTAAAATCAAAGATGGCGATACTATCCAAAATTAGATCAAGAGGTATTTTTCTAATTATCATTATTGCACTGGCACTTTTTGCCTTTATAGTTGGTGACCTTATAAGACAAGGTTCCTTAACTGGTGATAACGCAGACACTATAGGTGTTATAGGCGATAACGAGATTAAAAGAGAGTCGTTTGCACGCCAGATACAAAATTTTATCCAAAACCGCCAGGGAATGAGTGAGGCACAAGCCGCAGAGGCTTTGTGGAATCAAGAAATTAGTAATACCATCCTTAACGCGCAAGTAGCGTCCGCGGGCATCGAAGTGTCTGACGAGGCGGTAAGCAACTATATTAAAACAAGCTATGCCCAAGTGCCTCAGTTTTTAGACGCAAACGGCATCTTTTCTGAAGCAAAATTATATGGCTTTATAGAAGACCTTAAAACAAATGACCCTGCACGTTACCAGTTATGGCAACAAGACGTAGAAAATGCTGCAAATGCTGTAAAGCAACAACAGTTTTTTACATTGCTTAAATCAGGACTCGTAGGCACAAATGCCAGCGGTAAGATTGAATACCATCTAGAGAATGACAACAGAAACTTTTCTTTTGTAAACATTCCCTACACATCGATAACAGATGATAAGGCTGCCGTTTCTAAAAACGAAATTAAAACCTACATAGAGGCACATCCTGATCATTTTCAAGCAGTTGCGCAACGCGATATTACTTTTGTACTGTTTGAAGACAAAGCATCTAATAGCGACAAAGAGGCGCTTAAAGGAACTATGGCCAAACTTATTAATGATGCGACAATCTTTAATAAAAACACAAATAGCGATGAGCTACGCGTGGGACTTGCTAACAGCGCAGACCCTACTCGTTTTGCAAACGAGAATTCTGACATCGCTGGCAACAACAGTTTTGTACCTATAAACTCCCTTTCAAACGAGGCCCAAGGTCTCAACACTACAGAGATAGGTGCTGTATACGGCCCTTATGAAGAAGGTGGTTATTACAAAGCTTCTCGTGTGATAGACCGCAAGGTCATTATGGACAGTATTAAAAACCGTCACATACTGGTTGCTTATGCTGGTGCTGAGCGTGCTAACCCAACAATTATAAGAAATAAAGAGGCTGCAAAGAAAGTAGCAGACAGCTTACTTGCTGAAATAGGTCAAAACAAGACAAGTTTCGACACCCAGTTTACTTATTTCACAGAAAATACAGATCTTGCCAAAGGCGAGGACATAGGCTGGGTAGTGAACTCTGGCAACGCTAGCGGTTTTGCACCTGGTTTTACTAAGTTTTTATTTGAAAATACACAGGGAACGGTAGGTATAGCAGAGTCTAGTTTTGGGTATCACATTATACGCATAGACGAAGCTACGTCCCCTATTAACTCACTTAAACTTGCGACCATAGCCAAAAAAATAGACGCTAGCAAAGCAACGGGAAAACAACTTTTTAACACAGTTCAAAAATTTGAGGCAGCGGCCGACAAAGGAAACTTTGATGAAGTTGCAAAAAAATACAACGTAACCACCACACCTGTTACGTCGCTCAAATCTCTGGACGAGACCTTACCAAGCCTAGGAGCAAACAGAGCGATTGTAAAATGGGCCTTTGACGAAGAAACCAGTGTTAACGATCTTAAACGATTTGAAGTTTCAAGTGGTTATGTAGTGGCAAAAGTAACTAAAGCTACTGATGCTGGGTTAATGAGTGTTGAAGAAGCTAGTGTTACAGTAACGCCTATCTTGCGCAACAAGAAGAAAGCAAAAATGATTATGGACAAAATGAAGTCTAACGATTTAAGCGCTATTGCGAGTGCAAACGGAGTAGCTGTGCAAGAAGCTGCCGCTGTAAACCGTAAAAACCCTACAATCGCAGGAGCCGGCAACGAGCCACGCGTGGTAGGAACCGCTTTTGGCCTTGCGCTTAATAAAACATCTAAACCTATCGCTGGAGATACGGGTGTATTTGTTGTAAAAACCACTGCGATACAAAATGCACCAGACATAAAAAATTATCAAGGTGCTGCAAACGAGGCTGCAAGCCGCGTTGCAAACCAGTCTACCTCTATGCTTATAGAAGCCCTTAAAAAGAAGGTGGACATTACAGATAACAGATCCAGATTCTACTAGAATCTAGATTATGCTTTTAAAAAATGCCGCTCATAGAGCGGCATTTTTTTATTTACTACGTCCTTATCTCTAGCCGCTAACCTACTGCAACAAGTTTCTCAGATCCATCTTTAATACTTCCCAAATAACCGTGAGGAATTTCACCCTACAACAACCTCATCCCAACCCAAAACCACATCGTAACCACGAGCTTTAAAATAGGATGGCGCGGTCTCACCCACTGCGAGTATAAAATCGCCGCCCCAGCCGCCTAAGCTTTTGAGCACACCAGGGAAGTCTACAAAAGATTTTTGTACGGGTTCAAGACCTATTAATTGCGAAATAATAGCCTCATGGTTAATCATTAAATCTTTAAACACCTGTATGTTATTTGCAGCTTGTAAAACCTGTCGTGGCATAGCACTTACTGTTTCTTTAATAGCTGGAGTGAGTAAATCGCTATTAAAACGTGCGATAGATTCCCTGCTGTTTTGCTTACGGTTTAGGTACACAAAAAAGAGCTCGTTTGAAAACGTGGGACTAAAAATAACATTTTCTACAACGGGCCTTACGGGGTCGTAGGTATAAATGATAGGTGTTTGTGCCGTTGCACAAGCAATATCATAACCACTCCCACCAAAACATGCAAACTGCAACGCATACCCATCGCAACCCAACCATTGCGCAACCATCGCGATAAGTGTAGAGCTGGTTCCCATGCCGTAAGTTCTGTTAAAATCGAGTGTGGTAATGACATCGTGACCATGTTCTAAAGTTTCTTTGCCGCTTAAATACAGCGCCGTTTTTAAAATCTGCTTGAGTTTTGCCGTCACAGCGTCATCACCCGTAACGGTAATTAGACTGGTAGTAAAACTACTTTTAAACCACAGACTGCCGTTTGCATCGTAACTATGCCAGTTTATCACTTTGTCCTCACGTGCAGATACGGTAAGGTGTTGCTTTAAACGTAACGGTACTGCAAGTGCAGGCACAGCAGCGAGTACGGCATACTCGCCCGTGAGCAGAAATTTGCCATGTGCGCTATATGTGGTTTTTGTAGCTGCCACCAGGTTTATTTAGCACGCAATTGCGCAATCGATTCTTTAAGGCTTGCAAAACTGGGAGTCTTTGTTGCATATTCTTTCTTGAGTGCCTCTTTCTCGGTAGGATTTACACCTATTTGCTCGAGCATGTTATTAATGTGCATTTTCATGTGACCAGCCTGTATGCCGGTAGTTACGAGTGAGTGAATCGCCGCAAAATTTTGTGCAAGTCCAGCAACAGCGGTAATTTTCATAAGGTCTGCTGCGGTTGGGTCACCCAATAACTCCATCGCAATTTTAGAAAGTGGATGTAGCGATGTCATACCACCGACAGTTCCCAAAGCTAGTGGAAAAGTTGCCTCAAAAATAAACTGGTCATTTTCAACCCGAGCTTGTGTGAGACTGCGGTACTGTCCATCGCTTGCGGCATACGCATGCACGCCCGCTTCTACAGCTCTAAAATCGTTCCCGGTAGCAAGAACCACGGCATCTATACCGTTCATAATGCCTTTATTGTGCGTTACCGCACGATGGGGTTCCACAGTCGCGATATCTACCGCTTGCACAAACTTGCGCGCAAAAGTCTCGCCGTTCACGCCGTTAACCGTTCCTATATCTTTTACAGCGCAAGAAACTTGCACATGCACGGTGCAGCCCGGTACATAATTACTTAAAATACTCATCACAACCTCGGGTTGCTGGCTCGCAAAACCGTCATAAGCCGCTGCCAGTTCTCTAAACGTCGTTGCCAGTTGCTCGAGTGTGGTATTTATAAAGTTTGCACCCATTGCGTTAAGCGTTTCAAAGGTTGCGTGCAGCTGGTAGTAGCCTTCTAAAGCGTCTGTTTTGTCCACTAATTCCAGCGACTGTATGCCGCCGCCCCGTTTTTGCATACTGGCATTTATGGTGGCTATGGATTGTAGTAATTCTGCTTTCGCGAAAGCAAAAAACCCAACCATGTCCGTACTAGCACCAGCATACGTAATGTGTACCTGCCCGTTTTTAAGCGTGCCTAAAACAGTCGCCTTAAAACCACCGCGATCTAGCCAAAACTTTGCAGCCTTGCTAGCAGCCGCAACTACGCTAGACTCCTCAACCGCCATGGGAACGGCATAAAGCCGGCCGTTAATTAAAAAATTGGGCGCGATGCCAAAGGGTACAAAATAGTTAGAGACCGTGTTTTCACTAAAGCCGTCGTGCAGGTCTTGCAACTGCTCGTACTTGCTCCAGTACTGCTCCAGCACCAGGCCGGAACTTATGTTACCTTTAAAATAGGTGGCGACTAGCCAGTCTACTTTTTCTTGTTTGGATAGTTTTGAAAAACCGGTTACGGGTGTGGACATTTAAACGCTTTTATGTGGCAAAGATAGCACCTGTAGTTTTAAGAATAACTTAAAAATGGGGTTGTGTAGTTGTACCGTTTACCTACAAGACCGCGTTTAGCGTTTCTTTAATATCTCGAGCAATTTATGATTTAGGTACAACGTTTCTCTACCTAGCTTTTGCGAATTTAAAATGCCTATTGCTTCCATTTTCTTTAAGTATCGCGCGGCGGCTTTGCGCTCTACTTGCAACTTTTCTACGACAAAATCTATTTTACAATAGGGCTGCTCAAAAAGCAATTCTATAAATTCTTTTCGATAAACTTTAGGTTCTCGTTCTTGTGCATAGATCATGGTTTCGTCTAGCAAAACGTTTATACTGTTTATTTTTTCTATGGTGCGGTTTGCGGTTTCTTCTACAGCTTTAAGCATGTAAATAATATAGGCAGACCAGTCGTTTGAGGTGGTTACGGCGTTTAGCAAGCAATAGTAATCTGCTTTATGTTCATTAATATACGAGCTTAAATATAAAATGGGTATGTCTAGCAGGTCATTAATAATAAGGTACAAAATGTTTAAAATACGACCAGTTCTACCGTTACCGTCATAAAACGGGTGTATGCTTTCAAACTGATAGTGCAAAATAGCCAAGTTAATAAGCGGATTCAAATCTTGTTGCTGCACGTTAAAATGCTCTAGGAAATCTGCTAGCAGATCTAGAATTTCGGCTTTTTCTTGTGGTGGTGTGTAAACCGTCTCTCCTGTTTTGTCATTTTTAAGAACCGTTCCAGGCAAGGCTCTAATGCCTGCGTTATTCTCAATAATGGTTTCTTGTATAAACTCAATGTCTTTAAGCTTTAAAAACCCTTGTTTTTTAATGAGATTAAAGCCTGCAAAAATAGCACGACGGTAATTTATAACCTCTTTTACCTGAGACTCTTGCTGGTTGTTACTGGCAAGTGCTTTGTAAATTTCGTCCTGAGTCGTTATTATATTTTCTATTTCTGAGCTGTCTTGCGCTTCTTGCAATACTACAGCATTTATGAGCATTTCTTGGTTAGGAATGGTTTTAGCGATGCCCTTTAACTCGCCTAGTGCGTTTGCCGACTTGCTCAATTGTCTCAGTATCTCGATGGTTTCTACTTCTTCCCTTTTAGGTGGTAGTTTAGGCAGTTTTATGTAGGACATAAAATCTCATGTTTTATTAACGTGTACCAAAAATACAAAAAAACGTACACGTAGCAAAGATATGGGACTTTTTGTCGCGTGTTTAGTAGGTGTGAGAATGAGGCTTTGTAGTATCTCGAGCAATTTGTGATTTAGGTACAACGTTTCTCTACCTAGCTTTTGCGAATTTAAAATGCCTATTGCTTCCATTTTCTTTAAGTATCGCGCGGCGGCTTTACGCTCTACTTGCAACTTTTCTACGACAAAGTCATTTTTGCGATAGTTCCCTTAAGGTGATTTTTGTGTCTCCTGCTAAACGATTAATCCATCGTTATTTCGCCCAGTGCATTTTGGTCTTTGTTACCAGCACAGATTAAGTAGGTGTTGTCAGACATTTTGTAAAAAACTAAAGGCTTTAAATTTAATTGACCTTCTTGGAAATTTTCGAGGTCTATTCGTTTCCGTTCTCCTGTTTCTCCGCCAAAGGTTTATGAGGTGGTTTCCATTTCATCAAGTTCAGATATAAAGAATAAGTCATCAACATCGGTCTTAGCTTTATTACAATATGCATCGTTATAAAAAACGATTAACATTCCATTTTTATACATGGGTAGCACGCGTATCATTTCTTCTCCTGTTCCTAATTCGGGTCTGGGAAAAGGAATAGAAGTAGGTTGTGCATCGTTAGACCTTAGCATGTTGTACCTCCCAAAAATGTAAATACTCGTTTATTGTTCCTTGGGCAAGTACGTACTCCATTGCAAGGAACCGTCTAGATTTAATGCTGTAATGATCACATGTATTGAATGTAACCCGTAAGAAGTCCGTGCTAATGGCGATATACCAAATGTGTCGGCCTCGCTATTCCTGTTCTGTTCTGTTGGAATGAAGAGGCCGCCATTATCTCTTTCTATAAATGCGATGTTATCAAAAGATGCAGTATACAAGCCTTTCTTTTTCTTTGCTTCTTTTCTTGGAAATATATCATAAACATAAGGCGGAAAACTATTAAAATTTTTCTTGACAATTTGCGCTGTGCTAGCGTCTATGACGATATCGTAAATCCCTTTAAAGTAAAAACGGCTTCTTCCACTTTTTTTAATGCTGCATAAAAAACTGTAATGTGAAGTAGGTTGTTTTTAGTTGGAATGCCCCTAGCATCCCACAAATAGTTACCTTCAACTTCCATATTAAATTTCCTTTTTTAAGAGTTAAAGCTAGCGTCATAGGTATAAATCCTGAAGTAATTAAGCGCTGTTTTTTCTATTACTTCTCTATAAATTCCCCTAACTACTAAAACAATACCTCCTTTTCTACTAAGTGATATGTCTAAAAGGCCACATGTATAACCCCTTTTTACTTTTGAGATTATGGTATTATTATCTGCAAGAACAGTATCCAAATTATTATCAATAAGCACCAGACGATAATTGATATTAGTGTCTCTATAACCGCCGTAGGTTTTAGCAACTAGATATTTTGAGCCGTCGTCAGATTTTTTAAATATAAAATCACCTCTTCTAGAATTACGTTCCGAGGCGACTGAAAGAATAACGGTCGTATTAACGACTTCGTTGTTTTCAATTTCTTTTGCAATAAACTCGTGATTTCCATCAATTTCGTCATAAAACGATAGCTTTAAAAACAGCCTGTTACACACGTTAACCTAATCTTTTATTTCATGAAATCTTGGAATGATAAAGGGCTTATTCGATGGTAAGATTTTGGTTTCAGCGTCAAAGGTTTGGAGAAAGAATTCTTTTTTGGTTCAGCTTAAACCATAAATAGAGTCATTAAGCACTCCAGCAATGGTTATTATGTTGCCCTTTTCTTTGGGTACGGTTTTACTGAACTCTGAGGTAATGTCGCCAACTTTAAACCGTGCTGAAGCTCATGTTGTAAGGAGCAATAATACTTAAGCAAGTGGTTTTGTCATGGTTTTTTGCTCTAAAG
>Ga0136560_1002032_pt1 | contig 10302 bp, 2 predicted proteins | sample AntRauMeHopE1497_FD_104925 | JGI IMG/M metagenome (GOLD analysis project Ga0136560, IMG submission 104925) | Saline lake microbial communities from Rauer Islands, Antarctica - Metagenome Hop E1 #497 | ecosystem: Environmental > Aquatic > Non-marine Saline and Alkaline > Saline | place...
CCCGCGCCCGCGCCCTCGCCCGCGGCCCCGCCCCCTCCCTCGGCCCCGGCCCCTGCCCCTTCCCGACCCGGGGTCGTCGACCACTCTTGTGTTCTCCTTCTCGCCGTCGCTGTCTCCTCCACCCTGGTCCACTTCTCCCAGCCGCCCCGCCCACACCGACACGCCCCGCGCCGCGAAGGGTCGCAGCCCGCGCACGCCGCCGGCTCTCTTCATGTGCTCCTCCGCCGTCTGGCGCTGCCGCATCGCCGCCGCCGACACCGCCCCCGTCCCCTGCCCGGCGTAGGCCGCGCCCGCGAAGCCGGCCGTCGCCCCGTCCAGGGGCGGGTGGATCCCCGCCGCGACCCGCTCCAGCCCGTGGGCCCTGGTCATGAGCCACACGGCGTCGGGGTCCGCGGGGGCGAAGCGAACGTCATCGCGGAACTCGAGAAGGTGCACGGGCAGGTGGCCCGACAGCGCCGCGGCGGCCTCCTCCTCCGCGCCGTCGCCCGAGGACGATGACGATGACGATGATGATGATGATGAGGAGGAGGAGGAGGCCTGGGCGGCGCCGGCGTCCGAGGAGGAGGAGCCGGTTGCCGCCGAGGCCGCCGCGGCCTCCGCCTCTGCCCTCTCGGCGTCCGTGAGAGGTCCGACGAGCCAGCGCTTGAGGCTGCGCTCGTCCTCGTCCGCCAGGGTGCCGCGCGCCTCGAGCCAGGCGAGCATGTCGTCAGGGTGCACCTTGCACGCCAGGGCGAGGCCGGAGCGGGTCAGGCCCTGCGCCCGCATGGCCTCCAGGGCCGCGAAGCGAAGCAGCGTGCCCCTGTGCGGCAGGTCCAGCGCCGTGGTGATGGGCGTCTGGAAGCGAGCCCAGTTCCGGGCCGACGCCGGGCCCGTGCGCCTCGCGCCCTCGATCTCCGCCAGCTCCCGGCTGCCCGTGGCCGCCACCTCGCGGAGGTCCGCGTCCAGCTGCGGCGGCAGGCGCTGCCCGAAGGAGCCGCCGCGGCCCACGATGCCGGCGCGGGGCTTGGCCGGGTAGCGGATCATGCCGATGACGCGCTGGTCGCCGATCTCCAGGGCCAGCTTAGCCTCCTCCTCCGTCGGCGTGAAGAGCCCGCGGTCGAGCTTGGTCCCCACCAGGCGCCGCGTCGGGTCCAGCTTGGCGTGCGGGGGCGGGCGGGACTGCCGGCGGTACTTGGCGATGAGGCCGGGGTCGCCGACGTCGTCCTCGTACTCCCAGGTGCTCTGCGCGTACGACAGGGTCTCCCACTTCACCAGGTAGAGCCGGTGCTTGGACACGCGGCCCTCGTGGACCTGGCGGATGACCTTCTCGCCCAGGACGCGCTCCGCCGTGGTGTAGTTGGGGTCGATGAAGTCGTCCTCGTCCACCGCGTCGGGGTCGGGGTGCAGCGCCTCCCAGTCCAGGTTGAACTTGCGGATCGTCCGCCTCGCCCGGCCGGCGGAGTGGTACTCGGACCCGCCGGTGCGGATGCAGAGCTGCACGATGTCCTCAAAGGTGAGCCAGTCGCAGTGCAGGTACGACAGCTCCCCGAACTTGCACAGGTACTGGTGCCGCTGCCCCGGCTCCGTGATGCCGTCCTCCGCGACGAGGGCCTCCAGCTCCTCCTTCTCCAGGGGCTTGCGGGCCACGATGGACTCGAGCTTGAGCACGGGCGCGTCGTCCGAGTCGCTCTCCACGCCGTCGCCGTCCGCGTCGCCGTCGCCGCTGTCCTCGGACGGGGCCTCGTCGTCCGACTCGAGGTCGACGCCGTAGTCGACGCGCTTCACCCTGCGGCCGCGGGACGACTCGAAGGTCTTGGCCTCGGCCTTGCCGTCGTCCTCGTGCTCGCGCGACTGTGCCGTCAGCTCCATGGCCTCGGCGATCGATGCCTCCATGGTTCACAACGCTGCGGCGTGCGTCCAGCAACCTGCTGCGGGCAATGCGCACGAGTTTGGGCGGGCGGAGGGACACGAGCGTGGCAGCAGGGGCACGCCTGCGGCACCCGGGCGGCGGCTCGCCGGCGCGTGATGCTGTCTGAGGCATGCCCATCGGGGCAGTGCTTCTGTTGCGGTGCCGGCCCGCTCTTGCCGGTCCGCGCAGCATGAGGGCGCGGGTGCGGTATCGGCGGCCGACGGCAGCAGGCCTCCCCGCGAACCCCCGCCCGGCGATCCAGTCGCGGGGCGGCTCTGGATGGGAGTCCAGCCCGGCGCTGTAACAGCCGGCTGCCTGCTGGGGTCTGAAATCGTCCCGCCGGGGCAGCCGCATATTCAAAGCCTCAAAGCCGCCTCAGCCGGACCGGTCGTTCGGCCTTCTCCTGCCGATCGCGCGTGCCGTGCATGATTTTTCCGCGTCTCACGCAGTTGGCTTGTGCGCCCAGGCCTCCTCGTGCCCGATCAGCGGGCCGGAGCGCCTCGGTGCGGGCTGGCGGGGCGGACCATCCGGCGACGGCCGGCAGAGCTGCCTGCTGCTCGTACATTTGCCGCCGCGGCGCAGCCCGAGTCAGTCCGTGCCTCGCGCAGAGCACGCAGGGTGGCGTGTCAAACACCAGGCCTCCGGATTCCGTCGTCGACCCTGTGAAAGCATGCGTGAATTGTGCGAAGCTACGCGGCCTCGGGTTCCGGGCGCCGCATCGCGGCGGCGAGACAGAGTGGCCAGCACCAGCGGTGGCTGCTTAGGCTCGGGCGGCACCCGCACGCATTCACCGAGACCAGGGGGCTCATGCCGGCGCGGGCGCAGAGTCACCGACTCGCGTCCCTCCCCCGGCAGAAAGCCCCGAAGCGCGCGCCGCGGCATAGCTGTCGTCAATCCTGGCATCGTGGCGGTCACGCGAGGCCCGCCAGCGGGTTGGCACGCATGGTCGTCGAGCCGAAACGCTCCCTGGACCCCCTGTCGCCGTCGGCGTCCTCGTCCCCCGCGTCCGCCGCCTCGTCCCGCACCCCGGACGACGCCTGCTGCGCCGCGAAGCCGAACCTGCGCGGCCCGGCACCCGTCCCCGACGGGGGGCCCGCCCCCGCGGCGGCGGCGGCCGTCGCCGTCGCCGTCAGCCTCCGCCTGCTCCGCGCCCCGCGCCCCGCCCGCCCCGCCTCGCCCCCTCCCCACTCTCGCACCTCCTCCGGGGCAGTCTTACCCCCGCACGCCCGCGCCCTCGCGCTCCGGCACTCGTCGCTTCCTGCCAGCAGGCACGACGCCGACAGAGCCGCCAGCAGAGCCCGCGCGGCACACGCGAGCGCCGCAGCGCCAGCCAGCACCAGCGCTGCGCCGCCGGCGGTAGACGCCGCGCCTGCCTGCGCCGGGCTGCCGAACGCCCTCGTCTCGGCCAGCTCTCCCCACGCCTCGCGGCTCCACGCGTCGAGGGCGACGGCCGACAAACCCGCCAGCACGGCCCCTGACAGCAGCTGGGGCAGCGTCCCGGCCACGACGGCCACGGCGGCCACGCCGAGGGCCAGGGCGGGCGCCGCGGGGGGGTGGGCGTCGAGCCGAAAGGCGACGGGGAGCGGGGCCAGGCCGGCGGCGGGGCTGCCCCGCGCCGCCCACACCGCGCACGGGGTGTCGACGTCGTGGAGGAGGTAGCCGGTGGCTGCCTGGAGGCTGGAGGCGGAGATGGCGGCGGCCGCGGCGAGGAGGAGGGGGAGCCACCAGACTAGGCCGGTGGAGCAGGCGCCGCCGGCGAGGCCAGCCACGACGTCGGGGGTGCAGCCTGCCTGAGCGACGAGGCGCCTGCGCGTGGCGCGGCGGTCGGGCATGGCCCGCGTGGAGCGGGGGAGGCGGCGGCTGGAGGCTGGGGAGGGGGCGCCCGCGGTGGCGTACGGCCCGCTGCGGGCCAGGGCGGCGCGGAGGGCGCGGGAGCTGGTGGCGGGGGGGGCGGTCGGGAGGCCGGGGCCGCGGGCGGCGGCCTCTGCGGGCTCGTCCTCGCCCGTCTCGCGGCGGAGGATGCGGTCCGGGTCGGCGACGTCGTCCGCCGCCTCGGCGACGCGGCCCCTTGCTCGGACCGCGGCCCACGGCGCGAGGAGGTCGAGGCCACGGCGGGCGGCGGAGCGGTGGGGGGTGCCCGCCCACAGGCCGCAGTGCAGAGGCGTGCGGAACGGGGCCCGGAAGGAGCATGGCCAGGCGAGCGACGACGCCAGCACGAAGGGCGCAAAACCGTCGGCGTCGCTCGCCTCGAGTGCGGCGCGGCGGAACCAGCGGCGACGGGCCCGCGTGGCGGTCTGCAGGACGAGGAAGAGCGACGTCCCCATGGTCACCGGCAGAGCGAAGGCGCGCAGAGCCGCGGCGGCGCCCACGAGGAGGAAAAGGTGGCGCTGGTCGGGGCCCGCGGGGCCGAGCCCGGCCTCAGTGAGGCCGCCGGGGAGCGGCGGGCTGGCGGCGAGGAGTCGGTCGAGGGTGGCGGTGCCGGGCGAGGGGAAGGACGCCTCGAGCCAGTCCAGGTCGGTGGCCCGGGCCGAGAAGAGCGACGCGGCGAAGGCGAACATGAGAGACGGGGACATCGTGTGCAGAGCCGCGAGGCCGAGGAGGGAGGGCGCGAGGCCGTGCTGCGGGGCCCCGGGGGTGGCGGCGCATGCAGCGGCGAGGAGCGTGGTGACGACCCACAGCGCCTGGGTGAGGGCCAAGGGGCCGAGGGAGGCGGCCGCGGAGCAGCAGCCGCCAAAGGTGCGGCCCGGGTGGCGGCCGCAGCAGGCGGGCCCGCGGCGACGGGCGGCGGCCTTGCCCGCCGCGCCGTCGGGGCGCGGGGTGGCCCGTGGGCCGCTGGGGGGGTCGAGGGTGAGGGGCTGCCGCCTCTGGCCCTCGAGGTCGTCGTCGCTGTCCTCGTCTGTGGTGTCGCCGTCCTCGTCCTCCTCGGCACGGTCCGCCGCCTCGTCCTCCTCCTCGCCCCAGGCTGCTCCTGGCGTCGTGGCGCCTCCTCCCCCCTCCTTTGGCGTGTCAGCCCGGGGCGTCGGCGCGTCAGGCCCGCCGCCCTGCCCCGCCGATGCCAGCGTCGCTGCCGTGGACCCGCCCCCCCTCGACCGGCACTCCAGCCACATCGGAAGCCACACGTGCCGGGGCATGACCACCTCGCAGAGCACCGCCGCCGTCCCCGCGGCGGCACACCACGCCAGGAGCTGCGCCCACACCACCGGGTCGGTGCTCGCGGCGACGGCACGGCGGCCCTTCACGAGGTCAAGCCACGCCTCCTGGGCGCGCCGCCGAGCCCACCAGACCACGACAAGGCCGGAAAGCACGCCGCAGACTGCGTGGGTCCCGGAAACGGCAGCGCTGAGCGCGTGCGGTTCGGAGCCGTCCGCCCCGCCGCCCTGCCCCGCGGCTTGCGCGAGAGCCGGTGCGAGCATGGCTGCGACGGCGAGCCCGGGTGTCGGGCGCATCGACGCCACCAGCGCGACGGCACCGGGCCAGGCCGCTGCCCCGGAGGCCAGTGACGACTGCAGCAGCGACGGGAGGCGGCCGTCCCCCGCCGTCGTCTCGAGCAGAGCCGCGGCGACGCCAACCGCCCCCGCCGCCCACAGGGTCGTGAGGGCGGCGGCGAGGGGCGGAGCCGCGGCCTCTGCCGTGGCCTCCACCGCTGCCCGGTACACCACTCGCTCGGCCCTCGCGAGCGGCCTGACGAGGCGCAGCCGCGCGACCGCGATGCCCGCAGCGCACGGCGACAGCGCCGAGCCGCCCCCCTCCTCCTCCTCGGCCTCCTCCTCCTTCCCGGCGGCGCCCGTCTTGCCCCCACGCCGCATCGCCTGCACAGCGCAGCACGCCTCGACAGCGAGACCGATTCGCATCCCCGCGGCACCCACCGTCACCGCAATGCCGAGCAGCGGGATCAGGCGGAGCGCGGCGTGCAGCGCCCCCGCGCCCGCCCTCGCACCGGCGTCCGCCGGCGGCCCCTGCCACCCGTCCGGGGCGGTCAGGTTGCAGGCAGAGCACACCACCGACGACGACCGGTTGCCCCTCCCGCCAGAGCCCAGCGCCGCGCCGGCGGGGCAGTCGGGCGCCGTGAGGCTGCCCTCGAGCGGCCCCACCCGCACGCGCACCCGGTCGAACGCCCGCTCCGACTCGGCCTCCAGGGCGATGTACAGGGGCACCCGGGCGGTGTCCGGAGCCGGCTTGACGGCGGGCGACGCCGGCACGCAGTGCTCCTTCGCCCGGAAGCCGCCGATGCGGCCCTGCCATGACAGGTATCGGCCAGCCGCCCAGCTGCGCCGCTGCCACCGCTGCTGCTCCGCCGTGGCCCTGGGCCCGGGAAAGACGAGGCCGTCGGACCCCACGGGCGTCGCGGCGGGGTCGTGCACCCCGAAGACGGCCGAGGCTCCCCCGGCGGCGACGTCGACGGTCCGGTTGGTGTTGCTCGCGTTGGGCGAGGCCTCGTCGAACGACACGTACGCCCGTGCCCGGCCTGCGGCGCCGGACACCTCCACGCAGAGCGGCCCCGCCCCGCGATCGACTTCCAGAAACACGACACGGCGGGTGCCGTTGCCCACGCTGGGAGACTCGCCGCCCCCGGAGGACGCGCCGTCGTCGTCAAAGTCGCCGGGCCCGTCGTAGTCGTCGTCCACGACCTCCACCGGCTCGTCGCACGCGGCGTGCGTGATGTTGTAGGTCAGGCCGTCGAAGAGCTGCTGGAAATCGGCAAGCTCGTACACCCGGTCCGGGCTTCCCGAGATCAGCTCCAGCTCGGCGGCCCGCACGTTGTTCCCTACCCCAACGGCGTAGACGACCGTGCTTAGGTTCACCAGCCGCTCGCGCGCGGCGGGGATCAGGGCCTTGGTGCTTCCCGGGGACGACTGCCCGTCGGTGATGACGACCAAGACTCGGGGCACCGCGAAGCGGCGCGGCCGAGCCCCCGTGAGCGGCGTAAACACTTGGTCTGCGACGTAGTTGAGGACGTTGGCAAAGTTGGTGCCGCCCGTTCTGGGGATGTTCTTGCTCAACAGCTCGCGGGACCACTGGCTCGCCGTGAAGTTGTCCACCAGGTTGAAGGGCATGTTCTGGTCCTCGTACAGTGTCCCCGAGAACCATGTCACCGCAACCCTGGCGTCGACAAGCCTGCGCCGGCCCGGAAGCAGCGAGCAGGGCAGGTTGCGGACCACCGACGCAACTGCAATGCCGCGCAGCGTCGAACCCAGCCTCACCTCGGCCCAAACCGGAGGCTCGCTACCGTGTCATTGACGTAGTCGATGCACCGCTGGACGTCAACAGCGGGAACGCTTCCGCTGGCGTCGAGGGCGAAGGCGAGGTCCAGCCCCAGAAGCTCGCAGTTCGGCGACCCCTGCGCCGCCGCGGACACCACCAGCGACAGCAAGGCTGCCGCCCATGCCGGCCAGCGACACACTGGTCGCATATGACGCCACGCTCGCGGGCTGCGGGCGAGAGTGCATGCTGTCACCGGCTTCCTCCGCTTGCGATCGACCATTGCCCGCACCGCACGGCTGCGTGTGCCACAACCCGCCAGCTTGGTGTACCCGCGGGCAGCGGAAGCCAGACCCTGCTGCATGCATCTGTGCACGGAATGAGCGGCGATGGAGAAGCCGCGAGCGCGGCAGGGCCAAAGACTGCCAAGCCGGTCCGTGTGATCCCGTCGCTGTTTGCGTTCCGCAAGCCGACCGTGTTTTTCGAGTACCCCGCCTTTCTTGGAGAGACGAGGCCGAGGCGTGAGCTCGCGAGGCGCCGGCCGCGGCTCGGTCCGCGACGTTTTGGCCTCGCTCAGGGCTAGCGCTGGCCCGCGCGGCCCAGGCAGCTGCCTGCAGCGCCCTTGCTGCACAGTGATGCGTGCCGTGCCCGCAAGAGGGCGCACGTCGGTCACATCACGCCTTGGGTGCGCGCCCGGCAGACGCACCGAAGACCCGTCGTTGTCGCCCGTTTCCTCCCCCTTGAACCCCTTCCGCGCAGCTCGGGCCGTCAAGGTGCTGCCCAAGTCCAAGATCAAGCTTTACTTCCGGATCTGGGGGGCGCACGAGTACAACTGCGTCCGGAACGCGCTGCTGCGGGCGGGCTTCCGACGCACCGAGGGGGACGACTGGCACGCCGCGTGGTCCAGGCACGTCGACGCCAGCGTCATGGTCCGGATGTCCCCGTACCAGAAGTGCAACCACTGGCCGGGCTCCTGGGGCCTCGGCCGCAAGGACCGCCTGTCGCGCAACATCGACCGCATGGTCAGGCGCTGCGGCGAGAGCTGCCGCATTGCCCCGCCGGCCTTCTGGCTCCCGGGCGAGCGCGCCAAGCTCAAGGCGGAGATGCGGAGCCACCCGCGCGTGATCTGGATCCTGAAGCCCCCCGCGCTGTCCTGCGGGCGCGGCATCTCGCTGGCGTGCGCGTGGTCGGCTGGCAGCGCCGACCGCGCCCTCCCCGACCCCGACCGCCAGCTCATCGCGCAGCGCTACGTGGCGAACCCGCTGCTGGTGGACGGCCGCAAGTTCGACCTGCGGCTGTACGTGCTCGTGACGTCGTTCGACCCGCTGCGGGTGTACCTGTTCCGCGACGGTCTCGCGCGGTTTGCGACGCACAAGTACAGCGCGACCATCTCGCGCGGCGGCAAGGCGCTCAAGGACCGCAACGCTCACCTCACCAACTACTCTGTGAACCGCAAGAGCGCCGACTTCGTCAAGAACACGGCTGCGGACGCCGACGACGTGGGGTCCAAGTGGGGGCTGCTCGCGCTGCTCCGGCACCTGCGCGGCCGCGGCGTGGACACGCGCGCGCTCATGGGCCGCGTCCACGACCTGGTCATCAAGACGCTGCTGTCGAGCGAGGGCGAGGTGGGCTCCCTCGCCGGGCGCTGCTTCCGCGGCGACTCGCTCGAGACCACGGCGGGCACGCAGTGCCTGGAGGTCTTCGGCTTCGACGTCCTCATCGACGACGCCCTGCGGCCGTGGCTGGTGGAGGTGAACATCAGCCCGTCACTGTCCTCCTCCTCCCCGATGGACCGATCCATCAAGAACCGGCTCCTCACCGACGCGTTCCACCTGGCCGGCTTCGTCGTGCCCGACGGAGCGGCGCGGCGCAGGGACGCCGAGGCGGTCAAGCTCAGGCGCCTCCTCGGCGGCGCCGGAGCGGCGGCCGCGCGGGCGGCAGCGGACGACGCCGCCTCCGCCACCTCGGCCTCCTCCGCCCGCTCCGCCGCTCGCCGCGCCCTCCGCGCGTCGACGGCCCGCGCCGCCGCCCTCGCCGCAGGCGCCGTCGCCACCGTCCCGTCCGCAGCCATGGCGTTCCAGTCCGCCGAGCCGGCGCTCGGCCGGTCGGCCACGGCCGCCGCACGGGTCGCCGTGACCGCTGCGGAGGCCGCCGCCGTCGAGGCCGCCGTCCGGCGCGGCGTCGCGGCGTCGACGGGGAGGCGCGGGGGCGGGGCCGGCTCGCTCCCGGCGGAGGCCGCGGCCGAGGCGGTGGCCTCCCTCCGAGCGGCGCACGCAGACAGCCTTGACGGCGGCGACGGCGGGGACGCGTCGCTCGGGGGCATGCGGCACCGCTCGGCGGTGGACCTGCTCGGCGCGGGCCTAGGAGACCTCCTCCCGGGGGAGTGGCGCGTGCTCTGCGACCTGGAGGACGAGTTCGACCGCCGGGGTCACTTCTACAGGATCTACCCGACGGAGGCGACGGCCTTGTCGGGCGGTTACGCGGAGCTGATGGAGGCCCCGCGGTTTCACGCCGTCCTGCAGGACCTGTGGCTGGCGCGGTGGAGGCCGGCGCTGCTGCGCGCTGTGGCGGAGGCAGGTATGGAGCTGCCGGGGGAGGGCGGCGGGGAGGAGGCGGACGAGGGGGAGGCCAGCGACGGCGGGGCGGTGTCAGCGGCGTCGTCAGCGGCGTCGTCGACTGCCAGGTCAGGGTCGGGCGCGCCCGGCGGGGCGGCACGGCCGGGTTCCGCCAAGGGCCGCGCCCGCGCCCGCAGGCCCCGGGCGTCGCCCCGGGCGTCCGACGCCCTCCCTCCGGACGCGGACGCCGCCTCAAGCGGGGCGGGGGCGCCGGACGGCGCGTCGAGCCGGCACGGGGAGCGGCCATCGGACCCCGACGACATCGACGACCTGCTCCCGCCGGACGAGGGCGCGTCGCTGCCCGCCGAGGCGTGCGCGGTGGTGAGCGCCGTCGCCGGGCGGGCGGCCGCGAGCCTGCGGCGTCGGCTGATGGGGCAGCGGGCGCTGCGGGCCGCGGGTGCGAGCAGCGCCCTGGAGCGGATGGAGCGCCAGCTGGCGGGCGAGCTGGAGGAGGAGCTGGAGGAGGAGGTGGAGGAGGAGGAGGTTGAGGTGGATGCAGGGGGAGGGGGGTCGAGCGCTGTGCGGTCCTGGACACCGCTGCAGCGGGCGGGCGGCGCGTCGCCCATGGTGGAGGAGCGGGTGGCGACGGGGGAGGGGGAG
>Ga0136560_1002033_pt1 | contig 10295 bp, 1 predicted proteins | sample AntRauMeHopE1497_FD_104925 | JGI IMG/M metagenome (GOLD analysis project Ga0136560, IMG submission 104925) | Saline lake microbial communities from Rauer Islands, Antarctica - Metagenome Hop E1 #497 | ecosystem: Environmental > Aquatic > Non-marine Saline and Alkaline > Saline | place...
GAGGGCCGAGGAGGCCGCGCGGGCGGCGGCGAGGGCGGAGGCGGCGGAGCGCGAGGCGGCTGCGGTGCGGGCCGCGGCGGGGCAGGGGGCGGTGGAGGCGGCCGAGGCGGCGGAGACGGCGAGGCGGCTCGGCGAGGCCGAGGCCGCGCGTGTTGCGGTGGAGGCCGAGCGGGAGGCGCTGCGGGCTCGGCTGGAGGAGGCGGAGGAGGCGGCACGACTGCGGGAGGAGCTATCGAGGGCGGGCGAGCAGTGCTCGGAGCTGCGGGCGGAGCTGGAGTCGGCGAGGGAGGCCCAGCAGGTCGCAGAGGCGAGGGCGGCCGAGGCGGCGGGGGCGGCCGAGGCGGCTGGGCGGGAGGCAGAGGCGGCACGGGCCGAGGCCGAGGCGGCAAGGAGGGAGGCTGGCGCGTTCGAGGCGGCGTCGTCGGGGGATGCCGCGGCGATCCGGGCAGCGATGGACGCCGCGAGGGCGGGTACGGCCGAGGCTGCGGAGCTGGCCGAGGCAAGGGCCGAGGCCGCCGCCGCGAGGGCGCAGGAGGCCGCGGAGGAGGCGAGGGCGGCGCTTGAGGCGCTAGCTGCCGCTGAGGCGGAGGCGGCGCGCGTGCGGGAGGCCATGGCCGAGTCGGCGGGGGCGCTTCGGGCGCTGGGGGAGGAGGCGGCGGCGGCGAGGGCGGAGCGGGACGCGGCGCTCGACGACTGCCGGCAGTGGCGGGGGAGGACGCAGACGGCCGAGGCGGACGCGAGGCAGAGTAGGGAGCGGGCCGACGCGGCGGCGGAGGACGCGGCGCACGCGACGGGGCTGTCCTCGCAGCTGGAGGAGGCACGGTCTCGGCTGGCAGCGTCGCAGTGGGACGCCGCCAAGCACCGCTCGGCGGCGAACAAGGCCCGCGCGAGGGTGGTTCTGCTGGAGGAGCGGGTCAGGGAGGCGGAGAGGGAGGTGGGGGAGGCAAAGGCGGCGGCCGAGGCGGCGGCGGCGAGGGGGGAGGCGCGGGCGGAGGCGCTCGCGGCGCGCGTCGGGGAGGCCCAGTCACGCTCCGGCCGGCTCAAGGACATGCTCGTGGCGGCGATGACGACAGCGGCGAGGTCCGAGGAGAGGTCGAGGCGCGGGGGGGCGGCGGGGCCGGGGGCCGTGGCCGCGCTCGGTGGTCTGTCGGGCGGCGGCGTTGTCGTGGAGAGCGACGCCCCCGCGTCCCTCAGGGCCCCGGCCGCGCGGACCAAGTGGACTACGCTCAAGCACGCCGCCAGGGCGACGAGGCCAGGCCGGAGGCGGGGCGGGATCGCGGCCGCGGCGGGCGCCGGCGCGGCGGTCCTGCCTGCCGCGCGGCGGTCGCGGGCGGCAGGGGCGGGACAGACCGCTGCGACGGCACGGCCCGGGTCGAGCGGCACGCCGTGGCCGGTTTCGACGCCCCTGCCGACGTCGCGCCCTCACACCGGCTCCCACCCGGCCACCTCCCCAGTCGCGTCCCGGCCGGGCTCGCCGGTGCTGGCGTCACGTCACCCCAGCCGCCCCGCCTCGCCGATGACCACGGAGCGCGCGCTGGCGGCGCGGGAGGACGCCGTGCCGCTGCCGCAGTCGACGAGCGAGGCCGCCCTCGACGAGGCCGTGGCCAGGACCACGCCGATGCGCGGGGCGCGCGCCCCGCCGGCGTCGTCGCGGATCAGGCCCAAGCCGCTCTCGCACGGGGACGGTGCCTTCGGGGGTGGATCGGCGGCAAGCGGGAGCGCGCAGCCTGCCGCCGCCGCCTCCTCCTCCTCCTCCTCAGCCTCGTCTCTGCCCCACCCCGCCTCGTCTGCCTCCCTTGCCGAGACGCTCGCCGCCGCGTCCCCCGCCGCCCAGTGGGCCCGCACGACCGGGAGCACCCGCTCGTCCATGGGCGCCGTGTCCGTGGCGGGGGGCAGGGCCTCGGGCGCCTGGGGCCCGGAACCGGCGGCGCCCAGCCCCGTCCGGACAAGGCGCGGCACCGAAGGGGCGCTGCTCAGCGAGACGTACGAAGAGGAGGAGGAGGAGGAGGAGGAGGAGGACGGGGGCGGCCGGCCCCGCCGCGCCGGGGAGCCGGGCCCTCACGGCGCGCAGGCGTGGGCGCAGGAGCCGGCGGCAGGGAGCGGCATCGCCGCCGGGCGCGGGCCTCACCGGGCCTGGAGGCGGCCTGGCCTCTTCGGCGCGGCGGGCCGCCGGGCGGGCGGCGAGTCGCGGCGTCTCCTTGCCGGCACGGCGCCCGGCGGCGGGATGCGCGGATCGGCCTCGGGCCCGGCTCTGCCCAGAGCGGCCGACTCCCTGGACCGGCAGAGCCCCACCAGGGAGCGGCAGGGCCTCGGGGCGGGGAACGGAGGAGAGTGGCAGGGCCTTACGAGACCGACCACGGCATCGGAGCTGCTTGGGGGGACCTACACTCTCCACCCCGGGGCAGGGTTCGGGCAGGGTGGCGGCGGGGTCGCGTGGGGGGGCGAACAGGACGACGTGGCACTGGCGCAGCGGGCGGCGGCGCTGGCGGCCGCCGCCTCGGCGGGCGACCGCGATGCCATCCTGACGCTTATCCAGGCGCTGTCGGGGCGCGGGGGCGGTGTCGGGGCCGCCGGGGGTCACTCTTCCAGCCGTGACGCGGCTGTCACGCCGCAGCGTCGCTCCCGCCCGGGATCCGCGGCCGCCGAGGGTGTGCTCCGGGCCAGCGTCGTGCGGACCGCCGTCGCTCAGGCCCGCGGGGGGGCGTCTTCCGCCGACGACGGCTCGCCCGCGCTGGGGCGCGCTGTGAGGGAGATCGCGGCGCTGCGGTTCGTGGCGGCCATGGCGGCAGGGCTCGGTGCACCCGTCGCGGCGGGCACGGCGGCGGAGGCGGGCGGGGCGGGGGACTCCGGGGCCCCCAGGCGGGCCGTGGCGGCGGCGGAGGCGCTCACGGCCGAGGTTGACGCGGCGGTGGCGACGCTTGAGACGCACCTTGCAGCGCTGCGCGCCGCGGACGACGCCACGGGCAGGCACCTGAGCTGGGGCGAGATGCAGAGGCGTCTCGATGACGTGGCGACGCACTCCCTGCTCCCCCTGGTCAGGCTTCAGGCGCGCGCGAGGGGCGCGGCGGCGTCGGTTTTTGGCGCGTGGGTGCCGCTCCGCCGGCCGGCGAGGCCCGGGGCGAGAGCGCTGACTGCGGCAGCCAATTCGGCGGCGCGTGAGGCCGGGGCGCGGACGGCAGCGGCGGCGCAGGCGGGCTTCGCGGCCGAGGCGGCGGAGGACATCGACGGCCCCCCGTACGGTGTCGGAGGCGGCGCGTGGGACGGCGAGGAGGACGAGGACGACGACGACGGCGCCCCCGTGGACGAGCGAGGCGCGGCAGGGGCGATGCTCGCGCGGGCCGCCGCGACGACGGCTCGTACGGGGCGCGCGCCAGCCCGCCCTGTGGGCGCGCGGCCGCCGTCGCAAGGGCCGGCTTCAGCGAACCGAAACCGGGGGCCGCTTCCCGGCGGGGAGTCCCAAACCAAGCGCGGAAATGGCCGGGCGGCCGGGCCGCAGAACGCGCAGGGGGGGCCTTGACGGGCAGGCGCGCGAGCCATGAGCCGCTGGGACGGACGCTTTGCGCGTGTGACGTTTCGCGCGGTTGCAACTGGTCTTGTCGTCGAAGGCAAACATCTGACAGCCCGACCGGCCACGAATGTCGCCGGACAGGCAGCACAGCGCGCGAACAGCGCAGCCTTCCGGAGCAGCTGCCGTCTTCGTGCGTCTTGCACCAAGGTGAGCCAAGAGGCCCGAGATCGCGCCGGCATGGTCCCCCGGGGGCGCGCGGCGTGGCCGCGTGCCCAGCCCAGGGTGATGACGCTCCAGTCCTGTCGGCCTCGGTTCGTCGCCTGGCGGTCGCCCGTGCGCGGACCTGACGCCCCGCAATGGGGACTTTCGCACGACCGCACCCGCACGTGGCTGAGGCTCCGGCCGGGCGCAGCGTTTCGGGCCGCCACGACGCTCGGCTTTCGTTGGCTTCGTCGCAGGCCGGCGCGTCCGAAGGCCAGCTTGTTGCCCCTTGCCAGTCGCTCCCCGCGCCCCGGTTCGTTCCGGATCCCGCGCCGAGCACTGTGCATTCGTCAGACGCCGGCAGCCAGCACCGGCGCCCAGGCACTGACACTGCTGTGCCGGCACTGCTCACGCCCGACCCGATCTGCCCCCTCGTCCCGCGGCCATGGACTCGCCCGCCGGACCGAGCGGCGACTCAGCCGCTCGACTGAGTCTCGGATCCCCGGGCGGCAGCCGAGAAGGAGCGTTCCCGGCGGGCTCTTCGTCCCGCTCGGTGTCCCAGCGCAGCCAGCAGGAGGAGCATGAGGCAGACTTTATGGAGGACCTTTTCGAGGGCGCCAGCCTCGCCCTCAGTGAGGCCGGCCTCCTGAGCCGCCCTCACGCATCGGTGGCGAGCCCTTCGTCGGCAGGGAGAGGCAGGAGCATGGATGCTAGCGCAACCGGGCCTCGCGGGGGCTGGGCTGCAACTGGCCGGCCGACGGCCGCCGCAAGCATGAGCGCGGCGGTTGGCGGCGCCCACGGAGCGCCGCCCGGCCTCGGCTTCTCGCCCCACCTGGGCCCGTCGAACCCGCCGCTGGGCCCGGTTGACAGGGCGGCCGAAGAGTCGCGTGCCGTGCGCGGGGGCTCGGGCGCCGAGCTGCGGCCCGTTCGCGGGCCTGACCGCCGCACGAGCAGCGTCTCGGCAATGGGGGCGCGCGGCTCCGTGTCAAAGGCGTACTCGGTGCTGGGGGTCGCGCCGCCCGCGGTGCAGCCGCAGAGGGGGGGCCAGGGCTCGCACGTGCACCTCGGCGCCGACGCCGCCGCCATGATCCGGAGCCAGCTCGGGATCGACGGCCCGCCCGGCGGCCGCCCGCAACCCCTCTACATGGCCGGGGCGCACGGCGGCGGGTCGGCGGGCGGCCACCGGTCGGACAGCGACGCCCGGTCCCAGTCGTCGGACCCCGCCAGCGCCGCCACGTGGGCGCTCCACGGCACGGGGGACGCCCACCGCATGGCAAGGACGCCCAACATGGCCCACACCCGCTCCTTCACCGGCGGGTCGACCGGGGGCCGCCTCCACGACCGCGCCGCACACGGCAGCCGCCACGGCAGCCTCAGCGGCGGCTCCTCCCCCGCGCCCCGCACCCCGCTCGGCGCCCTCTCCGCCCGCGGGTCGGCCTCCTCCCGGGCACCGGGCGCGGCGCCTCACTCCGCATCCCCCGTCGTGGTCCAGAGGTCCCGTTCCGGCGACCAGCCCAGGAACCCCCACCACCAGCGCCTCCTCAGCGACGCGGCGAGGTCGGGGAGCCCGCGCTTCGCGTCGCTGTCCTCCGTTCCCGAGGCCGACGGGCACGCGGGGGGGTCCCAGGGCTCGGGCGGCAGGTGGAATGAGCCGACGCAGCCTCCCCCCGCCGGCTCCGCCGCCGCCGCCGCCGCGTGGCGCGACCACCGCCTCTCCGCCGCATCGGCCATGGAGGTCCAGCGCGCCGCGGCGCTCCCGGGCGGCCGAGGCTCCCTGTCCGGCTACGACGACGCTGCCCACGCCGCCGCGGCGGCCGCCCGCCCCGGCCAGGCATGGCGTGTCACTGGGAACGGCCGCTCCGCCAGCGCGGCCCCCGTCCTCGGCGTCTCCCAGGCCGGCGCCACCCTCCCCCGCTGGAGCCTGACCGCCGGGCCCGAGGACACCCTCGGCGCGAATGTCGACGCCTCGGTAGGCGAGGCGCGGGGCGCCGCGTCCTTTGCCCGGGCCGCCGACGCCGCCCTCGCCGGCGTCGACGGCGCCCGCGCCGGCTCCCCGTCCTCCTCCCGCCGCGCCTCCTCCTCCGCCTCCTCCTCGGACCACGAGCCGGACCTACCCCTCTCCGGCCCCATCGGCGTCTCCATCCTCGACGTCGGGTGGCGCTCCACCGGCGCCGGCTCCAAGGGCCACGTCGTCTTCCTCGTCGAGGTCACCACCGGAGTCAGGGCCTGGCTCGTCCAGCGCCGGTTCAGAGAGTTCGTCGCGCTCCACCGATGCCTCGAGGCAGCCCTCGCCGCCGACGCCAGCCTCGCCGCGCGCCTCGACCTCCCGCGCTTCCCCTCCAAGGAGGTCGTCCGCACCGCCATGCAGGGCTCCGCCTCCCTCGGCGAGGAGCGGCGCCTCCTCCTCCAGGCATACCTCGCCTCCGTCGTCCGCCGGCCGGAGCTCTGGGCCGCCTGCGACGAGCTCGTCTTCTTCCTCGACGACCGCAGGCGCACCCTCGCCCTCCAGGTAGCGCTCCGCCGCCTCCTCCGCAGCGTCCTCGCCGTCGACAGCGTCCTCACCTCGGCCATGGCGGCCCGTGACCGGGCCGCAGCCGCGTCGGGCCTCGACGATCACGACCGGACGACGCTCGACCAGCAGGCCGCCGCGGCCGAGCGCGAGCGCCTCCGCCTCCTCGTCCGCGTCAAGGCCGTCAGCGAGGCCATCGCGTCGCAGGCCCTCGTCACGCTGGAGGGAGCAAAGGCCGGGCCGACGTCGGCGGCGGCGGCCACCGCCGCGCTGGCCTCCACGTCCACGAGCTCCAAGCACACCGTGGCGGCGGCCCTCGAGCACAGGGGCGACGGCCCGGCCGGCTCGGGCGGCGGCGGGGGCGGAGGGGGCGGGGGCGGCGGCGCGGGAGCGGCAGGCGGCGGAGGCGGCGGCGGCTCCTCCCTCGCCAACGCCTCCAACGCCCTCCGCCGCGCCGTTCTCACGGTCGAGAGGCAGCGGGTCCGGCGCGCCGGGAGCTCTGCCAGCGGCCGTGACGTCATGGCAATGCTCTCCACCGAGCGCCTGCGGGACCCGGCCACGTCGGCGCGCCTCCTCGTGCGCACCGCCCGCTTCCTCGCGCTGCGCTGCGGCATGGACGGCCAGGCCGCGGCGTCGGCGGTCGAAGGCGCCCTCACCGTCGGCGCCGGAACCCCCGACCTCGCGACCCTCCCCGTCGGCGACGCCTCGCGCACCGCGGGCCCCACCCGCCTCACCGACCGCGCGGGCGGGGCCGTCCCGCGGCCCCTCGCGGACCCCACGCGCATGGGCAGCCCCGGCGCCGTCGCCGCCGCAGGGGTTACCGCCGCCCCCTCCCCCTCGGGCCTCCCCGCTCGCGACCGCCAGCGCATTCTCCTCGCCTCCCTCCTCTCGATGGACTCCTCCTCCCCCGGCCTCGCCCGCGGCTCCCCCCTCCGCTCCGTCCTCCTCGCCGTCGACTCCCTCGCCGACGCCCTCGCCCCGACCCCCGCCGCCCGCTCCCGCCGCTCCGAGCTCGCCATCCTCGCCCGCCGCGTCATCCGCGACGCCATCGGCTGCGAGGCCACCGCCACCGCGTCGGCGGCCTGCGTCTCCTTCGGCCCCACCGCACCCGTCGAGCTCACCGTCGTCGTCCCCGGCACCTCCCCCCAGTCGTCCTCTTGGTTCGCGACCCTCACCGAGCACGTCTCGCGGATCGCGGCCACGCACCAGCGCCTCGCGAGGTCCATGGCCAAGGAGCGGCGCAGGGCCGCGCGCAGAGCCGCGGCGGAGCGCGCGGGCGACCGCCTCGGAAACGTCTCCCCCCTCGCCGAGGAGGACGGCGACGGCGACACGGACGGCGGCCACGACCGCAGCGGGAAGCACCCCAACGCCGCCGCGTGCCGCCCCGACGGCAACGCCGCCGGCGGCACGACCAAGGCACCCACGGCCGACGGAGTGGCCTCCTTCCTCCTAGGCCCCGACGACATGGCGTCCGTCGTGTCGTCCTCCCGCCCCTCCGCCGGCCCCGCGGGCCTCGCTGCCGGCCTCTCCGCGCGGGGCAGGCGCCCCGCAGCGCGCCCCGACATTACCGCCGACCCCTCCGCCGGCGAGCCCGGCCGGGGCAGCGGCGGTGGCGTCGTCTCCCCCTCCGCCTCGGGTCTCACCATCGGGGCGCCGGACGGCGGCTCCCACCCCGGCCCCGGCGGCGCGCCCCCGAGGGCTCCCTCCTTCCCCTCGACCCGCGCTCGCGGCGGCTCCGCGGCGGAGCGCCCCTCCTCCGCCGTCCCGCCCAGCGTCCGCGGCGAGCAGGACCGCCAGGCCGCCCTCTTCGCCCTCCAGGCAGAGGCCACGCGGCAGCGCAGCGCCACCATCACGCCCGGGAGCGACGCAGACGCCCTCGGTGCCTCGGCCCTCGACTCGGACCCCGCCCTCCGGGCCTCCCCCGACGACACGGGCGCGCAGTCCTCCCGACGATCCCTCGCCATGGGCGTGGCCGCCGCCGCGGCGGACGGGTCGCCCCGAGGGTCGTCCCCCGGCCACCGCGGCATCGGCGCCGAGGCTGGCTTCGGCGGCCAGTCGCAGCGGGGCAGGGGCAGCCGCCTCGCCTCGTCCGTGGGCGACGGCGAGAGCGCGCCTCCGCCGTCGGCGCGGCACATGGCATCCTTCCGGTCCGGGGACCGCGGCTCGCAGAGCGGCCGCGGCGGCGCCGGCTCGGAGACCTTTGACGGGTCGGCGCGCCTCGGCGCGCGCTCCCTCGACGGCGACCACGACGGCTTCGGGCTCGACGGCGCCTCCTCCACCGCCACCAGCGGCGCGGACGACGCCGCCGCCATCGCCATGTCCCGCCTCCCCTCGTGGATGTACGGCCGCGACGGGCACCTCATGCTCGTGCGAAACGCCGGCTTTGTCCCCGCCACCACGCTGCGCCTCGCGGGGGAGCCAGCGCACGACGACGCCGACGGCCTGACCGGCGCCGCCCCCATCGCCGACGGCGCGGCGGAGCCCAAGCCAGCGCGGGACACCGGCGTGCAGCCCGTGGCCGTGATCGCCGGATCGGCCGACGGCGTCCTGGCGTCCCGCTCCGGCGCCGTGGTCCGCTGGCGCGTGGACAACACCCTGCTGGAGGTGCGGGCCAACGACTGGCACGGCCTCGCCTTCGCCCGGTGGCTGGAGCAGGCGGACCGGCGCGCCGACGGCGAGGTCTCCGCCCTCTGGTCCTCCAAGGCCGCCGACGCGAGGCTCGGCGCGACCATCGATTCCCGCCGCAGGGCCGCGGAGGCGCGGGCCGAGGCGCGCAAGGCAGGGCAGGACGAGGCCAGCGCCGTGGCCGCCGTCGCCCCGGGGCCCGACGCCGACGCCTTCCTCCCCGGCCTGCCCCCGCGGCCCCGCCCGCACCTCGTCAAGCGCTCCCTCGTCCTCCTCCACGCCTGGCTCGAGGCCGACTGCCGCGCCCTGGAGGCCGAGGGCATCGACGCCACCCCGGCCTCCCCCTCCCCGTCCGCCGCCTCCCGCCGCGGCCCCCTCCTCGGCGCCCAGCCCCCCTGCGTCTCGCCCGACGTCCTCGCCGTCCTCGTCGCCGCCGTCCTCGCCGAGAGCGCCGCCTCGGTCCGAGCCCAGGAGGAGGCCAAGCACGAGAGACGCCGCTCCTCCTCCTTCGCCGGCGGCCGCCGCCCCTCCTCCGCCGCGAACGGGCAGCACCACGAGCCGCAGCAGGCACCCGCCGGCGGCCTCGGCCTTCTCACTCACCCCCTCCAGGTCGTCGCCGCCGTCGCCACGCGCTTCGGCCGCGGCCTCGCCTCGGCCCTCCTCTCCGGCGAGGCCGTCGCCACCGCCGACGGGCCCGTCGACACGGAAACGTACCGCTCCTGGGTCCGCGGCGACGGCGCGTCGTCCAGGGCGGCGCCCAGCGTCGATGCCTGGACCGCGCATCTGCGCGAGTTCGCCGCAGGGTGCGACCTCGCGGAGCGGCGCTCCCTGCGCGCGGCCGAGGCCGGCGGCGGCGTCGCCCCCCGCGCGGTCCTCCCCACGGGGGTCGGGGTCCCCGCCGCGGCCCAGCCCAGGGACGGCATCGTCCCCGACGGCCTGGCCGCCGACGGCCTCGCCTCCTTCCCCGCATCCGGCCACGCCGCAGGCGGCTCCGCCGTCACACTCCTCGTCGCCTCCCCCGTGGCCCCCTGGCGGAACCTCGCCTCCTCGGCCGGCTCCCCCGCCGTCGCAGCCCTCGTCCGCTGCCTCAGGGGAGCCGCGATGCGCGTCGTCCGGGTCCTCGAGTCCGCCGACGAGGCCGAGCCGGGCGCCGCCACGCCCCCCGCCGCCCCCCGCCCGCGCTCCTCCCCCGCGGGCCAGCCCCCGGCCCCGACGCCCGCCTCCCCCGCCTCGTCCTCGGACGACCCTACCTGGGCGCTCGTCCGCACCCTGGTCGGCGGCCGCCTCCTCGACACGGCCCCCTTTGACGAGGCCCACCGCCCCGACCTCCGAACCCACCCCATGCAGCGCCGGGCGAGCGTCGCGTACAGCCCCCCCCCCCCCCCCCCCCCCCCCCCCCCGCCGGCCCCCCCCCCCCCCCCGCCCCCCCCCCCCCCCCCCCCCCCCCCCCCC
>Ga0136560_1002036_pt1 | contig 10291 bp, 12 predicted proteins | sample AntRauMeHopE1497_FD_104925 | JGI IMG/M metagenome (GOLD analysis project Ga0136560, IMG submission 104925) | Saline lake microbial communities from Rauer Islands, Antarctica - Metagenome Hop E1 #497 | ecosystem: Environmental > Aquatic > Non-marine Saline and Alkaline > Saline | place...
CGCATCGCTGCAGCAAGGGGTCGTTCGGCAGAGGACGCACCACGAGACCCAAACCAGGTCCACGCTCTCCGTCAGCATATACAATGCCCTCCCTCTCGAGTTGACTGAGCAGCGTGGTGGGGAGTGAGTCGTCCGTAATCACGGGGTACTGATGTCCACTGTCGGTGAGGAAACGAGGCACACGGCGTGCCCGGTGTCGGCGTTCGGCTGCGAGCGCAACCGGATCATCCAGGTCGGGGGATATCTCGAGCAGGTCAGTTCGCACTGCCCCTTCACCGGCTGGCAGTCCGTTTCGATCCACGTCCTCCCCCGCCATCTCCCGCACAGCCATTGCCTACCTAGTCCCCCGCGTTGGGTCACCACCCCCAGTGACTGACACTCCCCCACCATCGACTCGGAGCATACCCTTACCACCATCTGCCGCGAGCAGGATGTTCGTGCCAACGCTTTCACTAACACCGCCCTCCGTTGTCTCGGCCCAGCGCACGGTGGGGACATCGAGGTACAGCCCGACCCCGGCACCACGAGGCGCTTTTCGTCGGAGATCTCGTGTTCGTTGGAGCACAACGGGCACGTGCTCGTCGTTCTCAGCATCACCACCCCTGCCTCGACCAACCCCTTCGGTGTTTGACCCGGCACGCAACGACTCCATCTGTGCCCTGCGCTCCTCCTCGGCGTCTTCATCCGGAAGCACCTCCCCAGTCTCGATCCGCCGCTGCCTCTCCTCCTCCTTCTGCTCCTGCTCGTATCTCTTCCTGTTTGTTTCTGTAACCCTGTGTTGAGCCTTCGCAGGCAGCTGACCTGTCAGCATCGCCAGCGGGAACCGGTGCGATGCCTGCCATCGCACTTTGCGGGACCACCTGAAGTTCCGCAGCGTGCCGCGCAATCGCATGGTGCGTCCAATGGCACCCCCAGCTTGATATCCGGACGAGAGCAGACCCACTCGGACTGCTTCCATCAGGCTGCGTGCCCACTGCCGACGCCGTCGCAGCCTGCGCTACCTTTCGTTATGATGCCCCACTGCATCTGCAAGCGCTCTGTAGACAGCATGTCTAGATTCCTCCACGGCGTAGAAGGCCTGTTTCTCCGGGTCAAATCGGAGGGAGGCTGCATGCTTACCAAATACCTCGTGGATTTCTTCAGCGCGGAACGGACGGCCAATCGCAGCAACGTTCCAGTTTGAGCACGCGAGGACTGACTGTCCCTATTTAACCCCAAGGAGCATCTGCTCAGGGTCGTTGTCCTACCGATGCAGCTGGCACTTCGCACCAGTCCCCATGACCCAGCAGTTGAAGCACACTTCGCGACGTCGTTTCGGCGGCATCTGCACATCTACCTGCGGCTACGGCAGGCCACTGGTTTCATCATCGTTATCATACATACCCATGCCTAGCTCCATGTCCTTAGCCTCCTAGATAGGGTCAGAGGGTCCGCGAGTTCCATCGGTGAGGTGCTGTCCAGGTCCAGCAAATCGCAAGGTAGGTGCCATTTCATCTGTTGCATCGCTCTACTGCACGGGGTATCCCCGTCTGTCCGTACCTGTCTTTGAACTCCCTTTCCGCTTCCCCGTCCGTGTGCTGCTGCCCTTACCCTTGCCCTTCCCTTTGCCTTTCCGTTGCATCCGACTTCCTCGAGCGCCACCTCGCAACTGATCGTCGACACCCGCACCAAATGGCTTCCCCATGTCAGCGAGGCCTCTATCCCCGGTGGATGACGCAAGCAGGGCTGCCACCGAATCGTACTTGGTGGATCTCAGGGCACCAGTGACAACCTCGCGCAGGCTTGATTTCCGAGTGCCATCTGGATGGAACAGCCGCCCCTCCTCCAGAGTATCTTCTGCGTCCACGCTTCCAAGACTGCCCACGCTCTTGGTCTCATCAGGAATTGCTTGTCCACTGCCGACTGGACCCGGCCCCAGGGAGTCAAGGCTCCCTTGCCCGGGGAGTTGCCCAGGTGGAAGCTGTCCTCGAGTCGATGCCTCCATCAGGGTTCGGCTGTCCATCACACCCTGAGCATCTCCCTCCCCGAGCTAAGACCCGAATGCCGATGCACCTACCTGCGTCGCCCACTGCCCTCCGTGGCTAATCGCAGAGGCATACTATGGTGCCCTGATAGCCCCTCTCGCATCCAGGGGCTGCAGTTGGGATGCACCCAGCGGCCTAGGGTGCGGCAGAGACCCCTCTCCGAACTGTACTCCAGGCGAATCGATGGACCGCACGCTCTGCAAGGCCATGGGTGTAGCTGCAGAGCGTTGCGTGTCGCGGTAATGACTGTTACCACGCGTCCCCAAGGGCTCTAAAGGACTCCTAGGCGGCATGTATGCGCCAGGACTGTCGAATGCACCAGGTGTCACAGCTCTTCCATGTCCTTGCTGACTCTAATGATGAGGGTGAGAACCAGAGTCCACTCTCTGCTGCTGCGTAGCGATACGGAGCTGCGAGAACGAACCACCGGTCACTGGAGGCGAGCCACCTCGAGTGTCCCGCCGTAAGGGCATCAGGTGCTAGGGGCTGACTGCACCATTGTGAGACTGTTGCTGATGACTCTACTGACGCATGGCTCTGGCTGACTCTGCGGTCATGGGATGAAGGGCAGGTCCGCCGGGTGTGGGTAGTACTGAATCTTCCCCCATTCCTCTACCAGGGGTACCTAGACCATAGGGGTCCATGGGACCTGCTTCGGGGTCTATGACCACGGCACCCTCAGGGAGGGGTCTCTGTTGCCCCAACGAGCCTTCTCCATCATCCATGCCCATGGACCTTGCTGAGAACTCTTCATGCATGCGCCGAGCCTCTTCTTCTTCTGCATAGACCCCCGTCTGGGTGTTTAGAAGATAAACCCTTCTGGTGCCAGGATCCACAATGCGTTGCACTACAAGTCCTCCATGGAACGCGCGTTCGTATGCCTTGCGGAACTCAGACCGAAGCTTACGGACACGGCGCCTAGCCGCAAACCCCCTCCATGTCCTCTGCATCCCCTCGGCCCCGCTTGCATGCACCAAACCTTGCGCTCCTGCCTCCATGCCTCGCTTCACATCGGCCTCTACAATCTATCGGGCTGCCACTTCTTCCTCTGCCCGTCCTAGTCTGGCTTGTTCCGCCTCGATCTCACCCACAGTCATACCTTTCCGAGGGGCGAATTCATCCACACCCTCCCTCACTCGCTGCTCCTCGGCATCAAACCCAAATCGCCCACTGGCCCGCCCCTCACCCCCGCCAGCTGGATGTCCCTATCCATGACCATGACGAGATCCATTCACAGATCCAGGAGTACGACCCTAGCTTGATTCGTCTCCGGGCGATCTAGGTACACCAGGAGCAGCCACAGGAGTCTCAGGCCTTGAATCGCCCGCCAATGAGGACTCTAGACTGCCTGGCCCGGACACGTCGTTCTAGTCCATCCTCAGTGCCATTTCCTCTTCCAAACCGTCGCCATCTTCGTCGTCGTAATCATCAAATTTATCGTCGCCTGCCTCCCCCGGTCCTCTCGTGTCCAGCCTACCATCACCACCAACAGTGGACGCCCCCCCTCTAGACGATCCATCGGGTGTGTCCACAGCCGGAGTCCCATCTCGATCTCGACTTCCTGGTCCTGCTCGTTGTACGGGTGCATCTGACGATAGCCCCGGTGTCCCTGCGCTCATGATGGGAGCAATGGGACCGTCATACGGTGCCCCTGGCATGCTCATGCCCGTGCTAATGCCCATGCCCATGCCCATGCCCATGCCCATGCCCATGCCCATGGACCCAGAAAAAGTCCCCATCCCAGGGTATTGCATCGCCATGCCATGAGCCGCCATGTGCCCCTGCCCTTGCATGCCCAACGAGTTAGGAGGTGGTGCATAGCCACCTGGCATGCTCATCCCACCGGCCCCAGCAGGATAGCCCTGTCCAAAGGCACCAGGGTATAGGCCTATTGAGGAAGAACCCATGCCTAGCGATGGCTGAGATGCCGAGCCCATCCCTATCTACCCAGCAGAGAGGGACTACATCATCATTTGTGACGATCCCATGCCTGTGCTCATCCCAGTGCTACCGTGTGTTCCTTGTTGACCCCCTAAGGGAGGCAAGGGCGCAAATCCGTGCTGTGCCATTCCTGGCATGGGCAGCATCATACCTTGCATCGGTCCAAAGGGAGCCATTGCCATTGGAACGCCTCCAGGAAGCATGCCTGGGTTCTGATTGCCATACATGTTTCGTACTGCTGCCTGAGCCGCAGCATGCGCTGCCTGCGCTGCTTGCAAGGAAATGTCTTCATCAGTTGGCACGTCACCAATTGGGATTGGTGGAACGGTAGGCGCTCGCCGGCCTCTGCCTGTTGGGGGTGATCGGGAACGTCGTCCCCTGCTTGGCGGCGATCTAGAAGGCGAGCCGGATCTGCGGCCACCTCTTCGCAAATCTCGGCTAGCTCTGTCAGATCGGGTAGATTCCCTAATATACTAAGATTCAGCGGCCCCTTGGGCCCAGCGCCCATCAGGACCAAGCAGCTCTTGCGTTCGATCTGAAATGTATCCGGCAGGTAGTTGAGGTTGACTGCCGCCCCTGTTCAATCCACGACCCTTCAAAGTTGCATCTTTGCGATTTCGCAGAAAGTTTTTAGTTGAATCATTCAAGCCGGCTCGACGACGGCTGGCACCGCCGAGCCTGCCGCCTGCAGCAGACGACATTAGGTGCAAGTCAAGGTTGCAGAAGAATCGGGAAAACCGATACATCGGTAACGTGTAGTTAGGATGCGTTTGTGTTGTGACAAATGTGATATAGTTTCAGTGCCGTTGCTTCAGAGAGTAAAGAATTTCTCATCCTTGCTGGAACTTCTTGTTGCCTCCAGACGCAATTATCTGTTCCTACTACTAATTTCCGGTGCGTCCCTGTTATTTTCCCGGGATGGAGCAAGATCCTCATTAGAGTAGCGCGCCACCACATGGTATTGGTCGAAGCGCGGACAGTGACGCCAAGGCGTCCTCTGATCATGAGACAGTGAAGGTTGCTGTTCGATGCAGAGGCTTGAATTCGAAGGAACAGTAGAGCGGGGCGGGCGTCGCCGTTACAGTGCATCCTGTGAGTCGCCTTGTAGGTGCAAGCTTAGGCATGTCCCGGGCACACCAAAATTGCTAAGTTTTGCTTGTTTAGCCAGTAACGCACAAGCAAACCACCAATTTGAGCGTCGCAGGAGACGCACCAAGTCACAGCTGGTAAACGAGCCTTTTCATTCGACTGGGCCTATGGAGAGGGGTCTTCACAGTAGGATGTGTACGAGACCTCGGTCGCCCCGCTCGTGTAGGCGTTCCTATCCGGGCTAAACGCTTCCATTCTCGCATATGGTCAGACTGGCGCCGGTAAAACATACACCATGGGAACAACCTTTGATCCGGCTGAAGCAGCCGATCGTGTTGGAGTCATCCCACGAGTACTCGAGGACGTGTTTAGCGGCGTCCAGTCCGCGGCAGAGTCCGGCGTATGGACGCATCGCCTCGAAGCTTCATACCTCGAGATATACAACGAGCATGTGCGGGACCTGCTAATCCCAGAGGGAGCGCAGCCACCTCGGCGAGGATACCACATGCACCGAGACGAGTTCGGCAATTACGACGTGCTCGGGGTGACGGCCGTGCCCATGACATCGTTGGGTGACCTCGCGGAGCTACTGGAGAGAGGGGCCTCGAGGAGGGCCACGGCTGCGACCAACATGAATGCAACATCATCTAGGTCACATGCCGTGTTCACCGTGCGCCTGGAGCAGATTCCCAGGACGCCGGGTGGGACAGGGGCAGGGATGGGACATGGTGGACTTGAAGGCGAAGGCGAGGGAGGGACCTGCGATGGCCCGAGCACGCCGCAAGGCAAAGTGTCCATGTCTGTTACAGGTGGAGTGTCCGGAGATCTAATGGATGCATCGAGTGACGGGCTTCGCAAAGTCTCAGTGTTCCGCTTGGTGGACCTAGCGGGATCTGAGAGGGCCAAGAAAACCGGTGCCGAGGGAGACCGTTTGCGCGAGGCCAACAACATCAATCAGAGCCTAAGCACCCTCGGAAGATGCATCACGGCACTTGCCTCCAGGGCCAAACACGTCCCGTTCCGCAACAGCAAGCTGACCCAGCTGCTGAGCAATAGTCTCGGCGGCAATAGCGCCACGCTGATGATTGCATGCGTGAGTCCAGCGGACAGCAGCTTCGAGGAGACTCTGAACACGCTTCGTTACGCGGACACAGCCTCATCCATAGAGAACAAACCGGTGGTGAATGCAGACCCGCATGCTGCATCGGTAGTGCAGCTGCGCGGGTGTATCTCGGAATTAAGGCGAGAGCTGGCGAGGTTGTATGCGCAAGGCGTGCCCGTGGCTCCAGAAATTCTGCGGAGATACGACATCTCCGGTGCCTGTGGAGCATCGCCTCGAAGGCTTGGACCCGGGCAGGGTGCCGTGGCCGGGGCGGCCGCATCTCCCGCACCCGCCGTCCGAGTGGCATGGGGTGATGAGCGACCGATCACTGGAACAGGTGCGTCCAAACCGATGATGATGATGGTGATGCCAGCTCCTTCCTCTGCGGGAACGGTGGAAATGCAATGGGCATGCATTCAATGAATTCTGGCTCTGGGCATTTTGCCGGTATTGGCATGGGTGTGGGCATGGGTGGGCAAGAAGCGATGCAGCTGCGGGAGGAGCTGGCCGATGCCCAGGCATAGGCCCATCGTGCTAACGCTGCGCTGGGGGTATCAAGACGAGAGCTTGCAGAAATGGGGTCCCGAGGGAGGTGGGCAGTCGAGCAGGCGAGCCGACTCCTCGAGGAAAACACCGGCCTCGAAGCAGCCAGAGATGCGTGGCGTTGGAGGTTCGAAACCGTGTCTTCCACCGTGACAGGAATTGACTCTGCTGCATCGCATGATGACGAGGCATCACCCGAGTCAAAGGAGCAGGAGAAAGAGGCAGCAGGGATGCAAACAGTTGGGCAAGGAATTGAGGGCATGTCCGCAGGATTGAAGTGGCTCGTGTCTAGACTCAGGAGCAGCGGTGAAGGGGCAGCTCTCAAGCTGGTAGGCGAGAAGGATGAGGAACTACGCACCATGCGCAGGCGGTTGCAGTCGATGCGCTCAGGACTTGAGGGGGCGATGGCGGTGGCGGACGAGGATGGCGAGAACGGCCGATCCGGATCAATGGATGAGGGGGTGGAGCATGGCGACGCAGCAGACCCTGACATTGCTGGCCTTCATGGATTGCGATCGATCAGGGCGCTCCTCGCTGATGACGATGCATCTGCAGCAGAGGCAAAGACTCTCCGGGAACACCTTCAAGGTCTGCAGGGCGAGAGTCCCATAACTGATGGGAATGACGATTGCATGATTTAGGCTGGGGTGGGCGATAATGACCGCAAGACCGATGCCAGCGAAGACGAGGATGGGGACGAGAGTAAATAGGCCGATGTAATGCATACAACCTCGGGTATCCGAGATACACAGAGCTAGCCTGTAGTAGGAGCCGCCGCTCGTGGTCCGGTTGCACACGATGTGGAACACATCAAGACTCAGATGTAGCTGCGTGGTTAGCTATAGGAGCTCGGCGAGGTAATTGCAGCCAAGCAGCGACTACTAGAAGCAAGCTAGGCTCAGCTAGGACCTGGGGCTCAAGAGGACGAGTTCCAGCAATTGTCTGACGAGTTCAAAGCGGCCATGGTGCAGCGGGAGGAGGAGGTCGCGGCTCTTGAGGCCAAGTGCAGGGCCCTAGCCGACGAGGTGCGATCTCATAACGAGGAATCTCAGAAGTCGAAAGCCGATGCAAGCCAAGCAGAGCTTCTGCGCAAGAAAGATGAGCAATTGGTGGCCCTCCGCGGTCGCATCCGAGCCCTGTAGGATGAAATGAAAGAGGCACAGCGGGAGCACAAGTCCAAGGAGAGGAGCGTGCAGAGAGTGGCCTTGTTGCAGAGGGAGATCCAGGACCATCGGAGGCAGCGAGCACAGCTTGACAAGAAGATGGGTGAGACAGCGAAGAAGTATCGGGACGAGAAGCAAAGGATGCATCGAGCAGCGGCACAGGCGGCTAAGAGAGAGAGGCAGCGGGCGCTAGAACTCAGTAAGGCCAAGGTTGCTTTGGAGCAGAAGGAGAGGGCGCTGGAGGCGGCTCGGGCAAGGGAACGGGCTCATCGCAAGCAGGACGACCAGCTTAAGAGGAAGAGAGACCACGCACAGAGTACCCGTGCGGCTGGAGCAGCAGCGGCAGCATCACGCGGGACACGGTTCGGCGGCAGATCAACGTCCCGGGGTGCGCCCAGTGTCGGACAGGGGTTTGCCGTGCATTCTGCGAGGGGAGGAGGAGGCAGCTCTGCGGAACTACCAGATCTCTCTCGTGACACCACTGGGCTCGAAGGCGGGGCCGTAGCACTTGTGGAGGAATGCCTCCGAGATGCAGAGAGGTAGCATCTGCCGTTCGAGCCAGGAAGCGGATCTGGGGGTGAGGTGAGTGGATCCCGAGATGGACTGGAGGGTATCGACCTGGGACAGGATGGGGAGCGCGCTTTGCCTGTCGCATCTCGAGGACTAGATTCGCACTCTCAGACAGTGGTGCAGCATGCGCTCTATTACCGCGCACAGGCGACGGTGTGGCTGCGCAGGGCGGAGGCCTGGGTGCAGGAGAGGGCTCGGCTGGCACGGGAGGTGGATGAGCTGGGCAAGCGGGCGATGCTTGCGATGGATGGAGCCGGGACTGGATCTGCAGCCGCAGCGGACGGCAATGAATCAGTTGGCGAGAGCATGGTGGTTCTATCCTCTGCGATTGACGAGAGAAAAAGAAGCATGGTGGCTCTCACTCTGCGTATTCAGGACGCACAGGCACACCGGCAGCATTTCCACACATTGTGTGACGAAGAGGGTTTGTCCGGCGACGGATGGATTCGGAGAGTGCTTGCAGAGAACAAGCTTCCCCGGCGGCTCTCGAGAACGGTGGGATCTAGATTGCTCAAGTGGTTCGCGACTATGCTGGTCACTCTGAACCTGAGGCTGCATGCTGCTCTTGGGGCGGTGGATGGAGCTGCAGCCGGGATCGAAGAGTCGTCGAGCGCGGTAGGGAGTGCGGGGGAACCCACGGGAGCACGATCTGCGGCCTCTCTTCGATCGAGGATACAGGAGCTGGAGTCTTCTCTCGAGAGAGAGCGAGCCCAGCAGCAGAAGGCACATTGGCAGCTGCAGAAAGTCCACGCGATGGCGCAGCATGATGATGCTGAGAAGATCGCGGGACTGCGTCTGGAGCTGAGCAAGGCTGAGGTTGGAACATCGAGAGTTGAGACAAATGCAGACGATCAAGCTGATGAGATCGATTCCTCGGACGAATAGGAATGCATAGACAATGCTGGTGAGGCGAGCAGCAGAAGCAGCAGCAGTGGTCCAGGTGCACAGTCCGGCGCCCGGAAGGAGTCATCTAGGCTACGGCTGGCCTTGGCTCGGCTGCAGCGTAGGATGGGCCAGCAGTTGGAGGAAGCCAGATCAAGGACGGATAGGGCGCAGGCAGAAGCAGACCGTGTGACGGAGCTAGAGCAACAAGTTGACGACCTGTAGAAACAGCTTCAGGCAGCCAAGTTGGGCATGCGCATGGCATCGGCACCTCGTACTCTCTCCAAGATCCCCAATAGTGCCGACCGCATCACTCGAGCTAATGCTGCCGCGATGGCACCAGATGGAGGTGATGAGGATAGTGTGAACTCGAGCGTTGCCAGGAATATATTTGGTTCTAGGTCGGACGAAGGACGCTTGGCAAATGGCGGTGGATCTTCGGTTGGAGCACCCGGGCCGCATCCAGGCGGCGATGGAGACGCAGACATGGAGGGCGATCAGGACGTGGGAATGATGGGAGCGGAGGCCGAGGATGACGATGAGCAAGATGAAATTGGAGATACGGATGGTGAGGTGATTGTGGATGTAGCTTATGGCGGTCATGGAGGAGATTCACACGGAAGCCCAGGGAGTAAAAGGCCTCGCGAGGCATCGTCTGGTGGCGTCATGGACCAAGAGACCGGCTCTGCCTGTGGCTCGGGAGCGAGCACTCCGAGCAGGCTGGAAACACTCGGGGTGGACGGCGATGAGGCGCCTGGGTCGGGTGGGCTGGGTCGTTATATCCGCACGACAGATGATGACGGTGTCAGTGGGTCAAGAAGTCGCACAGTCGGCAGCAGTCTCTCGAGGAGAGCTTCCATGCCGGCAAGCCGCTCCGGGGAGGATGGAGCTGATGCTGGATCCAAGGTAGGGGGGAGGGAGGGGGCTAGAGCTGGTAGGGCTAGGGAACCAGCAAATAAACTCAGGCGGGTCATGAC
>Ga0136560_1002037_pt1 | contig 10289 bp, 13 predicted proteins | sample AntRauMeHopE1497_FD_104925 | JGI IMG/M metagenome (GOLD analysis project Ga0136560, IMG submission 104925) | Saline lake microbial communities from Rauer Islands, Antarctica - Metagenome Hop E1 #497 | ecosystem: Environmental > Aquatic > Non-marine Saline and Alkaline > Saline | place...
AGCAGCAGCATTCCGAGGAGAACATCACTGGCTGCCGAACGTTCATGAGCCTCATCCACGACCACGACAGAGTACCTCCGGAAGAGAGGGTCTGACTGGGACTCTCTGAGCAGCAGTCCATCCGTGCAGAAACGGATCCTAGTCTTGGGGGTGGTGCGGTCGTCAAACCTCACCGCGTGAGCCACGGCGTCGTGCGGCGACACGGTGGGAACATCTCCGGTGAAGTCGCCGTGACCTGCCTTGCCGACCCCAAGCCCACTTCCTCTACCTTTGCCTTTGCCTTTGCCTTTGCCTTTGCCTTTGCCTTTGCCAACTTCTTTGGCTCTACCTTGGCTACTCTGACCCTTATCTCCCTTTGTATTTGAATCTGTCCTTGAATCCTTCTGCGGTTTCGGTTTCCCCCCGAAGGCAGCACCCGCCCTCTGCCCAGTCCCAGACCCAGAGCCCCCTCCACGCTTGCCCGTGTTCCCTGTCTCTGCCGTCTCCCCGGCGTCGCGTGCCTGCCTCTCGGCATCTACCGCACTGCGTCTCTCCCTCCTCCAAGTCCTCGTCTTCGACAGTTCCCAGCCAACGCGAGCGGCGACAGTGATTGCTGCCACCCGACGGGGCTGCGTGACCGCAATCATCATGGGACGCAGGCTGTTTTCTCGACAGAATGGTGCCCCAGGCGCTGTCACTTCCGCTTCGTTTGCTTTAAAGCTTTCCTATTGCCTTGGCATTCTCTACTGTGGTGCACATCCACTCCAGCACCACCCCTCTGTTGCAGCTCCATCCTCAAGTAGGTACTGAGGCAACTGTGTGCTCTTGCCACTCCCTGTTTCGCCTGCAATTACTAAAGCAGCATGCTTTCGAACGGCGCTCACTATACTATGCCTGCAAGAGGCTATTGGAAGCTGCGAGCGCGTTCGCGGAAGTCCGGGCATGTTCTCCCATGACACTTTCGGAGCCATACTAGCCGACCCCGTGGTACGCTTTGTTCCATCAGCCGAGGGCCTCTTGTGGCGCCCGCGAGGTTTCTACTCCTATTTCACTCTTTTAAGAGCAGATATCTGGCGCTTTTTTGCTGATACTGCAGAGGTCGTGTTTGAGGGCCTGCTGACTTTTTCACCAGAATCACCGCTTAGCCCGAGCATCCCACTCTTTACTTACGGGGAGCAAATATACTGCATGAAAAATGTATCAATCAACGGGAAATTTGACTGGCACTCTAAAGCGATCTAACCCATCTGTGTGCAACCCGCGATCGTTGAAATATGTTGTCCTCACGTAAGGCGAAGTACAAGTACAGCAGCTACAACCGCTGTTACGCCACCGATCACGGCAGCCAGCTATTCAGTTCGCTTAGCTTCCCACTCTCGCTGTTTAATCAGGCGGAATGCGAACACGCTTGGCATTGTTAGCAATTGTACGTGCATCGGTGAATCAGCAAATCCTTGATTATAACGCGCAGTTTAGTTCAACAATTAACGAATCCTTCCTGAACAACGTTTGCTGTGGGAAATGGTGAGCTCGGGAGACCGCTAGCAAGTAAGATGGATTTAAATGATATCGGTAAAGTTGTCATGGGCTTACCTTATTTGTAAGCTGCACGGTTTTGAGAAAGTTTGCATCGCAGCTTCCGGTAGTTACAGCTGGACTGCTGTTTGCCACCGTGGGATGCTCCGTTGCTTCTATCCTCAATTAGAATATATTCGATGCGCTAGTACTAGTGCCATTTAGGTGAGGGGTGGAACTCGACCGGCGGACTGCACCCAAACCTCCTGTATATACACTTTCACCTGGATGAGATAGTCTATCGCTGCGCAGAAGTTACGCTGTCTGGACGATGGGAACGTGCTAGTTCGTTGAAGCTAGTGCTTTAAAGGTGATTGGATGTACAATCATGGTACGCGGCATCTGTATGCGAGCCCACTTTGTCATACATAAGGTTCTCAATTTTCTCGACTGCTAATCTCACACCACAGATTTCTCTTACGGTTCCGCTGCTCTTTGTCCTAGGTAGAATAGCTGAGCGCTAGCACGGGATGTAGAAACTTTCCATGGTTCTCCTGCAGAGCGTGTGCATTTCGTCTGTTGTGGCCGCTGCCATCGAGTTGCTAAACTACGGCATTACGCAGAATGTCGAGAGTCTCTTCGTAGCAGTGCACGGTACGGCAGGTCTGTGCGCGACCCTATGCGTTGCAGCTTTTCAAGCAGATCCTGAAGAGACTGTCGGGATGGGAGTTCGCGTGAAGAATTTGCCCATCCTGCTCCTGGTGGTGCTCGCGTTCACCAGTATTGTTGGACTCTCACGTGATATCGTGTTTTTGCTGGTCGGTAAGAGACAAACGCTGATGCATGCATCCTCATCCTCATCCTCATCCTGCAATGCTGCATTTAGATCGGCGCGACATAGAATCGCAATATCACTTTGTCGACCCGCAGGATTCCTGTCGACATGGACTTTCCTCAGGTACTTCGCCCCTGCCGATGAGGGGCGGTTCGGTGACCTCACTGATGGATTTGCGTTCGAGAAGCTCTGGCCGGAACCTGTCCGACCTGCCTTGCGGAGCGTGGTGAGGGTGACAGCTGGCCTATGCCTGCGGCTGCCATGCTTTGGAGGATAGGTCCAGGCCCCGACTGCAGGGACGGGTGGGGCACCTACCTCTGGGCCTGGTCCCAACGCTGCTGGCAGGCATGGGGGCACGGGAGGGGTTGCAACCGGGGATCCACTCGATGACCCTGTGGCACAGAGACGGCGAGACAAGGCCATGAAGGCATTGGACAAGAGGCTAGAGGAGATTGACCAGCGTCGGAAGGCCAGAAATCATTAGGTGAAGAGTGCACTGACGATGGTAGACGGAGGAAGTGGGGGCGGAGGGGGAGGTCGTAGTGGCCGAGGCGTTGGTGCTGTGGGGTTGGGCGGAGCTGCTGCCGCGACGGACGTAGCCAAGGGCGGTCGAGATGTGGAAGCGTGAGTGACGGTGCTTTGAATAACGGTACTTCAACTAATGATGATCTGCAGCTCATATAGGTCAGATCGTATCTTGTTGTTCAAGGATCTTATCATTATCACCACCGGCATTGCTCGCACGATGGCCCGCATGTGGTACATCTGGTGTACTTGTCTCGCTTGGAGCATCGATGGCAGATACTTCTGCCCCCGAGTTTGCGCAGACCATGCACCCCACCACAACACAAGCCATTCCAACCACTAGTCCTGCGAATTTATTCGATGCACGCACATATTGGGGGTTGCCGTCATAGCATATCTGCGGGCAATTTATTCGTTGATAACGTTAAGCCAATTGGACTCACTCCAGTTCCATCCCTGAGACTCGCCCACAAGCCTGCTCGTTACAGCTGTGACAACAAAGGTCAAGCTATTTACGATGGGAACCTGCATCGAAATGGCTGCACAAAAGATGAAGCTACGAGAAACACCGGAACAGCAGTGCGTATCATACAATGGGCTACTGCTAGCTGAACAGATGTTCCTCCTTACATTCCGTGGCAAACAATGCTGTATTAACTACTGATCCTAACTTATTTAGCACAAGCGGTAAGACAAAGTGAATATTCATCACTGCAGATAATATCCATTGAAGTACTCCGTTGCTCTGCTGTGACCCATCTTCATCCGTCGACTGCTTCTTCCTTGCTCCTATTGCCATCAGCGGATTACTAACACCCCATAGCAAGGCAACAACAGCGAACTTGATTAGGTTCATCATGCCGCTACACCGAGGCCAAAAGTGATTTAACTGATTTCTAGCAGAACGATCCGAGATCCATTTGAATGTTTACATTCCGGACCTGTGCTAAATAATGACACGGTACAATGTGGGTTAAACCGCATCGGTATGGATCCATCGACAGCGAGCGATGGTCACAAAAGCTTGCAGATAGAGAGAATGTTCGAGTTCTTTCACCAAAAAAATGTTCAAGAGCAAATTATAAGCTTTCTACAAGAGAATTTCGCCGTGGTTGGAGGAGTGGGGGCTGTGGTACTTCTAGTCCTCATTGGAATGGCCATGTACTTTCGGGGCGGGTCGAATCCCCACAAGAACGCAGACATGCGCGGCAAAGTGAGAACTGGACGCCTTTTATGAAAAATAGCTCCGGTCATTTCACTTCTCTTCTGTGCTTCTTTTGCCTTGACATATTGTTCTGTTTCTCCGCCTGAGGAGGAACCGCTTGATCCACTGTTCTCGAGTTGCGTAGCACTACATTTAGTATGTTCTCTCTATCCTCCGTCGGCCCCCGCGCGTTCATTATGTGTGTACAAGCACAATTTTAAACACTTGCTAACTCGCTATCGTGATTACCTCTCAAGACATTCTGGGGACATTGCTATTCTGTCGCAGACCATTCTGATCACTGGGGCGAACACGGGGATAGGCCTCGAAGCTGCCAAGGAGCTTGCCCGTATGGGTGGCCGCGTCATCATCGCATGTAGGAGTGAGAATAAGGGCCGGACTGCTGCCAAAGAGGTCATCAAGTACGCGCGGTCCCATGGGAGGAAGGCTCCAGCCGGCTCAAAGCCGGAGGACGATCTGGACACGAAGATTGTGAAGGTAATGATACTGGATTTGAGCAGCTACAGCTAGGTGCGTCGTTTTGCGGAGGAGTACAAGTCGTAGGTGGGCAAGCTTGATGTGCTCCTTTTGAATGCCGGGGTCATGAAGCTGCTGGGATGCGCCCGCACAGAGGCAGAGCTGCACCCAGGGCATGAGCTGCAATTCGCGACGAACCACCTTGGACATTATCTGCTGACGATGCTCTTGTATCCGTTACTGTGCGAGTCGAAGTTTGGCCGAATCGTTTCCGTGTCGTCCGAGGCAGCTGTCTTTTATGCCAAGAGCGGTCGCACGATGCGTACCGATGACCCGCATTGGACGAAAGCTTCAGAATGGGATTCCATGATGGCTTACGGACAATCCAAGATGGCGAATGCTATGTTCGCAAAGGAGCTGGCCGAGCGCGGGAAGAACAAGGGAATTACAGCCGTATCGCTGCACCCCGGCGTGGTTGCGACCGAACTCAGTCGGCACAACGTCTGGTGGCTTTCACTCATTTTCGCCTGCTTTCGGCCTCTTGCCTTCAAGACCCCGATGCAAGGAGCGCAGACGTCGATCTACCTGTGTGTGTGTCCGGAGCTGAACAACACCGAGCACAAGTTCAATGGGTAGTATTTTGCCGATTGTGCCCTGAAGGACCTCTCGTGGGCGAAGGACTTCAAGGATGCCAAGGCGAGAGAGGCCTTGATGCGGCTGTCAGCGCACCAGGTGTCTCTCACAGCAGAGGAAGCGAGCACGGGGTAGGTGCCTGGGCTAGAAGACGATCAGGCGAAAGCGAGGGGTGATTACTTGGACCTGGAGAAGCGAATGGAGGACTTCGTGAAGGAGCGCCGCTCATGAGAGACTGATGGCAAGTCCGGCTGAAATCCGTCTTGCAGCTCATACAGATATTAAGGATGGAGACATGCATCGAGCTGGTACAAATCCATTGCAGAAGTGCACACGTAGCTCCAATCCCCCTCGGCCACACTGCCCATCAACCGCGAATCATGCACGAAGGTTCGCGAAGCTGCCACGACCACGACGCGATCGACGATCGATCTGCAATCACATTTTCAAAGACTTTCCAAGAAGAAACCCAAAGCAACATGAGAGTCATTGCCCAGAAAGGAATCGTTGCACTCACCAGGAAATACTGGGAGGTGAGACCAATGCACGTTTACAACGCTGCCTCTGCCGTTCTACAGTGTGACCGAGCATGATGCCTGGGTGACTGGCCCCTGGATGCGTTGAAATTTCGCGTTTGGATTGCTAGTGATTGCGTGTCCGTTGCAGATTGCATGCTATGATATGCACTCTTATTGTGGAGGCAGCGCGCAAAGTCGATCCGTCGTGGCTCAGGTCGATTGGCACGTGCATCCACGAGTGGAGCGGCGTCATGCGGTCGATGTGCAACTGGCCTCGACTGTGTCGGACGCGAAGCATTTTGCGTGATGCTTTGCGCTTGTGGATGATATTGATTGATATCATTGATGATGTGCATGGAGGCAGGTGAAGCGGTATAAGCCATGCATTGACTCGTCGACCTTTTCGCCGCCAATCCATCCTCCATCTGGATTGTTGCATCATTCCCTTCCCGCAGGTCGCTCCCATTGTAGTAATCGTGTCCGGGGCCCTGGGCTGGATGACCTACAGCATGGGTATGGCTACCACCAATCCCGATGTGCACTTCGGCAAGGACGACCGATCCACCGCGGTGCGAGGCGAGGACATGGCGGAGAAGGGCAAGAACTGGTCCAAGCACACATCGCGCAACTATGCCAAGCTCGGGGAGGGGCTGGAGACATCGTCGGTATGGAACATGTGGGGCCTGATCCGCCCCGAGGGCGACTACAGACCTGGCCGAACAGGTACCGATGGCTTCAACGCGCAGGCGTGGAGGAGCGACGAGGCCCAGGCAGCGACGTACGTCAAGGCGACTGGAGCTCGGCAGTGATGTCGGGGAGGGGAATACTGCTGCTTGTTGCGTGATTAATGTATGTGTGCACTGTGCGAAGACTTGGTCTATCATTGTCTACTTCTACTAGGCCTAGATCTACTGCCTGCCCTATTTAGCCATTGGAATCCCGCGAGGATCGATCCTAGATCCGGAGTATAAATTGGAATGCACATGTCCGGATTTTCATATAGCAGCCTTGCACGCGCTTCTGCAGCGATGAGCCAAGTTCCCGTTGTCAAATATGGCCCATCCTTACCAAATTTTGGCCGCAAGCTCGGAAGTGGCGCAATTGAGCGAGTCGTTGTATTAGTTGGAGCAGGCCTCTCCGTTCCATGCGGGCTGCCCGATTTCAGATCGGAAGGGTCTGGATTGTACAGCTGCCTTCGAGAAACTTATGGTTTGGACAAACCTGAATCTGTTTTCGATTTAGACTAGTTCCATCGGGATCCTCGGCCATTCTATGCTGTTGCGAGGGAGTTGCTGCCAAACTCTGTCCTGCCATCTTTAGCTCACCACTTCCTCGCAATGCTCGATGACTTGAGGATATTGGAACGAGTTTACACACAAAATATTGATACGCTAGAACGCCTTGCCGGCATCCCTCCTGAAAAGTTGGTCGAGGCACACGGTAGCTTCGGTTCATCAACCTGCTTGAAATGCGGCAATCAATCCTCGCTAGAGTACCTTCGTGGCTGCTTGTTTTCTAACAAGACTGACCCTGGCCAAGCTAATGCAAAGAACAAAGCCGGAGGCGTCGATGAATCGTAGCCTGGCTCCGCGAGGTACTTCTCCATGAAACAGGGCGAATCTCCACTGGCATCTGCAGGCGCATAGTCGGCTTGGAAACGTCATGTAGAAGATGTGGTGGTCCCAAAATGCCAGATCCCCGGTTGCGGTGGTACAATAAAGCCAAATATAACTTTCTTCGGAGAAGCGCTTCCATCCCGGTTCTCTGAGTTGGCAGGTGCAGATTGCTCCAGCGCTGACTTGCTGCTCGTCCTTGGAACTAGCCTCCGGGTGTATCCCGTCGCTGATGTGCCCTTACGCGTCTCCGATGAAATTCCGAGGTTGCTTGTAAACAAGGACCTCGTTTTCAGGCAAAAGCACACAGTCAAAGAGCTGAGGGCCATGTCACCTCAAGCCCTGAGGTCCGAGCTAGAGCATCAGCGACTCGTAGACCCGGATTCAGACTCAGACTCAGATTCTGGCTCCGAGTCCGAGCAAGGCTCCAGCAGTGCGGCACCGACCGCAGGTGTTGCTGCTAGAGTGCACGCCATCTGCGAGGCGCAGGCAGCAGCCGACCCAGGATAGCTGACCGTCGGGTCTGCACAAGTCGGGTCTGCTGCGGGGCTCGCATTCGACGACTTGTCTGACCAGGATAAGCTCCAGCTAATTGGCCACCAAGGAGGCTTCCTTGCGGATCACCCGGAGAACAAGAGAGATGCATTCTTCCGTGGGACTTGCGACGATGGGGTAGTTGCACTGTGCGAGGCAGCCGGGTGGCTACACCTTCTGCGGGACCAGGTCCTGTCTTGGGCCACCCTCAGGGACCAGGAACACGGATAGCACTTGATGACTGCTGATGACCAAATTGCAGCTGATTTGCAGGGCGAAAGGCCCAGTGGGCCCCAAGCCGGCATGTCAGTAAGACCGCCCTAGCTACCTATATAGCCGAATGCAATCAGAGCGTCTACTGCTCCTGATGGTACCATAAGTCTCGGCGAGGCAGCAACTGCAAACGATGGATCTGGCACTGATATCAGTGACAAGCTATCGTCTAGCGCACTCGCCCAATCGCTTCCAAAGTCCTCATTTGAATCTCTGATGGCCGGTCTTCGTCGCGTGCATTCGTCTTCCCTGGATTCGTCATCTAGGAGAGGCGCTCCCTCGACACAAACAACAGCATGCCACGATGAATCCAACACCACGGTCTCTGCATAGCTGGATCTGGGAAACGGCGAAACACCGAGTGCTCAGGCAGTGGGGTAGGAAGGTACCGTGCAGTCTGGCGAAAGACCGAGTGCATAGCATGCTGCGATCCATAAGGCAATATCCAAAGGAGCTTAGTCTAGGTCGACAGAAAGCGCGCCGAATGACAGCGTAGGTAGCATCCGCGACCTGGTCATCCTGGGAGCTGCAGCGGGGAGTGAGCGAAGGGCCCAGGCGTCGAGGCAAATGCAGAAGGTCGGCATGGATGTACTAGCGCAAGCAGAAGCAGACCTCGAGGGCTGGTGAGCCAATTGTGTCACATACATGAGTCGAGGGTCACCCGCGAGGCGAGATCGAGATCGGTTCGTCACAAACGTGAGTCGGGGGTCACCCGCGAGGCGAGATCGAGATCGGTTCAGCCACGGCACGCCGTGGACAGCGATAAGAATGGAGTGCCCTGGGTCTGTGATCGGATCAGATTTATATCTACGAAACTACGAAGTGAAGACTTACTCAAGTTTGGTCTGCTACGTCCATCCATAGCAGCATTCGCTTGTCATCCATAGCAGCATTCGCTTGTCCCGTGGAGGCTCAACCTCCCTGCCACCCTCCCCTCTCCCCCCCTAAACCAAACTCTACACCCGTCCACCCGTCCATCAATCTATCTACGTCGAGTTTCCGCTGGCATGTCGACAGTGATCCAAATCTGCTGATGTTCAGCCCATCACACGGCGAGCAAACTCAGCAGTAGTCTCTTTTGCAGACCCGTCATCCAAGGTAGGTCTAATTGGCACCCCTTGGTCATTCGTCTCCCACTCGCCCTTCTCAAACTGGTCTCCTTGGTCCACGACGAAACGCACCCACTCGATCCCTGGGTTGAAGAATGTGCGCACCTTACTCATGCCAAAGGTCTGCACAAAGTCGCCGATCGCGCCGGCGATGTTGCCTAGGAGCTTGCCGGCCCTCGAATCTGGATCCACCCCCCTCTGTCGCAGAGCAACATCAGAGAAAAAACCAGCGATGCCTTCCATGGCCCTGCCAAATATAGGAGCGAACTTCTCGGCTCCTGGCTCGCTGGCCATCTAAGCAAGAGTGGTATATGCATAGGCAAGGTCCGCGTGCAGCTAATCCCTCTCCATCACCTCGTCTTCGTCGTCATCATCCACAGCGATGACGTGGCACTGCTGCAAGGCCTGGAGCACAAGCGTGAGGTCGGCTTCGCTCGTGGCCACCCCAAGGGCACCTACGGCGTCCGCAATGCTGCTTGTTACATGCGCCTTGTTCTCCAGAGTGACGTCAGGGTGCTTGAGACCGCCGACCAAAGATCGAATCAGCAGGGGCACCTTGTCGGGGGCGCGAGCCACGAGCAGCTCGGACACGAACGTCACGCTGACCACGGCTCGCTGGTACAGGACGGGGTTAGCCTGCTGCTGATTCAGAACCTCGCCCAGGCACTGCCAGATGCTTTGCAATGCTGGCATCTGGTCCGCCTCCGACAGGAAAGGAACAGCGGACTGCATGACAACAAATGCGTCCTCCACGGTCTGCGGCAACTTGGTGCCATAGGCGCGAGCCATGTCTGCGATGGCGCGGCCGGCTAGCCTCTGGCTCCTTCCCTCGAGCTTGTCGAATAAGGTCGAAGTCAGCTGCAGCAGCTGCGAGAGAACCTCGTCTTTGTTCCCTCGATCCTGAGGGGAAGCCACCGGCATGGCGCCCACGCTCTCCACGCTGCCTAGGACCTTGTCCAGCATAGTCTCCAGAATAGGGATCGCAGAGTCGTCGCTGTGTCGTACAACGGCTTCCATGGCAAGATGTGCATCATGCTTGAGGTGGGCGGGATGGCCATCCTTGCGGTTGTAGGC
>Ga0136560_1002038_pt1 | contig 10288 bp, 6 predicted proteins | sample AntRauMeHopE1497_FD_104925 | JGI IMG/M metagenome (GOLD analysis project Ga0136560, IMG submission 104925) | Saline lake microbial communities from Rauer Islands, Antarctica - Metagenome Hop E1 #497 | ecosystem: Environmental > Aquatic > Non-marine Saline and Alkaline > Saline | place...
GTAAAGTCGTGTGTTCGATCCTCATTTAGATTATAAACGTACTCTTTGCGATTAATTTTTCTGGAGCCTGTTGTGCCAGCATACGTTCCAGACCAATATAGCGTTGCGCTCACGATTTGTGAATTACTTAAAAGCTGTATATTAGCTGCACTTGAAGAGAATGTCGTCGGGTCTTCGTCTATGTCTATATAAGTCATATTAACAACATCGTTAATAGGGTTTGTTTTATCACTTAGTCCATACTTGCGCTCACTTAGTATGTTGTTGCCTATAGTTATAGCACCGCCTTTTAAATAATAGGCATGGTCTTGTGAAAACGGAACATTGTCTTGGGCATAACTTAGTTGTACGCCCCGTATAATTATCAAAATTAAAATAAGATTATTTGCGCATGAATTCATGGTACGGCATTTTTAGACCAGCCAAATTTAACATAAATAAGAACGATTAAACTATTTAGAACCATGTCAAAAAACAAATCACATGCCGTTAATAACACCATTAGATCCATCGCATAATAAAGAAACGCAAGACTTGGCAAGATTCTATGAGGAGACGCTGGGTTTTTGTCCTAACTCAGTTCTGACGATGCAACGTCGTCCTGCGATTTCTAAAGCCTTTATTAACCTTAATAAAGCGGTTATGGAAAATCAGGGCCGTGTAACCAGCGCTTTAAAACGCATGATTGCATGGGTTTCTAGCAACGCAGCCGGTTGCAGGTACTGCCAGGCTCATGCCATACGGGCTGCTGAGCGTTATGGAGCCGAACAGGAACAACTAGACAATATATGGGAATACCGCACGCATGCTGCTTTTAGTGCAGCTGAGCGTGCTGCGCTGGACTTTTCACTTGCCGCAAGTCAGGTGCCTAATGTTGTAAATAAAGATATTTGCGACAGGCTCCACCAGCACTGGGACGACGGTGAGATTGTTGAAATGTTGGGTGTTATTTCCTTGTTCGGTTACTTGAACAGGTGGAACGACTCTATGGGAACCACTATGGAATCACCTGCTGTAGAAAGTGGTGAACAGTATTTAGGGAAGCACGGTTTTGAGGTAGGAAAGCATATTTAATTTTTAATAGACGGTATAAACACAAGCTTCTTTAAATACCCTTGATCATCATATTCTACTACGAGGTTCTTATTTTGTGTATAGCCTAAACCGTTATGGGATTCTAAAGTGACTATGTAGTTGCCATTTCCGGTTTTGCGCATGGAACCTGCCAGATCATCGTACCTATAAATATCATAAGTACCGTCACCGGTTTGCACTAATCGGTATAATAAATTTTCGGTTTTGTGCGAGTAAGATGTTATATCGTCTTGTACGGCAACGAGTGCTATTTCTTGTAAGCTTTTTGATGGTGCTGCTGTTACTCGCTCTTGTTCAGGTGAGATGGGTGCGGCTTCTAGGTACGCAGCAGTATCATCAGGACTGTACGCGTAGACAAAACCATCTAAGGGGGCAAAAGCATTTCTTAACGCCTCGTGCAGTGCTTTGCGGTTGTCTTTTAAACGTGAAACGCCTTCTGTACTGTAAATAATTGTTCCAGAACAGTCTACAAAATCAACCGTGAGTTTATGGGAAAGTAAACCAGCAGATTGCATGTTAACCAGCAATGCATTACACGTTTCCATTTTAAAATCTGCCGGCAGTACTGCGCCATTTTTGAAAACAGTAAAACCGTTTTTCTTAAGTAAAAATAGGGTGAGCTCATTAAAATCATACTGGTCAGGCGACGACTGGAAACTATATTGCGAGGCAACTTGTAGGTACTTAAAGTTATTAAGCGCCTTTTGTCCTTGTGCGGTAAGTGTACCTATTATTAAAAGTGATGTGATAAAGTGTCTCATGGGTTCTATTTGGCGTAATTGCGAGCGTGCGTTGTGCTAGTTACAAAGCGGTATTTTAAAGTGCAAATTAAAGTAACACCTACAGCTATGGTTGCGCTATGTAACATAAACCTACAATAGATTCTTGCCTTTACAAAGATGATACACTTTTTTAACATATACCAAGGTTATTTGTAGGTGAGTAAAGCCTGGCACAACCCAAACGCAACTGCGTCTTATCCCATTATTTTCTAAATGCGACTGTAGTATTTTATGAGCTGATGATTTAACTTTGCAAGATTCATAAACGCCATATAAACAAATTAAGATCATGAACAACAAACACCAACTTCTCAAACAGTACTTTGGGTACGATAGTTTCAGACCGCTTCAAGAAACGATCATAGACCAGGTTATCGCTGGTAAAGACCTGATGGTCGTGATGCCTACCGGTGGTGGTAAATCTATGTGTTTTCAGTTACCAGCATTGCTGCTAGACGGTATTACGCTGATTATATCGCCGCTTATCGCGCTTATGAAAGACCAGGTAGACGCACTACAAGCAAATGGTATTGCTGCTGGTTTTTACAATAGCTCGCAAGATAGCTCGCAGCAACAGCACCTTTTTGCACAGTTACAGGCAGGTACTCTAAAACTGCTCTATGTGGCGCCAGAGAGTTTGCCACAATTGCAGCAGCCGCTACAAAACATTCCTGTTTCTCTTATCGCTGTAGACGAGGCACATTGTATATCTACCTGGGGACACGATTTTAGACCAGCATACACACAGCTGGGCGCGCTTAAAAAGCATTTTCCAGATGCAAACGTGATCGCGCTTACTGCAACCGCAGACCGTGCCACGCGCCACGATATTATGGCGCAACTCGCTATTAAAGATGCGCAAGAATTTGTTGCGTCTTTTGACAGGCCTAATATCACCTTGCAAGTGCGACCAGGCAACAACCGGCTGCCGCAGTTGAGCGCCTTTCTCAAGCGTTATGAAAACGAATCAGGTATTATTTACTGCCTAAGCAGGTCATCTTGCGAGAAACTTGCAGCAAAGCTTGCCTCGTTAGGATATGCTTGCGAGGCCTACCATGCAGGTTTGGAGCACCGCTTTCGCGAAAGCGTACAAGAACGATTCATACAGGACACGACTAAAATCGTATGCGCAACAATCGCCTTTGGAATGGGAATAGATAAGTCTAACGTGCGTTTTGTCGTGCATTATAACATGCCTAAAAATATAGAGGGCTACTACCAGGAAATAGGGCGTGCAGGTCGTGATGGTATCGAGTCGCAAGCACTGTTGTTTCACAGCTATGCAGACGTGATGCAGTTGCGCGATTTTGCCATGAACAGCGGTAATAGTGAGGTGCAACTGGCAAAGCTGGAACGCATGAAACAGTTTGCCGAGGCACTTACCTGCCGCCGTCGCATGCTGTTATCTTATTTTAACGAGTACCTCGCAACAGACTGCGGTAACTGCGATGTGTGCCTTAACAAACCAGATTTTTTTGACGCTACATTACTTGCCCAAAAAGCGTTAAGTGCCGTTTATAGAATGCAAGAACGCGCTGGGCTTAACCTAACCATAGATGTGCTGCGCGGTGCAGGTAACGCCACTGTTATAGAAAGTGGTTTTAACAGTATTAAGACCTATGGCGCAGGCAAGGAACTGCCTTGGGTGAGCTGGCAGCAGTATATTATACAGCTTATTAACCAAGGGTTGTTAGAAATAGCTTTTCATGAACAAAACCACTTAAAACTTACGCCACAGGCACATGAGGTGTTGTTTAAAAATATGCCCGTGCAACTGGCCGTAATTCCTAAACCTGAAGACCTTGCTGCGCAGCGCAGCAAAGCTACAGGACAAGAAGTTCCCAGTGATATACATACAGATTTGTATGAGGCACTGCGCAAAACGCGTACAAAAGTTGCAGTTCAGGATGATATAGCACCTTATATGGTTTTTAGCGATGCGAGTCTCAAAGACATGGCAATCCGTATACCACTTACACAAACAGAGTTTAGCGATATTACTGGCGTGGGCGAGCGCAAACTCGAGACTTACGGTGTTTTGTTTTTAGATATACTAGCAGATTTTGCCATGATGCGCAAAACAGGTTTTAGCTACAGAGATAAACAAATAAGTTCCAGACCTACAAAAACACGCAACACGAGCTCAGATACTGCCTATGAAAGTGCTACCTTATTTCAAGAAGGTAAAACCGTAGAAGAAATTGCGCTAGAACGAGAACTTAAAGCCGATACCATATTAAACCATCTAGGTTCACGCTATCTATCACACAAAGACGTGCAAATACACGCGCTCATAGAACCTGCACTTTTAGAACTAGTTGCACCTTATTATGGGGCTTATAAAAAGTACTATGCCGTAAAGCCTATTTTTGAAAAACTAAATGGCGCATATAGCTACGGTTCGATACGACTTGCCATGGTTATTATAGAGGCAGACAATCTTGGGTAACAGACTCGTTGTTGTAACAAGTCGTGTTTGAGCAAATACGTTTTGGTGTTGTTGTTGCTTAGGGTTCTGCTTGATGCGACCGCGCTAAGGCAGTTAACGTGGGTTAACACAACAGGGCCAGATTGTTCTCGATAGCGCAATACGTCATTAAATAGGTATAACAGGCATGTTTTCAACCTACTGAACGCAACGTAGTGCTCAAATGGGCTGCAATGCTGCCTAAAACTGGTGCCAGATACCTATTTAAGGTACGTTTATGGCTTTTATATTCAACAAAACAGGTTATTTAACTGTAAGTCATTGTTTTGTATGCCCCGTTAACGCTAGAATACTGAAAATAACTTGCTAAAAATAGTGTAGGATCTAACATTTAGTTTACCTTTACAGCTTAATTAATTTATTACAATAATATTACAATGAGAAAAGGTACTGTTAAATTTTTCAACGAGTCAAAAGGATTTGGTTTCATAGTTGAAGACGACACAAACGCAGAATGCTTCGTGCACGTAACTGGTTTAATCGATGAGGTTAGAGAAGGTGACGCTGTAGAATACGAAGAAAAAGAAGGAAAAAAAGGTATGAACGCTGTTAACGTAAGAGTCGTTCAATAGTCATATTTTATTCTAAATGTCCAAAATCCTGCTCAACTGAGCGGGATTTTTTTGTTAGAGACTTTTTAAGTTAGTAGCTTGTCTATGCAAGTCTATACAAGCCCGCCCTAGCTACTAGGTGCCGCCCGCAACCTGCGTTGTTTTCACCGTTTTTGACTAGAGTGCGATTAAAACAATGATTTACGCTGCCAGCACATCGTTTTGTGGGAAGCGGCAACTAGTTAGGCTGCTATTGTAAAAACTAATTGCCGGCACTTTCTTCACGGGAACTAGTGCAATCTCTAGCTTTAAAACCTGGGATGGGGAAACCTGTTATCCCTTAATTTGTATTTACCGTTGTAAACGTTTGCAGGCTTTAGACTATAGTTTAAGAGCACAACGATAAACGGGTACGTCTATTCACCAAAAAAAAACCGCAGTTAACCCTGATCTCAGCTTATTGAAAATTTCGCGTCCCTCAGTCCATAAGTTTGGGGCGCAGCGGTTACCGCGCTAACCATTAGTTTGAAAACGAATGCTATTTTTTAAATCGTAAAGCCTGTTGCTAAAAAAAACATCGAATATTGGGGATCAAACCATAGGGCATGAACATTGAGTAATGCGCTGCTTCAGGATCTGCGTGGTGTATACAACAGCCACAGTGCACCACAAAAAACTGCACAGCATGCAATATAAAGTCGCACCACTTTGTGATCTATAGCGTAGACAGACCTAACGAGTGCGTGTTTTACACCTATCACATTCTTTGTTTAATACTGCTAGATGGTGCACGGCAAGTTATCTACGTGCCAGCACACCTTATGTGCTATAAATCTAGAAGCGATATTCCGCAATAGCATCCATAGGCATTCAGGATTCATTTTACGCTTTATTGCTTAATAATTTTAGTTGTTTGACTGATACCATTTGTCACTGTTTTTATGAGATAAATTCCAGTTTTTAGGTTTCCTAAGTACACACGTTCCTCGGCACCATTTAGTTTTAAACGGTCGGCATATAGCTGTTGTCCACTTAGGTTATAAACTGCCAGCTGTATATCACTGTTGTTTAGGCTGGATGTTATGGTAATTTCACCTATTGTGATTGTAGGGTAAATAGACACTGGTAGTGTACCACTACGCGCATCTGCCACGCCTGCCGTGGTAAAGGTTCCCGTAAACATACCACGGCCATGGGTTGTCGCTAGCACGGTATTATCGCCCAGTCGTAAATCTAAATCAACCACTTTAACATTGGTCATGCCGTTCATCACCGGAAACCAGGTAGGACTGGGGCTGTTAAAATCACCAGTGGCCCAAACACCTAGGTTCGTTCCTATAATAACCTCTTCACCCAGCAATGGGTTTTTAAGTATCGCCTTTACGGGCATGTCTGGTAAGTTTCCCTCTTTACCTGCCCAGTTTGCACCACCGTCGTTTGAGTACCATATATTTTGCACCCCATAGTTATGCATGGTCAGAAATATTTCTTGCTCACTGGCGCCAAACTCTATGTCAGACACGCTCCCTAAAAAGCCAGGGCCATTAATAAAAGTCCAGGTAGGTGCGTTTGTATTTGCATTATCAACTCTAATTAATGTTGAAAATTCAGTGCCTATATAAAGCTTAGTTGACGTGGTCGTAAAAGGTGATACTTTAAAAGCAGTAGGCCGTGAGTTTGTAATAGCACTGTTACTTAATGTAGTACACGCTGCTGTTGCAGATAATAACTGACAAACTTCAATAGCGTTTGCACCGCTAAAATTTCGGCTGTTTGCGTATAGATAATTTAGGTTTTCATCTAGCGCGGCCACGTTAATAAAATCACCTTTGCTATTATCATTACAGTTTCCGGTTATGCAATAGCCACCACCTAAATTAGGAAAAACAACGTATCTGTGGTTTAGGTATTGTGTAGAAATAACCGCGTAGTTCCCTTCTTTATCTATTTGAGAAAAAGCACCATCGCCACCTAAAACGGTTGAAAATGCGTTTACGCCAGCCGCGCCGTTTACAACCGCTGTTGTGCCATTATCTTGTGAGCCGCCTATTAAATCGTCACCGTTGCTAGCACCATTTTCAAATATAGATCCGTAGTAGTACTGGGTGACGTTATAGCCTAGAATTCGGTTTTGAATAGCACCGGGTTGATTTACGGCAAGACTGAAAGAAGATGCCCACGACACGCCGCCATCGCTACCCACAAGACCCTGGTCAGGATTTGTAGGGTGAAAGGTAAGCGCGTGTATGTCTGCATGAATAAACGGAACACTTAAGGTATTCAAGTTAGGGGTCTCAGACCATTTTGAAATATGATTCCAGCTTGTACCACCGTTTGTAGAGCGGTGCAGGTTAATGCCGCCCGCGTAGATAATATTGTCATTTGTAGGATTTACTTCTATAACAAGATCCCAAAAAGCTTGACCTCGCGTGAAATCTGCTGCAGGAATGCTGTTGTCTGCATCGTTTGGTTCGTTCATGGCCGTGACCGTTGTAAACTTGTCGGTAGTTTTAAAAAGGTTTGCCTGGTTGCCATTAACCTGAGTCGCGATGTAAAATAAATTGGGATTTGTCTTAGAAGCAGCTATTTCTACACGGTCTGACGCGGCAATAACTTGTGCGATGTTCCAATTTACGCCGTCCGTACTTCTATAAATCCTACCACCGCCGCCGTTAGTAGCTCTGCTCGCTATGCTGCCAAAATACAAGGTGTTATCTGCCCCAATCTCAAAATCGTTAGGTGTTACGTAAAACGGTGATCCTGCAAAAGTGTACCTCAATATAGGGCTTTCTATACGGCTCCATGTAACGCCGTTATCTGCACTGCGATAAAGGCCTGCGCTTTGGGCACCTAGTGCGTTTCTAGGGTTAGAGATATTAAAATTAGGAGAAGCGACAAGCGCTGACCCTATACCCACATAAATCTCGCTGCTGCCGTTTACGTCTCGTATAATAATATCATTTACAAAAAACAGACCGGCGTTAAAAATCGTGTTTCCTATGGTTGAGGTGCCAGGACCTGCCGCTGCTATGTTCACTTGAGACCAGGTACCGCCGCCGTTTGTTGTTTTATAAACACCGTTTCCTATAGCTGCGCCGCTAGAATATTGTTCACCAGTGCCTATATACATAATTTGGGTGTTGTTAGGGTCTATGGCATAACAGTTAACGTTGAGACCGCCAGCAAGCCCTGGAACGATGTTCCACGAGGCGTTAGCGTCATTAATATTATTGTTGACCCACAAACCGCCGCTCACGCCACCAGCAAACACTCTATTGTAATCTATACCATCGCCGTTATTTGCACCCACATCGTTTGGGTCGTAAAATACAACACGTGTGCGACCACCTACGTTTAATGGCCCGCGTTCTGTCCATACCGTGTTACCGTTACCAGGTAATCCTTTTTCTAAAAAAGGGCTAGTATCTACAAGTCGCGGCACATAGGGCGTAGGATACCCTAGTTGTGGGTTCATGGTAAGTTCATACTCACGGTCATAGTACGCGTTAGGCGGTAAAGAAAGCGATTTGCGCTCTGCACGTGATAGGTTTTTAGTATCTTTAAAAGGGCTGTTAAGAACAAATTGCCTGTGTTGTTCCCTCATCTTCTCAATATTAGAAAGCGGGGAGTCCCTGTGAACAACCAGGTACACTGTTAAACCGGCCACTATAGCAAGCGCGGTAAATAAGAACCTTTTTTTCATACTTTGATTTTTTTAGTAACGAATAACCTATTTCTTTATTTTGCCGTGCTACCGCGAGAAAAGGGTTAGACCTAAACCCAAGTCTGGCAACAAGGAAACAGGCCTTGAATAAATTCCTAAATTTCTTTTTACGCGACAACGGGCATCTAAAGCGATACCATATTGATCAAACACAAACGAGTATGGAATACGAGTTGTCACCTTGCGATTAATTTACAGCATAAAGATACTACTAAACACGACCATTTATGGTATTAAAAAGTTGAACCGCCTGACCGTCAGTTAGTGAAGCCACAAAACCACAAGCGCCCAGTAGGCGCTCGTAAACGGAGTCGGTGGTTGTGTGTGCGTCTTTACACGCATTAAGTACCAGCTTATCGTAACTGGTTTTGTTGTTATTAAAATCACTAATAACAGCGGTCACAAGTGCGTCTAAAATGGTTTCTATGATTTTGTAGCCCGCGATTTCTTTGGCTATGACCTCTTTATGCTGGTACACTTTTTCTATGGTAATGGCAAGAATATCGTCTAGCTGTACCTTGTAACTAGACAGGTCTGTTAATGATTTTGAAAAGGTTCCTGCGAGCATGGCCTCTTCATGTTTCATAAATAAATCTACGCAGTCTGTAATTAGGTTGTTAATGGCCAGGGAACGCAAATAGCTAAGGCGCTCTGCGGTGGTAGTTAGGTTTGTATAAATTTCTTTTTTAATAGTCGCCCGCACGAGGTTTATAAAATATTCCAGTGCAAACTCTTCACTTATCCAACCCAGGTTAATGCCGTCTTCAAAATCGATGATGTTGTAACAAATATCGTCTGCTGCTTCTACTAAAAACGCCAGCGGGTGCCTGTGATATGCCTCAACACTACCCGATGTATTTTCTAACCCTAATGTTGTTGCGACGTCTTGAAAATGTGCTAAGTCTGCTTGAAAAATGCCAAATTTCTTTTGGGACACATGTTTGCTAGGCTTTATGGGAAGCGATTCTTTTGGGTACTTAATAAACGCCCCTAAGGTCGCATAAGAAAGTCGTAACCCGCCGGGAGTTCCCGGTGCATTGCGATTAAGCAGGCGGTACCCGTTTGCATTTCCCTCGTAATAGAGCAGGTCGTGTTGTTGCTTTCGCGAAAGCGAACTCATTACAGCCCTACCTTTTTCACTAGCAAAATAACTGCCTATAGCCTTCTCACCACTGTGTCCAAAGGGCGGATTCCCGATATCGTGTGCAAGTGCCGCAGCGGCTACTATGGCGCCAAAATCGTGAGACTTATAACCCAACTCTTGTAAGTAAGCATATTTTTTAAGCAATTGTGCTCCAGCCATGCGCCCTAAAGAACGCGCCACGACCGACACCTCAAGACTGTGCGTGAGCCTGGTGTGCACAAAACCGGTCTGGCTTAAGGGTATGACCTGCGTTTTGTCTTGCAAACTCCTAAAATGTTGTGAGAAAATAATACGGTCATAATCTACATCATATCCCAGACGCAGCTCGTCTTGTTGTTTACGTGGCCGTGCGGTTGTGTCGCCTAAACGGTTGAGTGATAATAGAGATTCCCAGTTCATAGTTTCATTTAAAGCCGCAAGATAAGAACTCTAGGTCTGGTTGTGAAATGCGTTTTTAATAACCTTTTCTTAACAGTGTGGCAGCCCATATTTAATGCCTAATTA
>Ga0136560_1002039_pt1 | contig 10287 bp, 2 predicted proteins | sample AntRauMeHopE1497_FD_104925 | JGI IMG/M metagenome (GOLD analysis project Ga0136560, IMG submission 104925) | Saline lake microbial communities from Rauer Islands, Antarctica - Metagenome Hop E1 #497 | ecosystem: Environmental > Aquatic > Non-marine Saline and Alkaline > Saline | place...
CCGCGACACCTGGACCAGGGCCTGGAGGCTGAGCACGGACCACATGGCCAGCTGGCCGGCCCGCGACGCCGACCGCCTCAGCGAGGTCAGGTCCCACGCGCACAGGGGCACGCGGCCGCGGTTATCGTGGATCAGCTTGCGCACTGCGCCGTCGCCCTTGACTTCAGCCTCCTGCTCCAGCACGCCGCCGTCGACCAGCGCCGCCCGCGCGCTCTTGCGAAGCGCCAGCTCCCGGAACCTCGGGGGCGCCGCGCACTGCAAGCAGATGAAAACCAGCACGAAAAGCACGACCATGGCCATCGCAAGGCCGGCGTACAGTGACAGGGGCACCAGGATGAGCTCCGCCGGCGACGCCGTCGGACATCCTTCGCAGCTGCCGCGCTCCAGGAAGAAGCCCGCGGCACATTTCCTGCACGTAGAGCTTCCGTTCACGCGATCCTCGCACGCCGCGGCGGAGCTGAGCCCCCTCATCTCCGCCAGGGGGAGCGGGCTGCCAATGACATGGCCATTTTTGGACGCGCGCGGGTCTCGCTGCCCGTGCCGCAGGAGTCGGGCCCCTGGCCCCTGCTTCCCCTGGGTATCGAGGCGCGAAGCATGGTTTCGCGGCCCGGGGCCAGAAGGGGGCAAGGGAAGGAGGGACAGCGACCGCCTCGCGCCAGACACCACCGTGGTGGTGGGCCCTGACGGTCCTGCACCTGACGGCCGCGCGCGGGCAGCCCCGGTGCTTGCCGCCTCGGAAAGCCCGACCAGAGCCACACCTTGATCACTTAGTGGCGGACCGGCCCGCGCTGCTGGTGCAACAGCCCGCGCCTGGGCCGGGAAGCCTGGGAGGAGCGTCGCCCGGTCGTCCTCTTTGGGTCGTTCCCATGGGCCTCCGACCGTCCCTGCAATCGGCCCCAGCTGCGCAAAAATGATAAAAGCCACGGACAGGCAAGGTCATGGGCTCGGGGAGGCCAGGGCTTGGCGAGATAGGGCTTGAGAGGGCGCCTTTTCCTGGGCTCCTGCATGTGTTCCTTCTGTCCACGCCTGCCGCGCACGTGGGGGCGCAGAGGGAGGAGGGGCGCGCACCAGCCTGCCGGTTTCCGCGGTATCTCTCACGGTAGGGGGGCTCGGCTTCCACGCCGCGCTTCCTGCTCTCAGCGCCGAGGCGCCGGAACTGGAGCCTGCAAGTCGCGCGCTAGTCACCCACACCACCAGGACGAACACGATCGATGCCGCGCTGGCACCACGGGCCTTGAAGGCCACCATAGAGTGCTACCTCGGCGCAAGGCCACCAGCACCCGTGGGTGGAGCCTCGCAGGACTGCGCGAGGATGAGTCTTTGCGGTGGGAGTGGTGAGCAACGAGGCCGTTTCCGCGGCAGAGCTCGGCAGCGGCGACAGCGGGCAAGCCTGCGCCGTTGGCGCGGCCCCCTAAATGGTGTGTGCAAGTGCTTGCTGATGAGGCGCTCACGCATCGTCAAGCCGGCCTGTGCCGCGCAGGTCGCGCCACATCTGCAGCCGGAGAAAGCTCCGACTCGAGTCAACCGCGTCCCCACCGCTCCTTCCATGACGAGGAATGCCCAGCTGCCGCGCCGCGACGACCCTCTGGAGCTCAGAAAGGCCGGGCACGCTGCCAACCGACCGCCCGAGCGACCCGGAGGACTCGATGCCGCGGCGTGGCGCCATACCTGCGGCAGTGTTCGTTGCTCCGACGCCGGCCTGGGTGCCGTGAGTCCCGTCATCGGGGCCCTTGGATTCAAGTTCCGATGCAAGCGCAGCCTTGCCGGCCTCTAAAAACGGTCGGTAGGTGCCGCCCACCGACGCGCGGGGGCGTGGCGGCGGCCGGCTTGCGGTGGTGCGGGCGCCGCCGATCCTGGCAACGGCGGCCGAGCGCCCCGGCTGGCCGCCGACCGCCTGTTTTCCCGCCGTAGACACGGCCGGCCGAAGGAGCCGGAGGATGGGGTGAGCGGCGGACACGCCTCGGAGCAGCCGCCTCATGCCGCCCGAAATCGCCGCCGGTGCCATCTGCCTTGCAGCCCCGGCGGGTCTCGCGGCGGCCGCGACCTCCTCGGCCGCCCTGACCACCTCTGACGACACGCGCTGCAGCTCGGCGGCGGCGACGTCGGCCGGGATCGGCACCGGGAAGCGGTCGTGGGCGCCGTCCGGCGCATGCAAGGAAGCGGCCTCCGGCTGCCTGTCGAAGTTCGCTTGCCGGCTGCGGGTCTGAGCGGCCGCCAGGTCCGACGCCGTCAGGGAGAGGAGTGCAGGACCCCCTTGAGGCCACGGCCGCCCGGCCCCGACCCCCCTTCCACGAACGGTGCGGGGCAGCTGTGCCTGCCTCGCAGCCGCCGCGCCGGGGTGCCGGTGCACGGGGGGGGCGGGGACCTCCGCCCGCCCCGCGCCGCGCCGCCGCGCCGGCGACAGCGTGTGCCCCGGGCGGCCGAACAGCGGCGCGGCGTCGGCCTTCTCGCCCGGCAGGCAGACCACCGACGTCAGCGAGGGGCGGCTCGCGCGAGACAGCCGCTGCGGCCGCCGCGGCTCCCTGGCGGAGAGCGCCGCGGGTCTGTCCGGGCCGGCCGTGTCGGTCGCGACCCCCCAGGCATGCACCCCGGATCCTCTCATCGTCATCGCCTCCCCCGGGCCGGAGCTGTCCCGGCGGAGCGGGTGGGACGGCCTCAGGCCGGGGGACCGCCAGGCGGCCGGCCGTAGGGTCGTGGCGAGCCGGGCCGACCCGGAGGCAGGGCCACGCTCCGTCCCCGCCCCCCTGCCATCTTTAACCGTCGCGCTGCCAAGGCGCAGCGGGGGAACGACGGGCCCGCGCGAGGGCTGCGGGGGCGGCCCCGCGGCGGGGACGAGCGACCTCGTCGCCCTCGGGCCGTGCGCCGAGCCCGCAGCGGACCCCGTGCCCGGCCGTGACGGCTGGGAGGATGAGGCGCGGACGGCCCCGGTGTCCGGCACGGCGTGGCGTCCCTCGCTCCGATCGTCGCCCGAGGCCGCGCCGCTGACCGCCGTCTCCGCGTCCCAGTCGCTGCCCTCGGACCGACCCGACCCCCTGGCAACGAAGCACTCGTGAGTCACTGCCGTCGCGTCGGCCACGTCGCCCAGGGAGCCGGCGTCGCCGCCGACGCCCGCCCCGCTGCCCTCCTCAGTCACCGAGCGACGCCCGCTCCGCACCGCCCCGCCCTCTGTTGACGCCGCCCCGGCCCGCCGCACTGCGCCACCCGCCTTACCAGCCCCCACACCGATCCGCCCGTGAGACCGCGCCGACGGCCCGCGGCCGGACCGCCCCCGCCGCAGCGGCCGGCGCATCGCCCTCCCAGGGCTCGAAGGCGATCGAACGGGGGACGACGTCGCCGCGCGCCCGAGCGATGCGCCCCGTGACATCGTCCTCCGACCCATGGGCGCGCCGCCGGGCGACCGTGGCGGCGGAGGCCGCGGCGACCTCGGCGACCCGGACCCCACTCGCGGCGACCACACGCCGCCTGGGGACTGCGCCTCAGTCCGCGGTGACCATTCGCCTCCCGCCGACCCACGACCCGGGCTCACATCGCGGTCCGGGCTGTGGCCCGCTGCCCCGGCCTCGTCGTCGTCGTCGTCGTCGTCGTCGTCGTGCCGCCCGTCGAGCCCTTCCGCCACGCCCCATCGGTCCTTGAAAGAGCTGTAGCGGCGCACCGCCTGTCGCTCCTGCGGCTTTGCGGCAACGAGGCTGGGGACGGTCATGCCAGCCGCGAAACGGCGGCGGTGCAGAGCCGCGAGTGCGCCGGCGGGACGGCCGTCGGCGGACCGGCCGCGGCGTCGGGCCGAGGCCGCGAGGCGGGGCGACGGGGAGGACGATCCGGGGAGGACGATGCCGGGCGCCGGTACGAGGGAGGCTAGGGGTACAGCCGCGAGCGACGCCAGCGCCCCCGCCTCGTCCGCCCGTGGCGTCGCGTCCCCCGCGGAGCCGAAGCCCGCGGCAGAGCCGGAGGACGCGGGACGGCCGACGTGGAACCCGACGGCGCCGCCGGGGGAGCGGCCGGCGGGGCTGGTCGGGATGGCCGCTGCGCGGGTCGGGGTGTGGGCGCCGCCGCGTGGCCGCCGCCGGACGGGTGATGCGGACGCGTGCCGGCCGGGGGATCCCTGCGCGGCCCGCGACGACGCGACCGCGACGCGGGGGGCCCAGGGCAGGGACCCCGGCGCGTCGCGTCCCGTCTCGGCGGGCACCAAGATCCGCGCTCCGGCGAAGGGTCGCCTCGGCGCGTCGCCCCCCGTGCTCCGCCGGCGGCCCCCGGGGGGGGGGGGCGCGGCGGCTGCCTCGCCGCCGCCGCTGATTGTGCCGGCACCACCGGCCAGCGGCGGTGGCCGCAACGGCGCCCCCGCCGGCCCCGTCTGCACCGCACTGAGCGACGCGCGGCGCGCCCGGCCCAGCCTCCCGGCGAGCTCTGCCGCCTGTCGATCCTGCCCGAGCGACGCCCGTCGGGCCGACGAGCGGCGTCGCTCCCTGTCGCCGGCCTCGGCCGCCTCAGCCCATGAAGACACGGCCGGGGCCGCGCCGCCGGCCGGCGCCCTGCCCGCCGACGCGAACGGAAGGCGCCGGCCGCCCTGCCCGTCGCCCGGGCTCGGGCTGCGGCCGGGGCCGCTGCCGCCGCCGCCGCGGCCGGCACCTCCCCCGGCCATCGCGGCCAGGGCCCCTGCCGCCCCCGCGCGCCTCCGCTGGGCCCGAAGGAACTCCGCGCTGGCTCTCCGCCTCGCCACGTCCAGCCCGAGCGACGACGCGGCGCTCGTGGTCTTGCCCGCCGCCGCCAGAGCCGACATCCGCCGCCGCGCCCGCTGCGTCGCCTCACGCCGCACCAGAGCCTCCCTCGCCGCCGCGTCACGGCCCAGCAGCGAGGCGCGCCGCCCCTCCAGCTCGTCCAGGTGACGAGCGAGCCGGCACTCCGCCGACGCCACGTGCAGAGCCATGGGCCGACGTCCCTTCCCGCCGAACATCGACCTGGCAGAGCGCGTCGCCGCGAGCGTCGCCCTGGCTCTGCCGCGGAGCGCCGACCCGCCGGCCGGCGCCCCCTCCGCCCGGGCCGGCGCCGCCCTCCGCCTGTCCAGGCGCGCCCTGGCGCTCGCGGCGGCCGCCTGCTCCAGGAGGCGCCACGACCCACCGAGGACGACGGACGCGATCCCGCCGGACAGCACCATGCGAAGCCGCCCGACGGCAGCCGCGACGGGCGGGCCCGGCGCCGCGCCGTCCGCGGAGCCGGACCGCCTGTGCCGCGTGGCTGCGGGGGCCGCGCGGCCGTGGCGGGCGAGGGCTGACAGGGCGGCGGAGGAGGAGGGGGAGGGCGCCGCGGCGGCCGGGGCGGGGTGCGGGGCGGAGGCGTCGCCCGCCCGGCGGCCGGATGAGGAGGACGGCGGCCGGGCCGCCGCGGCGGCGGGCTGTGCGCGGGACGGCCCGTGATGCTGGTGCTGGTGCCGCAGGGGGCCGATGAGCGGTACGCGCCCCACCGCGGGCGGCGCGAGCGACGCGACTGCGGCGAGGCGGCGAGCGGAGTCGGAGCGGCGCAGCGGCGCCGTGGGCGGGCCCCTGTCGGCGGGGCGGGCGGACGGTGACCGGAGGTCTGACATCTTTGCTGCGGCCGATAGAGCTATGGTGAGACCGGGGGTCGGGCCAGAGGCGGACGACACAGCGGGTGACGGGGCGAACGCCACCTGCGAGCCGCCGACGGACGACGCCGGGTCGCGGCTGCGGGAGGAAGCGGGGCGACGGCCCGGCCGCCGCGACGCGCCAACAAGCGCCGCGGCTCCCGCGCTGAGCCGTCGGACCCTGGTCGCGGGGGCGTCTCCCGGCGGCGCCCTGGTGAGCGACTCTGAGAGACGCGCGAGGATCCCGGCTGCGACCGCCGCCTCCTCCTGCGACGTGTCCTCCCCCTCCCCCTCCTCCCCCTCTCCCCTCCGCCCCCTCGACCGCCTCACCACGGCCCTCGCAGCCATCTCCGCCACCCATGCCTTGGACGCCGCCTGCGCCGCCTCCTCCTCCTCCAAGCCCCGCACCGCCGCCCGCCCCCTCGACGCCTCCACCGCCCGTCGCCACGACCGCCGCGCCTCCACTAGCACGATCTGCCTCTCCCGCTCCGCCGCCCGGCCCCGCTGCGCCGCCCTCCCGTCCTCCATCCGCCGGGCCGTGTCGGCGGCTCTGCTCCTGGCGGTCACCAGCAGGTCAATGGCCAGGCGAGCCTCCGACGGGTGCGCCGACAGGCGGAACGCTGCCTCCTCCGTCGGGGATCGCGCCCGGACGAATGGGATCCCGGGGTCAGACCGCGCCGTGCCGAAGAGCGCCGAGGAGCCGGCGCCGAGCGACTCGTCGGCGAGAGCCGACGACGAGGCGGAGGACGACGACGACGACCGCGCCCCCGCCGCGGCCCCGCGACGCCGGCCGGTGGCCCCGCCGCCCCGGCCGCTGCCCCCGCGAGAGACGGCAAGTGAGAGAGACCGGGCGCCGGAGCCGCCGCCGGAGCTGACGGGGGCAGAGCCGCGCCACGTCGCGCCGGGAGCCCAGCCCCCCGAGGACGCCGCGGCGGACGCCGGGCCGTCGGGCAGGGCGGGGAGCCGCGGGGATCCAGTCCTGCCCCGGGGGGCCGATGCCACGCGCCTGCCGAGGGGCGACGAGTTTGCGGGCCGCCGCGGGTGCTGCGACTGCGACGCCACGACGCGCGCCGCGCGGGCGGCGGTGCGGCCGCGCCTGCGCCGGCCGCCCACCGCCTGCGGCGGGCCGGCCGGCGCCGGGAGGGAGCGGGGCGGGGCGGTTTGCGAGGCATCGGTGTAGTCGGCGTCGTACATGCCGCCCGGCTCCGCGGCGGCGAGCCTCGGCGGGCCGTCGAAGGGACCCGCGAGCGTGGCGCGGCTCTGGTCCTGGCTTGACGGAGACAGCGTCAGGTCCGGCGTGTTGGCGGCGGACCGCTCGGCGCCATCGTGCTCCGGGACGTCGAGCCCAGCCTGGCCGCGCCACTCGTCGCCCGACGACGACCGGCTCGAGCCGCTGCTGCTCGACTCGCGGTCGGCGGCCGCCAGGTGCACCGCCAGCTCGGCCATGGCGCGAGCCGTTTCCAGGGACGCCATCGCGCTCGGCGGCTGCGCCCGGACGCGAGCGCCGGTGCCCTAGCACAAGGCGGTGTACCCGCCTCGGGCAGGCGCGGTCGGCTGTGCGGCCGACGGCGGCTCCCCGGTCAGGGGGGTTGCTGCGGGCGCCAACCGGTAGCCTCGGCTCGGCCGGACGAGACCCGCGGGGCGCCGGTGCGTGCAGGAGCGAAGTGGGTCCAACCACCCCCGTTGAGGCAGGGACGGGCGTGTGGGGTCACGGGCGCAAGGCGGCGGCCGGCGAGCCGCGCGCCTTGGGTCTCTGCAGTGTTCCGCAACCCAACTCCCAACTGTGCGTGCTTACAGTCTTCCCTCCGCCGGCTCGCGATGCTCACCCCAGTCCCCGCGGACCCGCACACAGCAAGGCGGTAGAAGCCCGCATGGCCGACGTGGCCGACCATGGCTCGCCCGTGTGGTGCGTCGAGGGCACGGACGCCCTCGTGCACGATGGCGGCCTGGCAGTTGTCGATGCCAGGACCGGCGCCGTTGTCCGCGACCTGCCGTTCGGTGGGCCATCCGACGACCCGATCGCGTCGGCTTGCTGGGCGTGGTTTCCTGCCGATCCGATGGCTCCGGGCAGGGGGGTCCCGGGCCGCCTTGCCAGGGTGCAGCGTCACGTCTGCGTCTTGAACTCGTCGTCCGTGCTCGTCATGGTCCCCGACGTCACGCTGGCGGACCGTCCGGACGCCGCGGACGAGGTCCAGGAGTCGAGGCTGCCGTTCGTCGCGGACAAGCTGCTGCCGCTGCGCGCGGGCCTCCTGCTGCAGCGGCCGGCCTCAGCCGCGTTTGGCGCCCTGTTCCTGCCCCGCCCGCTGGAGGAGCCGGTGCCCGTGTACAGCGTCAGGCCCACCGCCGTGTTTGCGCGCGCGGGCGACACGGCGGGCGTCTGGGTCCCGTGGACGGGGTCGACCCTCGTTTGCGCGGCGGACTCGTGGGGCGGTCCGCGGCTGCTGCTGACGTTTGAGCGCGCCGAGGGGCGGCACGCGGTCTACGTCATCCGCCAGGGGCCGTTCCACGCCAAGTGCGCGGCGGCGGCGGCGGGGCGGGCGGTGCCATCGGCTCGCTTCGGCGTGATCCGGCCTCGGCGGGGCGGGGCGGGCCCGGCGGCGGCGGCGGCAGGGCCGTTGCGGGCCGCGGCGCGTCGCTCCGTCGGCCTGATGGGCCATGGTACGGGCCTGGGCGGCATGGGTCGCCGCCTCGCCGACGGCTGCGCTGTGGCGGCGGCAGTCCGGCCCGTCGCCTCGTCGGGTGGGGTGCCTGACCACGCCCCGCGACTGCCGCTGGTGGCGTCGAGCGGGGAGCCGTCGGAGGACGCGCTCGCGGCCGCGGCGACGGCGCTGCGCGCGGAGTCAGGAGCTGGGCGGCCGGGCGGGGAGGCCGAGGCGGCGCGGCCGCCCGCCGACGACGGCGCGTGGCTGGGCGTCGAGCGGGTGTGGAGCGACGACGGTGGAGCCCTGGGAAGGGAGGCCGCAGCGGGCGCCGCCGTCGTGTCGGGCGGCGGGGCAGGCGCGGGGAGTGTTGGTCTCGCGGTCCGCACGCCGTCCGGCGTCGTCCTCCTCCGCGTCACGGGCTGCCCCCGACCGGAGGGCGCCCCGGCATGGGGCGCCGCCGACGACGACGCGGCAGAGCCGCACGGGCAGAGCGGCGGGAGCTGGGGTGACGCGTCTGACGACGACGACGACGACGAGGGCGGGCCCCCCGCCGGCGGCGGCGCCGTCCGGGTCGGTGTGGCTGCCTCCTGGCCGGGGGCCGTGGCGGCGGCGGCGGTCGCGCGGCCCCTGCCCCGCCGGGGCGACGCGCTCCCCCTCCTCCTCGCGCTCCGGGCCGACGGCGCGGCAGAGCTGCGGAGGGGTACGGCTCTGCTCGGGTCGCGCCGCGCGTCGCTCCCCGCCGGGAGCGCCGTCGCGTCTCTTGCGGCCCGCGGCTTCGCCTCGGCCGCCGCGCTGACGGCAGAGCCGCCGAGCGGGTCGCTGGGCGTCGTGGCTCTGCCGGATATCCACCCATTCGCGGCGGCGGCGGGCGACGGGGGCCGGCCGGCCGTCCTGGCCGCGGCGTGGGTCGCGGCAGCGCTCGCGCCGGCCGCTGTCGTCGATGCCGCCGTGGCCGCCGCGGCCGCCGCCCCAGACGACGTTCTTCCCCCGCTCGAGGCTCTGCCGGGGTCGCCGCAGTGGCGTCGCTTCGCCGGGCTCTGCCTTCGCATCGCGTGGCACGACGACGCCGGGATGCCGGCAGAGCTGGCGGGGCCGTGGCTGGCGGCGTGCGCCCGCGGCCTGTCGCTAGCCGGCGCCGAGGCATCCCTGCGGTCGGAGCCGAGGGCGGAGCACGAGCCGTCGGCGGCGGCGATGGGTGCCGTCCTGGCAAATGTGGCGTCGGGGCCGCGGTGCCCGCTGAGCGGCGCGACGGCGTGGGCCGCCGCGGCGCGAAGGCGGGGCGGCCTCGACGAGACGGGGCCTCTCGTGGCATCGCTGCTGGGCCCCGGGGACACACCGGCCTCGACAACGGTCATCGGCGGCGACTGGCCGGCAGAGCCCGTCGACGTCCTCGCGGAGGCGGCGGGCTGGCTCGCGGGGCGGCCGGGCGCGTCGACGTCGGCGTCGGCGATGCTCGGGGCAGCGTCGGACGAGGCGGCGAGGCGGCTGCTGCTCGGCGCGGCGGGGACGACGGACGCCGAGGCGACGGCGGCGGCGGCGGGGCTCGGGCCGGGTGCCGTCGGCGGGGCGTCGGTCTGCCTCGCCGGGTGCCGCGGTGCGCGGCCGCCCGCCCGGCCCCCCGGCCTCCTCCTCCTCGGAGTGAGCGGCGCACTGCGCAGGGGCCGCGGCCAGGCCGCCGCCCGGTGGCTCTCGGACTGCTCCGTGTCGTCGTCAGACCTCGCGTCGCTCCGCCCCGCCGTGTCGTGGGCCGTGTCGGGCCTCCTCCGCGGGGTCAGCCACGACGGCGCGTCGCCGCCCCTCCCCGCCGCTGCCCTCGTCCTCCTCGGCCGAGCCGACGCAGCCATCCTCGCCGCGCCCCCCGGCCTCTCGCCCATCCTCCGCCGCCTCGCACGGACCCTACCCGGAGCAGCACGGACCGCCGCCCTAACCCTCGCCGCCGCCGCCGCCCCCTCGGCCGCGGCGCCCCCCCCCCCCCCCCCCCCCCCCCCCCCCCCCCCCCCCCCCCCCCCCCCCCCCCCCCCCCCCCGCGCCCCCCCCCCCCCCCCCCCCCCC
>Ga0136560_1002040_pt1 | contig 10286 bp, 6 predicted proteins | sample AntRauMeHopE1497_FD_104925 | JGI IMG/M metagenome (GOLD analysis project Ga0136560, IMG submission 104925) | Saline lake microbial communities from Rauer Islands, Antarctica - Metagenome Hop E1 #497 | ecosystem: Environmental > Aquatic > Non-marine Saline and Alkaline > Saline | place...
CAATAGGCGGTTGCGTTTGATCAACTCACGAATCTGCGCATCCTCCGCCGGCGTGACATCTCTGGGCAACGGCAGGCCCTGACCGACACGATCCGCATCGCTCACCCACTTCGACAGCGCCGACTTCGAAACCCCCAGATCGCGACACACCTGCCGTTGCGAACCGCTCTGACGTGCCAACGCGACCGCGTCTCGTTTGAACTCCTCTGAATATCTCATCATGGTCAATCATTCCGTTCTCGCGACCCTCACGAATCGCGGACAGGAGTCAAGCAAACCTTCAGCAGACCCAAGGGGAAGGGTAGGAGGAGGAGGAGGAGGAGGAGGAGGAAGAGGAAGAGGAAGAGGAAGAGGAAGAGGAAGAGGAGGAGGAAGAGGAAGAGGAAGAGGAAGAGGAAGAGGAAGAGGAGGAAGAGGAAGGGGAAGAGGGAGAGGAGGAAGAGGAAGAGGAGGAAGAGGAGGAAGAGGAAGGGGAAGAGGGAGAGAGGAAGGCAAAGGGGAAGAGGGAAGGTGCCCTTTAGTTTCTAGACCGTTTCTGCGATGGCGATCGGAGTTGGTGTCGCGTGCGCGGGCTCCTCGATCGGGCTGCTCAACTCAGTGGACTCCAGAACGCAACGCGTGACATACCTGTCGTATGCTCAGTTCACGGCTCAACCCGCAGATGTTTTCCGGGATCGAAGCCGCACCGTTGGTGTGAGCGGGCCCGTTGTGAGAAATCCCCCGACCGGCCTACACAGTCGGATCCGATCGAGACCGCAGCACAGCAACACAGCAACGCCGCAGCACACCAGCACACCAGCACCGCAACACAGCAGGAGCAGCAGCAGCAGTGCGCCCTACTCAAGCATGAGCCAGAATTATTGCGAGGCGGACCCGATGCCAGACGACGTCACGACGGATCAGGTTCGCCGAGACGGTTACCTGAATCTGCGGTCATACGCGGCAATCGGCGATGGTCGCACCGTGGCGCTCGTCGGGCTGGATGGCTCGATTGACTGGCTACCGATCCCGAGCCTCGACTCGCCGCCCGTGTTCGCCCGCCTGCTGAACGCTACCGAAGGCGGGTCGATCGAGCTTGCGCCAGCGGCCCCCTTCACTGTCACGCGGCGTTACCTGCCGCAGACCAATGTCTTGGAGACCACCTTCACAACTGATGACGGCAGTGCGCGGGTCACCGATGCACTCGTGACCGGGCTCGCCGGGCGCCTTCCCTGGGTAGAACTCGCCCGTCGAGTCGAGGGCATTGCGGGTTCGGTAGATTTTCAATGGCGCGTCACTGCGGGCAAGCAGTTCACTAAAACCCCTCCCCAGGTGGAGATCACTACTCACGGCAAAATCATCCGAGCCGGTGACCTTCTGCTCGCCGTGGTGGGTAGCAACCACGGGCCTGACGGAGGCGACAGCATCCTCGAGGGAGGTTTCACCTCGGCGAAAAATTCGCAGCACCTGCTAATCGTTGCCGGCACCAGGGATGAACCCTTGCATCTTCCCATCCCAGATCTCACCGCGATCGGACTCACCCGTACGGGCGAGAGTTGGAAGCAGTGGTCGGAAGACTTCAACTACGAGGGCCCCTGGGCGGAGGCCGTACAACGCAGTGCTCTGGCGTTGAAACTGCTGATCCACAGCCCGACCGGCGCAATCGCCGCCGCCGCGACGACATCGCTGCCAGAAAACATGAGCGGGGGTAAGAACTGGGATTACCGGTTCGCCTGGGTTCGCGATGCGACGTACACGATTCGTGCGCTCGTGCGCTTCGGCCTTCGGGAGGAGACCCACGAAGCCGTCTCGTGGCTCCTTCAATCCATCAGGGCGAGTGACTCAAAACTTCAGATCTTCTACCGACTTGACGGCTCAACACCCGGACCTGCAGAAACCCAAGACCAGCCGGGCTGGCGCGGTGTCGGGCCGGTCCTGGTCGGAAACGACGCGCGGACACAGGTTCAGCTGGGGATCTTCGGAGACTTCGTGACAGCAATGCGCGACTATGTCGAAGCCGGCAATGTGCTCGATACGCCCAGCCGTATCTTGCTGGCGAAAGTCGCCGATCATGTGTGCGATGTCTGGCAACACCACGACTCCGGAACATGGGAACTTTTTGAACAACGCGATTACACGGCATCGAAAATGGGTTGCTGGCATGCACTCGACAGTGCTCTGGGTCTTTTCAACCTCGGAGAGCTCACCGGTGATTCAGACCGTTGGCGGGTTGTTCGCGATCACATCAAAAAGTGGGTTGCCGAGAACTGTTGGTCCGAGGCTCAGCAAAGCTATGTTGCCTTCCCCGGAAGCGAGCAACTCGATGCATCCGTCCTTCTGCACGCGGAGAGCGGTTTTGACCGGGGACCGCGCATGTCCGCGACCATCGACGCCATCAGGGCGGAGCTTGGCCGGGGCGTGCTTCTCTACCGCTACACCGGGATGGATGCAGAGGAGGGGGCGTTCGTGGCGTGTTCTTTCTGGATGGCCGCGGCTCTCGCCTGCGTTGGCAGGCATGACGAGGCCGTCACCATGATGGATAACCTCGTCGCCCTGGCGAACGACGTGGGGCTCTATTCCGAGATGATCGATCCAGCGGATCTCTCTTTCCTCGGCAATCTTCCCCAAGGCCTCAGCCACCTCGCACTCATCAACGCGTCGATCACGATCGATGAGCTCACGCCGCAGTTGCCCCCGCCGTCGTAACCGGACACTGCTCGAGCGTCATCGGCTCCCGGTCAAGATCGCGGTCAACTCACCATGCTGTCCGCGGTTCGAAGCGAGAGGGCCATCTGGGTGAGGCAAGGATTCGCGCTGAGTGCGCTCGGGAACGTTGAATTGTCTGAGATCCACAGGTTCGGGATGTCGTGACTTCGCCCGTGTTCGTTGACGACACCGTCTTCAGGGTTGGAGCTCATCCGGCACGTGCCGAGGGTGTGGGCCGTGCGGGCAATCACCCGCGTATCGATTGCGCCTGCCGCCTCGAGGATTCGGGTCATCGTGGCCGTGGCATGCCCGTTGAGTGCGAGCTCGTTTGGTCCGGGCGTGAAGGTGACGATTGCCCGGGGAACACCCCACTCATCCACCTCGTCAGCCAGCACGAGTTTGTTGCCCTCGGCAGGAAGGCATTCCCCGTTGATGCCGATACCGGCCGTATAACGCCAAGCATCAAGCGCATCCATGAGCTCACCGCCCCAAAGCCCGCCACCGCGCACCAGGGAGGTCGTATAGGCCAACGGCATGACGCCAAGGCTTTGTAAAAGGTATCCGCCAGCGAAGTCGACACTGTCGGGTCGCACAAAGTCTTCGGTGATAACCGCTGAGGGGTAACCGCGGTAACCGCGAATCTGCGTGTCAAACCTGCCCCACACCTGCACGGCGCCGTGTGCCAGGAAATTGCGCCCGACCATCCCACTCGAATTGGCCAGACCGGTGTTGAGCAGCAGGCGCGGTGTCTCGACTCCGCCGCCTGCGAGCACGAGGGCTGCGCAGCGCTGCCGGAATTCCCGGCCGCGGTGACGGTAGACGACGGCGCAGACCCGACCTAGGGCGTCGAGTTCGATGCCGTGCACCATGGAATCGGGCCGGATTTCTGCCCCGGCGGATACTGCGGAGGGAAGATAGGTGTTTGCAGTGGTTGCCTTGCTGCCGTAGCGCTCGCCCTGATGGATGGTGCCCAGGTTCTGGTTGGCGAGACGGCGGCCGTGGTGCTCCTGATCGCGATCACGGCTCAAGATGGCGGCAGGCGAATCGGTCGCCTGAATTCCGAGGCGGGCGCAGCCGAGAGCCATCACATCCGCGGAGGCGTTGCGATCCACCGGGGGTTCGAGGTATTCCCGTTCGGGATCCCAGGGGTAGAAGATCGGCCCACAAACCCCAATGGTTCGCTCAACTTCAACGAAATAACGGATGAGCTCGGCGTGCTCGATCGGCCAGTCGACCCCAGCCCCAAACTCGTTCTGCAGGTGCAGGTCGCGAATATCGGGCCGGGGGCAGAAAGCCCCCCAGTGCAGAGTGCCTCCGCCGACTCCCCATCCGCTGTTATTGGGTCCGAATGCGGTCGGCGCCTCCCCGCCGCTGAATCGCTCCGACATCCAGTTAATCCGAGGGGCTTCGACCTCGTCATTGGTGAAGCCGTCAGGATCGTGATTGGGCCCGGCCTCAAGGGCGACCACTCGTAGGCCGCGTTCCGCGAGGCGCGCAAGCAGCGGCCCGCCTCCCGCGCCGGTACCCACCACGACGACGTCGACGACCTCGTCGTGTGCGAACGCGCGCATGTCATTCAGGTTCATCTTGAGTTCCCTCCACCCTGCCAAGGGTTGCCGGTTCCCACGGGTCGCGAACCCCGGCTGCCAGGCTGGTATACCCGGCGTGTCCGGCCTGCTCTGCCTGCGTGATTCCCGCCCCACTGGTGGCGAAGCCGTCATAGCCGATGCGGGCGAACGATGCGGGGTGCGCTGTCCAGGTGCGGGCTAAATCGTTCCGAAGGTCCTCGAACCACCGGCGAAACCCAGTCGTTCCCCAGGGGACGCCGCTGTGAAGATCGCCGGCGATGATGGTGCCGATGAGGGCGTCTTGCTCCACCGCCCCGCTGGGCCAGAGAGCCGCTATGGCGTCGAGTCCCCGACGGTAAGCGGTGGCGTCATCCGGAAGATCGAACGGACGCCAGCCATCACCGCGGCCGGCCGCGAGGTCGGCGTCAACACGCGCCGCAAGATCAATCCGATGCACCCCGGGCTGAGGCACGAGCCGATCGGCGAGGGCGCGGAAGGTCGTCAGCTGCGCCAGAGACAGTGCCCGCGGTGTGTAATTCGCGTCATCGGCGATCGCCCGCCGCGCCAAAAGCGCGCGTGCCTCGGCATCGGTGCGCGCGGAGGCGATCACGCGACCCCACTCCGGATCCACCGGCGGGGCCACGGACACTGCAGACTCCCACAGGCTCACGACCTCGGCGGCGATCCGGGAGGGTCGCTCGTAGGGCAGCAGGTGCTTGGTCGCGGCAAGCGAAACAAAGTGGGCCCGCGGATAGATGGCACCAAGGAGCTCCGGCTGAACCGACGATCCGAGATCGGGGTCATTCTCGCCCGCCATCACGACGACGGGCAGGTCAAGCACCCCAACGGCGGAAGAAATATCCTCACGGCTCCCCGTATCCACCCATCGCCGCCAAGCCAGCGGCGAGGTCTGCTGAATCTGGGCCACCGCGTCCTGCTGCGCGGCAGCAGTCAGCGACAGCTCAACGTTTTGCGCAATGAATTCCTGCGCATGGGCCTCCGACAGCGCACCGTTTTCTGCCCACGAGAGCAGAGAGGCATGTTTTTCCTCGCCCATGGGCTCGGGCGTGGGTGGAGAGGGTGCGAGGAGCACGAGACCCGCCAACCCGAAGACATTCGCGTGCCCGCTGAGCACGCGCGCGGCCACCAGAGCTGCGACCTTGCCGCCCATGCTGTGGGCCGCAAGCAACCAGGGTCCACCATCCGCTGCGTTCTCGATTGCGGCAAGGGCCGCATCGGCGAGGGCGGATACCGAGCCATCGCGGGCATCCGGAACAGAACCATGGCCAGGCAGGTCGATGCCGATGACACGAAACCGGTGACCGAGCTCCGCGGCGAACAACGCCGCTGATGCTGCGCCAAACCCCAAACCAGGAATGAAGTAAACGGTGGCGTCGTAGCCGGTCACGGGGTGACCATGCCCCCATTGACGTTTAAGGTCTCGCCCGAGACATAGCTCGATTCTGCGGAGGCGAGGAAGACGAAGGCGGGAGCCAACTCGGCGGGCTGCCCGGCCCGCTGATAGGCGTTCTCGTCGTCGAACGCTTTCATTTGTGCATCCGAAACGCCGTCGGAAACCTGTAGGGCTGTCCACACCGGACCGGGTGCGACCACGTTGACCCGGATCCCACGGGGGGCCAATTGAAGCGCAAGCCCCTTGGAGAAGTTGTTGATTGCGGCTTTCGTCGCCGCATAGTCCAGGCGTTCAGGAGAGGGTTTGTAGGCCTCCAGCGACGCCGTGTTGATGATGCTGGCGCCGGCAGGCAGATGGGCGAGAGCAGCCTTTGTGATCCAAAAGGTGGCGAAGATGTTGGTGCGAAACGTCAGCTCGAACTGCTCGTCGGATAAATCTTCAATTCGATCGATGGCCACCTGTTTGCCGGCGTTATTCACCAGGATGTCGAGCCCGCCGAGAAGACGCACTGCTTCGGCGACGAGGTCGCGGCACGCTTCCGGGTCGGTGATGTCTGCCGCAATCGCGTGCCCCTTCGTGCCCGCCTCGTCGATGAGACCCACGACGTGGTCGGCGTCTTGCTGCTCGGCAGGCAGGTGCACGATCACAACATCCGCTCCCTCCCGAGCGAACGCAATCGCAACGGCCCCACCGATCCCAGAGTCGCCCCCGGTGATGAGCGCCTTGCGCCCCGATAGCCGCCCACTGCCGCGGTAGGTCGATTCGCCCAGGTCGGGAACCGGAGTCATCTGCGCCTGCACCCCGGGTTCGGGCTGTTTCTGCAGCGGGGGTTCCGCCCGGCGATAACGCTCGAGAGGATTTCCAAAACTGTACTGATCGCGAAACGCCATGCCCTCCATGGTAGGTCGGAGTGTCAAGAGGGGTCATTTACTGTGCAGTTGACGCGGACGGCGGGCTGGTCGGCAGCCGCCGGTCTGTCGCGCCCCGATCGCTCGTCTTGCGCGCCCCGATCGTTCGTCCGGGTCATTCGGACCGATTGCTCGGCCGGAACTCGCCCGCTGTCGTCACAAAACGTCGCTCCCGAGGCGCGACCCGACGCTTTGTGACGACAGCGCGAAGGCGGGCGTGGCCAGGAGAAGCGCGGGGAGTGCGGGGCGGGGCAGGGCAGGGCGCCGCGGGGCGGTTGGGAGCGGCGGGGCGGGGCGGGGCGGGTGAACCTGCCACGCCCGGTCAGGGGCGGGCGGTAGCATCCGGCCCATGGCATTTATCGAGGCGAGTGGGCTCGTCAAGACGTACACGCCGAAGGGGGCGCCCGTTGTGCGCGCGCTCGACGGCCTCGACCTTGAGGTTTCACAGGGAACCGTCACCGCCCTACTCGGCCCGAACGGCGCCGGTAAAACGACCACCGTCAAGGTGCTCACGACGCTCATCTCACCCGACTCGGGGTCGGCCACGATCGACGGTGTCGACGTGCTGGGCGACCCCCAGGCCATTCGCCGCATGATCGGCGCGAGCGGCCAGTACGCCGCCGTCGACGAAAACCTGACCGGCTTCGAGAACCTCATGATGGTCGGCAGGCTTTACCATCTGGGCTCGAAGGTGGCGCGGCAGCGGGCCCGCGAACTCATCGAACTGTTCGACCTGGTCGATTCACAAAACCGCCCGGTCAAGGGATACTCGGGGGGCATGCGTCGTCGCATCGACCTCGCGGGCGCGCTCGTAATTCGGCCCCCCGTGCTCTTTCTCGATGAGCCCACGACGGGCCTCGACCCGCGCAGCCGCCTCGGCCTGTGGGACGTCATCGAAACCCTCGTCTCTGACGGCACGACTGTGCTACTCACCACCCAGTACCTTGAAGAGGCCGACCGGCTCGCCGACTCCATCTCGGTCATCGACAACGGCCAAGTCATCGCGCGTGGCACCGCTGACGAACTGAAGGCCTCGATCGGTGGGCAGCGGGTAGCCCTCACCCTCGTCGACGAATCTGACGGGGATGCTGTGCGCGCCCTGCTCGCCAGCCACGGCACCGGCGAACCCGTCGTCACGGCAGGCCGAACCTGGGTAGTGCCGGTCGACGATGGCCCGGCTGCGCTCGGTGCGATCGTCAGCGCGGCTTCCGCCGCCGGAATCACCCTGCACGACGCCGGAATGCGCCGGCCGACCCTCGACGACGTGTTTCTGCAACTCACGGGCCGCTCTGCCGAGCGAGACGAAGGTGACGGCGCTGACGCTACGGCCGACGCCAAGCAGGGCGCCAAGCAGGGCAAGAAGCGCAACGAGAAAGCGGAGAGTGCGGCATGAGCGGCTCAGGCACCACGAATCCGGCGGCCACCGTGCCGAACACCCCACCGGTGGCAAAAGTCACTGGCGCAGCATCCCGAACCTTGCAACCCATTCCGGGCAGCGCGGTCTCGCGGTTTCTCAGTGACGGGGCGGTGACGACGTGGCGCAACCTGATGAAGATCATCCGGGTGCCCGAAATTTTGCTGTTCAGCCTCATTCAGCCGGTCATGTTCGTGCTCCTGTTTTCTTATGTGTTTGGCGCGGCGATAGATATTCCCGGTGGCGGATATCCCTCGTTTTTGATGGCGGGCATCTTTGCGCAGACCGTCGTTTTTGGTTCGACCTATTCGGGCTCGGCCATGGCACAAGACCTTAAAGATGGCATTATCGATCGCTTCCGCACCCTGCCAATGAGCGGTGCGGCCGTACTCGTCGGCCGAACCAACGGCGACCTTGTCATCAATGCTCTGTCGATGGTCGTCATGCTGATTACCGGATTTGCCGTCGGCTGGCGGGTCGACTCGTCGCCGCTTGAGTTTCTTGCCGCGGTCGGGTTGCTGCTGCTGTTTGCCTACTCTTTTTCGTGGGTGATGGCGTTCATCGGTATGGCGGTCAAGAGCCCCGAGGTCATCAATAACGCGTCGTTCCTCATCCTGTTCCCTCTGACGTTTATCTCAAACGCCTTCGTGCCGAGCGAAAACTTGCCCGACCCGTTGCGCGTATTCGCCGAGTGGAATCCGGTCTCGGCGCTGGTTCAAGCGGCGCGTGAACTGTTTGGCAACGTGCCGCCCGGAACCCCAGCAGGCGATGCGTGGACATTGCAGAATCCGATCGCTACCGTGCTGATCGGCGTCAGTCTGCTGTTGCTGGTATTCGTGCCGCTGTCGATTCGCAAGTTCGCGACGCTCTCGCGGTAGCTCCCGCAGGTTTGTGACGCTCTCGCGACATGTCTCGTTGCGCAGGCCGTGCTTTCCGGCGGTGCTTCACTGCAGCGTGCACTGCGGGTCGCGCGCCGGACTGCCGCACACGCCGTTCGATCCCTTCAAGCCGCTTCACGAGAGGGCGCGCCACCCAATTCGGGTGGTGGGCGCTGGTCTGCATGCGAAGCATCCATCGGTCCCTTGCAACAGCACACAACCGCGCGAGCCCAACGAGGGACCGATCGATGGGTGTTGCCTGCGCGCCCGAGGGGTGGTGGCCAACACGGGACCCATGGGCTGGGCTGCGCGCCAGTCGCCGACGCCTACGACTCAACTCGACTACGACTACGACTGCACCTGCACCTGCACCTATGACTACGCCAGCGCGTCAGCGAGCGCTCGGATGCCCCGCTCAACCTCGGCAAAGCTCGTACTCAGCGGCGACAGGCCGATGCGTACGCCACTCGGGTAACGGAAATCGGGGATGACGCCCTGCGCCCACAGCCGCTCGACCGCGACAGCCGAATTGGGATGCTCAACGGTCAGGTGGCTGCCACGACGGCCAGCATCGCGCGGGGTCGACACTGTCGAAGCGGGAATCAGGGCGTCGACCAGCTCGATCGCGTACTCGGTCAGAGCGACCGACTTCTCGCGAATTGCGCCGATACCCACCGACTCGATGAGGGTGAGCATTTCGGCGAGCGCCACCATGCCCACAATGGGCGGGGTGCCACTGACAAGCGAACGAACCCCCAATGCGGGCGCATAACCCTCGGTCATGGAGAACGGGTTGGCTGCTCCGAGCCATCCGGGAATCGGATTGCGCAGCGCGGCCTGATGCCGGGTGGCGACATAAGCCCAGGCCGGGGCGCCGGGGCCGCCGTTCAAATACTTGTACGAGCATCCGACGGCCATATCGACACCCCACGCGTCGAACTGGAGGGGGACGGAGCCGACGGCGTGCGAACAGTCCCAGATCATGAGCGCGCCGGCAGCCTGCACCATCGCCGTGACCGCGGCCATGTCAGCCCACCACGAACTGCGATAGGCAACCCCGCTGAACAGCGCGGCAATAGTACGCTCACCCACCGCCGCGGCCGCAAGTTCGGGGGTAATGCCGCCGTCGAGCGGAGCATCCACCCAGCGGACCGTCAGCCCGTGGTCGTCGGCCAGGCGCTCGAGAATAAACCGGTCGGTCGGAAATTCGTCGCTCAAAATGACGAGCTCGTTGCGGCTGGTGCCGCCGGTGTTGTTGCCGCGGGTGCTGATGTTTCGGCCGCCGCGGGCGGTGCCGTCGTCGCTACTGCTTCGGCCGCTGTCGTCACCGTTCGCGGCAATCGCCGCCCGCAACAGTTTGAAGATGAGCACGCTCGTCGAATCGGCCACGATTGTCTGACCGGATGCCGCACCCAAGCA
>Ga0136560_1002041_pt1 | contig 10281 bp, 9 predicted proteins | sample AntRauMeHopE1497_FD_104925 | JGI IMG/M metagenome (GOLD analysis project Ga0136560, IMG submission 104925) | Saline lake microbial communities from Rauer Islands, Antarctica - Metagenome Hop E1 #497 | ecosystem: Environmental > Aquatic > Non-marine Saline and Alkaline > Saline | place...
CAGCCTCGGCAGGAATCCGCCCAGCCGGTCCGTGCTCCCGTCGCGTCGCCGCCCGTGCGACGAGGGCATCCCCCCGGCAGCATCCACCACCTCGGTCACGTCGACGTCCCCCGGCTCTGCCCCAAGGAACGCAGCCATCATGAGGGGATCGGCCAGCCCCTCGCCGCCCCGCCGCTTCCCTCCCGATGCCCCCTCCTCCTCGGCCTGCGCCGCCGCCACTTCTCTGGCGCGGGCGCTCCGGAGCACCCCGAGCCTGGACGAGAGGCGCCAAGCGGCGTCCAGAACGGCAAGCGACAGGCCCGCGTTGGACGCCACCACCGAGTACAGGTAGGCGTCCTCGTACCACTCAGCATTGCGGGTGTCGTCGTCGAACAGGAACACGCCAAACATGAGGAGCTGTACCAGGATCTGGTACACAGACAGCATGATGAACGTGACGTCGAGGCAGTCCTGCGAGGACAGCCGCGCTCCGACGTGGTCCAGCGAAAGCCGCCATTTCCTCAAGAACGAAGCTGCGCCCGAGGTCGGGGAATGGCTCGGTGGGGGGGGCCGGCTCGGGGCCGCAGCGGGCGCAGAAAGCGCCGCGCGTTCGGTTCCGCATGCAGCGGGCGCGCGCGGCCGAGGTCGATCTCACCGATGATGGCGAACGCCGCAAAGAAGAGAGTCTGGGAAATGCGGTTGCACAGCGACGACAGCAGCTGCTCCCAGCACTGGGTGCCGGCGCGGCAGGAGCCGCCGCCCTGGGTGCTCAGCACTTTCGTTCCCCTGCCGAAGAACCAGACTGCCCTAAACAAGAATGCGCCCGTTGTGATCCCCGCGAACATCACCATGCTTCGGGGAATGCACTGCGGGACCTGCTTGAGGCGCTGGCGGAGCTTGGCGTGCTTCTCCATGCGCGATCTCTCCGTCAGCTGCCACAGCCCCAGGATGATCGCGGGGATGTAGACATAGAACGCCACCATGTCGGCGCTCCCCGGCAGTGGGTTCCACGTGCCCATGGCGGGTGCAGCGTGGCCAGAGAGTGGGGTTGTACTTGCCCGAGCCAATCGAGGTGCGTGGGCTCTGTCGCTGCGGACCTCGTGCCGGTGGGGAGACTCAGGGACACCGGGCGTGCCAGCCGCTGTGCTGCAATGGGCAGGCCCGGGTGGTTCAGTGCGTGTAGCCCGCGATGACTGTGGACCCCTCCCCCGCCCCCACCTCCAGCCGCCGAGCAGTGCGAGCGGAGGCGTGTTCCGGACGTGCCACCGGCGTGGACCAGCGACTGTGGTGACAGCGGACCCGCCAGCAGGCCGGTGGTGGACGCCTGCTCAGGCCTGGTCGCGACTGGGGGGCGGAGGTGCTCTCGCGCCAGCTGCGACTGGGCTGCTGTCGAAGGTCGCACCTCCGCGCTGGACTGCTTGGCGTTGACGTCCTACGCGCAGGCCACGGTTCCTTGACGGCGGTGCAGGCGTCGGCGACGCAGCGCAGCAGGTTGCCGCCAACCACCGACTGCATCATTGATGGCGTCGGGGTCAAAGCGGCCGGTTCACTGCCTCCCAACCCCGTCCTGTCAGCAGAGAATTGGAATCCCGGGGCCCGGGGTCACGTGCCGGGGTGTCAGGGAGTGAGTGTGGTAGCGTCGGGAGCGCAAGATGCTTCGCCCCGCGCCGAGTCGTTGCTGCCTGGCCTTGCCGCATGGCCTGGTTTTATCCGACTCACCCGCATAGTGTGTCGGAATCGGTGGTGCGGTTTCCCTCGGGCGCGCGGAAATCGGCCGCCGTCACGCTCAAGGCAGGCTCTGCCGGGCCGGGCGCTCCTTCGCTTGCAGGGGCTCACTAGCCGCCAGTCATGGCCGCCGCCGCCGCCGATGCCGTGTCCGACGACGAGTTCGAGGTCTCAGACCTGTCCAAGGACGAGGTCGTGAACAAGTACCGCCAGGCCGCAGACCTTGTGAACGACGCCCTCATGGCTGTGCTCAAGCGCTGTGTGCCCGGAGCTGACGTGCTGGAGACGTGCACGCTTGGTGATAAGATCATCCAGCTGCAGGTGAGTCTTTGGACGCGGCGGGGGCGCCCTGGCTCGTGCGGATCTGTTCTGCTGAGCGTTCCTTCCCTTGCGAGGCATGATCGCGCGCGTCGCTTGACAGCCTTTCCGCCCCTGAACACGCTATGGCTCGTCGCAGTGCTCTAAGGTGCTGAAGAAGGGCAAGGTGCCCAAGGGCATCGCGTTCCCGACCTGCATCTCCGTCAACCACGTCCTGTGCCACAACTCCCCCATGGACCCGGCCGACTCGGCCAAGCTTGTTGAGGGTGACGTGATCAAGGTGTGAGCGATGCCTGCTGCCGCCGCCGAAGCGGCCGAGCTGGTCGCACGCTGCGTCGCGGCCCTGCGCCCTGCTCGCTCTCCTGCGGGGACTCCCCGACTCCCCGACTCCCAACTCCCGCCCGCGGCCCTGCGACTTCACGCTCCGCAGGGACATGGGCGTGCACCTTGACGGCTTCATCGCCGTCGCGGCCCACACCGCCGAGGTGACCGCCGAGGGCGCCCTCACCGACTTTGTCCCTGACATGGTCGATCCGGAGGCCGCCGCCGCCGCCGAGGCCGCCGCCGTCACCGAGGCTGCCGCCGCCGAGGCCGCCGCCCCCGCCGACGAGGACGCCGCCGCTTCGGCCTCCGCCTCGTCCTCCGCCGCCCCCGCGTCCAAGGCCGACGTCGCGTCCGCCGCCTTTGTGTGCGCCGAGCTCGCGCTGCGTATGGTGTCCCCCGGGAACACCAACACGGCCGTGACGGAGGCGTGGGACCGCGTCGCGAAGCACTTCGGGGTCTCGCTCTGCCAGGGCGTGCTCTCCCATGAGCTCAAGCAGTTCGTCATCGACGGCTCCAACGTCATCATCGCGCGGGAGAACAAGGAGGACGACCAGGCCGCCGCGGACGTGACGTTTGAGAAGAACCGTGTGTTTGCCATCGACGTGGCGTGCTCCTCGGGCGAGGGCAAGCCCCGCGAGTCGGAGGCGCGCACCACCATCTACAAGCGCAACGTGGAGCGCACCTACGGCCTCAAGATGAGCGCCTCCCGGAACCTCCTCCGGCAGGTGCAGGAGCGCTCCCCGACGCTCCCCTTCAGCCTCCGCCACTTCGACGAGCCCAAGCAGGCCCGCGCCGGCATCGTCGAGTGCCTCAAGCACGAGCTCGTCTCCCCCTTCCCCGTCATGGCGGAGCGCGACGGCGACCACACCGCCCACTTCAAGTTCACCGCCATGCTCCTCGCCTCGGGCACCCTCAAGGCCACCGGCCTCGGCCTCCCCGTCTCCCTCCGCAGCGACAAGATCGACACCCTCCCCGCGGACATCAAGGCCAAGCTCGCAACGGCCAGCTTCATCGTCAAGAAGAAGAAGAAGCGCTCCCGCAAGGCCAAGACGGCCGAGTGAACCGCCGAGTCCCAGCCGTGACGCCCTGCCCCTCCCGTGCCGACGCAAACCCTCCGTGGTCCGAGCCTTTGCAACGCGCGCCCAATCGATTCGTTGCGGAGCAGCAGCACGCGCTCCAAAACACAAAAAACCCTGCGGGCCGCGCACGGCGGACCCGCAGGCAGGGTGCCGGTGACAGCTCCCCGGGTTTGCGACGCCTGAGGCTCACCGGGGCACGCCCGGGGCGCAGCAGCAACGCGGCCCGCGGCGGCAGGGCTTGGCAAGCGCGGCCCAAAGACTCGTCCCGCCGACTCTGTTCAACCCGCGGCCGGTGTCCACTCGCCGGCCGGTCCTGCGCAGCTGCGATGGCTGCATCACAGCAGGCTTCCCTAACGGGGTCTGCCGGGGGAACGTACGCGGCCACGTGGGGGCCGAGGCCCGAGCTGCAAACGTACGGCGGTGAAGATGCCATGGGCGGCGTTCCCGGCATCGGGGCGCTCCGGCGAGGCGGGTGAGGCACCGTTTGCTACGTTTCCCGTCCTGCTCGGCAGCCTGCCGAGGCAGCGGACGTGAACAAAGGGCTCGGCGAGAGACCGCAGCCGAAGGGCAGTCCCGATTGAGGTCGCTGAGCGCCCCTCCCGCGCCCGTGCCGGCGGTGCTTCGCGCCGCCCCCGGCTGAGCAAGCCAAACTAGCGTTGCGGCCAGTTACTGCGCGGCGTGGTTCCCGAAGCGAGCTCAGCCACGGCCGGCTCCGGCCGTTGCAGCTGGGCCGGCATCTGATCGTGCTCGGTGGCGATCCCACCGACCACGGGACGCCGCGCCCTCCCGCCTGTCGGGGCGGCATGATCGGCCGAGGTATGCTCCGTCACTGCGCGCCGGCCGGCGGCGCCCCTATCCACGGAATCCAACCGAATCCAACCTCCGCAGCGCGCACGCGCACCTTTCGGACGTGTTTGCCGCCGATCAGGGCGGCGCGGCCGCACGGGCTCGCGATCTCGCGACCAAGGAGGACGCCGAGGCCGCCGCTGATGCCGACGGCGAAGACGGAGCGGCCAAGGCCAAGCCCAAGGCCCAGAAGTTCGGCATGCTCGACGGTGTGCTTGCCCGCTGCCTCGTCCAGGTGAGGTTTCCGGCTCTTCTGCGCCGGTCTTGTCGCTGACTCTCCCGAACATTGATGTTTTTCAGCGGCCAGCGGCCATCCCAGTTTGACGGCCGACTGTTCGTGGGGCAGACGTCCGCCACTGTTCGGCGCGACCCGTTTCGTGGCCAAATAGCCTCCCCGCCCCGCCCCCTTCGCAGATCTGGGGTGTCATCATTTTCCTGCGTCTCGGGTGGCTCGTGGGCTACGCTGGGATCGCGCTCGTCATCGCCATCGTGCTGATCTCGTCGGCGGTAACCACAATCACCACGCTTTCGCTGTCGGCCATCTCGACCAATGGGCGGGTCCAGGGCGGCGGCGCGTACTTCCTCATCTCGCGCTCGCTGGGCCCCGAGCTCGGCGGCGCCATCGGCATCCTCTTCGCGGCCGCAAACGCCGTCGCAATCGCGCTGTACCTCATCGGCCTCGCCGAGACGGTCGTCGACCAGATCGGCGCCCCCATCATCGACAAGGATTGGGACCTCCGGATCATCGCGTTCATCTCCCTCGCGGTTCTCACGGCGCTGGTATTCGTCGGGATTAGCGTGGTGATTAAATTCCAGCTCGCCCTCCTGCTCCTGCTCCTCCTCGCCTTCGCGTCCTTCATCGCCGGCGTCTTCCTCGACCCCAACCGCGAGGGTGCCGACCCGTCCGCTGTCGCCATCGGCTCGCGCAACTGGGGCCCCGCCTTTGACGCTGAGAAGGAGCAGTATCCCGCCGCCGCCGCCGCACTGCTCCCCGTCGACGGAACCGTCACCTTTGCGACCTGCCTCGCCATCTTCTTCCCCGCCGCAACGGGTGAGCCACTCGAGCAAGGGCCCCGTCGCCACGCCCCCTCTGCGAGCGCGCGCGCGCGAGTGCGCAACACTGCCGCGGATTCGGCAGGCGCTGCCGGCCCGCACTTGCCCCGGTCACCCCGTAGCCCTCGCCCTCCCCCCCATCCCGCCTTGCAGGCATCATGGCCGGTGCCAACATCAGCGGCGACCTCAAGAGCCCGCGCACGGCCATCCCCAACGGCACCCTGCTCGCCATCGGCCTCTCCAGCGTCGTCTACGTCTTCCTCATTATCCTCATCGGCTCCTCCGCGGCCCGCACCGTGGTCCTCAGCGACGGCACCTTCGGCGGCCTCCTCCACGACAACGCCCTGATGGCAAAGCTCTCCGCCGAGCCCTGGCTCGTCAACCTCGGCATCTACGCAGCCACGCTCTCCTCCGCCCTCGCCTCCCTCGTCGGGGCTCCCCGCATCCTCCAGGCCGTGGCCAAGGACAACCTCTTCCCCTTCCTCCGCGTCTTCGCCAACGGCTACGGCGGCAACGACGAGCCCCTGGAGGCGTACGCCCTCTCCGTCGCCGTCGCCGCCGCATGCATCGCCATCGGCGAGCTCAACGTCGTCGCCCCCCTCACCACCTCCCTCTTCCTCCTCTCCTACTTCCTCGTCAACTACGCCTGCTTCGCCGCCGAGATCTCCCGCTCCCCCGGGTGGCGCCCCACCTTCCGCTACTACTCCAAGTACTCCGCCGCCCTCGGCGCCGTCGCCTGCCTCGGCATGCTGCTCTTCCTCGACGTCCTCGCCGGCATCGTCTCCATCATCGTCACCGGCCTCCTCTTCCTGTACGTCAAGAACACCACCGCCACCACCGTCAACTGGGGCTCCGCCTCGGAGGGCTCCGCCTACATGGCCGCCGTCCGGACCCTCTCCGCCCTGCAGCGCACCCAGCGCCACGTCAAGAACTGGCGCCCCCAGTTCCTCGTCCTCGTCGGCGGCACCCTGGACGCCCGCCTCCGCCGCGCCGGCCTCGTCCACTTCATGCGCCACATGGCCAAGGGCAAGGGCGTCAACGTCTACGCGCGCGTACTTACCGACTCCTTCGAGGCCTTCTGCACCCGCAAGGCAGAGCTCTTCCCCACCGGCTCCTACCCGGCCAACGAGCTCCCCCGCCGCGAGCTCCTCCGCTGGCTCCTCCGCCTCCGCGCCGCCGGCTTCGCCCAGGCCGTGGTGGCCCCCTCCCTCCGCTCCGGCTTCCAGTCCCTCCTCCAGCTCGGCGGCCTGGGTCAGCTCCGGCCCAACGCCGTGGTCATGGGCCACCGCGCCTCGTGGCGCGAGGGCAGCGAGGAGGGCGCGGAGGAGTACGTCGGCATGGTCGGCGACGCCTTCGACATGGACTGCGGAGTGGTGGTCGTCTGCGGCGTGCAGGCGTACGAGGACCTGACGGCGCAGAAGGACGACGTCGCCCGCCGCGCCCGCGCCCAGGCGGCCAAGGTCATGGCCAAGCTCGAGGAGAGGGGCCTCACCGCCGAGGCCACGCGCAGCCCCATGACGGCGCACGCGCTCGGCGCAAAGTCCGTCGACGACGACGCCGAGGACGACGACTTTGAGGACAGCGCCGGAGCGGAGCACACCGCCGCGGAGGCCGAGGCCGCGACCAAGGCCGTCGCCGCCGCTCGCGCCGCCGCCATCGGCGCCGCGGACGACGCAGCAGAGTCCAGCAGCGACCCCAAGGTGGCCGCCACCGAGGCGGCCTTTGTCGCCGCCGCGGCCGAGCGGCCCCCCAAGCGCGCCGTCAAGGCCGCGGCTCTCGCGGCCGTCGCCGAGGCGACCGGCTCTGCCGACGTGGCCATCGAGGTGGGCGGGGGCGCCGCCCCGGCCCGGTCCCCGGCGCACCTCGGGCACGTGGACCCGCTTCTCTCCGACGGGGCCTCGAGCGCCGGCGCCGCAGGCCTCCCCGTGTCGCCCACCGTGCCCGACCTCATGAGCCTGTTCGAACACGAGGACGACGAGGGCGGCAACGCCGCCGCGGACGCCGGGCAGGGCGACGACGAGGAGGGTAGCGGGTGCTGCGGCTCCCTGTCCCGCGCCTGCGGCGCCCGCCTCAGCCCAGGCGACGGCAAGGGAAGCCGCATCGACGTCTGGTGGCTCTCGGACGACGGCGGCCTGACGGTGATGCTCCCGCACCTGCTCTCGCGCTGCCGCCGCTGGCGCGGCGCCGCCATCCGCGTCTACGTCGTCTCCAACGACGGCATGATCGCGGTGCAGCAGCAGCGGCAGATGCAGGACCTCCTCGGCGAGGTGCGCATCGCCGCCGAGTGCGTGGCCATCCACAACGAGCGCCCGCTGAGCCCCGACCCCGCCCTCGTGGACGATCACGCCAAGCTGGACATCGAGCGCCCCGACGGCACGGTGACCGACCACACCAAGGCCTACCTGCGCATGGGCGAGATCATCGCGGAGCACTCCTCCGACGCCTCCGTCGTGTTCGCCTCCCTCCCCGTCCCCCGCACCAGCGACAACCCCCGCCGGTACCTCGCCTGGGTCGACGCCCTCGCCTCCCTCTCCCGCCCCGACGGAGACCGCAAGGCAGTCCCGGTCTTCCTCACCCGCGGCAACAACGACCGCGTCCTGACCTACTTCTCGTGAGCGGCGGCAGCGGCGGCCATGCCGAGCGGCCTTCTCCCCCCTCGCCGTAGGGCCACGCGGCCGACATCGAGCCCGGTGCATGACACGCGCCACGCCCCGAAACGACTTCCCCCTCCCACTGTTTCGGAGGCACCCGGTGCCCCCACACGCATGCTTCGAGAAGGGCGCGCAAGCACACGGCGAGTGTCAACGGCGAGTGCGGGGCTGGATGCGAGAAAGGGTGGGCGGTTCGCGCGCGGTCCAGTCACGCAGTCACCCGACCGCGCCAGGACGGAGGTCGCTCACCTGTAGAGGTGCTCGACCTCGATGTTGTGCGCGAGGGCGCGCTCCCACTTGTCGCCGTTCGCGAGCAGCTTCTCCTTGTCGTAGAAGAGCTCCTCGTGCGTCTCGGTCGAGAACTCAAAGTTGGGCGTCTCGACGATGGCGTCCACGGGGCAGGACTCCTGGCAGAAGCCGCAGTAGATGCACTTGGTCATGTCGATGTCGTACCGGCTGGTGCGGCGGGCTCCGTCGTCGCGCTCCTCGGACTCGATGACGATGGCCTGGGCGGGGCACACGGCCTCGCACAGCTTGCAAGAGATGCACCGCTCCTCGCCCGACGGGTACCTCCTGAGGGCGTGCTCGCCGCGGAAGCGGGGCGAGATGGGGTTCTTCTCAAACGGGTAGTTCAGTGTCACGGTGGGCCTGAACACTGACTCGGTGACGAGGAACAGGCCGCGCATGACGTCCTCCATCATGTAAATGAAGGAGATCCTGCCAACAACTGCGAGGGAGCGGGCGTGCGCAGGCGTCCGATGCCGTGGAGGCTCACGCGCCGCGGTTCGCCCCTGCCGCTGCCGCCGCGCTCGCGTTCCGGCGTTCCTGCCACGCCGTTCGCGAACCGTGTCCGATGCACGGACGAGGCGCTGCGCCGGTGCGCCGCTGTCTCACGCTGCTCAAGGGCCTGCAGGGGGCTGGCACGCGGCACCATGTCAGAAGCCTCGGTGTACTTGGACATGGCCCTCGCATGGGGCGGTGCGGCCGTGGCCACGCGGCGAGAGGCTGCTCGCACGGCCCGGGACAGCATCGGGGAAGCGTGCGCGGGTCACGGCGGGGGCGAGCTGGGCGTTCGCATGTTGGTCGATCGCACGCCAGGCCTCGTTGCAGAGCTTTTCAGGCCTGCTGCACTTTGGGTTGACCACCCGCTATCATGGACGCCGCTGCGTCCGCCTCTGCCTCATCGAGCAAGAAGGCCAAGAAGGACAAGAAGGAGAAGAAGTCCAAGGACTCGAAGGAGTCGAAGGAGGTGGAGGAGACCTCCACCGAGGCAGGCGTGGCCTTCATCAGCCCGATCGCCAAGCCTCTCGCCGGCAAGAAGCTGCACAAGAAGGTGTTCAAGGCCGTCCGCAAGGGTGAGGCTGCAGCGGCACGTGCGACGACTCGTGCAGCGCCTACGGCCGCCCGCAACTCGTGCTTGTCCTCGCCGATTGCCCGTCCGCCTCCCGCAGCGACCGAGGCCAAGAACCTCAAGCGCGGCGTCAAGGAGGTGGTCAAGGCGCTCCGCAAGGGCGTCAAGGGGTGAGCACCGTGCGGGGGCGGGAATCGCCCGCGCCGGGCGCGCAGCGCGAACCTGTGCTGCCAAGGCGCGCTCAGGTCACGGCAGCGAGCGCTTCTCACCTCTGGTATTTCGTCCGCAGCCTTTGCGTGCTTGCTGGGGACATCTCCCCCATGGACGTCATCTCGCACCTCCCGGTGTTCTGCGAGGACCTCGGCGTCTCCTACGTCTTCGTCACGTCCAAGGCCGAGCTGGGCGAGGCTGCCAAGACCAAGCGCCCGACATCGTGCGTGCTCATGACGGCGGAGTCCATCGGGGCCGACCGCATGTCGGAGATGGTGGACGAGATCAAGACGCTCGACGCCGGCATGGCCTGAGTGGCAGCCGCCCGCCCCGCCAGGCGCGCGGCCGTCCCGCTCGCGCCGCCGTAACCTCCCCGCAGTCCAGCGATTGCGTGAGTCTGTGAGTGTCCCTTCATGTGCCCAACCCTCGTGCTCGCACCGCCACTGGCGTGCGCCCCAAATCACACACTGGCACGTCGGCATCACAGCAGAGGCGCGCGCGAGCACGCCGTCCTTCGGGCGCCACTCACCGGTCACGGGTACCGCCCCGGCGCCGCGGCCTGCCCGGCGCCGTCGGCCCTCCACCCGCTCGCGCCTCGGAACCTCTGCCGCTGCGGGCACCCCACCCCCCCCCCCCGTCCAGGCCCCCCGGCCCACGATCCCGGGGGGGGGGACGTGGCCCGGGGCCGGGGGGGGCGGGGGGGGGGGCGCTGTTGCGGCGGCCGCGGGGCGGGGGGGGGGGGGGG
>Ga0136560_1002042_pt1 | contig 10272 bp, 9 predicted proteins | sample AntRauMeHopE1497_FD_104925 | JGI IMG/M metagenome (GOLD analysis project Ga0136560, IMG submission 104925) | Saline lake microbial communities from Rauer Islands, Antarctica - Metagenome Hop E1 #497 | ecosystem: Environmental > Aquatic > Non-marine Saline and Alkaline > Saline | place...
CCCAGCATGCATGTGCTGAGGGGCGGCAATGACCCAGCATGCATGTGCTGCCTCCAGCAATACTCGGCGGCAATAACCCAGCACATAACGCCCCGGCTTTGCACAGACACACACAATGCGGCATGCAGACTTCATTGCATGATGGTGTACCGTGGCTCTGAATCATGGGTCCTGGTAGCCTGGACTCCGTCCTTCCGGGTTACAGCGTTGGTAGATCGGTATCTATCTATCCATATATCAATCTAGGTAGAATAATGTATTACTAGGAGATTTTTCTATCTATGCCCGCTTCATCTGGCGCACAGGCGTGCAACTGACGAGATGTGGGATGTGGTCGTGATCGATTGAACGGATACCGCTGCCATGCATCTGTCCATCTCACCATGATGCACTCTGGCCTTGAGCTACTGTCTCACCGGCAGCTGCATTCATGAGATAGTAGCCGTGTGCTGCGCACAGGGCGAGTCCGATCGTCATTGCCTTGAGACGACCGGGGGGGGATCGAGCGGCAAACCGAACTAACAGCAGCGTGGGGTGGATTGCTGCGGGGTTACAAGCGCAGTTAATATAAATTCGGACAGGTCACGATGTTTGCATGCATAGTTGTGGCTCGAGACGGGTACTTGGGGTCGCGCGGCGATGCCATGGTCATCTAGATCCGGGAAGCTGAGCAGCTGCTCGAAAACTACACTGGATTACATTTGCAGGTAGGCTTACCTAGGGGTGCCATATAGCCAACAGCCCTCCAATCGAATTTTCGGCCTGACATTCTGGAGATTTTTCGCAAGGTTTCGAATCGATGTTGTGTGAAAAGTAAAAGACCTGCTCGCAAGATTTCAGCAGCTGACATTTTGATGTCCAGAAGTGTGATGAGTGCGGAAAGAATATTCATGAATGTCAAGCTCCAGCACGTTGAAACTTGGTGTTGCAGAAAACTTCCACTGCATTCTCTGCTCGACCCTTTATTATGCCGGAAATGACCACATCGGTTTTAAGGGAGATTGCCGAGAAAAATAAAGGATACCGAACGGCTAGCCTCAATGATGTGCTGTACCTTCATTACAAAGTGAGTTAGTTTGCGTACACTTGCACATATGGATTTCCGAGGCAAGACTCTGCTCCAATCACGTACCCATTGCGTGTCACTTGCAGGGGTTCCGAAAGATCGAGAATCTTGAGGCGTACACCGGCTTGAAAGTAAGAAGAATCAATGGGGAGCACTCTCAGTCTACTACACCTCCTGTGTTACACGCACAGCCATCTCTGCGACTTACACTCGCTTGGGCGACCGCAGGTACTTTGGCTGGAAGGGAACGGCATTGAAAAAATAGAGGGGTTAGACGCGTAGGTAGATATGAGATCCCTGTATCTGCAGGAGAACTGCATTGAGGAGCTTTCAGGTCTATCACAAATGGTGAGATTCGATTTCGGAGTATGCACGGGCCAAACTGCTGTTTTAGCGCGCCAATAGCGAGAAAAGACACCCCCTTACGTTTGTAAATCGCATAAAATTGCAATTGTTTGTATCGCAGACAAAGCTTGCCTCATTGAACCTGCGTCAGAACTGCATCGAGTGTCTGGAACCAGGCTCGCTCACTGGCCTTGGTAGCCTTGAAACCCTGAATCTAGCTAGGAATAGCCTCCAGACCGCCGATGATCTTGCAGCTGTACTAGAATGCCCTTCCATATCGGTGCTGGACATTTAGGACAACGACATTGAGGACCCAGCGGTACTTCCCGACGTTCTCGAGAGACTGCCTGGTCTCCGTGTGCTTTACCTTCAGGGCAATCCGGTAGTGCGCAAGATCAAGAACTATCGCAAGACGGTCATATCTCGCTTGCCTGCGCTGCGATTCCTGGACGACAGGCCCGTGTTCGAGGAGGAGAGGCTGCGATGTGTGGCCTGGGCACGTGGCTTGTAGGAGGGGGGTGCGCGGGGTGCAGCTGAGGCCGAGAGGGCCGAGAGGGCAAGGCAGGGGGAGGAGAAGAGAGAGGCAGAGGAAAGAAGATTCCAGGCATTTGCATCCATGATGAAGAAGGGAAGAGACGCGGAGGAGGAGAGGGCGAGGGAACAAGCGTTCTTAACTTCTCTGGAAGGAGACGCAGACGAAGCCAGGGCAAGGGCACGGACAGATGGAAAAGCATACGACGACGGGAAGTCGGATCCCGTGGGTCGACGGACGATCCAGGAAGCGCTACAGGCGGCAGAGGAGGCAGGCGCACGGGTTAGGGCTGCCGGTACCAGTTCTGCTGCGGGCGGCGGAGGGGATGATATCGGCACCGATATTGGCACGGAGGGAAGGACGAATACTGCAGTGGCTGAATCTGGATCTGGATCTGGATCTGGATCATTGCACGCAGCTGCTGCCGATCTGCGTGCCCTGTCACATAGTGCTGTGGGTCCCAGTGGCGCTCGGGTGAATCCATTCAATGGGGAACAGGCCGTCCCAATGTCGGAGGAGACGACACAGCGAGAAGCGAGGGAAAGGCGGGCCCGCGCGATCGCTGGTGGTGCATCATTGCATGGTGGTGCACATAGCGATGCAGAGGCCGGGGCATTGGAAAGTAAACAGGCAGACGAACATGACCACACTGGTGAAGATGAAGAGCCGGAGATGAAGATGAAGATGGGCGAGGATGGAGTAGATCTAGATGAGAGCACACCGTCTAGTTCTAGGAAGCCAGCACAGCAAGTACCCGGACCCAGATCCGCACCCACCGACACGGGGCCATCGCTGGTTGAAATCATGCATGGGACAACCTTAAGGACTGGAACTGGGACTGGGACTGGGACGGCGGGGGTGCCGGACCCAGTGGCTGCGAGTGCTCCTGCCCTGGTTGGAACCGAGCTTGCCCAGCAGGCGGAAGGTGCATTGCATGGCAGCGCATATGATCCGTCTGGCCTGCCAGAGATTGACACCATGGATTGACGGAATGGAATGCAATGATATTCCATTCGCTGCGCTAAAGATCGTTGGTCGGCTCCGTCTGGCAACACTAATCCATAGATTTTGCTAGAGTTTCAAATGTGTCTTCATCTTCATCTTCTTCCCCCAGTCCCTGCAGCACCCACCCCTCTGGCCCGACTCACAGCGGCCGTCCCTTTCATGCGACTACCCCCCTTACCTTTACCCGATCCCTGGCCTCTCCTGCTGCTGCTGCTGCTGCTGCCACCCCCCGCATGAGATCGATCCCTGCCACCAGCCTCCCCATCTATGAAGCTATCCCCACCCATAGAGGCAGAGGCGCGGGAGCCCCCAGGAGATGCACCTGCACCTGCATGCGATGCACCTGCTCGTCCTGGCGACCCACGTGCACTGCCACCTCCAACCCCTGTTCCTGCCCCTGCTCCTGCTCTACCGCCTGCTCCTGGGGTGATTCCAGCTGCCATGGCGGCAGTACCACCGAGCGCAGTTTCTAGCTCCGAGTAGGCTCTTTGCTGCAGCATCTGCGTCGACCTGAGTCGATCGATCAGTTCCATCTCCAGTCGCTCCAGGTCGCCGACTTTGTTCTCTGTCGCTGTCCTCGCCTTCTCCTCCTCCTTGACACGTGCTTCGTATGCCGCCCGTCGCCTCCTCGCTTCCTCTCTCGCCTTCTCCTCACGCTTGCGGCGGGCGGCATCCTGTTCCCCACGGATCCTCGCCTTCACCGCAGCTGCTCTCTTCCGGTCTTCGTCCCGGACACGCTCCACCTCCTTCTTCAGGGCGAGCTTCTCTTTCTTCATCTTCTGCACTGCTTTTCGTTTTTCTTCTGCCGCGTCTCTGCGAGCAGTACCAGCCGCTCCCACGGCACCAATGGTTCGACGAGAGCGTGCCCCCCCACCGGCACTGATTCGGCTGCCCCCGCCGCCAACTGCTGTGGATCCTTTCCTCGCCCTGGCTCCACCCGCTGTGCTCGCCCCGGAGCCCGCGCGGTGCGCGGGGCTTCGCCGGGACCTGGCAGCCTGCTCGTCTGCGTCTCGCTGTAATGCCGCTCTTTTTCGCTGATCCGCCTGTCTTTCCTCATTTTCCTTTCTCAACGTGAGGATTTCGGTAGCTCTGCGGGGCGTATCTTGGACTTTACCACGGCAGTAGAATAACGTGAATAAGATGCAAATGCACCCCCCGACAAGTCGCCGGGGTTACATCCTCTTCATATTTGATAGCGTGCTCACTTCTTTTTCGTCTGGTCTATCTTTTTCCAGGCTCTCTCTTCCTCAGCCTTCAGCAAGGCAATCCTATTAGCTAGTAGCTGGGCATCCTGCTCAGCCAATTTACGCGCTTCTTTCGCTGCAAGAAGCTTGCTCCTAAAATGTTTTGAGGAACTATCCTGCGCATATGTGATGTAATCGATGGCTTTATACAGCGTAGAAATGAGGAAATCTGATCTGAATCAACGAGGAAATCGCATCCTGCAGGCACGACACAATGTGGAAACTTTGCTGAATTCTCCCGATCCAGTACATACACATAGACTTACAGATGTGCTGCTTGGATCTGCAGAAGCCATTAGTGCAAATTTATCGTGATACTTGGAGTTAAAATCCTCTAGCCGTTCAAGATTTAAACAAATTTGTACACGCTATAAAAATGCATTGGCGGACACCGATTTAGAGCAATTGCTCAACAGTTGTTGCTAACCTAAGCGACGCTAGAATTGATGTACGAGTGTGATATTTCTCACCATTTACATTATTATGAGACTATCTGAATGTGCCAGTTGTACATCCAGCAGTGAACGGTGATTAACTCCCTCGGCTGCACTCTAAAACATGAGAACCGCTATGAATACGAATTAGACTGCTGGCGATTCGCAATCGCAAGTAGATCTAGAGGATGGACAAGCTGCGCATCTTGTTCCGTTTGCGAATCATAAGGCGGGGATGGAAAAAGTTGACAAGGCCCACGTTGCGAAGGTCATTGAGGCTGCATCTAGAGGGTCTTCATACTGGGACGAGCAACGGAGAAAGGACAAGCAAACCGAAACATCAATCGCTACTATGGAAAGAAAATTGGATCAGTTACCCACCTATGCGCGCTAGACACATGCATCTGAGGCACGGAAAACAATTGCGAGGCTCGAAGCAGAGAGGACCCTCGATCGGATTTGGGTTGTTGTGGATATGGACCAGTTCTTTGCCGCCGTCGCAATCCGAGACAATCCAAAATTAGAAAGCGTTCCCATAGCTGTTGGTGGTATGGCAATGATTAGCACAGCCTCATATTCTGCGCGCCGATACGGCGTCAGGTCAGCCATGCCTGGATTTATTGCCCGTCGCCTATGCCCCTCTCTCGTCTTCGTATCGAGCAATTTCGACGCATACAGAGCCGCTTCTGAGCAATGCAAGGCAGTGTATCGTCAGTTTGACCCAGGTGTACGGGCAGCGTCCCTGGACGAGGCCTACCTCGATATCACGGAGCACTGCGCTAGGCTGGGGATTCGAGCGGGTCGATCGGCATCGGTGGATGAGGCATCTGTGGCAGGAAGTGGCTCTGGTACAGGAAGTGGCTCTAGTTGGGTGGGACAAGGTAGCTTGGAGCCGGTATCAATAGGCACGGGGGTATCACATGCTGGTGCCAGTGCCGCCCGTCGGGCTGCTCTGTCCTCCATCGGTGAGGCCGAGAGTCGTCGCCGGGATTCCCTGCTGCCTCGACCAGGGGATGCGACTGACCCTAGTCTGTCACTTGAACATCGTATCGGGGCAGTGGTCTTTGACATCCGAAGGGCCGTAGAAGCAGCAACTGGGTTGACATGCAGTGCCGGTGCAGGACCTAATCCCATGCTGGCCAAAATGGCAAGTGAAGAGAACAAACCCGATGGACAGTATGTCGTACCATTCACCTCTGCAGGTGCACGGGCATGGATCCAGGGCAAAGGAGTGCGAGAGGTTCCTTTTGTTGGACGAGTCACAGAGAAGATGTTGGCGAGCCAGGGGGTGAAGACCGTGGCTGACCTTGAAGATGCACTGCCCCGACTATGGGGCGTGCTCAAACCAGCCATGCGTGAGGCACTTGCTCGTCGATCGATCGGAGTAGCTGATGCAGAGCGTGAGGAGGAGGCAAGTCGACGAAAGAGTATCTCTATGGAGCGCACCTTTCGCTCTGAGTCGAACGTGGATACTCTGTAGGCCATTCTAGAGAGACTTATCAAATCGTTGTCCATGTAGATGCAGGGAGCTGCAGGTGCGGAGAGTGATGCATCAGAGAACAGCAATGGAGAAATATTGATCGATGAGAAACAGGTGGCCCTGGATCGTGCAGCGGCAGCAGCAGCAGAAAAAGAAAGTAGGACACTATTTCGACCGTCGAATAAATCGGATGCGGGGTTATCCAGTGCGCACGCAGCAGACGATATTACTGTGCCATTTAACGGCCGAGGCCGAGAAGTTGTTGCAGTAGATGCAGTTTATGACGGGGGCACGGGCATATTGGCGCATCAGATGAAGTCAGCTGATGTGAGTGCAAGTGCACGCCTAGGCCTTGAAGATCAGGTGAGCTTGTCTCATTGTACTCTGGCACCCGGCGACAAACGATCAAGATCGGACGATGTAAGTATTGATGCAGATAGAGGTCCAAATGTATCACCATCAAGTCCATCTCTATCTAAGCGACTTCGGGTAGGGCGAATTGAAGGCGTGGGTGCAGTGACACTTCCTGGATCCAGTGGGCCACCGCCCAATGTCACTGATGACAGCAGGAGTGAAATTAGTGGGCCGGGCCCCAGTAGGAGTGAAATCAGTGGGCCGGGGAATAACGGTAGCCCATTCGATCGCATGAAGCGCGAGCTATATCTCCCGACTGGGGCTGCGTCTGCTTTGCCGAACAGCTTCGGTAGCTCTGAGAATCCTGACGATGTGGGGCCACGCATGTCATTCGAGGGGCGCGTAATCACCATAAAGCTGAAAGGGGCCGATTTCGCGCAGGTACAGCGCCAGATCAAGCTGCCTCGCTACACAAATCGAGCGAGTGACATGCTTCGTGCTGCCCGCCGACTGTTTGATCGCGAGCTCAGTTCCTGTGCGAAGACAAAGCAGCCACTGAGGCTGCGATTGATCGGTGTGCGCATGTCGGAGCTGCGATTCGAAGACGAGAGACCGGAGGGTACTGCCGGCATGGACCACTTCTTGAAGAAAGGAGTGCCCAGTGAGGGAGAGTAGGATGAATACAAGGACAACAATGATGACGATGAGGACGACGGATCGAGCGAAGGGAGTGGCACACGGCATAAGAGTACAATCGAGTCTAAGTCTAGGTCTAGATCTATATCGCACCATGCCTCACGCCGACAGTCCATCAGTGCATCGAGGGGGATTCTCGCCATCCGTGCGAAGGAATAGGAGGACCATGAGGCGCATGATGGGTCAATGAGTCTCTTGAAACAGTGGGCATGCAGCACCGGTCCAAATAACACTGGCAAGGTATTCCCCATTGTTGAACGTGAAGCTGCATCAGGATCGGGGGACTGTAGTCCAATCGACCTCCTGAGCTAGAGCCAGAGCCAGCCTGACGATGTGGTGGTGGGGAAAGCAGAGGACATGTCTGGTTTGTCTATCGGTTCATCCACAAGCACAGATGCGATTGCTAGACGTCCCAGTGGCAGCGCGCGGCTACATGTCAGAAAGCCCCCTGAAATAGAAGAGACTACGAGGTCTTCCGAGCGGAAGGGGCAGCTAGACGACAGGGACATTGTTGATCTTTTGTCCGATGATGACGACGGATGAAGATCTACTGGTATTGCTTAGCAATGGAATGATGCTTGTGATGTCACTTCGTCAAAAGTACGACATGATTTGGTTGGTGCCCCAATGCGCGGCGTCATCTGTAGTACGGTAAACCAACTGTGTCAAAGAAACATCCACCAACTAGCCTCCGAGGCTCCAATACTTGTATTGTAACAACGCAAGTAGTCGGTACGAAACTGCCCTGAGTATCAGCCCGCCTCACACGAAGTGCCCGCGCATGCTTGTTCTTCACGTCTCTTCGCTCAGGAAGGCATTCAGGTCGAAATCGTCCTCCTCGTCTTCAGCTATTGGTGCCTTACCCTCCTTTCCGTCCCAGGCCGCCACTGTCTCTAGGCTGGGAATCGCGACAGGACCCGTCCTTGCCCGCCCTGACATCACCCCAGAGACGAACGATGAGATACCACTCTCATCGAAAGTGCCCACGTGCAGAGCCGACACTCCCTTGCCTACATTTACGGCAGCAACCACAGGGTACATGCTCACGCCCAGAGCCTGCTCGAGGGCTCCATGAAGCCCCGCTGACGTCCACAGGAACTTTACGGGATATTTCCGCTGTGCCTTTGCCGTCGCCTCGAGCATGGCAAGAGATGCCTCTCTTCCCTTCTTCCCATCATCAAGGATATGCGGCAGTACGGCCAGCATGCAGATCTTCTTGCCTTTGCATTTGGAGCGAAGCACGTCATCTGAGAGCAGCTCAGTCAGAGGGCCACCCCCACCTCCGCTTTTCTCTAGCTGCTGCAGAGCCCACTGCCCCATGGCGGGTCCTTCGCGTGGGCCGTTGTAGTCTTGCGCCATTGAATCGCTCTTAGCCCCAGCGGGGAACATTTTGATCGTCGGATACCCGCGCACGCCGAATCTTTGTGCGATAGCTGCAGATTGCGTCGCATCCACGGCACCGACCTTCACCTCGCCCTCCACGTCCTCGGCCATCTGAGACCATTCAGGGGCAAGGCTCTTGCAGTGTCCGCACCAGGGGGCATAGAACTCGACCATCCACTGATCATCGCTCTGCATCACCTCGGTCTCGAAGTTGGCATCAGTCAGCGTCACCACGTGACGCCCTCCACCGGGCTCGCCTCCACCCCGTCGGTTATCCCCGGCCTTGCCTCCGGATCCGCCCGCCTTCTTTCCAGCCCCGGTCGCAGCACCAGCCCCGGTGGATGCCTTCCCTCCGAGCCGTGCCTGCACCGCCTTGCGTGCCTCCTGGACAGCCGCCTAGGCCAAGTCCTTTGCAGTGCGGCCTCCGTTGTAGGGCTTACCCTTAGAAGAACCGCTTCCGTCGAACATGAGGAATGTAGGGAACCCCTTAACACCATGTTCTCCGGCTAAGCGCTCGTTCTCCTTTGCGGTGGCGTCGATCGCGACAACGTTGGCGACGCCTTTCAGCGCCTTGGCAGCTTTCTTGACGTCAGAGGCGGCATTCTTGCAATGACCGCACCACTGCATGGTACTGTAAATATTCACTGTAGATAATAAGTGTTGTCATTTTCATGCTTTATTTTTGCCGTACATGCGCCGTGTGCCCGAGCGGATCTTGTTTTCATTACTGCAACTACTTCGTTTCGATCAACGAGGGCACAGAATCACTGCCGATCAAGCAAACTAGGCCAGCAAGGCGTGCAAGCTGTAATTGCAGCATATCGACTACTGTATCTCACGGGCGCATAAAATTCCACGATGGATACCGACGGGGACTTCACGACCTTCTCTCGGAAGTCTTTGGCTCCCGAGATTTGAATTACATCGTCGCGGCCACCGTAAAGCGCGTTCGCGCCGATGCAAACAACGGCTGCAAGTAAAACGCCGCGAACGGAGCTGCGCATGCTGTGATAAAGTTTGCAGGACTGTGGTATGCTCGTAGTCCACGTGGCACCGACAAACCTTGTGGCCGCATGCATGTGGTTGCAACCGAATCTTTTTGGAAGAAGAAGATAATATATGGACCAAGGTGGAGCAACAGAGCTGCTAGATCTATCAACTTCCCTACTTCTACACAACATGAAATTTCCTTGTGTATATAGTTTGGTCGTTATGGTCACAACTTGGTAGTTCAGAGTAGTCAATTCGCTACAAATGTCTCCCCTGTTCGGTGATGACATGGTATGGTGAGAGTAGCATGCTTCCGGAATGCGATTTAGATGCATAGATCTAGGTATTTCCAGCACCAGCGAGGTAAAATCTAGTAAGCTTTTTGGTGAACCTGCAAAATTGTGTGCAGGCAAACCAATTCAGAATATGGCGCACGTGATTTTATCATTGGGTGGGCGGCGACCCCTGGCGTAGGAGTCGGTGCTACGGTGGACTGGAGCAAATCCGACTCATGTCTTGAGTATGATGCCTCGAAAGCAGCTGCGGGTGACATGGATCACATGAATCTAAAGGGATGCGAAGGTGCTGGTACCACTACGTACAACACTACTGCTCGCTCCAGCGACGGGTATTTTAGTATTCAGGTCAACCCGATTGGGCCTGGTGTTATCGGTCACTTTTCGGTTGCAACCTCCGATGGCGAGCACGCGTCTGCCTCCAATGTCTTGGTAGGTGACGTGTTA
>Ga0136560_1002043_pt1 | contig 10271 bp, 13 predicted proteins | sample AntRauMeHopE1497_FD_104925 | JGI IMG/M metagenome (GOLD analysis project Ga0136560, IMG submission 104925) | Saline lake microbial communities from Rauer Islands, Antarctica - Metagenome Hop E1 #497 | ecosystem: Environmental > Aquatic > Non-marine Saline and Alkaline > Saline | place...
AACCAGATGGGATGCATCCGTGCTCGGTTCTGCGTGCTTCTGGCGCTCAATCGTCGGTTGGAGAAGCTCCTTCCACTGATAGACCTGAGCGCGAGCCAGGGGGGAGGCTTTGCCCCGACGAGCAACTCCCGCAGCATACGGTTCTCGTCGTCTCTTGGTCGCCGCGTGTCTGCCCTCAGAGGCCTGTGCTTCATGCGCACGAAACTCGAGCTGTGGAACACGGTCTTACGGGACACGGCGCTATACACATAGCCGGAGCAGGAGAATATGACCAAGGCCAGCGAGGTGCCCCAGATCAAGGTGGACACGGTCAGCTATCCCGTTGATAGGCTGATCATGCTCAAGTCGTACAAGGAGCGGCTGCAGAGATCCGTGTTTGGGCAGATGATCAGCCAGTCGCACGAATGGGCAGACTCTGGGTGGCGTCGCAACTACTCGTACTCTGAGGACGGAGGGCAGTAGCGAAATTTCTTCGTAAAGTTCAAGAACTAGAAAGCCGTTGACCAGGGCGGACCCTATCGTGCGGTGCTGGAGAAGGCTGCCGGGGCGGAAGCATCGGGCCCCCTTCGCCTGTTGGTACCGAGTTACAAGGACCGAGAGCACGGGCGGTCCCTGCAAGATGCCGAGTACTTTGTCTTCAACGCCTTCCCGGATGTTGAGGAAGGCTTGCACGGCCCTGGTGGAGATGTAGCGCTCTCTCAGGAGGACCCCCTAAGGGCTGGCGTACAGTTAGAGCTGGACCGAGAACGGGCGACCAAAGTTGCAGCTGGCATGGACTCAGCAGGGGCTGCAGGCGAGCAGGTCAGCGCGTCAGCTTTGGGCCGATTGGCTGATTCCGAGAGCGGGGAGAGTGTCAGTTCCGGTGGTTTTTCCCGAGGCAAAGGTGTGCACATGCAGTGGCATGACGCTGAGTACTATTTCCTTGGCCGCCTGATGGGTGCATGTATCCGCCATCAAGTAATGGTGCCAGTATCCATTGCGCCTTCCGTGTTCCGGTTCCTCGTGCTGCAGCATGTGAGGCGAGAGGACCTGGCTGTGCAAGACCCCAAGCTAGAGAGGGCCTTTCGGGCCCTCGAGATGTTTGGATCAAGACCTGAAGGGCAGGAAACGAAGGCAGGGGTAGACGGAGCGACGGAAGTGGCGCCTGCTTCTGGAGCCGGGTCATCATCAGACCCATCTGAGCAAACCTTGGGATTGCTAGAGACTGCGAGCAATCTCGTGGACCTCATCGTAGAGAGAGTACATGATGTGCCCACGGGCTTGCATGCGGCTGCTCGGCATTTGCAACCTGGGCAGGTGGATTCCTTCGTGGCCGTCTGTGTAGAGACCGCGGTCAGGGCAGCAGCCCGACCCCACCGGGCATTCCTGTAGGGTCTTTGTTCCGTGGTGCCGCAAGACCTGCTGGCGCTGTTTACTGCGGAAGAGATGGAAAACCTGATATGTGGTTCGAGGACCGTGAATGTATCGGTGCTGCAGCGCATTGCAGTGTGTAGCGAGGGGATGGAACGCTCCTCGAAGTAGGTGCAGTGGCTGTTCGAGGAGCTGCGAGAGTGGGACGAGGAGCAGCGGAGAGATTTCCTGGACTTCGTTGCTGCCAGGAGGCGACTCGCATAGGGTGCAGATGCACAGATGCAAGCCTTTTAGATCCAGAAGATTAATCCCCGGCGGGAAACGGACAAGGTGGACGGGATGCTCCCACGAAGCGCGACTTGCTTCTTCAGGCTCAAGCTGCCGGAGTACTCCTCCAGAGAGGTTCTTCGCGAGCGGCTGCTCCATGCCCTTGCTGAGACCGACACAATGGACGATGACTGAGCATCTGAGGGAATCAGGAACATGGTGTATGCGGTGCTACGCTGCAGCCCAGAGTTTTTGCTGAGAACATATGGTATATTTTAAGTGAACGTTACACAATTTGAGACCGTTTTTTTCTTGCGATCCGTATCTACTTCCACGCTTGTAGTCCGTCGAGCAAGCACTTTAGCGGAGATATCCGCAGGCTGCAACTTATTTTCACACCACTCGACTGCTTGAGAAGATTTTTTGCAATGGCAATGAGTATGGGAAAGATAGCGTCCGGCGGGGGGGCTGGAGGAAAATCTGCTCGAACCAAGCCAAAGAAAACTGGTTTGACGCTGGGGGAGTTTCTAGAACGAGGCGATTTTACTGGTGCTGTTGCTCTGCTGGAATTTAAGCTGCGAACAGGCGACACTGACGATACGACGCTGCCATGGCTTGCATATTGCGCTTTTCACCGTGGCGACTACAAGAAAGCTCTAAGCGTATATGAGCAAGTTGAAAAGGCAGGGGGTGCATCTTCTGACATCGTTGTCTATAAAGCATGCTGTATGTTCTATCTAGGCCGGCTGGAAGAAGCAGAAAGTATGCTCGCTGGACTACCAACGAGTGCGCTGCGTGATCGCGTCCTCTTCCACATTGCAAATCGTATGGGGGACGAGGATCTGCTTCGTGAACGCCATTCGACACTGCGCCTCACTACTTAGGATTAGCTTGCCCTCGCAGCGGTGCATTATCAGCGAGAGCATTTCCAGCAAGCAACTGACGTGTACAAACGGTTGCTGCTTGAGAATCCCGGGAGCGTCGCTCTGAATGTCTACATAGCAATGTGCTACTACAAGCTGGACTACTATGATGTGTCGTTAGAAATTATTGGGACCTACCTCGACCATTTTCCAAGGTCAGCGGTGGGTATCAACCTGAAAGCATGCAACCACTACAAAATGTACAACGGCAAGAGCGCCGAGGCAGACTTGCGCGAGCTCGGCGGAGATGTTGCTGCACAGCTCGGAATCCGCGGCTCGACTGGAAGCAGCGCCGCTTCTGGAGGCGGCTCTGGTGCTGCATCTGCAGCCGCAGCAGCGACCAACATGCTCGAGGAGAGCGACCTGATCCGTCACAACCTCGTGGTGTTCAGAGGCGGAGAGGGGGCCGTGCGAGTGCTCAAGCCACTGGCCGCACACTTGCCCGAGGCCAGGCTCAACCTGTGCGTGTACCACCTGCGACAAGGAGATGTGGAATCAGCGAAAGCTGTCATCGACGAGAAGATTCCCACCACGGTACCTGAGTACCAGTTGGCGGGTGTAATCCATGCCGAGTTGGGTCAGCGATCTGGTAGCAAGGAAGACCTGCAGACCTCGCAACACTACTTCCAGAGGGTAGGACTATCACCAGAAGACAAGGACACCATCTCAGGGCGGCAATGCGCTGCCAGTCTGTACATTTTGTACCGCGATTTCTACAACGCCAACATCTACCTTGAGTCGATCAAGTCCTTCATGTACAATGACGACACGTTCAACTGGAACTATGGAATCGCACAAGCAGCAGAGGGCAATTACGAAGAAGCAGAGCAGTCCCTCCAGCGCATTGCAGATCCTTCCATGACACAGGACTTTGCTTACCTCAGCTGGCTCGCCCGTTGCTTCATCATGAATGGCAAGGCCAAGCTGGCCTGGGAGCTCTACTTGCGACTGGAGAGCACCAACGGAGATGCACTCAGCTTGCTGCAGCTCATCGCTGCGGATTGCTATAAGATGGGGGCGTTCTTGGTTGCGGCTAAGGCATTCGATGTACTGGAGAAGATTGACCCCGATCCCGAGTACTGGGAGGGGAAGCGGGGTGCGTGTGTCGGTGTGTTCCAGATGGTGTGTGCGAAAAGGGAGCAAGTGGAGAGTCTGCGAGAGGTGTTTGACATGCTCTCCACGACGGCAAATCCCCAGTCCAAGCATATAGTAGAGGTGATTCGCTCATACGCCGAGCAGCAAGGTTGGCCGATTTGAGCTGAAATACCTGTGACAAAAGCCTTCTCGTTGTCTCGTCTGGATCTTTAGATGAACACCCTGCAGGCGTGTTTCCTCCTAGAATTCGTTATGATTCAAGCAGTTCCGTGCGATACCAGAAGCCAAATGTCTTAGAGAAACATACTGAATCGGCATATGAGCTATGAAACAAATTAACAAGAAAATTTTGAGCCTACATGCAGGCATCCGCCGCCAACCAGGTCATGTGATAACGCGCAAATTTGGTATATATAGCCAGTTGTGCTGAAGCGCTCATATTTAACTCTGGTGCTATCTTTGAGGGAAGGTCGCACTTATGATAGCACATATATGCTTTATAGGGCTATGGCTCTCATTGGTTGCTGAATCTATGAGATTAAGGTCGCGTAAACTTCTTGTAGAGACTGGTGAATCACTCGATGCGAAGAGGAGAAACACGCAGTCAGTTTATCAGTAAGATTAGGAGTGATTTCTCCGTTGAGTCTTAGGAAATCGAGTGACTACTTTTGCGATATTGTACAATCGTGGTATTGTTCGCAGAATTCCACTGGTGAAGTCAGTGGTCACCTAGAAGCGGCGATAGGTCCTGCTGCAGGAGCTTAGATTCAGAGAAGCGAGCTCCGGACACAGATAGTTAACTAAACACCATGAGCAGTCGAAGTCGCATCATCGCTAGAAGCTGCATAGCTCCAAAGTTCACAGATCAGAATCGAATGATCGGCCGAGGTAGACTGAGGTTCAGGAAGTAGCGCTCACGTAGTAGATGTAAGGCAATTGCGCTACTTCTTGCGAGAGCGCTTATCATACATTCGCATTTCCTTGTACTTGACCGTCTTTTAATGATTATCATGCACGCAGTTTGTCTCAAAAGCGACTTGCAACCTACTACGGGATGATAGAGGTGGGGACTGGCTCAGGTCGCCGGCGATTTAAGGTTCTGTTTGACACCGGCTCTTGCGAATTTTGGATTCCAGCGGCGTCCTGCAAGACAACTACGTGCCAAGGCCATTAGGGATTCGATCCCGAGAAAGACGAATCTCCTGATGGCGACAAAGCCGTTCCGGATGCAGTTCGCAATCGTAGAATGAGCGTGCAGTATTTATCTGGCCGTGTGGAAGGCACCCTGATAGCCAGTGATGTGACTGTGGCGCATCTCACCGTAAAAGACCAGCTAGTTGAAATTGCAGATGTAGTTGATGTCCCACTTCTGACGCAAGTGGAATGGGAGGGCATACTAGGGTTTGCTTATGGTTCTGATGAAATGCTCAAGCAGAAAGTGCTTCCTTTCTTTGACTCGGTCATGAAGGAACAGTTGCTCGAGCAGAATATATTCGGGTACTCTATTGGAGCGCAAGGGGGTGCGTTTGCTGTGGGTGGTGTGGACTGGTCCTTGGTGGCCGGTGTGCATGAGGGTGGTCCATATAAGCAGGTGCTTGACGGGGAAGGATCTCCCTTCCAATGGGCTAAGGTGGTCAACCTCGGGTATTGGACAGTGGGGTTGATGGATATCGAGTTAGTCTATCCGGCTGGAGAAACAGTTAGTACTGGCGTCTGTCAGGGGGAGAAGGACGGGATGTGTCGTGGCATCGTTGACACGGGGACATATCTCGTGTATGGACCCAAGCCCCATGTCGCAGGCCCTCTACGGGATCTGCAAGGGACTGGGTGCGGCGGATTTGGGGGGCTCCCGTCCGTTGTCTTCGTGCTGTAGGGATCAGATGGAGATAATGCTCGAGTACGAGTACGGCTGGAACCGCCCTAGTACTCGCTGATCTTCCACGTGCCTGCTGAAGGCGTAGACGATGGAGAGTGTGACGATGCCATGAAGCAGCATCCTGATGGCCAGGGAATCGATACAAGGCGATGCCCCAGAGAGTGTGTCACCGGGATTGCCCCTGATGAGGATGTCATATGGACATTCGGGCAGGTCTTTCTCCGTTCGTTTTACACCGTGTTTGACCGGGATGCGAACCGCGTCGGGCTCGCTCTTAGCAAGGGCATTCGGGATGAGAATGGCAAAGTGAGAGAACTTATTGCTTGAAAGTCGCATTGAGGGGCATTAAATTCGATTTAGGTACGAAAGCATTCAAGCTCTGGGGCGGCATAGACCGTGAATGTGCTGACGTAGCTCTGGACCGAGACTCAAGACCTAGATATTACACTCAAGCTGAGACCCGAATTGTGTACGCTCCTGTGCTTTAAATGACCAGGTAACATACCACCATCGGACCTAGGTACTCCTAAGGTCTGAGTCAAGACTCCTGACAAGCATTTCGTCAGAGCCTCCGGACATCCTCCCCTGTCGGAACTCGCCTGTCTCCATCGCCGACTGCAACCACGGCCTCTGCAGGCGCCTGCCCGGGTTTGATCACGACCCTTCCTGGGCCTTCACCTCCAGCTACACCGGCCCCTGCCCCACCCCTCCCACCAGCTCCTTTGCCCCGGTTCCGGCGGCGCCCCCGCTTCGGCAGCGCATCCCCACTACCTGCACCTGCATCCGCTGCCCCTGGCCCAGCACCTGGAGGAACAACGTCAATGTGGGCAGCCACGGGAACAGGTGCAGGGGCTGGGGCTGGCGCCGCAACTGGAGCAGGAGCCGGGGTGGGCGCTGGTGCAGGGGTTGGAGCTGGAGCACGAGGTGCGGCGCTGCGGTTCCGCACCGTGATCACCAAGTCCTTCTCCGAGGGGAGCTAGAACACGCCGCCTGTTGCGGCAGAAGACACCCAACCACTCGGAAGTCGAGCTATTCCTGCTCCTCCTGAGTATGATGGCTGTGGTTTCTTCATCTGTACTTTCATTTGCGACTTCCCTTGGGAGCTGGCGCCCGACTGGGATCTGCCAGGTGGCGCCTATCCTCGCCCCGATTTCTGCACGGGCTACACGGCAAACCCACTACGCCTGCTCTAACCGCCAGCACTTCCAGGCCGTTGGCCTTTTCGACCACCATCGCTGTGCTTTACAGCACTACCGCCTCCGCCGAACGCTCGACCAGCGCCGCCTCCACCTGACAGGGGGGGGGCTCCCTTGGATTTGTTACGCTTGCCTGCAGCAGATTGATTCTATTGCTGCCTCTAACCACGCTATTTTGCCATATCAAGGGATTTGCGCTTACGGGAAGCGTCTTTGTCCTGCCCAGCTGCTCGCGCAGCTTGAGATTTAGGCCCAACAGGCTTGGATCCTTTGCCGTTGCTTTTCCCTTTGCCACCTTGCTGCGCAGAGAATTTAGCAGATGGTTTATTTTGCTTGCCATCGGACTTCTTTTGGCCCTTCGCCTTCCTGGCTCCAGGAGCAGCAGCGGTTGCACGGCGTTGAGCTACGATGGCGCTCAACGGCATATCGATCGCAGAAGACATGCTCAGCAAATAGGTGGCCCTTGGGAAGTAAGCTGGGTAGTAGCGCTTCGGTCCTATTTAAATTAAATCAAGACTGTGTCAGATCTGCACTTTGACGGGGTCGCGGGGGATCCAGCGGTCGTTCAGCTTACGCGGCACTCGAGTGGAATGCACCCCCCGCGTGCCGGATCTTTCACTTCGGGTGGATCCGCCGTTCCCGTGAAAGATGCCACGTTCTTACGCGTCTATGTCTCCCCCGTGCATCTCTTTCCACCCCTTTGGCAAAGCTTCCAACGCGAGCTCGGTAGCTGGCGAGAAAAAGGGCGATTCGCTGGCTCGAACTAGGCTCGGACGAGACGCTGGACTCCACGCGAGAAGCTACGTCAGGAGCTCCATGGCGCCGGGGGCAACTGCCGCGCGCTCTCTTGCTCTAGAAATTAGAGGGTGCGTTCCATTCACAAGCGAGAACAAGCCTGCATCCCTTGTGTACGCCTCCATCGCTGCATCCAGCCCGGGCATCCCCACTCCAGCAGTCGGATACGCAGAGTCATCTGCCCCTGCCGCTTTTCGGAGCATTCGCACAATGTATGCAGCCTGCGAATGACATGACAGTCCATGTCCTTCGATTCTCTTCCCTTGTAATATCCCATCCACGGGTGGTGGACCTAACAGCACAAGGTATCTCCATAAGGTATCTGCAAGTACCCCGTCTTCGTCACTCCGATCCGCTGTCCACACCACGGAATAAGACCCGCCCTTGGATGGATCCCGCCCTCTCCTGCGCCCACTCTTCCACACGGCATCGAGCCCGGCTCTTACATCCGGCGGACACACTGCCTCCTCAAGCACCTCCTCGTATGGCATTGAACCTGTAAGCACGTGCAAAAAGCACAGCCCCAGCTGCCATGTATCCAGAGGGTATCCCTGCAGCGCTGCATCGCCCTGTATCAAGAGCTCAGGCGCACTATTTTCGAACGTTGTGAACTGAGCCACCGTGACTGGTGCGTTGAGCGTCTGCGGTGACCAGTCTGCTGTTCCGAAATCTGCCATCTTGATGACCCAACCATCCGACGGCACATCCACGGCCAGCGTAGCTCCATCGCTGCCTCTAAGATACGACAGCCGCACATTGGGGCACGTATCTGTGGACCCCTTACTCGCATGAGCAGATGCAGGAGGCTCCGAGTCTTGGCCTGCATCCAGCTGGGAGGTTCTGGCAAGGAGGAAATTGAGCAGCTTGAGGTCGTAGTGCCTCAAGCGGAGGCGCTGCCTTGCCACCGAACAAGACGCCAGCATCTGCAGCATTAAGTCGCGTGCCTGGTTCGCCCCTGTCAATGGATTTGTGGAAGCAAGTGCCACCTTCCCCTTGCCATCCTCGCCGCCCTCCTGCTCTCGCAGCAGCTCCTCAACATCTCCTCCTTCGCACAGCTCCATCCGCAGCATCTGCCACACCCTGCCCTTCGAAAATGCATGTCTTGGTGGCTGGGTAGAATCTGCTGTCGCAGCATTCACTTTCTCGCACAACCCTACTTCAAGTGCAGAAGGTTCGGTCGAATCGCCAGGATCGGCTGCCATCGCGGATACATCCACGACCCGAGGCGATGCTCCAGCTTTTGCTCTTGTACCGACATTCCGCTTGGGCTTATCTGAGGCACCACCGAACCCAATCGCTAGAGTCACAGTTTCACCTTGTGCCTTCAGCCTACGGGTCATGGCGCGAGTCATTCTACGGGCTGGAAGGGCTTTAGGGGCACGGGCCTCAGCGTCTGCCTTGGCTCCTGCTCGGGTGGTCACTGGACGCGGTATTGCCGGCGGTCGCTTAGGCTTAGGCTGGCTGCCTGTGCCACCACCTTTCAGAGCCTCGGGCTCTTCCAAGACGGCAGCTATAGATTTTACCCACTCTCGGTACTAGTTCAGTAGGTGCTGCCGCAGCGGAGGTCGCAGGGCTCCAAGCGGGGCCTTGCTTTCGGCAGACCCCCAGATGTCGGAAGGCGCTCCATGACCCAGCATCGCAATTTGCTTCACCTGGACGAAGTGGGGGCATGCACCTGATCTTACCAGCTGAGACACTAGGTTGGAGCACCTGATCTCCGCCTTCACGACATCCCATTGACCCGTCTCTCCAATGAGACTGGCATCCATGAATGCAACTGCTTCTTCTCTCTCGCTAGGTCCGTGCAGCACACGGTATACTTGCTTGTATGCGCCCTCAGATAGGAAGCGGCCCCATGGGAATGTATGCCGGAATTGTTCTCTCCTTGATAGGACAGGCACACTGAGAGCAAGGCCATCTGCTACCGTCCCCTCGATGTACTCAAGGCCCTCTGTCGCGGCGATCATAGCGCTCGTTGGTACAGGTCTTGACAGTAGCCCCTCCTGGTCATCCCCTTCGCCTGCATCCTCGTCGTCAGCAGTGGCCGCCTCGGGATCCTCGAAGCAAATCGCATCCGCCGCCCGCCAACCGTACACGCTCGATGATATGCTCCTCCAGCTCTTGGATACAAGCGGTGCAAGGTGCAGCAGCTCCTTTGCGCTCATGTACTCCATCACTGCCGTGAGAGCATCCTCGGGAATGGTCTAGTACACTGTTGGGGTATCCAAGCCGAGCAAAGCCTCGGTCTATCCAGCAGCTGTTTCGCCGTCTCCCGCACTTGCATTAGGATAAATCGGCTGCATACAGTCATCACTGGTGTGGCTAGTCGAAACGTTAGTCATAAATCCCTCCTCATCCATCGTAGGTACAGCCATGGCCGCTGCTTCCAACTGCCCGATGGCTTCAGCTCGCTCCGCCGGTGTCATGCTAGCTATCCCGCTTAGTCCGAGTCCCAGCCGCATCCCAGCCCCGACTGCACCACCAGTCAGTGACCCCATTCTGCCCCGGTGCTGTGGCATCACGCTAGACCTCCGCAACAGCTAGATATCCAGCCGGGATGAAGTGAACCTCGAGCTCCCCTGTGCCGTGAGTCCCTCGAGCGCCTACGAGATGAGGTCTCCGCTCGACTGGGACGAATCAGTCCTGATCGATAGTCCGCTACCAGCTGATGCTACAGATGCCCCACCGGGACTACTGGCTGCACTGCCAGCGAAGACTCCAGGGGACACGGCGGCAGAGCCAGGGGTCCCACACGGGCTGTCAGCTGCT
>Ga0136560_1002046_pt1 | contig 10263 bp, 12 predicted proteins | sample AntRauMeHopE1497_FD_104925 | JGI IMG/M metagenome (GOLD analysis project Ga0136560, IMG submission 104925) | Saline lake microbial communities from Rauer Islands, Antarctica - Metagenome Hop E1 #497 | ecosystem: Environmental > Aquatic > Non-marine Saline and Alkaline > Saline | place...
GGTGTCTGGCGCGGGCGGCAGCAATGCTTTGAGCGGCGGCGTGAGCGTGGGCAGCGCAGCCCAGCGCGCGGGATCCGGCTCTGTGAGTGTGGGATCCGGGACGACGACGTCCGGGTCATCCGGTGCGGTGAGCCTGACGTCCGGCGTGAGCTCTCTGGCGGCGTCGGGATCGGTGACTGTGGCGTCCGGAGATGCGGTATCTGGCAGCTCTGGCCACGTTGTTATCTAGACAGGGTCTGTAGCTGGGTCTGGATCAGCGGGATCTGTCAGCGTTCTCGGGGGGGGCTCTGTTGGAGTTTCCGGTGGGTCTATATTTTTGGAAGGTGGTTCATCATCGACCGTGGGAGGGTCTGTTGTACTTGGCGGTGGTGGTGGTTCTTCTGCAGCAACTGCTGGGGGCATTCAGCTGGGGTCAAGCGGAGTACAGTTTGATAGTTTTCTGATAGGAACTGCCACGTTGTCATTCCCGACAACGTCCGTTGCTGCTGGATCTTCGCTTACAGAGGCTGCAACCATAAGCAATACGGATATGCTCGAGTATGTATAGCTCGCCGCTACTGACCTGGTCATACTTCAGCCTTAGTTTGCATCTTCATTAGCTGGTCTTTTCGCGAGCATCGCTGGGGTTGACGCTGGTACGTTTGGGAGTCGAGGAACGCCGTCTGGGACCAGACGCGTTACCGTTGGGCTTCACAATGCTGGATCGACCGCGCTTACTGCGCATTCGGGGGGGGTTTATCTCATTGTTGTGGTTAAACTTCAGCCTTAAACGTCTGACGTGGAAGAAAAGCAAACATTTCGTGCAATTTAAGATTGAGTATTCTAAATATTAGAACCGTAGGGGACTGCCGCTCATCACGATCGGATCCAGGGAGGGCCTGATGATCCAGGCTGGATTTAAGCGCCACTACCGTTCGATGCACCCCGCAGGCTGCATGATGCCGGGCCCGCATCACCAATGGTTCACCATAGATATTGTACGTGCCATCTAGTCTTTCCGCAATCTATTATTTTTTCTTGAGAACACAAAAGGCCAAGCGGTAATATTCGTTTGGGAACAGGTACTGTTGAAGGTCGCTGTCGCCTAGAATCGCTATGCGGAGCCTCCTACACAATCGGGCAATACAGGTGTGGCGCGGGCTGAGCAAATCAAACTTGCAAAAGCTGTCGCGACTGCAGTATGCTCGCCATGATTTCGCTATGAAGACTGAATAGAGAAATTTGAAGTAGGTTTTAGGTGTACTTGGGCTATTTGTTGGTGAGTCGCGGGCGATTAATCTTGCCCCATACTCCAGTCGTCCACAGCTCAGAACCTCCATGAATGCGAGGTTAGTTTACTCGTCGCAGTTCTAAGGTACTTAACGGGATCATGATTGATTAGTGCGCGAGCTGCTTAGCTTGTGCTGTTAAACAAATTGCATCGTATGTCTAGCAAGCAGATGCATACTTCGTCAACTTGCAATGTATGCTTTACTTGGATGGAATTCTCGAAGCTGCAGTAATAAACAAATATTTCCTTGAGCAGCCAACCTAAGGAGGAGTGTGAAGTTCATTGGTTTGCGTCTCTTTGCCCCGCCTATTGCCAACATAGTGATCCCAGTTCAATGGTTTCACATTGTTACTTTGACGACAAATTTGGCTTGGGTGCCAGCATGTCTGCGCGATCGCGGCCATTGAGTTTGGCAGACTTGAGCTAGGCAGACCTGGCTGAGTTGCGTGTGACAGGTGCTGGAATTGCTGACACGACTTCGTGGGCAGACGGCACGCTCTGATTCTTCAGATCGAGAGCTGTTATGTCTTGTAGCACGCACTGGTTCTGATACACCGATATATCCACCACCGGTGGCAGCCCAGGTGTTCAAATGTAGAAGCATGAGGCTAGGAACTTCCGTTGCTAAGTCCAGTGCCAGCGGAATCTATAGATCCAGATGCCAGTGGTGCTGCGGTTGCACATTTCGATTCGAGCGCATCCGAGGATTCTCCGGGCATCCACTAGATATACCACCGGTGCCCCCGCCGCCGCCGCTGGCTCCTTTGCCGCCGGGGTCGGTCGTTGAATTGAAGCGGTCACCTCAGATTTGAGCGACTAGTTTTCTATGATCCATGAACGCAGAGGTGATCTGCGGGGGTTAAATGAAAACCACGATACAAACCCAATACTATGCGTCCATACTACTCAGATAGCACGGATATCTACAACCCTAACCCAAACACCTGGGCAAAATGAGCAAGAAAGTCTAGGGTCAGGCATACAGATTAGAACTACCACTAGATACTAGGGCTCACCCCGGGCGACTCGTCACACCACCGTGGGCCTTCATCCTTGGCCCGCGGGCCGCCTGCCGGGGGGTGGGCCGGCCAGATTACTTATTTCGAAGCTATCGCTGTATGAAATAACACGGCAGGATATTCAGGCAAGGAAATCGCTCCACCACATGTCTGTTATAATTGAGACCAACCATGCAATGGTGACTATAGATATAGACACGCGATTTTTCGCGTATGGTGCCTACACCTTCCTTGACGAGTGCCTTAAGGGCAATTACTATTAGAGTGTTGTAAGTTATCCAGACGATGGCACTGCACCACATTTGTGCATTCAACCTCGTTCTCGATGCAAATCTGATGGTTCCCAAATAGATGGTTCTGTTGTTGCGAATATTATCGGCAGGCGACACCCAGCCGGCACGGTAGCAGTTGTGGTAAATCTGGGCAGAAGCAATACTATTGCTACCGGCTACACTATCCATCCGGGGTTTTGTATCGTCTCTGGGCGTGACTGCACTCCTATTGTGAGTGCATCAGCAGTGGCGACAACAGAAATATCTCGAGAGAAAGTGCTCGTTCCTATAGGAAGCGTTGTTGAGGGCAATACGAGCCTTGCATTTAGAGTTCCTGATGGCAGAAACTCGTTCATAATTTGCCACACCCACGTTATTGCCGATCCAAGGCTGCCTGGAAGTACTATCCCTGCTCTTGATGGCCACCGGATTGACCAGCATGTGACGATGGGTAGAGAAGCAGATCTGGATGCAACAGAGAGGGCACGATAGGCAGAGGAAGACCGACGTGAGCTGCTCCTCGACATTGTAGGGGGTGAGGGGTTGCAGAATCATGGAGCGTCCCTCATGAAACCACCCCCTGTTGACGGTGCTACTACCCTTGGTAGTGCTCCCGGCGCAGATGCAGCTCTGCCACCACGCGAGTTGATCCTACATGTATCCGGTCTTGCTCCTGAGACCGATGAGTCTGCGCTAGAATTGCTCTGTGAGAGGTTTGGACAGGTTGTAGCCGTACGGATGCCCAGGGATCGAGGGACCGGGCGCTCTCGAGGTTTTGGCTTCGTCATGTTTGCCACAAGATTGGTATGCGAGCGCGCATTCGAAGCTCTGGACGGGGCTCGGGTAGACGGCAGGCGAATTCGAACAGATTTTGCGCAATCAGTTCAATCGACTGAGTCATTTCGAGGTTTGGCATCCTCGAAAGTAGGAGCACGAGGAGGAGGGGACATAGACATGGGTGGTGGATGTCAGGGAACACACGCACGTGGACTGAGTACCTTAGACCTGGCACTAGCAGCTGCAGTGAATCGAGTCGATGCATCAGTACGTGGACAGGGACAGGGACAGGGGGGGAGTGGGACTCGTTCAGCGGGGACTGCGGTCCCTAGTGGGGCCCAGAAGGCGGGTGTTGCAGGATCTCTGACGGAAACATTGCACTCTCTGCGGCTCAAGCTTTCTGGAAAAGCCCGCGGTGAAGCATCTCGCTTGGGCGAGGTGCAGCACGTCAAGAAGAGGAGGACCGGGTGACAGCGGTATCAACTAAACACTAAGGCGCAGCATGAATCAGAATCACAATTTGAGATCAAGATAGACACCCCACCACAGAGTGCGTGAATAGCCTGACATGAAGGGTGAATCATAATCCATGGAAAAGTTAAGATACTTGTGGAATCCGGATGTCCGCGGCGCCGCCTATAGGTTCCGCACCCGTATACATACACGCCATCGCTTCCATTTTACATCCTTGAGCCATGATGAAGACATCAAGGTGCCTGTGCCGCTTGGCTAGTACGGGATCAGTGATGATGCGCCGAAGCTGCGGTCTTGGGAGATTCATGACAACTAGAACCAGTGTTGGAGACATATTTACTCCGACGGAGGAGCACGCTTCTCTTCGCGCTATGGTCCGCCGGTTTGCCGAAGAAGAAGTCGAACCGCAAGCCCTTGAGCACGACAGAGCTGAAAAGTTCAATCACGCGCTGTTCAAGAGGTGCGGTGAGCTTGGTCTCCTTGGAATCACGAGTGATCCTGAACATGGCGGCTCTGGAATGGATGCGACGGCGGCTGTTATCGTCCACGAAGAGCTATCTGCAGCTGATCCAGCATTCTGCCTGTCATACCTGGCCCATTCTATGCTTTTTGTGAACAACCTGCATCACAATGGGAGCGAGGGCTAGAAGGCCCGCCTAATGCCCGCAGCCTGTGAAGGTAGCTTGATTGGAGGTATGGGCATGAGCGAGCCCACGAGCGGCACGGATGTGCTTGGGATGAAAACAAATGCCAAAAAGTAGGGCGATGGAAGCTGGGTACTGAACGGCGGTAAAATGTGGATTACCAATGGTGCTATTACTGACACGGAGCTCGGCGATGCGTTCCTCGTTTACGCTCGGACTGGTGATGGGTAAGACATCCTGCGGCTAAGTTGCCCTCACAACCCCATTCCTTTCCCATACACTATTCGCTACAGCATTATCCCGTGGTATCTCTCTACCCCCATCCCCCACCCCCCCCACTGGTTGCAGGAGCAAGCCCCGAGATGACTACACGATGTTCCTAGTGGAGAAAGGGGCCGAGGGGTTCTCACTCGGACAGCGGATCAAGGACAAGTGCGGCATGCGAGGCAGTTACACGGCTGAACTCGTGTTTGAGGACGTCAAGCTGACCGATGAGGCTGTAGTTGGAGGTGAAGGCGGAGCACTCATCGCTATGATGCGGAACCTAGAGCTAGAGCGACTGGTCCTCGCTGCTATGTCGCTGGGCATCGCACGTCGCAGTGTGGAGGTGATGAGTTCGTATGCCAAGGAGAGACAGGCCTTTGGCGAACCTTTGAATCGATTCGGATAGATCCAAAGGCACGTTGCAGAAGGTTATGCTAAGTATGCGGCTGGGAAGGCCTATGTGTATGCTACGGCTGCCGGCCTGGACCTGGCAAGTGCTGGTAACCGTGTGGACAGCGACGGCGTGAAATTGTTCTGCAGCACGATGGGCAAAGAGGTTGCAGATAGCGCCATTCAGGTGCTGGGTGGGTATGGCTACTGCGGCGAGTACCGCGTGGAGCAGCTATGGAGAGACGCGAAACTCCTCGAGATTGGTGGTGGCACCATCGAGAGTCACCACAAGAACATGACGAAAGATCTCGCCCAGCTAGACAAGCTTCCATGAGTGCGGCAACAAAGGCAACCTGCCCAGTGTCGACGGGTGGTGCACCATGGGCATCGAATTGTGGACCGATAGGGCTAGATCTACGCGACATTTTCGTGGCAAGGCTCTAGGCTGCTCCGATCCTTCGCTACCATCGCCCGCCACGGAAGGGTCAGAGATCACCTCATTTCAGCTCAAAGGATGGCATCCGCGCTTGATTTAAAATAGGAATCTGAAGCTTATTCACATATTGGTAACAAAGGGCAAAGATCCGTCTCAGAAAATGCGCAACAGCCGGTGCAGCAGGTGATGTTTGCAACAGTAGCTCACCTACCAAACCCAAGTGACAATTGTGGCATAGCTACTGATACTATTCATAAAGGCACTATGGTGCGAATGGCAGCAGCCGTTGCACCTGAATCTGGCGGTGGCCTTCCTGTGCACGATCAAGAAGCAGGTGATGTAGCGTTGGCCGCGCCTGATGTGCTGACACTTTCCTATACAGTGATGGAAGGGCACAGGTTCGCCATTCGCAGAGTGCCTGCTGGTAGCTTCTTAACATCTTGGACAATGCCTTTTGCTGTGGCGTTGCGTGATATCGCAGCTGGAGAAGCACTACACAACACAAAGCTGATTGCTGCACTCGCCACCCGAGAAGCTCCGTTCGAAGTGCCATCAGAGCCGAATATGTAGGAACACATCGCTGCTTTCGACTTTAACACATTCGAGCCAACTTTTGTTGAGCAGATAGGCCCACCTGATGACGAAGATGGCCTTCCTAGTCACGATGTACGCACGGGTGACGCGGATGCTGCGGCGGAGTCTGTTGATGATTTTGGTTAGCGTGCCATCTCATCTGTGTACCCCACTGCCCCAGACAATGCAACTGGTGATGATGTGTCCAGTTTCTTTTCGATTGGATCCAGTGACGGTTTGGAATCGAAAGAGTCAGATCGAGGCGAGGGCGTCGGCCCGAAAGCCACTCGGCCGTGCTTCTTCGGGTTTCCCAGGCCCGGAGGTCGGGGAGTTGGAACAAGAAACTTCGTGCTTGTAGTGCCTGTGTCATCCACGTGCGGTGCTATTGCTCGCACGATCGCTCGCCGTACGCGCGCCGAGGCTCGCCGAATCGGTGGCCGTACGCTCGATGGAGTGATCGCTCTGGAACATACCGAGAATGGAGCAGGCGGGCCGGCCGGCGGTGGAACGGGGGACACGGTCGAAGTTGGAAAGGGGGGCGCTCGCGCGCCCCATAACATTGAATTCGTGCGTAGGGCGCTTGCAGGTTTCATCGTACATCCTAACGCCGGGGCTGTTCTGGTCCTCGGCGCCGATGATGAGAGTGAATCCCTCACATCAGAGGGCCTGAAGGCATGGATGGTCGACAAGGGATACCCCCTTGGACATTGTACCGTTTAGTTTCAATCTACGAGAGGGAAATCGTTCCGCGGTGCTGTGGAAGACGGAGTGAAGTCAATTACCGAGTGGGTTCCCCTGGTGGCAAGTGCACGCAGGGAGATGCGACCGGTGTCAGATCTTACGCTAGCTCTACAATGCGGGGGTTCAGATGCCTTCAGCGGTGTGAGTGGCAATCCATTGGCCGGTCAACTGGCGAGGGAGGTCGTTCGGCGAGGAGGAGCGGCAGTGTTAGCGGAGACTGACGAGCTGATCACTGCCGAATCGTGGGTCCTTCGTTCCGTCAAGGACAGGGAGGTCGCTAGAGCATTCGTGGACAAAGTGCGAATCTTTAGGGAGAGGCTGGCAGCTCACGGACAGACAGCGGAAGCCAACCCTAGCGGTGGCAATTTGTGGCGAGGCCTGACTGGCATCAGCCTGAAGAGCCTTGGAGCTGGCATGAAGAAGCCGGTCGACGTGCGACTAGATGGCGTGCTGGATTATGCTGAGAGGTTGCAGTCGTGCGGATACATGTTTATGGACTCCCCGGGCAATGACCTCGAATCTCTCGCGGGATAGGTTGCCACGGGTGCTAACGTGATCACATTCACCAGCGGTAACGGCTCCGTGGCGGGGAACAGTTTTGTGCCCGTGATCAAGATCGTGACCACTACACGACGCTTCCAGAAGCTACGAGGGGACATGGATATCAATGCAGGACTCCTTCTTGACGGTGTGCCCATGGAAAAGCTGACTCAAGCGGCTTTTAAGTAGCTACTTGGTGTAGCTTCGGGGAACAAGACAGCCGGAGAACGTGCAGGGCACTACTAGATGCAGATATGGAGAGATTGGCCAATCCAATCGACAATGTCCGCAGCTACATCCGACGCGGCGGGTGCCAGTCAGACCCCGTTTGAAGATGCTGTGGCGCGTATGGGAGTAGACGAGGCACGGCTGGGCCAGCCATCTGGGGACGCCCGCATACTGGTGCATGCAGACTCTGAGCATGCAGTAGCAGCGGCAGCAGGCGAAGCAAGCGCCGAGACAGCCACGGGTCTGCGCCAGCCTCAGCCATAGTTCAAAGGTTACCCAATTTCTGGACCGGGGGCGTATCGTTGGATGGGAACAGCTCGCGAGCGGATCGGGCTCGTCATACCGACGTCATTGTGTTCGGCTCAGACTGCGTCCATGATTGCCGCCAGGCTCAATCTCGAGTTGCAACGAGACAAAGCTGTGGCAACTGCTGAAATGCTCGATGAGGCTGGTTTGGGTAGACAGGTCTCATCTGTGGGCGCTGGTTATGGCAGTTCATCATCCTAGTAGGTTGATCTGCATGCATTCGACCGATTTGTAGCGCTACCTCACACGGAGGGATGTGGCAGTGGAGGGCCGCAAGAGCTTTACTATCGTGTGATCGCTGGCCATGCAACGCATCCCTCCGTGGTGAGTACTCTCTTCGTAGAGCACGGGTGTGAGATGGCACACAACGACAATGTGCGGCACCAGATGAAGCTCATATCGGGTGATGAGACCAAGTGGGGGAGTAAAGTGGGTTGGACGTCAGTACAGCAGGATGGCGGCATCGAAGCTGTCAGTGACATAGCAAGGCGTTGGTTCACTGGCATTGGCAAGCTTACTCCGGAGATCCCCGTAGGAGCTTCTGGTACCTCATCGTGCGTAGCAGGAGGTGCTACGGAACTTGTTGCAGCTCCAATTGCGACACAGCTGATTGGTCTTCATGTGGATTCCTCCCTTTCAGCATCGCAGAGGGCTTCGATCCGAGGCTTTGTCCATCAATGGGTGACTTGGGGTGGGGCTGTAGTGGTTCCCGAGACATGCCCTTTGCTGTCCCCTGGAGCCACTCCGACGCTGCGATTTGCCGAGGCCCCATCCTTGCCCCGGTTTGTATCTCTTCGAGAGGACTCAGCAGTGAACCCGCACATGTGTTCCCCAGGAGTGTACGTGATGCGGTGTCCGACAAAGCACTGGATCGAAGTCCTGACAGGCCTAGGAGCTACTGGATGCAGTCTGCTGTTGGGTGTGACTCGCCGAAACACCGTGCAAGGACACCCCCTCGTGCCGACCGTGATATGCTCCGTTGAAGGACCGGTGGCTGGGATCGGTAGAAGTGGCGAAAGGGACGGGCTAGGGGCTGTGGGCAACCCTGACGCCGACGTGGTACTACCCCTTGTCAACCTAGAGACTTCCCGACGTGGAGAGGCCATCGCGAGCATTGTACAGTCGGTTCTCCGAGGCGAGATCGTGCCTAATACCCTCAAGCAAGGGAACACATCATGGCAGATTACGAGGGGGCAGGTATGTGTTAGTGTGTGATGTGTGTACGATGGCCTCGCATGGGACGGTGGCACGACAGTATATTTACGGCCCGGGGCCACCACCGATAACTCACTGAATGATGAGTAGATTCCTAAGATTGCATGCATTTTATATTCGTGCCTGCACGGGATCTATGACGGCAAGCAGTATCACACTACCACTAGCATCCGCCATTTTTGGATCCATGGATCGGATCCGGAATGTAATTATAGGTCGGATCCGTGCAGCGACTATTTTCATTACACAATATATCGGAAACTAGTTTAGATGCACACAGTGATGCATGCTTTTCGATATTGTACGCCTATTGCGGCGCGATTTGGCGCCCTACTGAGACCACGACGACCTCCTAGCCTGATTGGCGATCGACGCTAGATCGGACGGCAACTGCTGTCCACTGGCGTACCGACGCCACCCACAGCAGAACAGGAGAATTTGCGCGCTTACAAAGTAGCTCAATCGTTCGATTACGATAGCTTGACTGGAATGACTGGAGCTGACATCGTAACTGCATGTCTTCACGCCTAGGACGTGGACACAGTTTTCGGGTGAGCGAGCGAGACACGTCTCGCTGTTCAGTAACTGCGCCTGATTCGACCGACTCAATGCCTGTTCGCCGCCCAATTTCGTCTGCAGGTATCCAGGGGGGGCAATTCTTCCTGTAATAGACGCCCTAGCCCAGTCACAAACCATTTAGTTTGTGCTACCACGGCATGAGCAAGGCGGAGGCCACGCTGCACAGGGATACGCTCGCGTGACCGGGCGCCCAGGCGTGGTCTGCGTTACGTCGGGTCCCGGAGCCACGAACGTTATCACTCCTATGGTAGATGCACTCATGGATGGTACCCCACTGGTTGTTCTGACTGGGTAGGTTCCTACTCTGGCCATGGGTACTGATGCATTCCAGGAGGCGGATTGCGTTGGTCTCAGCCGACCTGCTACCAAGTGGAATGTGTTGGTCAAAGATGTGAAGGATATAGCGCAAGCCATACATGCTGCATTTTTCGTCGCTACACATGGGCGTCCTGGTCCAGTGCTTGTGGACCTGCCCAAGGATGTGACCTCCATGCCTCTAGTGGGTGATGCCGAGCGAGGCATGGAGCTGCAGCAA
>Ga0136560_1002047_pt1 | contig 10262 bp, 17 predicted proteins | sample AntRauMeHopE1497_FD_104925 | JGI IMG/M metagenome (GOLD analysis project Ga0136560, IMG submission 104925) | Saline lake microbial communities from Rauer Islands, Antarctica - Metagenome Hop E1 #497 | ecosystem: Environmental > Aquatic > Non-marine Saline and Alkaline > Saline | place...
CTCCCCCTCCCCCTCTCCCTCCCCTGCCATCTCCATTGTCCTGTCCACCTAGTTCGTACTAAAGATCTTCAGCCAGCTGAAGCAGGCTTTGACTACCCGTCGAAGCCATGCTATCACACATGTGCAGTGGACTCGTTGATGCAGTTTTAAAGCGCTTTGAACTCGGGTCTACGGCAACGGTGTTCTGCACAGAAGGCTCTGGTTTCGATTGAGTTGTTCTCCCACGACCGGGAGCTTTACGACGAGGAGCCGCTGATGAAGTACTAACCTTGACAGCATCGCTATTTTCAGATGGCACATCCTGAGGGGCTTCGCGCGGTTGCAGCCTTTGTGCCACCGATCTAGCGTGAGCCTTGCTGTGAGGTCTTGGAGGGGCGTGACGGGTCGGACTAGATGTGGCCGCCTATCGCGCTGCAAGTCCAGATCCCCAGGCCGGTTTCTCCGGCTTGGCATCAATCTACCGCTTCATCTGTGGTAGGCCTCCGGCTCGCACCGAGTCGGAGGGGCGGGAGGATCGCGCCTTGCTTGTGCTACGGATTCGGGATGGATTGCTCCTTTTGGCTTTTTTGGTGGGATGCTGCTTCAACTGCACCGCCTCCTCTGGCTTCCTCGCATACAAAACTGATTTCCGAACGGTAGTTACATGTCGGCTCGATGTAGAGCCATTTGCATGCCCGGATTCCCTACTGTCGTAAGCTTGGCGTGATCTAGATGCTCTGGGGCTCCGTGACCTTTGGCTTCTGCGAGTATCTCTGGGAGCAGACAATGTTCGTTCCTGTGATCGACGCCTGGAGCTAGACTCGCGACTCCGCTCTCGCCAGTGGGTGTCAGGACCTCTTGCATGGGCCCTCATAGCGTCTGCTTCTTTCTGCATCCGAATCTAGGCCCTGCGTTTCTCAGCACTGCTGTGTGGGAGCTCATGATTAGTTCCGTGCGCTTCTCGTAATCTAGTCGACGCAGATTGAGCACGTCGGCCGCCTCTGTCGAGTTTGCGCCGCTTCTATCTAGCACCAGTAGTTGGCTTGGATTCCCCTTTGCCCCCCTCACCTCTCTAGCGACCCGTAGTGGCCCTACCAGACCCCTTGGATTGGGCTGATGCTCGCCTAGATGCCTTTGGCCGTATATCATTTCCAAGGAGAGACGAAGCGAAGAAAATGTTCCCGTTCTCCTCAACTTCCACGTGATCTGTGGAGATGGCGTCAATCTTCGGAGCGATGTCATGGTCCAGTCGAGATGCGCCCAAGCTTATGTCTCTCGCCGACTTTGCAAGCAGCGGCCGTGCTGGCGGATTCTCGAACGGTTGCAGTCGGAGCTCAGGGGACGATGAACCAACCGCAGACCTGATCGCAACACCACTATGGGTTTTTGTGTCCAGCGATAGCAGTTCCCCTGTAGTCTCATGACCATACTTTGGAGACATGGGTGAAGCAGCCGTTGGGCTGCCAGTAGCTGCCATCAAGGCTCTCCTAAGCGACACCTGGGCTTCGTGCAGGCGGAAGGCGAGTGCTGCATCGCCCCCCGCAGCACGGACCAAGGATGGATCCAGATCTGGGTACTCAGATGCCACATCAACGCTGGGCGATCTCGGAGATGAGATTGCAGACAGACGCAACGGGGATGGCAGCTGCGCTCTTCGAACTGAGGCAGGGACGGAAGAAGTAGTGGTTGGCTGATCTGACGGTTCTGACATCTAGACAGTGGCTGTACTGACGTTTGCCTACTCTAACCCTGAGGTATCCACGACGGAAGCACCGGGTCTGTCATCTCCATTCCTCTGTCGTGGAGCACTGTCACTATCATGATCAGACGATACCTCGATTTCCGAGACTGGAGGTGATCCATGAGACTGGGGCTACTCATTTACATCGCTGTGTGAACAATGTGCCCCCTCGAGGTTTGCATCATTTGGAATTCCTACACCAGAAGTTACGTTCGTGTGTTTGCCATCTGAGGAAGGAGTCATCCCATTTCGCATGACAGTGTGCCTGGTGGCAAGCAATCGCTGTGCGTACTGCAATGCCTCTTGAGCGAGTACAACAACATCAGTGCTGTGTCTTTGCGCTTTCGTCGGGGAAGTGCCATGTACAAGCACATGACTGCGCCAACGGACTAAGGTATCGACAAGCTGCACCCGGATAGGACTCTCGAGTGGGACATCCTCACCCTCTGTGGTAGGCCCGACACCCGAGGCACTGGGTGCAAGGGCAAGGGAAGCAGCTCGCGCTGCTGACAGAACCGTGTCACCTCCGGCCCGCCCGGCTGCAGTCCCACTGTAATCAGCACTCCACTTCTATGGGTTGTGTTCCACATCTTCAATCCAAGCTGTCAATACGCGCACTTTGCCTGGCCAGTCAGTTGGCATATTTGGGGGTGACGTGTGTTTACCCCTGGGACTAGGCCACGGCGATTCATCGTTTTCATCCGACAGCGACCCGTCAGATTCAACATCAATGTCAAAGGACTCGGCAGCAGGGCGAGTACTTGACGTGATCAGGTGCGTTTCATCTATCCCGGTTGGAGCTGTAAGGCCTTTACTCTAGCTTTTCGGCGGGATATCGTGCATCTGTGAGGCTGTTGTCGCATGGGACGCTTGGTGAGCCAAATCAAGCCGCGCACGAGTATCAACGGCCACATCCTGTTTGGAGATTGAAATGCTCGATACACCAGTTGGCAGCACAAGAATGGGAGACTGCAGCTGCTGGATCGCTTTGAGGGCATTCGATACGGATGATCGCAGGGCGAATGGCTCATAAGCATCTTCGTCCTTGATGTCCTACGCCGAGGCAGATGCCCTCTTGCCAACAGTTGAGATGCCCGTATCTGACCAAGGGTTGCCTGAGTCAATACTTGGCACACCAACAGGTGCAGGTGCAGGTGCAGGTATCTCTGCCAAAGCTGTAGCATCAGCGCTAGTACGACGAGATCGCATGTTCTGCAACGACTACTCCATCTCAGATATGCTGTTGGCAATTCCTCCATTCAAACTTGTCCTTGATGCGGTTGAGTCAGTGGGTCTTAGTACAGATACTAGCGCTAATGGGCTCGATCCAAGCGCAGCCAAGCCAGTACGTCGCATTGGGGAGAGGATGGCAGCTACACGTGCCTGTTGTGGAGACTTGCTCGCTACAATTTGGGCCCGGGCTTGTAGTGCAGCGAGGGCTGCTATCCCACCGTCATCGTCGCTGTCCTTGCCATTGCCATCGCTACTAGCATCACTACCTAGACCGCTCCCGAGTGAACTTTCGAGAGACACAATACGCGTTCTACTGGCTGCCCTGCCACGTGAGGAGGTTCCTTGTAAAACCCCTTCGCCGCCATCTGAGTCATCGTCGGACTCTGCCATGAGACTATCTAACACAGATCTGCTGCTATCACCTCTACTAGCTGCATGTCCAGCACCAGGCCGTGCACTGGGACCTGCAGCAGGCGAACCTCTCAAAATTCCTCGGGGTGGTCGTCGTCCAAGGCCAGCTTGTGAAGAGAGTGCAGCGACACCTTTGGGTGTGGATTTATAGCCGCCGTCCTCTTCATTCCACTCGCCCTCCTCGCTGCTGTGCTTGTCTGGGTGCTGTCCAAGTGCAGCGCCCTAGAATGTGACGCTGCTCCCAGCCCGAGTGCTTCGACCTCCATGCCTTGAAGCTGGAAAGGTTGCGTTCAAGCCAGTAGTTGCTGCCTATCCCAACATCCGGGTACCGCCGATCGATCCTTCTTCATCTTCATCTTCATCTTCATCGCCAGACCAGCCCCCGGACATGCTATCGCTGTCACCCTCTCCCGTCTCACCTGCCTGCTGGAGAGCCGCCGCTCGGAATGCCTCCGGTCGGCCCACTGGTCCAACGCCATCGCGCCATGGATTGCGCTGGTCCAGCCATTGCAAGGGCTTGGCCCCTTCAAGGTCTTGAATTGAGGCACTCGGTGACATCACGGAGTGCCGGCTCGGTGGCACCGCGAACGACTTGGCCCTGCCTAGGAGCTTGGACCTGCCAGACATAGAGAGACTCGCCGGCAATCCTGCGATCGAGGGGGACCAGCTCGCCCTCGCCGAGTCATTACTTTCATTTGATCGACGCTTACCGCCAATGCTCTTACCCTTCTTCTTCTTCTTCTTCTTCTTCTACTTGCCCTTCTTGCCCTACGAGTTCTTGTTCTTCTGGTTAGACAGGTCCGCTGTTTGTGATGCTGTCCGTACCGGAGGTACTGGAGGTGCCTTCTCCTCACCCCCACCGCCCCTTCCTCCCTCCCTGCCCCATTGAACCCCCTCGCTACTAGCCTACATCTATCCAAAGTCCTCCATCGTACCCACTGTGCGTACACTACCCTCATCGTCCCCACTGTTGTTCTCCACGTCACTATCGCCAAGCACACCCCCTGCTGATGATGGTCCATTACCACGTGTATCCGTATTGACTGAAAGTTCCGGAAGGCCTTGCTCGCGACGCCGCCGCGTATCTCGCAACCTCTGGGCGTCCTGCTCCAAGCTGCTCACAGCGAGCTGGGCAGCTGCTCGAATACGTACCCCCGTGCCGCGGCGTTTCGATGATGACCGGAAAGGTCCAGCAACACCACCAAGGGCGACATTACGACCAAGGCCTAGCTCGCCTGTCGGCGCTTTCACCTCTGGCGGGGTCACGCTCGTATAGGTTGAGTTTCGCTTCCTGCTGCCCGATTGACTACCGCCCACGTCTTGCCAAGTGCTGCCATCGGCCTAGAATCGCTACCCGGTTGTCATACCTGGCCTACGTGATCTCCCACCGAGTCGATTGGCTTGCGGGAGTCTGCCACCGCTCGTGCCAGCCAGCCGTCTAGGTTTTCCTCCATTGGTTTGCCGAGTTGGTGGCCCCGAGGCACCTCTTGACGGAGGAGGAGGCCTAAGGTTCGGAGAATCTGGTTCGCTACTTTCGTCTGATGGAGTAGGAGGATCAATTGCGTCTTCAATATCACTGGGGGGCTCACTGGGAATGTCTGAATCTGAACTTAGATCTCCAATGGCTTCTTCTCTTTCCGCATACTGCCCATATTCAGGGGCTTCTGGCGGTGGCGGTGGAGGCATGTCATCTGAAACATAACTAACTGCACTAGAGTAGTCTGCGTCGCCTGGAGGCTCGTCAGGCAGCGAATCTGGCTAACTATCATCATCGCTTGGCCCGGCGGGCGGGGTAGATGCCGCAGCGTCCCCAGGTGGCGGTGATTCAGGCGGAAGCAAGCTTGAGTATGAGCTCGGATCCCTGGTATGCAGATCATCCAACGGCTCTGCCCATTCATCCTCCATTGCAATACGTATTGCCTCTCAGGTCGCACGAAGCTCATCAGCAGAACGGACCGCGTGTGATGGTCGCAACTGGATCCATGGACGCCGCGCATTGAATCCTGGCTGCGGAACATAAGATACGACTGTGGCGCAAATCACGTTACAGCCGACCCACAGCGTGAACAGTCGACAAGATGATCAGGTCCATGCGTCGGGTATTTGCTACTGGGACTCTGGGAGCTCTAGGCCTAATTTCTCAGGCAAGCTGCTCGCGGGCCGTGGTGTTCGGTCGAGTCCCGCTGGCAGGTGTTGGCCTCTTTGCGAAGCGCAACGTGCACTCATCCCCTCCCGCCGCTGGCAACATCAGGGTTGAGAAGGACACCATGGGCGAGCTCGAAGTTCCAGCGGATCGCTTGTGGGGTGCCCAGACATAGCGCTCGCTGATGAACTTCAAGATCGGTGATGCCCCCGATCGCATGCCAATCGAAGTTATTCGAGGTAAGGCGTTGTAAGTGCAAATGTGGTGCCAGTCGGTGTATGCTGCGAGCATAACATATGTGCATATATTTGCTTTGCACTGCGATTGCATGCATTTTAACGTCGGTCGCAGGTTTCGGAGTGCTCAAGAAGTCTGCCGCCATTGTGAACATGGAGTACGGTCGTCTCCCAGCCGAGATTGGCGAGGCAATCGTTAAGGCATGCGATGAAGTGATTGCTGGGGATCTGGACGACCATTTCCCGTTGGTAACCTTTCAGACCGGTTCCGGCACGCAGTCGAACATGAACTCTAACGAGGTGATTGCGAATCGTGCAATCCAGATGCTTGGGGGCGAGCTCGGAAGCAAGTCCCCTGTGCACCCGAACGACCACGTCAATATGGGCATGAGTTCGAATGATTCTTACCCTACAGCCATGCACATCGCCGCTGCCTTGGAGGTAACCCACCGTACCCTCCCTGGGCTCCGGCAGCTGCATGCCTCTCTCAAAGCCAAGGCAGATTCCTGGGAGGATATCATAAAGATTGGCCGCACGCATACTCAGGATGCCACTCCGCTCACATTGGGACAGGAGTTCGGCGGGTATGTCCAGCAGCTCGAGTATTCGATCGCCCGCATTGAAGCCGCCATGCCCCGCCTCCTCCTCCTGGCACAGGGCGGCACCGCTGTAGGAACTGGACTCAATTCGGTCGAGGGGTTCGATGTGGATATTGCCACTCAGATCGCCAAGGAGACCGGCTTGAGCTTCGAGACTGCTCCCAACAAGTTCGAAGCACTCGCCGCGCACGACTCCTTCGTCGAGATGAGTGGAGCTCTCAACACCGTGTCTGCCTCCCTCATGAAGATCGCGAACGACATCAGGTTCCTGGGCAGTGGACCCAGGTGTGGCCTGGGCGAGCTCTCCCTCCCTGAAAACGAACCAGGATCCAGCATCATGCCGGGCAAGGTGAACCCGACGCAGTGCGAGGCCATGACCATGGTCTGTGCACAGGTCATGGGGAACAACGTGGCCATCACCGTCAGTGGGTCCAATGGACATTTCGAGCTGAACGTGTTCAAGCCGGTCATGGCTTATAACCTGCTGCAGTCGGCCCGTCTCATCGGCGACTCATGCGTCTCATTCGCCGAGAGGTGCGTAGATGGAATCGAGCCCAATCGGGAGAGGATCGAATCCCTTCTGAACGAGAGCCTCATGCTGGTCACTGCACTAAACCCGTACATCGGGTACGACAAAGCGGCGGCCGCTGCCAAGAAGGCACACAAGGATGGCACTACTCTCAAGGAAGCAGCACTCGCACTCGAGTACCTCACGGAGGCGCAGTTCGATGAGTGGGTACGGCCAGAGAATATGATCGGGCCTGATAAGAGGACGTGAGTCGTGAGTCGTGAGTCGTGATGGCCATTGGCATCGAGCCCCTCTATACCTCTCAAGAAATTCAGACGACTGATACAGATGGTCGTTTCAGACAGATGATCGGTTGCTTCCTGTATCACATGTGAACAGAATCTATGCCATTCATACTGTGATCTATGTGCCCGGGTCGAGAGAACAAGTGCAATTCTACGAGGATCTCACTGTCTCGCTGTCGATGCCCATCCCTCCCTGACGTCGGGTGAACCCCCCGCCGCTTAGCTGGCTGGTGTTCATGGTTGTGATCACGATTCAAGCAGCGCAATCACATCTTCTAGCGAGTCGCACACACAGGACGGCATCTCTGCCTCTGCACCCAGTCGCTCGGCCGCATCCACCGCCCCTGTCGCCGTAACACGCAGTGCCTCCACTTCATCCAGACTCGAGATCCCAGATAGCACCAGCAGAGATTCCATGCCAACAGACCGGGCCTAGTTGCCAAACAGAATGTCAGTATTAAGTCGGTCGCCTACCATGAGTGCAGTCGCGGGGTCAACTCCTGCATGTTCCTGCAGCAGCGACAGGAGGGCCCCTGAAGGCTTTCCAGCGACGGCCTCGGCCCTACGGCCAGCTCCAGCTTCGACTGCCGCGAGCACAGCACCGGCTCCCGGCAGTAGCGTGTCTTTGGCAGGGAATGTCGTATCACCATTGGTCGCAAAGAATCGGACCCCCGGGCGCCTGGTGAGTGCGGTTGCCCTAGCGATTTTCGCGTACGAGGCCTGTGTATCTAGCCCGACCACGACCGCCTTGATGTCTCCTAATGACTCCAGACTCGATGAGGAGAAAGAATCCATGCTAAAAGGCGAGAGGGAGTCCTCGAGGCCCAGCGTTTCGTAGCCTTCAGCCCGCAACTCTTCGTGAAGCCCCTCCTCGCCGACTACATACACCAGCGCTCCACTTGGGATGCCTTCTGACCGAAGCAATTTAGCGGCAGCGAATGCACTACCAAAGATCGAAGTAGCTGGCACATCAATCCCTAGAACTTCTTTTACTTTATGCACGTATGCAGACCGTGACTTTGTCGAATTGTTCGTCAGCAGTATGACGTCTTTGCCTATATCTGTCAACGACTGTATAGCCGCCGCTGATCCCTCTATTGGCGTTTTCCCTCTCCACAGTACACCATCACAGTCTAAAAGTACAGTTTTGCAGGATTTAAGTATGCTAGCAAGCTTAGATCTGCCGTCAGGGTTCCCAGATAGTCTTCCAGCAAGTCTACCATACTTGCAAGTTGCTGTTTCAGCACCACCAATCTGACTTGCAATCGCAGCCATGGCTCGACAAAAAATCAATTTTGTGTGCACTATTATTTTCCCGCAAACAGCTGCCTTGTACATATAAGCTGACGTCGTTGAGCAGGATCCGCTCCGGGGAGCGGCATTATATTCCGAGTTCGTTCGCCGCCGCGGTTCGGCGCCAGGAGTCGACGATCGCGCCGCTTTCTTAGTACGTGCCGCGCAGTCTGAGACCCAAGACAGAGCCATCAATAGATACAAAGCGGAAATATGATGGAGTTGGTACGTAACACGACTTTCTTCTTACCCGATGGAATGGATCCGTATGTGTACATTATTGTATTTGTGCTCATGGTAAGGGGAAATGCTCGAGTCATGCCTAAGTCTCAAGCATTTCGGGACACTGTTTGCCGCTATATTGCAATCAACTTATTCCGTTTACTTTCATTTGCAGGTGCTGCATGGAATAGCTCTATTGAGCTGGATTGTGCTCGCATTTCGCGAGGCCGGCAACGTACCTCGGAAGCTGCGACGCTATGTGCAGTAAATATTGAGATGATACCGATGCATTTCATCAGTAGATCGTGCAAGAGATACTTATTCAATCAAAGGCCTCAACGAGTCAGACCTGCGGACGGCGCGACCCTATTCGTGCCGGGGCGACTTCTGCTGCGCCCCTTGTGCAGCGACGTGGCTGTGTTTCTACATGGCCTCCCTCCACGCCTCACCGCCGTCAGCCGCCTCGATCACCCGTTCCTCCGTGGGTCCGATTGCTACCGCTTTAGATGCTGTCACTGCCATGGTATGCGCCATTGCCGTCAGTGCGACGGGCCGTATCCTGAAGCACATGGTCACGGCTAAAATCAGGGCCAGGCTCTCGTTCAGCATCTGGTTCGTCCAGTCCTATCGCCAGCTCAAATGCGTCAGCTGCACGATGAAAAAAACCGTCGGTGCGAGTAAATACGCAAGCACGGCGCACCGCATCCACACATAGCTGTACACATTGTGCACCGTCAAAGCTGTCTCATCTACCCACGATGGGTAGTCGCCCATCACCCCTCTCAGTGTAGTCACGCTGAAATTGATAGACACGAGCACCCCGAGCATGGTTAAGCTCTGCACGACATATGTCCCCAGATTGAGCCCTATGCATGACGATGCCAGGGGGTCGCACGACAAGGTAGCGATGGACACACTGAAATACAGGGTCCCCACGATCGCCACCCCTAGCCACGTCCTCCAGCTGAATCCCACGAGGATGATCTTCCATCCTAGGCCTATCAGCAGCATGCACACTGCCAGTGCCGTGTCTCCTCCTCTCCACAGCAGGGATGCCACAACCCTCCTCCATCCATCTGCCTCCCCTGTCTAACCCCAATGGTCGTAGTATACGGCTCGGAGGACAGCCCCAATCCCACGCATCAGCACTGCTACAAAAATACAGACGTGCATCCACGTGACCATGGTCCCGATCACAGGGATGGCCCGGGGGGGTGCCTCTCCCGCCGCCTGTCCTGCACCCCCCTCTCCCTATCCCGCCGATACAGCTTCTGGTGTTTCATCTTGCTCACTATTACCATCTCCACTGTTAGCCTCGGTATCATGCTAAGTAATACCACCATCTCCATTTTGTGTTGTACCCCCATTGTCTCTACTATTCGAACCAAAGTTTTCAGCCGCCCTCACTCTGCTCCTTCGACTGCCGTCAAGTGCCTCCGGTACTACCCCTGTGACCCCCTCCCCGACCTTCGCTTCCAGCATGCCCCCCCCTTGCATTGATCGCTTCGCCACTGCCGCTCGCAGCTCCATGGCCTGCATTTCTAGTCGCGCACGAACCCCCATCGTCCAGTACCGCCCAAACAGGGACTCGA
>Ga0136560_1002050_pt1 | contig 10256 bp, 8 predicted proteins | sample AntRauMeHopE1497_FD_104925 | JGI IMG/M metagenome (GOLD analysis project Ga0136560, IMG submission 104925) | Saline lake microbial communities from Rauer Islands, Antarctica - Metagenome Hop E1 #497 | ecosystem: Environmental > Aquatic > Non-marine Saline and Alkaline > Saline | place...
ACACCTCGCCCGGCTCAACAACCGGTGAACAACGCCTGAGCGCGTAGGAGGAGATGATAATGTCCTATTTACATACACTGGTGTTCGGTATCTACCCCTATATCGCCCTGGTTGTGATGGTTCTTGGTACCTGGGCGCGCTATGACAACGCCCAATATACCTGGCGGGCTCAGTCCACCCAGATATTGACCAAGAAAAACATGGTTTGGGCCAGCCCTATGTTCCATGTGGGCATATTAATCGTGTTTTTCGGCCATTTGGTTGGCTTGTTAACGCCGCACGCTGCCTACGAATGGTTTATGACGGCCGGCACAAAACAAGTTTTGGCCATTGTAGTGGGTGGTATTGCTGGCGCCATGGCCCTTATCGGCGGCGCTGTTCTGACCATGCGTCGGCTAACAGACCCTCGGGTTCGGGCTAGCAGCACCTTTGCTGACGACGCCGTTATCGTTATCCTGATGATTCAGTTGGCGCTGGGTATGCTGACCATTTACCCCACCTTGGGCCATCTGGATGGTAGTACCATGCTGTTGCTGGCAGCCTGGGCTCAGGGCATCTTTACGTTTCAGTTTGATGCTGCATCGCACATTACGGATGTGCACTGGATCTACAAAACCCACATGGCTTTGGGCCTGACGATCTTTGTACTCTTCCCGTTCACCCGTTTGGTGCACATGCTCAGCGTGCCGGTAGAGTATTTTGGTCGCAAGTACCAGGTGGTGCGTAAGCGCGCCTAAATAAACTGATGATGAGCCAGCCGGGTGCGCGTTTGCGACGCCCGGCCGGTGAATTGAAAAGGTGAATGCCATGCAATTAATACCGACCGGCGAAGCCGAAAAGCCCAGAAATCAGTTCCCTCCGGTGACCGTTGGCGACACGCTGATAGACCCCGACGACATAGCGCGGGAAATGCAATATCACCCCGCCGATGAAGCCGCAACTGCCTGGCACGACGCGGCTAAAAGCCTGGTGATACGCCAGCTGTTGCTGGACCAGGCCAAACGACTGAATCTGGCGGAAGAGCTGGACGAAGAAGACCGCATCGCTAAAGTGCTAGAGCTGGAGTTGGGCGTACCAGACCCTACAGAGCAAGACTGCGAACGTTTCTTCAACGCCAACCCCAGGCGTTTTTGCAGCCCGGTGCTGATGGCCGTAAGCCATATATTATTGGCGGCTGCGCCCGATGATGTAGCCGAATTGATGCGCCAGGAAGAAGTCGGCGATCAGCTGTTGAAAGCATTGTTTGAAGGTCGTTCACGATTTGATGACTTGGCTAAGCAGTATTCGGCCTGTGAATCTCGCCACCAGGGCGGCAGCCTTGGGCAAATCAGCAAAGGCCAGACCGTTGATGAGTTTGAACGCCCGGTGTTGAATCTACCAGAGGGACTGCATTCGGAGCTGATTGAAACCCGTTACGGTTATCACATTGTGCGGGTCGATCAACGCATTGATGGCCAGCCATTGCCCTATGAGCACGTAAAGCCACAAATTCGCCAGTACCTGAGCGAAAGCGTCACCCGCCGTGCCTGTCGCCAGTACTTGCAGATTCTTGCGGCCGAAGCCGGCGTTCAAGGTGTGGATTTGGAACTGCCAGATTCACCATTGATGCAATAGTGGTTTGTGGGTTACCTCCTAAGAGGGAGCGATTTTTACCCGGAATCCTTTTAGTATTCATAGATTGATTATGAATGCATGAAAACGCCAAAAAGGATTCCGTCATGGTGTTGACACAGGCTGCAGATATACCCGTGCGGGATAAGCGCATGAACTACCGCAAACCGGTTCTGGTGGCGGTTAAGCCTCGTGATCACGAAAACAGCCTAGAGCTGTTGCGCAGCCACGCTATGTTCAGCGCCTTGGAAGAAGATGACCTACAGCAGCTGTTGTTGCACTCTCGCCGCCTGCGGCTGGGCCATCATCAGTTGCTGTATCGCCAGGACATGCCTGCCCACCACTTCTTTTTTGTATTGTCGGGTCGCTTACGACTTTATCGGCTGGATGCCTCGGGTATTGATCGCACCCTAGACAGCCTTGCGCCGGGTGACTGCATTGCTGAAGTGATGATCTACGCCGACCCCGCTCTTTATGCCTGTTATGCCGAAGCCCTGAAAACCAGCGAAGTGCTGATGATACCGGTTAAAGCCTATCAAGAACTGCTGGATACCAATCACAGTTACACCCAAGCCGCGCTGCGCCATTACGCGATGCGCGCGGTTACCCGTTTTCACGATCTGGAAATCATGACCGTGCAAAGCGCCCGCGATCGGCTGATTCGCTATTTAGTGGATTTATTGCCGGAAGGCAGCGAGCAGGGGGGAGAAGTGGAATTGCCGCTGCCCAAGTGCCTGGTAGCCTCGCGCCTTGCTATGCAACCAGAAACTTTTTCCCGAATTCTTGCGGATCTGAAATCTAACGGCTTGGTGCGAGTAAACCGCAGCCGAGTGTTTATATCCGACCCAGCCCGGCTGATTCAGGTCAGCCAGTAGTCAACATTTAAGGATGTATTGAATGATCAGCAACTACCGCGAATTGATTGCCGCTACCAAGCAGGAACACGAACCTCAGCGCCTGTTGTTTGTGTTCTGCCGCGCCGAATTGCCAGACGAAGCCTCTGACGAAGAGCGTGCAGCGTTTGAGCGCGGCGAAGGTGGAGCGCTTACACCGGTGACCTGCGTGGATAAAGCGCCCGCCGAGGTCGCGAATTTCAGTCTGCTGGTGGAAGAGTCACGCAATACCGGTCAGAGCTGGGATGTGGTGTTTGTGGCGGCTATGTCTGGCCGCGGTGGCGTTCCCCCTTCCGGCGACGAAGCGCAGCAGCCAATGACCATGATGGTCGAGAGCATTCGCCTGGGGCATGTGGGCAATTATTTGCCATTAGACATTAACGGCGAGGCGGTGAACCTGGGTTGACGCTTTATTCACCGCCGTGCGGCCCTGTTTGGAAAGCATTCGATTAACCGTTCGCGGATGGCGATCAGCGGGCCAGCCTTTGGGTCAAGTATGGGCTGCATGTTGCAGGTTTTTATCCGATCGGGCTGCCCTAGCCGCCGGTCATATTCATAAAGCGCAGCACTTGCACGTCGCCGTTGGTGGAAAAGTGGTGTTTTTCCGGTTTCAAGTCCATCGCCTGAGCGATGGCGTCTTGCAGGCGTTGGTCAGACGTTGGATTGCCACGCAGTACCCGTCGTAAATCGACTGAATGTTCGTTGCCCAAGCACAGCAGCAGGCGGCCTTCTACCGTGACTCGTACTCGATTGCAGGTGGAACAAAAGTTGTGGGAGTGCGGCGAAATAAAACCAACTTGAGTGGGACTGCCAGCCATGCGGTAATAGCGCGCCGGGCCCCCGGAGTCGATGGTGGCTGGAATCAGCTCGTAATGGCGGGAAATGATATCGCGCACTTCGTCGCTGGTGCACAGAGCTTCGCCACGGTCATGTTCTGAAATTTCGCCCAGCGGCATTTCTTCTATAAAGGTAATGTCGATTTCTTTGCGCCGGGCAAATTCAACCAATTCCGGTACGTCTTGGTCATTGCGGCCTTTCATTACCACCGCGTTCAGCTTGATGCCACGGAAACCGGCGTCACGTGCGGCGTCTATACCATCTAAGACTTTTGACAATTTTCCCGTGCGGGTAATGCTGTGGAATTTTTCCGCGTCGAGCGAATCCAGGCTGATGTTCAGGCGCTGTAGCCCTGCTTTACGCAGCGGCTCTGCCAGGGTGGTTAGTTGGTTGCCGTTGGTGGTCATGGCAAAATCACGCAGGCCATAGCTGCCGATTTCTTGCACCAGGTCCACGATGCCTTTTCGTACCAGAGGTTCGCCGCCGGTCAGCCGAATTTTCTCGGTGCCCAATTCTACGAAGTTACGCGCCAGTCTGGCGATTTCTTCCAGCGTCAGTACCTGCTGGCGGGGCAGGAAGGTCATGTCTTCTGCCATGCAATAAACACAGCGGAAGTCGCAGCGGTCGGTCACCGACAAACGTACATAATTAATGGTGCGACCAAAGCGATCTGTCAGCTTGTTTTTAGACATTGGCATAGTTCTCCGTAGCAGCCAGTTCAAATCTTTTAAGACATATAGCACAAATTATCGCAGAGTGGGGATTGAAAGCCGATACCCCTGCTGGGGTAACTTTATCCAACGGCGGCGCGCATATTGCCTAAATCACCCGTAAGGGGGAAAAGTTTGTGTTTTTTCTTAAACATAACTATAAAATAGATGATTATTGAGCCAACGCTTTTCTAAGCGTATTTTTTAGATTTCGTGAGGTCTGCGCTATGGGCAGTCGCTATCCCAATGGCTATCGCCATCCATACAGCAAAATCGGCTTTCGCATATTGGCGTCTATTTCACTGGGTTTGGCGATCGCAGGCGTAGCTCTCCCAATATTACCGACCACCCCTTTTGTATTGCTGGCCGCTTTTTTTGCCAGTAAGGGGTCGCCGGCGTTTGCGTTGTGGCTGGACAACCATCCGAAATTTGGCCCGATCATTTTACAATGGCGCACTCGCGGGGCGGTTCCGGCCAGCGCAAAAGTGCTGGCTTGCTCGATGATGACGCTAAGCTGGGGATTGTTATTCTGGGGCGGCGCCAAACCGTGGGTGTTACTGATGGTGGGGCTGACGCTGGTGGCTGTCGCCTGCTATTTACTGAGCCGTCCGACCTATTAATAGACGTCAGGTGTACGTCAGCTGGAGTTGTTTATGCACATCACCCGTTATTCTGATTACTCGCTGCGAGTGTTGGTGTATCTAGCGGCTTGTGGCGATCGGTTGGTTACCATTCAGGATGTAGCCGATGCCTACGACATTTCAAAAAACCACCTGATGAAGGTGGTGCACCAGCTCAACATTAAAGGCTATATAGAAACAGTAAGAGGCAAGAATGGCGGCATGCGGCTGCGGCTGCAGCCAAGCGCCATTAACATTGGCGCTTTGATGCGCGACACCGAGCCAGATTTCAATTTGGTAGAATGCTTTTCCGAGCACAATAAGTGCTGCATTACCCCCGTTTGCGACCTGCAGTCGATGCTGCGCGAAGCCCTACAAGCCTTTTTAGCGACTCTGGACACCTACACCCTGGCCGACGTGGTGCGTCAGCCGCAACAAACGCAGCTGCTGCGGCTTTTGCAAATCAGTTAGCGTCGCTTTTCGCCGGAGCTTTCTTTTTCGCGGCCGGTTTACGTGGGCTGGGTTTTTTCTTGGCTGGCAGCAGCAGAGTTTTGAGTTCTTCCAATGCTTCTCCGGTATATACCGCCAGCTTTTGCATGCTGGGTAAAGTATCGCGGCAACCCGTGTAACCAAAGTTCAACGACCCTGCGTAGCTCAGGCAGGTGATGTTCAGTGCGCCGCCGTGGGTGATCAGCGACACCGGATACATCGCCTCCAGTTTGGCGCCTTCATAGTAAAGGTCTTCGGTGGGCCCCGGAACATTGGAAATGGTCACGTTCCATACCGGCCGCATGCGCCCGCCCAGGCCGGACATCAGCTGCAGTATGTAGGGCGACATCAGCATCATGGTGTATTGGGTTAAAGCTTTCTTGGGCAGTTTTTGCAAGTGCTCTTTGGCTTTGCAGGAGGATTCTTTGATCGACTGCAGGCGCGTTAGCGGGTCTGGTTCGTTGGTGGCCAGGGCCGCAATCATAAAGCTGATTTGAGTGCCGGTGCCTTCGTCGTCCGCCGGGCGAACATTCACCGGTATGCCGGCGGTTAATGACGTTTCGGGCAAATCGTTTTGCTCTAGTAAAAAACGCCGCAGCGCGGTGCCGCACAAATACAGCACAATGTCGTTCATTGAGCTGCCCGAGGCACGGGCCATGGCTTTCATGTCTTCTAGTTGGTACTGCTGAGTCGCAAAGCGGCGCTGGCCGGTCACTCGGTGATTGATTTTAGCAATCGGCCCGGTAAAGGGGGCCGTTAGACCGTCTTCAGGGTGGCGTACTGAGTGAATCAAGCGATTGCTGGCCTGCCACAGCCGTGGCGCCATGCCCATCTGCAGTTTTAGGGCGTCCATAGCCTGAGAAATAGCACCCGGCACGCTGGCTTCGCTGTCGGTTTTACTGCCGCGCCGACTTTCTGGGCGCACCGACCAGGGTGGCAGCATGTCGCGCTCGTTGGGGGATTTGCTCAGTACTCTTTGCATCAAGCGTACGCCGCTGATGCCGTCAATCATGCAGTGGTGCATCTTGGTGTACAGGGCAAAGCGGTTGTGTGCCAGCCCTTCAATCATGTGGCATTCCCACAACGGCCGCGACAGATCTAGCGGGTTGGAGTGCAGGCGCGAGACCAATACCCCCAGTTCGCGCTCGCCGCCAGGTTTCGGCAACGCTGAGTGGCGTACGTGGTAATCCAGGTCAATGTGTTTGTCGTGCTTCCAAGTGGGCGCTAGAACGCGGCCCAAAAAACTGGGCCAAACCAGTTTGCAGCCCCAAGGGAGTTCTACATGGCCGGCTTGCTTCATACTTTTAACCAAGTCGCCGGTGAAGATAGGAGCGGCGTTTTCGGGCAAGCTGAAAATCTGCAAATTGCCCACGTGCATGGGGGTATCGTCAGACTCAACCGCTAGCCAAGACGCGTCCAATGTTGCTAGGCGTTTCATTCCTTGCGCACCTCTACTGTATCTAGAACATGAAAAAAGGGCGGAGCGCAAGGCTGCATCGCCATCGTCTTTTAGTGAAACACGCCTTTGCGAGGGCTCAAAGCATTATCGCAGGCTGGCAACATACGATAACAAATTAAATTCGTAACTTATCTGGATTTAGATGTTATTTTCAGTATAAGATTTTCGGTATCAAAATAACGCGTAACTAAATCCAGAGCAGACTACTTATGAAAGATACACAGCCGATCAGTGCAGCCAACCCGATTGCAGATTCTAACGAACGCCTTGCTAATATGAATGCAGCGCAGGCGCAGACACCTTCCAGTGCGGAAGACACTGTTATCACTGCTACGGCGCACGCCGCTGATGTTTTGGCTGAAAGCGTAATAAGTACTGAAAACGATGATAAAATCCGGCAGCAGGATAAAAAGACTGAAACCGAAGAGCCTGCGCTGATCCTGGCCCAGGCTGCAGGCGCAGCAGAGTCGTCAGAACAAGTACCCGGTGACGAAGCGGACCAAAACGAAGATCAAGACGAGGTCGCCGCTGCCGACAACGGAGACGGTCTGAGCACATCGGCCGTTTTGTTGGGTGTAGGCTTGCTGGGTGGCGCAATTGCCGTGGCGGTGAATTCTGGCGGTTCGAGTGGCTCAGGCGCAGTAGTTGAAAAAGACACAGTGATAGAGCTTGACCAAAACGACAACACCGTGAACATAGACAAAGTGTTGGAGACGGACGAAGCTGATGTGTCGGTTAAATTGACGGGTAGTGCAAATGACGACGTGTTTACGATCACTGCACCTAACGCCACCACGCTGAACATTTCTGGTGACATGAAGGGCACCAGTGCTGCGGGCGATACGTTGACTTTCCGGGTTGAAGACATGTCAGCCGGCAGAGACTCGCGCAATCTGAAATTGATGGCCGATGTGGCGGGTAACAACAACAAATTGGTGTTTGATTTCGCTGATGCCTCTGATCTTGTCGTTTTGTCAAGTGACAGCCTGGTTAAGGGGTTCAGCAGCCTGGAAGTGAAAAACGGCACCGTGGACATCCGCGGCATTGGCGTTAAGGGCGGTCAGATTGTTGATATAGACGTCAACTCGGGCCTGGTATTGTCCACTGAACAGTTTTTAACGCTGAACTCACTGGTCAGCGTAACCGGGCACGGTAACGTGCAGGTTGTGGCCGAGAACGACACTGAGCTGGCGCAGGTTATCGCGCAGATCAATAAAAACGGCTTTATCCTGATTGGTACACAGTTGACCGTTGTTGATAGCAACCTTGAGCTGCTGCCCAGTAACAGCAACTTGGACGATGCGCTTGCGAACAACCGCTACCCGTCACTGCCAGAGCTTTCAGACAGTATTGACCAGTTGCAGGATAATCTGCAGGGCCAGATCAGCAGTAACGACGTTGATATTTCCGGCTTGCTGAGCAATGTCGCACAGTTGCAATCTGCACTCGAAGCGCTGGAAATTCTGGTGGGCGATACCTCCATTGCCGGCCTGAGCGCGGCGATCGAGGCCCTGACAATCGCCACCAGCGAAGATATCCGCGCCCTGAAAGACACTATCGGCCAGCCCGCCGAAGGCGAGAACGCCGCCACCGGTCTGTACCAGCTGATCGAAAACAGCATCAGCAGCGCCATCAACGATCTGGAAACCAAACTGCAAGGCGAGGGCTTTGACGCCAGCACCGACGCCGGCACCTTTGCTGCGCTGAACAGCGCCCTGGCCAAGCTGGGCACCGATGTAGAGAGTGATCTAAACACCCAGTTCAATACGCTGACCAGCAACTACAAAGCAGCCATCGATGAAGCTGTAAAAGCGCTGGAAGATAAAATCACCGCGCTAGACAACGACCTGCAAGGCCAAATTACCAGCAATGCCGGCGATATTACTGCCAACGAGAACAAAATTGCCAGCCTAATCAACGATGCGGCTGCCAATGACGGCACTGCAACGACGGCCTCCATAGCTGGTCTCAAAGCGGCGCTGGGCGCTCTGCAAGAAAGCACCGACACCGACATCAGCGCGCTGGAAAGCAAGCTGGCCAACATTGAAGGCTCGGTGAAAGAGTACATTGACACCGCCATTGGTGGCCTGCAAAACCAGATTGAGGCGAACGATGGTGACATTGTTGATATTCTGGCCACGCTGAAAGACCATCGCTACTGGCTGGATGAGATTTATGGCGTAGCCGGTGATTCACCGCTGGATTTATTTGCACAACTGGGTAATCCGGCATTGCCGGCCAAAGACTATGTGCCGGGGATACCGGCGACAGAGGATGCTCCCGCACAGCCTGAACAGCCGGCGCAAGAAGCCCAGCCAGCAACGGGCTTATTTCTGGTGATTGAGCAACTCGAGGATCGCGTAGCGAATCTGGAAGGCCCGCAAGGCGACTGGTCAGACGCCAGCCCCATTGAAATCGCCGCTGGTCCGCTGTTTGGCGCGGTTCTGGATTACGATGCCGATGACATATTGTTTGGTGTCATTGTAGACAATGATTTTGAAGAAAACGCATCCTCCGGTGAAAACAGTCAGCCGGTTTTCTGGTCTGACTTTAACGCAGATGGCGAGTATACGGTGCCATCTGACAAAGTGTTTGTATCCGCAGGAGATCTGTATCAAGCGCTTATCAATAACAGCGAGTCTTCTGAAAGTGTAACGGTTGTTGGCAGCAACCAGACGGTGGCTGTGTCGCTGTCGGAGCTGTTTGTTATGCCTGTTGAAATCGGCTTTGGCTTTATAGCGGTTACCCAGCTTGAACGCGAAGCGCTTATCGGAAGTTCGTCTTATGACGAGGCGCCCGGTTACATTCTGGATTTTGTTGCGACCCCCGTTACGGTTGCTGAAGTCCTTAATGGCGCAGGCCGCAACGCAGGCAACGAGCTGGACGCCGATTTTGTCGCCCAGTACGAAGGTTTTGACCCCGCCACGGTTACCCTCAATATCACCAGCCCGATTACCGTGGCCCAGGCGGCCGCGTTGGTGGAAGCCGGGTTTGACCTGGCCAATAACGTTACCTACAGCGTTAAAGATTTTTCTACCACCGTGCAGGCAGCCCAAAACAGCCCGACTCTGCAGGCTATTTTGCAAAACGCCACGAAGGTCACTGCCGATACCAACGAGCTCGACAACCACATTGACATGGCGGCCTTTGGTGACTCTGTCAACTTACGTACAGAATTGGACGATGGTAACGACACCTTCAATGCCGGCCGTGGCGATGAAGAAATTGTGGGCGGTGGTGGCGCCGATGTGATCAACCTAACCAAAAACGACCGCTCTGAAGACACGGTGATTTACCAGAAAGTCAGCGACGGCGAGCAGCGCCCGGTGACCCAGGTAAACTTTTCGAATGACCCCGCTGACTACCGTGAAGGCTCGGTGCTCACCGTAACCATCAACGGCGAAGAATATCAGTACACCGTAGGTTCTGATGATGGTGACACGGTACTCGATGAAGACCTCATTCAGTCTGAATTGCAGAACTTTGCCGATGAACTTCGCCAGCAAACCGTGGTAGAGCCAGAAGAGACCCTGGTTGGTTTTGTGGGTTCCGCAGGTGGGTTTGGTCAGGGCAGCGTGCTGGGTGAAGACGGCGAGTTTAGCGACATTGTGACCCTGGCAGATTTGGCCGACGACGG
>Ga0136560_1002051_pt1 | contig 10255 bp, 16 predicted proteins | sample AntRauMeHopE1497_FD_104925 | JGI IMG/M metagenome (GOLD analysis project Ga0136560, IMG submission 104925) | Saline lake microbial communities from Rauer Islands, Antarctica - Metagenome Hop E1 #497 | ecosystem: Environmental > Aquatic > Non-marine Saline and Alkaline > Saline | place...
GAGAAAGTGCTCCTGCTCCTCGCGGCGCCTGCGCTCGCTTTGCCGGACAAACGCTTCCTCTGCTGAAGGAGCACTTGCTCGGGTTGGAGAAAAACGAGCATCAACGAGACGACCACTCCCTGTGTGATTCCCGGTGCCTCCGTGGGTGCGCGACGGTTGTTCCCTGGGCCAAGCCAGGCCGTGCCTCGCAGCGGCTGCCCGACCGAGAGCTCTAGCCAAAGGGATCGCTGCCGCCCGAGCATTCGCGCTCGACGCATCGTATCGCTTGTCCGTCCTTGTTCCCCGGAGCCTCCTAGATCCATCGCTCCCCCCCTCGCCCCCCTTCGCCCCTTGGTTACCCTAACCGCCTTGCTCCTCGCCGAACCTGTACCTGCTAGCAGCTGCTCGAGAATCTCCTCGCTCCCTCGCACGCCCTGCCGCCGCCCTTGATGCTGCGTAGGCGCGATCCGCATCAAGAGCAGAAAGCGCCCTATGAGTTCCGCTGTGCGCGGCGCCATCCAGAGGGCGTGAGAGCGGCTCGGGCATCCTGCGAAGCGTGTGCGCGGCGCCGGCGTCGTGTATGGTTCCGCCGTCGTTCGAGCTGCCGCTGCCACTACCTAGAGCGCGGCGCCGACTCCTGCTCCTGCTTCTGCCCTGCACGCGGCTCTACGAGCTCGCACCGCCATGCGATGCACTTTTTCCTCTGGGCCGCGACCCCGAGTCCTTCGAGGCCGCACGCCGGGAGGCCACACGACCCCCCACCGTGGCACCGCCGTGCAATGCACTGCTAGCTCCAGCGGAACCTCCGGCTCCACGCCCTCGTTGCCGCCGTCTTCTGCTCGCCAAGGCTTCTGCTCGCTTCGCGATGGCAGAATCTGCACGCCGCTGCTGCTCAAGTCGGTCGAGCTGCGAATCCACCTCGACCTTGTGACGGAGCCACGCGGCTGTCGGACGGGCGTAGCCGGGCAGTAGCGGTGCATTTTCGGCTCCGATTTGCCTTGGGGCTCGGCGGGAGGGGTCTCGCGAGGACGGGCGATTCTGGTGCATTGCATGATGATGCTGCGGGTACCTAGGCGGCGTAGATGCCATAGGACCATGCCGTAGCCTGGCATCGTCGGGGGCACCTGCACCCGCTGTTCCCTAGCGGACGATATTGCCTCTATCGTCCAAATGCATGGATCCATTCCAGGGTGGGCGAGACTCAGACCCAGAGGCACCGTGAGTTGCGTGTGAATTGTCGGCAAGATGCCCTTGTTCCCTGCTCCGTGTCCTGACTCCGCTGGAAGACAACCGACCGCGACCGCTGGACCCCAGGTTCCGGCCACCCGCTCCAGCTACCCGGCCACCGCCACGACGCAGCAGCCCTATGGTCGCCATGGCCGCCGCGGCGTCTGCCTCTTCGCGCTCCTGTTGCTGCTACTTGAAGCTCCACTGCCTGGACGTCGGATAAATGCTGCCCACAGGCACCGCTTGCGGAACCTATGATCGGCCTCGGCGCCGCGCATCATGCCTCTCGCTTGAGACTCCGCCCGTGGCATGGCCGCGACTCGGGCGACCAAGACGAAGCCGGCTTCTGGCAGCAGCGGCCGTTGTCGCTGCCTCTGTTCCTTGGGATACACCATGTGTACCCTGAGCAGCACCCTGGCTGTGCATCGCTCGACCGTGGGCTCCTTTGTTGTCTCGGTTTTCTCCGTGGGCTGCGTCGGGTAACGGAGGAGGGTCCTGAGTCCGACCAGAAGGCTGAAGAGGGACTTTAGCATGCCGAGAAACATCAGGGGCAGTAACTGGGGCAGGGGCCGGGACCGGGACCGGGATCGGCGGAACATCAAGGCCAGGGTTGCGCTGCTTTGCGGCGCCGGCTCCGATCTCGTCGCCGGCGCGACTGGCCGCAGCACCATCGGCCTTCCGTGTGGCATCGCTGCCGCGCGCCGCAATGCGATGCATTGCGTTGCCGGCGATGGCTTCGGCTTCCGACAGCAGCCGCTCCGGAAGTCCCGGCAGGAGTTGTGCGGCGCCGGCCACCAGACCGGAGGCCCGCAGCTCCGGCGCAAACGCGACCTGCAGCTATGAGGCCGGATTGCGCGGCGCCGCAAGGAGGGCGTCCCTCCTCCCCATGAATTCCGCAACCGGCAGCAGAATGACGAGTGCGGGGCCTCTGGCTAGGAGCGCGTCCCACACCCTGAGTACTTCGGGGAGAGGTCGCATGCAGGCGTAAAGCGAGAGCAGCCGGGGGTAGGCCACGATCCGGCCGTAGCCTGAGTTCTTCGACTCAAGGTGAGCATGAAGCACTGGGTCGGTCTCTGCGAGCAGTTGCTCCACGAGCTTGCTCCCCTCCCGCACCGCGGCCAGGCGAGCACCAAACCACCCGGGCGCCCAACGGGTCACCATGGTGCGGAGACAGGCGAAAGCAGGTGCCTCGGGCATGACTGACAGGAGTGGTCCCAGCCATCGGTGCATCCCCTGCATGTAACCGACTGGCCCTGGCCCGGGCCCGGGTCCGGGCCCTGGCACTGGGCTAGGGCTGGGCCCGCCACCCGCTGCTGCGGCAAGAAGGGCATCCGCGGCCTGGCTCGCCGCAGCATCCTTAAGCCAGTGGGCGAGCGCATGAAGCACTCTCGTCGCAACTTCGTCCGGCGTCTTCCTCACGTACTCGTCATCCGTCGGGAACGTCCTGGGGACGTCTTTTCGGATATCTCGCTCGAACTCGGGGCAGGGGCCGCGGGCGACGAGCTGCACGTAAGATTCGAGCTCGTGCTCTGCATCTATTCTGAGGAGAGCCTGCCAGGCGGCACCTCGGACCGTTGACCGGGCGCGAGTGGCTGCTCGCCAAGGCCGCGAGCTCGGAGCCGCTTCTGGGTCGGTCGGACGATGGTCAACATATGGCTCGTCGACCGGATTGTCGGAAAGCATTGCGTACCGCAATTTTTCCATGAATTCATCTGCGATCGGTACTATTTGCTGCAAAGGGCTCGCAACGTACAGTGCGCGCACAAGGACTGGCGCAGGATCTTCGAGAGCATGAACGGACGGCGTAAGCCCCAAATGACCGGTTCTATCGGATCACCGGATCTTCTTATGCATGAATAGGCTATCCAATTTCAACAGCTTGGCTTACCTTCATCGAATGCCATTCTGCCTGCCAGGAGCTCCCCAACGGGACCGGAGCCTGCGACCTGCATCGATTCCAACGAATGCCCATGGGTAGAATCCTCCATGATAGCTGCTATGCGTAGCCTTCCCCGTAAACAGGATAGATACCTTGATACAAGCCACTTTTCTCGTGCGGAATTTCCTTGAACAGCAAGAGATGGCAACAACGGATGTTGGGGCCTCGATGGGTCGTTCGGAGCCAAATTATGAAATTCTAGGAGACATTGCAAGGCCCGCACACGCTCATCGCTGGGATTTTTTTAGGTTGGAGCTTGTTTGGATCGCTTCGTTTGTATTAGGGCGTGGTATTACCGAGCGTGCATGCAGGCATCAGCGAGGGTATCCGCTTCGCAAGCAAAGGTTCCTTCTATTCTCGCTACTCTGGTTTCACTAAATCCTCTGTACCCTTCGTATCATATCAGGGATGGCCAAGTGAGGCTCTGTTGGCGCGTCGATATGTAAGCATTACTCATTACCTGCAAGGCCAGTACCAAGAAACCTCCCGGCTGGTGGCCCACTCCACGCAGGTCTCAGTAAGCATTGGCAGAGGCGAGTCTAGCGACATTGTCATCGACGCAGTTGAAGTCTCAAAGCATCACTGCACAATCGAGGTGCACCCACCGGCTGCGCCAAGCCCTTCGAGAGGCAGGAGTGCGAAAGCAACGCGCTCTTCATCAGCGCCATCGGGTACGAGCACCGATGGATCCGAAGGCGCCCTCAGGGTAGTCCTTCGTGACCACTCCCGCAATGGCACCCACGTCATAGTGAGCAATGTGCTTCCCGCCACGATCTAGCCAACCGGGGGCGCAGCAGGCACTCAAGAGGCAAAGGCAAGCGCATCGAATACCGAAAGCAGCACTCGAGCAAGCACGCTTCCAGATCAGGCAGCAGGACCAGCAGCAGCTGCCGCCGCCCGGGGCCGTGATTCGCCCAAAACCCCGGGCATTCCCCCATAGAGCCACAAGTCGATTGCTCCTGGCGGTTTCCTCCCTGCCCCTGCCCGTGCCCCTGCCCGCGCTCCAGCGCCTGCCCCTGCCTCGGACAGGCACTGCCTCCTCAACAAAGGTTCAATGTAGCTGCGGGACGGGGATATGGTTTCGATTGCGATGCCTAGTAGGGGGAGGGACATTTATAGCCGTAACAGCGCAAGCTACGTTCTCCGGGATAGACGGGCCCCGCCGAGGACATCCTTCTTGCGCGCTGCGGACCGCGGGGAGCTACTGAGGCGTTACGACGTGGGGCGGGAAGTGGCGAGGGGTGCATTCGGGCAGGTGTATGACGCTACCCATAGAGCCAGCGGGAGGCGGATGGCCATGAAAGTCATTCGGAAGAGTCACAGCGTCAGGATGGGACAGACGGCGGAACAGACGCTCGCAGAAGCTAGAATGATGTCCCAGCTGCGCCACCCGTGTGTTATGGCGCTGCATGAGGTAGTGGATTGCGGAGACCTTCTCGTGATGTCAATGGATTTTGCGACGGGCGGCGATTTGCAGGACCTTTTGCGACGTTTCGGGCGACTCCATGAGAGCGCAGTCCGTGCCATGATGAGCAACATCCTAGAAGGACTGGCCTTTCTGCACTCTAAGGGGCTGCTTCACAGAGACCTCAAGCCTGCGAACGTTCTGCTGATGGGAGGCCCCATCGCTGAGGAAAAGGCGCAGAAGGAGAGAAAGAGGCAGATGGCGGCCGCTGGCAGCGTCGGTGGTGCTACATCCGGAGATGGGATCCGCATGACTGTGATTTGCGCCGCCGATTCCCTCGACCCTCGAGGCGACGACGGGGGTCTGGATGATGGAGGCAGCGAAGGCATTGAAGGCGCCGGTGAGGCCATGACTGGTGGCATCGATGGCAGCGAGGGGCTACCAGTCGGTGGGCCCGATGAAGATGCGGGAGAAGGGGCTCGCTGGAGGGCCCCTGCGTGTGTTCCCTAGGGAACAAGCGATTTTGGTCGAGTTACCTTGGGGAGGGAATCCGTCCGACTCCCCCAGCAACTGCCCGACATCCCCCGGGCGATGCTCAGTGACTTCGGCCTGGCCACGGTCCTGGGGAGGGGACAGCTGGCTCGCAGCCTCGTGGGCACTCCCCTGTATCTCTCCCCGGAGCAGCTGGCATTCACCTGCCTAGGCATAGGCAAAGGATACGGAGTGGCTAGCGACATGTGGGCAGCCGGGATTATGCTTTATCAGCTCCTTACTGGCCTCATACCTTGGGATACGAAGAAGCAGGTCAGGCCTCAGATCTTGGAATGCCTAAGGCAGAAGCAACCACCGCCCCTGCAGTTCCCCCCGGACGTGTCCACTACCGCCCGCGACCTCGTCAGAAAGCTGCTAGTGCCGCCTCATGAACGCCTTTCAGCGAAGCAGGCTCTGGGGCACCCATGGTTTGCCTTCGGTACCACGAAACAGGGAGGAGGTCTTCGGGGCAAGGCGGAGCAAGCCGCAGCTGGTTCCAGCTCTGGCTCAGGTTCTGCTTCCATAGGCGGCAGACTCCGACTATAGCGCTCAGAGAGTCTCCTGGTTATCCGTGCAGCTGCCACTGTGGAGAGTTCCATGTCGGCGGCTGCCAAGAAAGCTGCCAGGGCGGCAGCACAGCGGAGGTATGCGGCAGCACGATCGAAGGCGCAGGCCAGGAGCAGTGGTAGTAATGGTGCTGGTGCTGGTGCTGGTGCTGGTGCTGGTGCTGGTGCTGATAATGGTAATGGTAATGGTAATGGTAATGGTAATGGTAATGGTAATGGTAATGGTGCCGGTAATGGTGCTGCTACTGGTACTGGTGCTGGTGCTGGTGCTGGGTCAAACGCCAAGCCCCGGGACATGGCCCAAGACACGACCGCTCGACGTAGCAGCCCGCACAAGACGGCAGCCGCCGCTCCACCGATACCCTAGGTGAAGGCTGCGACTGCAGCCAGGGCCGGGCACAGACATGCAGGGGCTTCAATCTAGGCTGCAGGTGCAGAGGCTGTGTCTACAGTAAGAGCTCGGGCAGAGAAGCCTGGAGCCGGTGCAAAGCGTAGCCGGGACTAGGTCGGTGGGCAGGTCCCGATGCATCTGCTCGAATCGAGCGGAGCGTGCATGCAATAGGCCGTTATCGGCAGCGGTAGCGAGCAAGGTCGTGCATAGGGCCGTGGCAAAGGATAGGAGCGGGGACAGGGACCGATGTAGAGATTGTTGGCAGGGGGACATGGACAGAGATAGGGGCAGCTTGAGGGGAGGTCTGAGCCGATGGAGGTGTCCCTTGCTAGAAGCAAGAGGCGCAGGCTCGGGGATTGAGGTAGTGGGAATTTGCATTGACAAATAGCTTCTTCATTTCGTCTTTCGGCACCGGTGCATCTGTTCGGGTCATAAGTACCGTATAGTTTGTAGGCCATAGCTATGCGTACCAAGTTTAGTTGACTGACTTGAACATATTATTTGCGCTCTTGGCTCAACCAATCAGCGGCGTGAATTCAACCGGAGACCCGACGGTTGACAGCACAGCTCTTGCAAGTTCGATGCCGGAGCTAACCCCAGGAGTACCACCTCGACCTCGTCGATCCGCCCCTCTCGAACTCACTCGGCTGCCGAACCCGCCTCCGAGCGGTGACCCAGATCCTGCCCGTCCCCCAAGAACGAACAGCGCGCTCGACCGCTCTACAGATGGTGGCCCGAGATCTAGCCCAGTGAACTTTTGCCCACCGGATCCAGATCTGGAGCTCAGGGAGCCCCCGGGGGTGTCCCCTCCCCGCCTCCTGCTCCTGCTCCCACTGCCAGCTTCATCCGCCGCTTCCAGCTGCTCCCTGACCGCATCACGGAGCAGCGCCCGCACCTCGGCGATCTCAAGAAGCCCGCCTTGTTCCCTGGCGGCCGTGCGCACCGCGTCAGCTGCTTGTCGCACCGCTGCCCGCGTGGCTGACGTGGCCACCTGCAGCCCCGCCTGCCGTCGCATCTATCTCTGCAGCTCCACTCGCATCTCTTGCCCGAGGTCGGATAGCACCCCAAGTTGTGTGCGCTTACGACGAGCAGACTGAAGCAGCGCCGCTCCACGGGCTGCGTCTGCCCGGAGCCTCACAGCTGCCTGCCTCGCCTTTTGTTCCCCAGATCTGACGGCATGAGCCGCCCTTCTGCACTCTCGCTCCACAGATCGCACCGCCAATCGCTGGATCGCATCAGCAATACGTCGCATGTCTCGCAGCGTCTCTTCCAGCGTCGGTTCGCCGAACGGAAATAGCAGGGATGTCGGGTCCGACGAGCTGCCTTTTTTCCCCTGACCTCTGGCTGCACGGACCCGTCTCCGGACTGCGGGTGCCAGCGGTACCAGTACTCGGGGAACAACGAGACGGGCGCCCTCCTTCCCCTCCACCCCATCCCATACGGTGAGCGTACCCTCCTCCTCTGTTCCCTCAGGCCCTGCGCGGAGGCGGACTCGTGGACCGGGCAGCATCTTCCCTTGCATCCGAAACACTTTCATTTGTGCATCTACTCTCTGTCTCTCCAGGAGGGACCCGTCCCCTGCATCAGCCAGAGCCTGTTCCACCGCAGCTGACACACCGCCGTCAGACACCCCTTCCGAGATAGAGCCGCGCCTGCCACCAGCCGCAGTAGCTGAACCGGCATCGTCAGAGTCACCACCGCCAGCTCCGAGATCTTGCTCCTCTTGTTCCCTGGCATCTGCCCGGGCTCCTCCCTTTGCATCGAGCAGTCTTCTTCCTGCTGCAGCCATGCCCCAGACCTTTGTCGTCGTTGGCCCGTGCCTCGCAAGGCGACGACCAACCACCAGGCCCCGGGCCGCCGCCCCTACCCCTTGTTCCCCAATGGCTGCCTTCCGCTCTGCGGCTTTGTTTACAAGCGTCAGCTTAGCCGTACCCGTGCCTCCGCCGGTGCCGCCTTCAATGACCAGCGTGGGGTCAGTTCCTGCAGATGCTGCAGCCATTACCTGCCCCCCTAGCGCCCTAACAGTGGTCTTCACAGCTGCCGACTGCTGCTGATTCAGACCCAGACCTCCACCGCTGCCTCCAGCGCCCCCTTGCTGCTTGTTCTAGGCGGCTAGCAGGCTCGGTGGCAGTCTACCTGTCCTCTCCAGGCTCAGTCCTCTCGATAGCCGAAGCCGAAGCGCTGCCTGGTGCGCCGTCCTTAAAGATTCCGGATTGGACCTGAGAGCGACGGGGTCCCTCGAGTAGCCTAGCGCGAGGATCGCCGAGAGCCATCCTGAGAGCACCTCGCGAGCTTCCTCTTCAGATAGCAGCAGATCAAAGTACCGCTTCCACCACGCCTGGATGAAGCGAGCACAGGATTCTCGGCGACCCTACCATGTGCGAAGAACGATGCGCGCCCTCCGCCCGCGCCATATGCTTTGGAGACGGACGGATGCCCACAGTTTGATGCGTGCCTAACGGAGCACGTTGGCCCGACGGCGGGCCTGTCTGCCCTTCCACAGGCTCTGGACCGCACGGGCTGCTCGCTCTCGTCGCCAAACGAGCCACTTGACGAAGCGTCGACCGACATACCCTCTCCAAACCTTCTGTATTCGCACGACGCGTGACTCGATCAGAGCTCGAACGCCCCTGCTGGCTCGGCACGAGATGAGAAAGCACCTGACAAGCCTCTGTATCCGAAACGCGCACCCATTTGCCAAGAAACGCATATGGATTGGAATGGAACCGAACTTGCTGCGGGCAGGGGCGAATCGCCACACGCTCGATGGACCTCTTCGAGCATGTCCAGTGTTCATGCTTTAGCCCAGCATTCTATGAGCTCCACAGGTGAATCCTGAAATTCAAATGCAGTCTGCCGGGCCGGCAGTGGATGATAGATCAATACACACCCTTGATTCAAGATCAGTTTTCCCAAGCCGCAGTCCTGTTAAGGCACCGATTACGCAGTATAACCAGCAAGTAAGTAAAATTGGTGTTTCAAGTGATGAGGTGGCAACAAAAAGTAGATATCCAGGTCTTGTGGCACTCGGACTCGTAGTACCAACGGATCCACCGAGGCTTTTCCATTCACTGCAGCAGGATGGTCGCAACCTGACTGATGTTTTTTGTATCGTGCAAATTCCGATAAAACCAGACATATAGGCGCACAGCATGAATGCCTACTCCAAGATGAGAAGATGCATCGCAAAGGCTTCACAGGTAGCATGTCGTTTAAGCAATACAGTATTTGCAAACAAGTCGATGAAACTGATTCACACATCTAGCATTTTGGGGGTAGCGAAGGAGAACGATTTTTTGCAGCACAAGGACACAGTGCAGGTCCCAGTACAGAGGTTTCCGGGGCAAGATGACGTCGCGTTTAGATCTAAGGATTTGTATGTCGATACTTCAGAGCAGTTGCCATCCATAGCTGACCACGGTTTCCGGTTTATGACGCTTCCGGAGCAAGTAGATGGCCGGAGCGACAAGGTGCTGCGAGCTCTCAGTACACGAACGGCATCCATACCCGAAATGAGATAGTTCAGAAGGTATCAGCTTCATAGAAAGTTTCGAAATAGTCCGTATGATACTGGTTCTTCCAGAGTGTAGAGTGAGCTCATCTACAGCTTCGAAATATGTTCCGCCGCGCACGAATACGAAGCACTAGAAGCAGTAATGGTGTGTTTATTGCATTTGCTCCACGTTGTTTTTCGCAGTTGCAATGCTGAACGAGCGCATTGAAGCCAGACAAAAGCATCTTCGAGCCCACCCGCACGATAAGTCTGCCAAGCACCGCATCCAGGGCATCCTCGCAAAGCGCCGCAAGATGCTCAGGTACATGATCCGCAATAGATACGACCAGTACAGGTCCGTTGTGAACGACATGGGTGTCCGCCCACTGCCAGTATACACGCAGAGGTACGAGTCCACCCGGGGACGTGGCTCCCAGACGCACGAGGCCATCCAGCTCCGGAACTCGAGGGTAAAGACAAGGCGCAGCAGGGGGCACCTCGGTCACTGAGAGAATCAAAACTGAAGTCGGATTCAGAAGTGATGCGGTGCAAGGCGTTAGATGGGGCTACAGCAGCTCGTTGGTCCATTGCTTTTGTGTTGAAGCGTCGAGGCGTACCTTTGATAATTTTACGGATCTGATCTAGAATAGACTCTGAATCGATCGATTTTAATGTCTCAACTTCGAATCGATTGTAATTGCTTGCTTGTCAAACTCAGCTTCCA
>Ga0136560_1002053_pt1 | contig 10250 bp, 7 predicted proteins | sample AntRauMeHopE1497_FD_104925 | JGI IMG/M metagenome (GOLD analysis project Ga0136560, IMG submission 104925) | Saline lake microbial communities from Rauer Islands, Antarctica - Metagenome Hop E1 #497 | ecosystem: Environmental > Aquatic > Non-marine Saline and Alkaline > Saline | place...
AATAATTTTTTTGTCATAATTCAGGTTATTTAGTTATTTAACTTACAAGATTTGTTATCCTATCTAAGGACGTGCACCATACTATAATTTATTTTAAGTGTTAATTATTGTTCAGTTAATTATCCATTAATTTATTGTGCAATTTAGCATATACTTAACGCCTTCAATGTAACACGTTTGTCAGAAAGTATTATTTTATCGGGATAACTATAACAAAATCGAAAAATCCTGTTCCTTTTTCGGGAGACAAAAATGTCGATAGAATTTTTGCTTAAATTGAGTACCTCAAAACAACTTTTCTATTTTGAATAAAATGAAGATAACATTGATACTTTTAGGGTGCTTAATTAGTACTATCTGCTTTGCACAACAAAAATTTGAGAAGATTACTACGAGCGATGGTCTGTCTTTGAATATAATCAAGTGTATAGTTGCCGATAGTGAAGGGTTTTTATATTTTGGATCTTCAAACGGATTAAATATATACGACGGAACTACCATAAAAATTCTAAATAGATCAAACAATGATGGTTTCGGAAAAGTAATAACCTCTATAATACCAATTTCAGATTTTAAAGTACTTATAGGCACACTCGATTCAGGACTATTTCTTTATGATAAATCACTACAAAAACTCCAAAAAGTTCAAATACAATTAGAATCGGGGTTTATTAATCTTTCAATAGTATCGATGCATGATGATAATAGTGGCAATATTTGGATTGGGAGCTTAACGAAAGGGCTGTTTTCTATAGAAATTAACTCTATTCTCGATTTAAATACAAAACTACAGGTTCCTTCCAAACAATATCTAGGTATTGAAAATGTGGAAATTAATTCTATTTGCTCTTCTAAAGAAAAAATTTGGATTGGAACAAAAGATAAAGGTTTGTTCTACATCTTAAAAAAAGAGCTTTTTAACAAACGAGTACTGTCTTCTACAATTCCACTTTCTTCACAAAATATATGGGATGTAAAAGTGTTTGACGATTCACTTTTTATCGGGACTGAGAAGGGCTTAAATATCCATAGCCTTAAGACACAAAAGAACACGCTCCTTTTAAAAGAACCTAAAGACCCAAAACTAACGTATAATATTATACGTGCCGTTACTAAAGATAATTCGGGGACTATTTGGGTCGGAACCCAAGAGGATGGCTTATATTCCGTAAAGTTCATAAACGACAAAACAACAATAAACCACTTTAAAAACACACCCACCAATTCGAGTACACTCAATATTAACAAAATATTATCATTATATACGGACAAACATGACAACCTATGGATTGGTACTTGGGCTGGTGGCGTAAACATTTTAAATAATCGTGCTCAAGAGTATGCTAATATTAGAAACAAAGGAAAAGAAAATGATTTATCCGAAAACATGATTTGGAGTATTGCGCCAAAAGAATCTGGAAACTTCTTATTGGGAACACATGGAAGCGGAATTTGTCAATATAATATTGAGGATTTTTATTTTTCTGAAACAATAGATTCAAAAGAATTAAATTCAGTATCGAATATATATTTGGATGAGACAAAGAGAACTCTTTGGGCAGGCACTTGGGGGCATGGTTTAAAAGCATTTAGGTATCCCGAAATTATACCTTTATATAAAAACATACTCGATGGGTCATCCTTAAAAAATGATTTTATTTATGCCATAAACAAGGACGCTCATGGCATTATTTGGGTGGGTAGTTATATTGGTGGTGTCTACAGTATAAATTTAAAAGACGGAGAACCATCTGTAAAACATTCTAATATTCTAAATCAATTTAAAATCGAAAAAGGAATAGAAAAGGCGGACATTAAAGCTATTATTGCGGACAAGAATAATGTGCTTTGGATAGGAAGCCTGTCACTCGGTTTGTTTAAAGCAACAACCGATGCAAGTGGAAATATAATAAAAATCGTAAAAGTTAACTTAGAGGATAAACAAAGTACTAGAGGCGATAATATTATATGTCTTTTTTTAGATGCTAAAGAAAACTTGTGGATTGGCGAGGATAATGGAACTATTAAATATTACGATACAAAGTCTGGTTTATTGAAAACAGTTTTATTGTTGGAAGATACAGTTATCTCAGCAATTTGCGAAGATAATTTAGGAAATATTTGGATTTCAACCTACAATGGTTTGCTGCAATTTAATCCTGAAAGCTGCACGCTCCAAAAGATTCTTGAGAATGAATCTTTTTCTACGGTGTATTTTGATTTCAAAAATGAACAAATTTTGGCTGGTTCCACTACAGGTATTTATAATTTTTATCCCTCAAAGTTGAAAATAGATTCCATTTATCCTCAAGTACTTCTTTCTAAATTAAGAGTGGCCAACCATTTGTTAGGTGCAGGAGGCCAACTAAACAATCTTACGATTCTAGAAAAAGCAATCAATTATACGGATACCATTATTTTGCCCTACAACAATAATACATTTTCAATGGATGTTACAGCAATGTCATTTACGGAACAAAATAAAAATCACATTAATTATCAGTTAGAAAATTATGAAAATATTTGGAATCTACGAAGAGGTTCTGCAACTTCTGTTGACTATTCTAATTTATCTCCTGGCCCTTACATTTTCAAAACCAAAGTAGCCAATAAAGATGAGGTATGGAACCCTGAGATTAGAAAACTAAATATTATCATTCTACCTCCTTGGTGGAGAACAAATTGGGCCTACATGGGCTATTTTGTGATTATTTTTGGTATTGGTTATACTATTTTCTATTTAATTAGAAACCGAGTAAGAGCCGTCAATGAACTCAAAATTGAAAAAATAAAAAAAGAGCAAAACGATCTGCTTAATGAGCAAAAGTTATCTTTTTTTACCAATATTTCACATGAAATCAGAACACCATTAACACTTATTTTAGGGCCTCTGGAAAATATAATTGACTCACAAAAGAAGGACTCTCTTATCTATAGACAATTAGATATGATGAAAAAAAATACTGAATTGCTGCTTCAATTGGTAAACCAATTACTTGATTTTAGAAAAATTGAAAAAAATAAAATCAAGCTTAAAGTTACAAATATAAACCTTAACGCATATATCATTCAAACCTTAAACCAATTTGAAGGAAAAACAAATCAAAAAAATATTTCTTTGCAATTTCTTTCAAAAAGCCAGCGTATTGAGTTATGGGCCGATAATGACCTTTTACAAAAAATCATCTTTAATTTACTGTCAAATGCCATCCGCTTTACAAAACCTAATGGAAAAATTCTCGTTTCAATTGAAGAGAACTCAGAGTTTATACATTTAATTATCAAGGATAACGGAAAAGGCATTACTAAAAATGATCTTCCTAATATTTTTAAAAGATTTTACCAATCGCCTGATAATATAGAGGGGGGTTCTGGTCTTGGCCTTTCTCTAGTGAAAAAAATGATAGAACTACATAAGGGAGCTATTCACGTTAAAAGTAAGCCAGAAAAAGGAAGTACATTCATAATTGATTTTTTAAAGGGAAAAGCACACTTTAATGATGATGATATTATTATTTCCGATAGGCAGCTAATTACCGAAGTTGTGGCCCTTGACATAGTTGAAAATGAAACAGCGTTTTTTTCAAAACATAAAAGCACCCTGATTATTATTGATGATAATGAGGATATTCGGAAATATATTAGGGAGGGCTTAGCCAACGATTTTAATATTATAGATTTTGACAACGCTACCGAAGCATTGGCACTAGCTAAAAAGAATGATATATCATTAATTCTTTGCGATATCATGATGCCTGTTATGGATGGCTACCAATTTTGCAAACTAATAAAATCGGATATAGAGACATCGCATATTCCGGTAATTTTGGTAACGGCAAAAACTGCAGATGAATCAAAAATAGAAGGCTATGAAAAAGGGGCCGATGATTATGTAAGCAAACCATTTAATATGAAACTTTTAAAAATCAGGATTCATAATTTAATAGAACAACGAGAAAACTTGAAGAAAAGAATAAAGACACTAAATATAGAACCTTCTATGATTTCCCCAACGCCTCTTGATGAACAGTTTTTAAAGAAAGTAATTAACTTGATTGAAGAAAACATCTCAAATAATGACTATTCTATTGATGATTTAAGCTCAAACATGGGACTAAGTCACGATAATTTTTATAGAAAAATAAAAAATCTATCTGGATTGAGTGCAGCTCAATTTATTGGAATGATAAAACTAAAAAGAGCAGCCCAATTACTAGATAATTCTGAATACTCAATTTCTGAAATTCTATATGCAGTCGGCTTTTCAAGTCCTTCGTATTTCGCAAAATGCTTTAAAAAACAATATGGAATCTCACCAACAGAATATAAAAACAAAACAACCTAGTATTTTAAGTCTGTTTTGAAAACGAACAACGTTTAGCAAGAGGTCTATGTTTAACTAAGCCTAGAATTCTTTCCATCGACCATCAAACGAAGATAGTAGATACGTATATTTATAAAGATTTTGAACAAAAGGGCAAATATTTGGTAGATATGGTTTTCGATTCGGAAATTTCCTATATACACAATATTGTCAAACTAATTCCAAGAAATTCCTTCTAATGGTACACTTGATTTGAAATCAAGTGTAAAGCAAACACCACGAATCCCACACTAAGAATTTTTTATCTTCTTGCTTTCCAACTTATCCTTGTGTTGAACTTACAACCAAGACTAAATATACACTCAAAAAATTTACGTTATAATATCTACTATCTGGAAATAAAAATCAGCACCTAAGTAGATAACTTGATTCAAGCCAAATTTTAATTCAATTCCTTTCGATACTTTTTGGGACTATAGCCCATAATCTTTTTGAACTGTTTATTAAAATGGGCTATGTGATTGTACCCAGAAGCATAAGCCACTTGGGCGATGTTTTGATTGGTTTCCTGCAATAATTTACAAGCATGTCCTATGCGTACCTCGTTTAAAAATTGAGTATAGGTCTTATAAAAATGTTTCTTGAAAAACCTGCTGAATGTCGAAGACGACATATTTACATGTTCTGCGATATCATTTAATGAAATTGTTTTATCCCCAAATTTGGCAATGATATATTCATACGTCTTGTTAACAAGAGAATAATCCTTATTTCTGATTTTCCTAAAGCCATGACTGGTAAGCAATCTTCTGTTTTTCATTTTCGAAAATTCGTCAAGTAACCTAAAAAAATTTATCAAGCGTTCATTGCCCTTTTGCACCATGAGGTTTTGAAGTCGATCCATGATGTCATCCACAGTCACCCCCTTAAAAGCAACCCCTAATTGCGAATCGCGCAATAGCTTGAGAATTAAGGAGTTTTCCGGTACTTCAAAAAATCTATTTCCGAACGTATCTGTCAAAAAATGCAAGGTTAGCATCTTTATTTTTTGATTTTCGTCGAGTTGTATTGTATGAGGTAAATTGGGGCCTATAATAAAAACATCTCCATTAGAAAAATTATCTATACTGTTCCCTATAAAACGTTTACCGCTCCCACCAGTAATGACGGTAATTTCATACTCATCATGGGTTCGTAAAATCACCACTTGCTTTTCGCCAAATTTCCTCGTCATAATACGCTCCTTAATGTAAAAGGAATGCTCTTTGGAATGATTCCATTTCTCCACTAATGTTTTCATATCTCAATAAGTATAATACCCTATATTTTCACAAAAATATTACTACGTTACTATGATTTGCAAACATAGTACTATAAAACAACTCAAGTTTCGCACCCATTATTTAGGGGGGCTGAAGCGACAATAAATAGCATGAAAACCAATGGGAACCCTTGTTTTTATTGTATCTTTAAGCTACCAGACAAAAAGTACAAAACATACTGCAATACGAAGATATTGTAAAGATTCAAGAATTAAAAGGAAAGTTCAACAAGGTTTGAATCAGTTCGGAATATTTACGGGCACATCTGAACATTTTAGGTTTCGATAAAATAAAAAGCCGGTTCGGCCGGTGTAAGAATGCAGGTTTTTCGTTCGAGAATCTGATTTCTACGCTTTTGATATTGCTGCTTATCGGAATCGATTCCATTCATGGGCTGGTAACCGATAAGGACAGGGAACTGAGCAGATGTGGAAAGGATCCGTATTATCGGATATTGGCAAACCAAAAAAATCGATTGGAGGACTTTTTTGGCCCGATTCGTAAAACGATACATGTTAAAGGACGAATTGTTCACACCTGCGGCAGAGGCTGCAAGATACCTGGTCTTCGATGACACCGATTTTTCAAAAACGGGAAGGAACATCGAAAGTGTCTCAAAGATTTACGACCATGCATCAAAGACCTACTACTTGGGCTTTAAACTACTTTTGGCAGGCTATTGTAACGGACGTGTTTATCCCCATCGATTTTAGCCTGCACCACGAGAGCAAAACATCAAAATTAAAATATGGCCTGACCGCAAAGCAGCGCAGGAACCAGAAAAATACTCGCAGTTGCGGTAAAGAGGCACTGGGAACTCAATAAAAAGAAAACGGAACTATTGGTGCAAATGTTCTCACGGGTCGTGAAACGCAAAATTCCCGCAGACTACATTTTAACGGACACTTGGTTCACAAGCGTTGGCCTGCTCAAAAAGCCAAGGAGTATCTGTAGTTCAACCCATATTATCGGGATTTACGAATACAACAGTAAGATTGAGGCAAAATCAAAGGTCAAGACCATATCCCAGCTCAAGGAACAGAGAACAAAGCCGAAACGATGCCGTAGGTTCAAATACTACCACCAACATTATATCACCGATATCGATGGTCTTAAAGTTTCGGTCTTTCTTTCAAAACGAGGGAGCAACGGTAAATCGCACACGTTGAAAACTACCGATACAGCACTGAAATTCGTAAAGCAATTGAAATATAAGGTATTCGATGGTCGATCGAAGTCTTTTTTAAAGAAGCCAAGCAGCTCTTTGGTCTCGGAAAATGCCAGTCTACCAATTTTGATATGCAGATCGCGCAAATAACAGTTACAATGACCCAATATCTGCTCACAAGCATTCGACACAGGATGGAAGCCTATGAGACCATAGGCGGCCTGTTCAAGAATCTGAAATAGGATTAGATCGAGAACAAGCTAAATATCAGGATATTGGAGGTCGTCAGCTTAATACTGAGCGTTTTGGAAAAAATGGTAGAATCAATGGATATTGTAATCATTACATCATAAATAATAGCCAACATAGAAGATTTTGGGCTTTTGACGAACACGAATAACTTTAAATATCAACCCGTTACATAAAATTGTTTTGGTGCGAAACTTGAGCGAGATATAATATTATAACGGCAAAATCTAGGTTGGTAAGGTTATCAATAATGTTCATAATTGTTGGTTTTTATCTCCCTCCAAGCTCTACACCGATTCCACCGTCAATACGATAGTATTGGCCAGTCATAAAACTCCCTTTACTACTTGCGGCGAATATTATAAAATCAGCAATTTCTTCAGGTTTGGCAATTCGCTTAAGAAGGTGGATATTTTCTGCCTGAATAATTGCTGATTTTGTATCAGGCAACTCGTTGATTGCATTTTTAAGCATAGGAGTCATTACTGCTCCCGGACATACAGCGAGGCATCTGATGCCAGGAGCATAATCTACTGCAATACTATTAGTAAGCCCAAGTATAGCTGCCTTTGAAGAAGCATAAGCAGCCACTTCCCTTTGTGTAACCTTTGCCTGAACGCTGCTAATGTTTATAATTACAGCACTTGTACTATTGGTCATTAAAGGAATACACATTTTAGAACACAGGAACATGCTTTTCACATTTACATTCATAGTCCTATCCCAAAGTTCCTCTGAAGTATCCATAACTGTTCCATAAGTTTGTATCCCTGCATTGTTTACCAATATATCTATAGTTTTAAAGGTATGCTTAATACTGGAAAATACTTTTTCCAATTCTTCATATATAGATACATCGCACTGATAATAATGATAGTTGGAAGTTTTGCCTTTGGTATTGGTTGGCTGCTTATCCTTATCAAGAATTATTACTTTTGCCCCCTCTTCGAGGAACTTATCAGTCACTGACTGTCCAATACCCTTGGCACCACCAGTAACAATAACCGTTTTGTTTGTAAATTGCATAGTTAAATATTTTGTAATTAATCTGACTACTATATTCTTGAGGCTTTTAATCTCTGCTATCTATCGACAGCAAAAAGCTTGACCTCAAAACTATTTTTCATAATTTCATTAGGTGCTAAGATAGTAAGGCCAATTCCATTGTTAAAAGCATTGCCTATACAGGTAAGCGGCTCTATGGCAATTGCTTTTTCGGCAACCACATATAATTGTAAATAAGGGAACCCCCTACTTTCTATTGTTATGTCTGTCTTATTTTTTTTATCTCTTAAAATTGTTTTCATGTTATCATTGACTTGATCTATGGCATATGCATTAAAAGAGAAATTGTTAATTTTTAAAAATTCCCCTCTTTTGTCAAAAGACACTTTCTTCCCAGTATTTATATAATCTTCACGAATTATAAAAGAAGCCATCGCTGGAACACTAACCTCATATTGCGAAGGATCTTCCGTAAGGCGAAAATAGGGATGCCAACCCATGCCTATTGGCATATTGCCACCACTTTTATTCTGGACATTTGTACTACAATTAAATCCTTTTGCATTTAATGTATAACAAACGGTTATTGTGCATGAAAAAGGATAACCTTCAAAGGTGCCATCATAATTATAAAGAAGCTCAGCTGATGCCTGTTCCTGATTAGCGTTTAATTTTAATACCTGAAATATATTGTTATTCATAAAGCCATGCAAGGTGTTTTTGTGATTCGCTTCGTTGCATGGTAGTGTATATTCAACTTCCTCAAACACATATTTACCATTTTCCAATCTGTCAACAAATGGAAAAAGTAATGCGCCCATATATTGAGGTATGCCTTCTTTATACAATTCATCTTCATCTTTTACCGCCCACAATAAAGGATGTAAGACGTTATTGCAAACCAAACAAATTTGGTGTAGGCTCGCACCTATTTCGGGAAGAATGGTTACATATTCGTTGGTGACATTATTCCGCAGTTCCAGTAAAGTCGTTTTCCCAAATGGGATTTTATTTATTACAAACATACATGGCTAGCTTTCGTTAAAAAATTGAGCGGGCATACCTTTAATGCCCGGTTTAACAGAAAACAACCCTCCTGCATTGGGGAACTTTTCTATGTTTTCTTCCGTGTCATATTTTCGACTTGAGGTAATATATAAAGTACTCAGGTCTTTATCCCCAAAGCAACATGAACTGGGAATAACTGTTGGGGTATTGATACGTGTGAGCACTTTACCTGTTTTGGTGTCATATTGAAGCACCGTTTGTCCTTGCCAAAAAGCAACCCACAGATTGTCATATTCATCTATTGCCATACCGTCCGGAAACCCCTGTTCATCCGCGGTATCGATCAAGACTTTTTTATTGCTGATAGTACCTTTCTCCAGATTAAAGTTGTACCTAAAAATCTTTTTCATCATACTATCCACCACATACATGGCCGTGTTTTTTTTATTCCAAGCGATGCCATTGGGTATAATAAAAGGGTCATCCATTTTTTCGTAAGTTAAATCGGCATTTACCTTGTATAAAGCTCCCTCTGGGGCGTCTGCTGTAATACTCATTGTACCAATCCACAATCTATTATAGGCATCGCATTTACCATCGTTCAACCTGTTATTAGGCTTATTTTCCTGTATGGTTACCTGTTTAATAAGCTCCTTTCTATGCGGATCGAAGATTGCAATATTTTTATCTATTGCGACTAGCCAATTATTTCGATTGGTGGGTATAGCCACCATTACAGTTTCAGCTATGGTTACCTCAGAATAACTCTGTGATTTAGGGTGAAAACTACAAACCTTGCCATTGTTGTAATCTACCCATAATAATTCCCCCTTTAAGTGATCCCACACAGGACCTTCCCCTAAGTCATTCTTACATTGGACTTCAAGCGTTGCTGATTTAATCATAATAATTTTAGTTGGCATAACTTCCAGGTAGCATTATTAAAGACCTTTATCTTATAACTTATGGTCATAAATCATGCTACTTTTCTTTTTATCATTAAAATAATATTCTTTCATCGATTAGTTATCCATTATTTTTCCTCAAAATTTATTTATTGTGATATCTTAATGCTATTTAGATGAGTTTGAGTGCAGCATTCATATATCCTAAAGCATAAGCCATTCCTGCGTGCCATGATCCTTCACAATTCATTTGAGGGGTGTGATCAGGA
>Ga0136560_1002054_pt1 | contig 10236 bp, 7 predicted proteins | sample AntRauMeHopE1497_FD_104925 | JGI IMG/M metagenome (GOLD analysis project Ga0136560, IMG submission 104925) | Saline lake microbial communities from Rauer Islands, Antarctica - Metagenome Hop E1 #497 | ecosystem: Environmental > Aquatic > Non-marine Saline and Alkaline > Saline | place...
ACCGGGCCCGCAGTAGCTCAACCTCGTCCAACTCTGCAAGGAGGTGGTGCCGCACTTCGGAGCACTCTGGCCGCACCTGGTCGCATATGTCTTGCACCTGGCTATCTGATAGTGGCAATGGAATCGACTGACTAGATCGCCGCACGGAGCTAGCTAGTTCGCTGGTGGTGGTGCTACTATTGTTCGTGAAATTGGAGCTTGTCGATAGCCTTACTGACGATATATGCCCGTGCTTATTTGATGCGTCGGTACAACTACTGCTGCTTACAGGCGGTATGCTAGCCGCTGCGTGATTGCTGGTTGAATTAGTACTAGTTCCGCTGTTTGAACTGCCAGCACTGCCAGCACTGCTAGTAAATGCAGACTCGCCAGTCTCCTATGGGCTCTGAATCATTCCAAGGCTGTCAAATACCTGCATCATTCCTAGTGCTGTCATGGCTCCAGCGTCCAGCACCAAAGGAGTCTTTTCGAGCCCAAGCTGCTCAAGCCTCGTCTCTAGATATGACGTGGCCTCGTCAGCATTCTTGGCCGTCCAGTCTCGCCCGTCTGATCCGTGTTGCAATTTTACTCGAAGGAGCGATGATGCTCTGGCATACTTATTGCAGAGATCTTCATCTCCTACGAAAGCGTTCGGGATGTATAGCCTGAGCTCCTTCTCCTCGGTGGTAGTAGTGCCATTGAGCTATTGGAGGTACCGATCCGTTTTGAAACTCCCGTCCAAGATATCCTGTGCAATTATGAGCCCGGACAAATACCCCCGCAGATAGGATGAGTTCGGGGGTGGGCCATCCTCCAGGAATCTGTCAGCCACTGCAGCTGCGCGGCATTGGAACAAGCTCGTCAGCACGCTCTCCAACTCCCCTCGACTGATTTTGGTGGCGACGTTAGTGACAGCCTAGTCGAAACCACCGTCGACGGACTCGTGATACGAGCAAAGGTTGGGTTTTCCGGACGTAGTGTGCTAGAGAATTGTGTGAGCTTGAAGCGCCTTAAATATTTCCCCCGTCATGGTGGTGTGAAACCTAGATATGGGAGGAGGGGTTGAGAGTCCCGTGTAGTTGCCAGCAGAAGGTGACAGCACCCACTTGCAATGCGTCCCTGGCAGCGCGATGAACCAGGGTTTCCTATTTTTTCCAGAGCTATTGCGCTGGTCTAGGAAGTCCTATGCGCCGAGAACCTGGAATTCCTCTCCGCGCATAACTTCGAAGCCAAGTCCTTCGTATTGGTGCTGCTGAACCCCAGGTAGAATCAGCACGTTTGCATAGCTGCCGTGCAGGTGCTTAGCCGAGTCTATCTATTGCTATACTGAAAACTTGCTGACGTCTGTGTACGCCGTATTGCGCAAGCCAACTGTAGATCCAGCCATGCCGGAGGCGACAATAGTGGACCCTTCCGGAACCCCTGCAGTTTTACATGCCTGCATCAAGGCTCTCTCCAGAGACGACTTTGAGCTGTGGACCCCAATACCATCTTTAGAATCGTGAATGCACTTGAGTACAAACTTTTTGCCCTTGTACAAGAAAACGAAATCAGTTGCTGGGCTTTTGCCGTTCATGATATTTACTACTTCGCCAACGAGGGGAAACACGCTCCATAGACGCATTGAAGATGTGCCCCAGTCTACAAAGAACATGGACATGGCCGCACCGGTCGCAATTAATCGGCACGAGGTAGAGTATCCTGTATTTGTGCTTCTGCAAACAAGTTGCCGTTCGGCGTCTGCAGCACACCGATCTATTTGGTTCCGGATGATCATCTGGTTCGTTCGTTCCGGTTTAGGCAAGTCGCCAGCAAAGTCACCTTCCACCGAAACCCCCCCCGCCACTACCAGTACCTGGATACGGAGAGGGTCCCCCCATTCCGCCTCGCACCCCTCCAACACCGATCATACCGCCACTTCCCATGCCCATGCCAGACGACACGCCAACCCCGCCAGGCAACCGCAACCCCACGCCTGGCCCCTGCATGCCCATACCGACACCAGGACCCATACTGACACCACCCCTGCCTTGCCCCATGAAGCCTGGGTGCTCAATCCCACCCCCACCTCCCGTAGGACCAACCGCGCCGCCCCCGAACATGCCAGCACCACCATGCAATGCACCTGCGCCTGCTCCCCCGTGCATCGACATGCCAAGAGGAGCGGAAGAAGCAATCTGCATACCCCCGCTCACGGCTGTTCCTCCGGCCATTGACATCCCATGGGACCCCACGACACCTGCAGAGCCTATGCCACCCCCCCCTCCAGTCGCTACTGCTGAGTCCCCACCAAGCATGACACCGAGTTCGTTGAGCCATTTGAGGGCGTCCCTGTCGTCCTTCAAGGCCGCCTGGAAGGTGTCATCTAAAAGCTGGCTCGGGAGGCAGTCCCGCAGAGCGTCTTTCGCGCGATCATTATTTGCAAGCCGGTGGTAGCAGCGCACGACGTGTTTCAGTAGGCGGCTCGAAGTTTTGGCTACCTGCTGTTCGACCATTTTGTCCAGCACCGTGTTGACGGCGAAGAACCTGTGCGGAGTCGCGCAGATATAGCTCAATCCCTGGTCATCCATTAAAATTTTCTGCACAATAAAGGTTGCTACGGTTTTGCTGAGCTCTGAGCCCGTCTCCATGATTCGGAGACACACGGGAATGATCTCAGTTTTCAACAAGTAGTCCACGACTCGTGGATCGTCCTATTTCACGAGCGCCCCAATGACACCAAGTGACGTGAGGCGAAGAAACTCGTACTACCTAGCTTTTGTCTATGTATTCAAGAATGGATACAAGTACAACGGTATATGAGCTGCGATGTTCGTGGGCCAAGAACGACGGGTCTACTGTTCGGAGTGCGATGCCAAAATCTTGCATGACGCGGAATTCAGCCTGCTTACCTTTCAAGAAGAGCTATCGCGTGTCTGGATGGGAGGCGACGCATTGCAGCAGTGCCAGTGCATTGCAGACCCGCGTCGACTGTATCGAAGACAAGGTCGGCGGCGACAAGGCTGGGTATATCCCAACTATCTCCTGCAGGAGGGCAGCAATTGTCGCCGTTGAGTGCCATAGAATAGGTGCGAGATCCTTGAACTTTTCTCTCTTCTTGCTCAGCTCCCCCAGTGCAGCATCACGAGTCGCTGGATTGATAATATTTGCAACAGATGTTTCAAGCGAGCTTGAGCTACCTGCAGACGGGGCATCCCCGCCAGGTTTTGCCGCAGCCGTTGCCTTCGCGTCTGCCTATGCCATATATGTACAATGATAAGCTCTCAGTCGTTCACTGCTTTCAATACTGCGATACAATAGAGTGAATGCGAACTGGGCACATTTGATATTGAACACAACAATGTGAATAAACCAGAGCGCAAGCACGAAGACCTCCTGGACCGCAATACTCTGTAGCAGCGGAGGGCTATCTCGCCAATGTGTCTATTGCAGAGCAGATACGTAATCAGATAGTGCAAAAGGTCATGAGTGCAGGTTCATGTAGTCTGCCGCGCATACGCGGCAGCATCACCGATTCCCTCGACCCCCCCCCCTCCCTTGCGACCCCCTTTGGTTAGGCCGCCCTCCCCCCCCCCCCCCCCCCCCCCCCGACCCCGGACCCCCCACCCCCCACCGCCCCGCCCCGCTCTGTCGCTGGTTCCCCCGCAGGCGCCGCGAGGACGGGACCGGCCTCCCCGTGAGGGCGGGCGACGCGGTGTCGCTCCGGGTCGAGCACTGCGCCGTGGGAAGGGGGATGCTCACCGTGCACGCGTCGCTCATCGCGTCGCTCGGCGCCGGCCACCCCGCCGCCGCCGTCTCGCGCGAGAACCCCTTCCTGCTGGCGGGAAGCGGCGCGAGGGCGCCCCCGGCGGTCAGGCCCGGCAAGCGAGCGAGGGAGGCGGCGAGAGAGGCGGCGGCGGCCGGGGCGGCCGGGGCGGCAGAGGCGGACGGTGCCGGCTCCAGCTCCAGCTCTGCCGGCGCCGCGATGACCGACGGCGGCGCGGCGGCCGTGGAGGAGACCGCGGCGGCGGAGGTCTCTGGGCCGAGCGCCAAGAAGGCCAAGAAGGCCAAGAAGGAGGCGGGGGAGGCGGCGGCGCCCGCCAAGAAGGCCAAGAAGGCCAAGAAGGCCAAGAAAGAGGCATGAGGAGCGGTTTCGCGGCATGAGGAGCGGTTTCGCGGCGGGAGGAGCGGGTTCGCGGTGGGAGGAGGGGTGGCGTGCGCTTCCCCGCGTTGCGTGAGCGGTCGGGCGGGTTTCGTCGTCTGAAGGGGCACCGTCCGTCGCTGGCGCACGCACGCCGCAAACCATCACGTCACGACCGCGTCGCGTCACGCCTTGCTCTCCTCCCCCTCGGCGGTCTCGGCCTCCTCCCCGTCCCCGCCCGCCCCCTCCGCGGCCCCCTCCTCCCTCGTCGTCGCGCGCACCACCATCACCTCCCCCGCGGTTTCGTCGCCCGGCACCTCCGCCCCCTCCCTCCGGGCCCGCCGCTGCCTCCCCCACAGCTCCCGGTACCGCGCCGCCTGCGCCTCGGCCGCCACGCCCTCCGCCGCCTCCTGCGCCCGCCGCCCCACGGCCTCGGCTAGCAGTCCCTCCGCCGCCGCGGCCGCCGCGTAGCAAGCGAAGAGGTCCGACGCCGACGAGTCAACCCCCGCTGCCTCCGCCGACGCCGCGGCGAAACGTTGCTCGGCCTCCTCGAACCGGCCCCGCGCCGCCGCCACGGCCCCCAGGCCCGCCAGGATGGCGGACCCGTTCCGGGGGTCGTCGGATGACGTCAGCATGCCGGCCGCCTCGGTCAGAGCCGCCTCGCCCGTCTCGAGGCGGGCGTCGATCTCGGCGGCCTTGGCGGCCCAGGCAGACCTCGCCGCCTCCTCCGCCCGCTCGCGCACCGCCGCCGCGGCCTCGGCCCGCGACGACTGCGTGGCGATGGCTGGCTCCGGCCCCGCCTCGGCCGCCGCCTGCGCCCTGGCCGCCCCCGCCGCCTCCTCCGCCGCGCGGTCCTCCGCCCTCCTCCTCGGAGTGATGGTCATCGCCGCGGGGGCTCTGCCGACCCCGAGCCCGCGGCCCGTCGCCGAGGCCAGGGACAGCGGTGCTGACGTCACGGTGACGCCGGACGACGGCGGGAGGCCCGACCGGGGGCCCGCGGCCGACTCGGCGAGGGCCCTCGGGATGCGACGCGACGCGGGCGTCGCATCGCGGAGTGCCGACTCGGACGGCGGGGGAGCCGGCGCGCGGGGAGCCTCGGCCGAGGCCTTGCGACGGCGCCTCGGCGCACCGGCGCCGGGGCGCGCGCCACCCCTGCCCAGCGCGACGGCGGCGGGCCGGAGGCCGGCGGGGGGCAGGGCGCGGGCGGCGCGGGCCTGGGGCCCGACGGGGGCGGCGGCGGGCGGCGCGTCGGCGGGCGGGCATAGCGTGGCGTTGATCCCCACGTGGCCGGCTGCGAGGACTGACATGGGCCCGTCCTCCGCCTCCTGCGCCATGGCCAGGGCCTGGGTGAAGCACGCGTCCGAGTCGGGGAGCGACCCCAGGAGCCGGTGGGCGACCCCGGCGTTGCAGAGCGCCAGGGCCCGGTTCCGGACGTCGGGCGCCGCCTTGGCGTGCTCGGCATGGTAGGCGAGGGCGAGGCGGTGGTCCCCCATGCAGTGGGCCGCGATGCCGACCGCGTTGAGGCCGAGGCAGGCGTGGGCGCGGGCCTCGGGGGCGGACGAGGCGGAGACCGCCTTGACGTAAGCCTTGTAGGCGTCGATCGCGGCGCGGAAGCTCTCGTTGTTGTCGTGCGTCACGCCGAGGCGGTATTTCTGCACCGCGCTCTGCCCCGAGTCCCCCGCCCGCCGGGACGACGCCGCGAGGAGCTTGAGGTCCGACTTGGCCGACAGCGCGATGCCCGCCACGGCCGTCCTGCGCGGAGCGAGGCGACCGAAGCGGGGATGGTCGCGGGCTCGCCGCCCGCGCGCGCACGAAGGGCGCCCGGCGCCATGCGCCCGCACGGGCGCGCCGCGGGCGCATCACAACGATCCGCTCACCTGGTCTTGGTCTTGATGCGGTCGAACAGCGCCTTGGTGACCGAGTCCGCCGTCGGCAGCGCCTGGTGCCTCATCGGGGCCCGCGCCGGAGCGTGGAACGACCGCGGCGGGAGGAGACGCATCGGCACCGCAAGCGAGATGACGACGGAGCCGTCCTCGAGGCTGGCCCCGGCGATGGGCATCGGGATGGGGGCAACCGGGCCACCAGCCGTTGCGCCGGCGCCGTGCTCGTGGGACTCGGAGAACTCCATGGACGCGGACGCGAATGCCATGCCGACAAGCTCGAAAATCCACTCCCTCGGCCTGGAACCTGGTGGCCTCGGCCTCGCGCGGTGCCCGTTACGGGGCGATAGGGGGGCGGACGGGGCGCTCTGCAAAGCTCTGCCGGCCAGCGATGTGGTGTGCGCTCGTGTGTGGGGTTCCACACGCGCCCCCCCTTTACAACCGAGCCTGCCGTAGGTCCGGTTTCCGACCAAGCGCTGGCCGTGCAGGGGCTCGGCGATTCCCGCAACAGTACAGCGGCCGAGGGGTCCGGCCACGCGATGGCAGCGTCGGCCGCGCAGCCGCCGCTGCTGGTGCTTTACGGGTCCCAGACGGGGACAGCGCAGGTGAGCAGGCCAGCCGGGGCGTATGGCGGCGCCGCGTGGCTCGGTGCGCGGATTGACGGCAACTTTGTCCCGCGGAGTTCGCAGGACGTGGCGGAGCGCGTCGCCAGGCAGGGCGAGAACCGGGGGTTCGCGGTTCGCGTGTCGTCCATGGACGGTCACCTGCGCGAGCTGGCGGCGATGCCGGCGGAGCCCTTCGTCGTCTTCGTGGCCTCGACGACGGGGGACGGCGACCCTCCCGACAACATGCGCGCCTTCTGGTCGGTCCTCCGCCGCGCCACGCTCCCGGCCACGACCTTCAAGGGCCTCCGTGCCGCCGTGCTCGGGCTGGGGGACTCCAGGTGAGCCGGCGCCGCGCCGGGCGGGCCAGGGCCGCAAGCGCGGGCACATGCCGCACCCGTGCGGCGCGACTAACCCCCGGCACACCCCAAGCCTCCATCGATGGCAGCGCACCCGTCTCGCCGGTGTGACAACCCTGCCGCCGCCCCCCGTGACCCCGTCACCACACCGTCGCAGCTATGCCCTGTACAATCACGCCGCGAGGAAGCTCCACGTCAGGCTCGCGCAGCTCGGGGCCGGGGAGCTCTGCCCGAGGGGCCTGGCCGACGAGCAGAGCCCGAGCGGCCTGGAGGGGGACGTCGACGCGTGGCTTCGCGACTCGCTGTGGCCGGCTGCCTTCGCAGCGTTCCGTCCGGGCGGCGCGACGTCGCCGCCCGCGGAGGGCGACGCGGCCGACGCGCCCCGGTGCCTCGCGACGCGGTTTCGCGTGAGGAGGGCGGGGGCGGGGCCGGGGACGTGCTCTGCCGCGTCGCCGGCTGACGCCCGGCCGGAGTTTCTTTCCGCCGTGGCACCGCCGCGGGCGTACCGGCCGGGGGAGGCCGGCGGCCCGGCGCCGTCGCACCCGGAGCTCGCACCCGCCGCGGCCGGCCCCGCGGCGTCGTCGTCGTCCTCCTCCCCGCCGGCGGGCTCTGCCGCCGCGTCGCTCATCGCCGGCTCTGGCGGGGCGGTCCGGGCCGTCGTGACGACAAACGAAAGGATCACGGCCGAAGGGTGGTCGCAGGAGACGCGACACGTCAGGCTGGCTCTCGACGGCTCCGGCTCCGCCTTCCGGGCGGGCGACGTCTGCTGCGTCCAGCCCCGGAACGACCACCACTCCGCGGCCCTGCGGCGGCTGGCGCAGCATCTGGGCCTCGGCTGGGACGACGTCCTCGAGGTCAACCTGGCAGAGCCGGCTCTGCACGGCCGGTCGGTGCGGGACTTCGTGGAGGCGGGGAGCGACGCGTGTCTCTCGATGCTGCGCGCCCACGCCGCCGCGGCGGTGGCAGGGGGCGCCCGCCCCGCCGTGGCCCCGACCGGGGGCGGCGGCCCCACCGCCCCCTGGGCCCCGGGCCAGGTCTTCGCCGGAAGGGCTCTGCCGCTGCACGCTCCCGCGGCTCTGCCGGCGGTGGTGACGGTGTCGGAGCTGTTCTGCGGCTGCCTGGACCTGCTGGGGCGGCCGCGGCGCTCGGCCTTCGAGCAGCTGTCCTTCTTCGCGACGGACGAGGAGGAGGCGGCCAAGCTGCGGGAGGTGTCGGCGCCGGGCGGCGGCGACCTGTACTGCGGGTACGTCGAGCGGGAGAGCCGGTGCTGGGCGGAGGTCCTGGCCGACTTCGAGTCGTGTCGCGTCCCGCTCTGCCACCTGCTGGAGCTCGTGCCGGCTGTCCGGCCGAGGGACTTCTCGGTCGCTTCCAGCCCCCTCGCGTCCCCCGGCGGCGTCGACCTCTGCGCCGCCGTCCTGGCGTACGGCACGCCGTTCGGCCGACGGAAGCGCGGGCTCTGCAGCGCCTGGCTCGCGGGGCTGCGGCCGGGGGCGCGAGTCACGGTGTGGCTCCGCCCCGGCGCGCTGGCTCCGCTGCCCCTCGGCGCGCCGTCCCTCCTCGTCGGCCCGGGCACCGGCGTCGCGCCGCTCAGGGCTCTGCTGCAGGAGCGCTCTGCCCGCGCTGCCGGCTCTCCTTCCGGCTCTGCCGGCCGCCCGGGCCCGGCGGCGGGGGTGAGCGAGGGCCCCGGCGGTTTCGTCGGGTCCTGGCCCTCCCCCGTGTGCCTCCCGCGGCTCTACTTCGGCTGCCGGCGGTCGGACAGCGACTTCTACTACCGCGGGGAGTGGCGGTCCCTGGTGGGGTCGGGGGGCGCGGAGGCTGTCCGTACCGCGTTCAGCCGGGAGGGCGGGGCCGAGGCCGGGGCGGACGGCAAGCTCTACGTGCAGGCACGGCTGGGGCAGGACGCGGGGGCGGTGGCGGCGGCGCTGCGGGACGACGGGTGCGCGGTGGTGGTGTGCGGCTCGGCCAAGCGCATGCCGTCCGACGTGCACGAGGTGCTTGCGATGGCCCTCGCCGCCGGGGCGCGCCTGCCCGCCGCCGAGGCCGAGGCGCGGCTGCAAACCATGCGCGCGCAGGGCCGGTACGTGGTGGAGGCGTGGTCGTGAGGCGGCGCGGCCGCCGGTGCGACGCGCGGCGATGAACACCGCAAGCGCTTCGCCCTTGCCGCGGCACGAGCGCCGGCTTCCCCGAACGACTGCTGCCGCGCTCACACGTCCCGCGCGCGCCCGGCGCGCCCTCGAGCCGACGGCCGGCGCCAGAGGGAATATTTCGCCCGCGTGCCAACATTCGGGCCGCCGGGCTGTCTCCGCCCCCGCTGCGCCCGGCACCCACCGGTCTCGCACACGGCCCCGGCCCCCTGTCCGCAATGGCCGAGGCCCTGATGCGGTCGCACGAGGGTGCCGTCGCCGCCATCCCGCAAGAGATGTTCGGCTGGCGCCTCTTTTCGGCGACGTACTTTGCCGCCGTGCAGTGGCGCCGCGGCGCGGCCATCGTAGCCGCCGCCGTCCTGGTGGCCGGGCTGGTTGCGGCCGACGCCCTGTTCGGCAGGATCCTGCGCCTGGAGGGCGTGGTGTCGCTGCTCGTCGGCCTCGCGAGGCTCGTGGGCCTCGCCGACGCCGACGCCGCCTGGGAGGCCTTTGCCCTGGCGTCCGGCTCGCCCCTGCACTACTGCCTGGTGGTCATCGCGCAGGCCGTCGCGCTGCGGGCCCTGGCGTCCCTGGCATGGGAGGGCGTCCGGCAGGGTGAGCCGCCGTTTGAGCGTGCCCGCGCCCTCAGCCCCCTTCCCGCGCCCTCCTCCCGGCCCCGCCCCCGACTTTTGACGACAACATCCCGATGCGTGCCCTTTCTGCGCTCTCGCAGTCCACGTCACCGAGTACGCGCCCCTGCTGTTCTGGATCCGGACGGGAGTGCTGCCAGCGGCGGCATTTGTCCTCCTGGAGGCGGCCGCCGGCGCGGCCCTGGTGAACGCCGCGGCCCAGTCCACTGGAGTCTGGTGAGCGCGCCTTCGCGTCCCCTTGTCCCAGCGGCCCGACCGTGCCTCACGCACGGGCCCGGGGAGCCGCGCGCGCGACGCAAACTCTCCTCGGCTGCCCCGCCACCTCTGCCACCCCCCCCACCTTTCCCACGACCGCCCCCCGCAGGACGCACGTGTGGCGCCCGTGCCCCGGGTCGGACGGCCTACCGGCGCCCACCATGCCGGCGGACTGGTCGTTCTCGGACGTGTTCCTCCTCCGCCCCGGCGGCGCTGACGCCACCTTCGGCGCCGACGCCGTGGCCGCCATCGGGCCCGACGGCCGCAG
>Ga0136560_1002055_pt1 | contig 10231 bp, 16 predicted proteins | sample AntRauMeHopE1497_FD_104925 | JGI IMG/M metagenome (GOLD analysis project Ga0136560, IMG submission 104925) | Saline lake microbial communities from Rauer Islands, Antarctica - Metagenome Hop E1 #497 | ecosystem: Environmental > Aquatic > Non-marine Saline and Alkaline > Saline | place...
CATTGGATTACGGGAATATGGCTGGCAAGCTCATTCTCAAAGACGCTGTAAAAGCCAGCAGACCCCCCTATACAGACCAAGCAGTATGCATTGGTCACCCTGGCAAATACGCCAATTTCGTTGTTTCCTTCGAATGATGTGCCTGCGAGAACACAGAATTCACTCAGGTAGAGAGCCCATGCAAAGCGTTCGGCACTATATTCGCTGCAGTATACGTGACGGTGTTCTCTCACGGGTAGCCATGTCGATTCTTGTGCGGTTTACGGGATCGAGCGAATGTACGCAGCAGTAATTTCTTCTCTTGGAGGAACTCGGAGGAGAATCGCCGCGCTGTTTTAGGTTCCGTAGCGAACCTCCTTGTGAACCTAGACCTTCCTACGCATTCGGGCAGCATGTCCCAGGTTTTTTGTATGACAGAAGTCCATATTTCGGTGAACCAATCTGATTGGGGGACAGTGGATCTAAGTATCATCAAGCGCTAGCATATCGACCTTTGCTCGCAGTTGCTGCTGTGGTCCTAGTTGACCTGCGACTGCTGCCGGTGAGTAAAGCATTCGCTCCAGTCAGGAAGTGCCCGCCGAGCCACGCATCAACCAAGATAATCACGGTGGCTGCGACAATCAGACCAGGAGCCCCACCCCCGAGAAGGCAACCTGCCACGGACGATAACCAGATGGCCTACAGGGCAGTCCGAATCCCGTATGTAAGACCTGCACCTACAACTCGAGGCAGCGGCATCGAATCTTCGGGGACAGATGCAAACAGCACGATGCCAGCTGTTGCAAGTGCTCCTACTAAAGCGAGCATACCGATTCGTCCGCGAGATGCTAGCGCGCCAGAAATCTTCTAGATGCAATACACGAGCAGTCCGAGGCACACCAAGCCATGGGCCAGACGTGGAGTGCTCATAATGGCTGTGGCTACCCCTAGGAAGCCACGAGGTGAATCGTGATGTCTTGCAACCCCTCGCACCAGCACGACTGAATGCACCGATAGGTCAGCACACATCCATAGCATCAGGAGTGCCGCCCGCACGATCGCCTCCATCTCCCAGGCCTGCTCCTGGTTGTCAAGAGCCAGCGGGGCGGTAACTTCTACTGGCGGCGTTACATCAATTGCAGCCCTTTTGACAGGTATGCACGCCTTAGTATGTTGGGATGAAGTGGGCTCTGGTGCCGCGATTTGATTTGCTGCATCGGGGGTCGATGGGGTATTTTGGGGTGCAGGCGCGTCAAACTTACCTTTCGTCTGGGAATCAGGTGCGTCATGTTTGCCTTTGCCTTTGCCTGACCGCCGCCGTAATCCACTCTGTTGCACATCTTTATTCGTAGCCGCATTCTTGGTGTTATCATCTTTTTGAAGTTCAATCTCTTGTGGGCCAGCCCCTGTGGTAGGAACAGGCTGAGGAGATATACTTTCCATGAGTGGCTGCTTACCACCTTCCGATCCGCGACGTTGCTCCTAGCTGCAATCGCTTTCAGCCTGAATTTGCAGTCTCTCACTTGGCTTGGCTAGTACCTCCAGATTCGCTGCTGCCAAAGCACACATGCTAGCATAAATACATGCTTGCCTTATACCCTGCAACCAGTCCCCACCTTTCCAGCTTAGTATGGCCTAGAACAATTGTGGATCCACCATTGCTGGTACAACTCTGGCACTCATGACCGCTACTGCAGCTGCTAGACCCGCGAAAACAATGTATCTGACAGTACTAAATAGTGAAATGCCTGGGCCAGAATTGATGGATTTCCCGCAACCAAGGAGTGAAATTCCCAGGGAGGCAAGCACGATCGCCCCACATGCAAGTCCCGTCATGTCGGCAGCAACCACCAGCAGGAGAGGATGTCGTGTTACGTAGGAAAGCACGCCGGCTGAGGAAAACTGCCTGGACATCGCTGCATGCTACTGCACCATTTCGGTGAGGGTCGATGCGTCTTGGTACAATCTGGAACTAATAATCACCGACGCACAGCTTGTCCAAATAGTGCAAACCAAACAAAAATCTAGACCAACACTCCAGCTAGGGCGCAACGACTGAGGCGTAGATCTGGGGGCTTTACCGCCTGCTTTGCGTTGAGCCAGGGCGCGACCTGGTCTTAGTGAAGAAATTGGAGCGAACATGCGCGCACTTCCGCTGAAAACTATCGCTGCCGTTATGTTCGCTGCCATGAATGCAATTCCAGCTAATTCTAAAATAGAAAGACTGTCCAGCTACTGGCCTACTGCTGGAGCGCTCAGTAAAGTTGTTGGCATCTGGCTCGTGTCTCAGATCCGATTGATACTGTGGGTTGGGTTAGGGTTAGCCACAACTACCGGAATAAACTAGCCACTGAAAATGCTGTGTCTCTTGCTGACCCAATCTGCAGCTCAGGCTATGCTGCTAGATCCAGGGGCCTTCCACTGTTAAGGCAGAGCCGCTGGCCGACCTGCGTCGGTCAAGGATCCAAATAGTCTGTTATCGCAGTACAGTGCGATGCACTGCATCCTTCCAGATGCGCAGCGCCAAACCGTTTGTGAAGTACCGCCAAGCACCTGCCCTGCTTTAAATCCTCGAGCCAACGAGTATATTACTGCACCATTTTTACACACACGTTGACGACCATGGCGAGGTCACTAAGCCATATTCCTAGTCGACCATCTTTGATTGTGGTATGCCTCGAGGGCTGCCATGGAGTTGGAAAAACACAACTGGTCAAGCTTTTCGAGAAAGCAGGGATAGAGATTCTAGATGAAGGGTTCCTCAGCATGAAATCAAGGCTTTTGCACCCGCAATCACTCTTAATGGAGACTGCATGGGTATCAGCATGCTTTTAGCGAATCGTGGAGAGGGCAGAAACTTCGAAAGAGGCTAAGCCAACTGTTGTGATATCAGACAGATCACCGTACAGCGCATGCTTCTATGCGCAAAATGGCGGCGCGCTGCTGGAACCTATCATTGATGAGCATGTTCGTGAACTTACTATGGTGGGAGTTAAAGTAATAACTCTTTGTGTCGATGTTGAGCCCAACATGCTTTGGGAACGGATTCAAGCGCGATTGGCAATCGAGCCCCATCGAGCCGTGCTTCACGAGGTGAGAAAACTGAGGATGGCTTGAATACACTCCAGTCTTGCCCTTTTACTTGTTCAAACGCGCCTGTTGCTATTTTTGTCGCGCAGGATCGCCGAGAGTGGATGGAGCAAACATTGTCATTTTACCAATCCAAAGATCGCAATTGGGACGGTGCAATCGACAACAGCGGGGATATCGGAAGTGCTGCTTTCGCATGCGTGAGTGAGGTAGCCCGTGTGAGCTCCGAAGCTGGATTTGCGCTAGCAGATAGGCTGTCTACCGTTTGTGACTTGCCTAGAGTCCCAGCTATGATGGAGCGAACTCGAAAAGAGCAAGCCGATATTGCTATCCCGGTTGCTGCCTAGGGTGGGTCGAGTGCCCTGGACGCAGTTGCGGACGGTCCAAGCGATTCAAAGCCTAGTTCAATCTAGGCACCAGGGTCGCCCTTGCCCGACATAAAGGCGCTGGCGCCGCTGCCCGCACACAGTGCTCCAGGCGGGTCACCTGGCGAGGCAAGGGCCCGGAAGTCATGCAAGGGGACCAGAATTCGACGCCCCGGCGGCGAGAGAAGAAATGTCTTGACTTTTTCGGCGGTTGAAGGTTTGTGAACTGAATGCCTTTGATCAGTCTGGATTGAAACGCTTATTCCATGCCTCAACATTAGAATGAATACTAGAACTCCCTGTCGACTGCAGAGGACCAGATCTAGATAAGGGTGGATGTACGAACCCAGAATCGATCACAATTCTTCCTTGGGAGGTGCTGCTGCTGTCCCCCCCCCCCCTGTTGCGGCTTCAGCTCCTGTCTTGCCACCACTCGACAGGTTCTTGAGGTAATGTCTGAACTTGCCGATTCCAGCTGAATTGATGATGCACACGTGTTCCAGCTCCCGAAACGCCCCGTCGAAATCGAGGTTATACCCCACCACGAAGTGGTCAGGGATACTGAATCCAACATAGTGGGCGCGCAAGCCATTGCTTTTGGAGGTCCGTTTCTCGAGCAGTGACACAATCCGCACCGAGCGAGCCACTGCCTGGATCTTCGGTAAAAGGAGAGCCATGGTAGTACCGGTGTCAACAACGTCCTCTACTAGCAGCACATCCCGTCCAGCGAGAGATTTGAGGTCAAGCATGATCTCCTCGACTGCGAAATGAACGTAACATATTAATGAGGGCTTGACATAAACACATAACATGTACCCTGAAGAGTTGTCAGCGCCGGTTCGAAAATTCGATAGAGATCTGAAGCGATAGTAAGTGCTCACGGTAGCCCTTGCTTTTGTCGCCATCATAGCTCTTGACTCTTGCAAAGTCAAACGTGAATGGGACCATGGGCACAGCTGCAGCCCTGATGTTTCCTCGCATTGTGTGCTGCTCCCTCATAGACTCGGTTAGATCCGAGAAAAGCTAGTGGCCCCCTTTCAAGATGCACAACAGGTGCACAGTTGAGCCCGCGTAATCGTTCAAGATATCGGATGCAAGCTTTTGAACTCGATCTTTGATCATCCCGTACGGCAGAAGAACATCTTCCACGTAATCTTTATACTGGGGTGCAAGCATGAAGAAGTCCTTGCTGATTCTGAAGTCGTCGGCTAGTACCATTGGCTCCGCGCTATATGCCTGGGCTCCGATGGCTGCTCCTTGCTACTCCACCTCTGGTTTGGGCCAGTCCGCTGGTCCAGATCCTACTGCTGGCATGGTTGGGAGCGGAGATGCAGCCATAACTGACAAGCTAGCTAGAATAGATAAATATATGTGATACACCGTCTTTCTTGCTCGACACGAACGACTAACAACGAACACAGCTCTAAAATGAATAGAAGCGCGAAGTAAGATCGAGATAGGCTCTATTGAAGCTTTTCCTAGCAAATACAATCTGTTTGCAGGGATCGGCATCGAATATGTAATACTTCCAATACTACACATAACAATAAGCTCATCTGGAAATAAAAATGCTCGTTTGGCCGCGACCCAATCTTACTGAACCGGTTTGAGCTGATTATCAGGGTAATTTAATGGATAACTATAAAGTTCTGCGAGCCATTGGGAAAGGTAGCTTCGGAAAAGTATATGTCGTAAGGCATGTAGTAGAGAAAAGACACTACGTAATGAAAACGATTAAGTTAAAAGGCGTGCCTAAATCGGAGCGGTGAGCAGTGCGACCGAGATCGCGGCACAATAACACCCTGCAGATGTACGAATGCTCGGGCGGTGTATTATTTATCAGAAACCTTTCGGGGTTGATTCTATGGTATTGATAGCTTGAACTCGCTTTGTGTCTTCGTAGTTTCTTCCTTGCAATTGCAGTGACGCTTGCAAGAATGAGGTTGAGCTCATGAAAAAGCTTCCGCATCCTCATATTGTTGCTTTCAAGGACTCGTTCTCGTTCAAGGATAAACTATGTATTGTCATGACGTATTGCGACGGCGGCGACTTGGCCGGGCGGGTGGAGGCTCAGCGGGGAAAGTTGTTTCGCGAGGATCAGATCATGCATTGGTTCGTGCAAATGCTTCTTGGGGTTCATTTCATGCATGGAAATCGAGTTCTGCACAGGGACCTCAAGACGCAAAACATATTCTTGCTCTCATCTGGTCGCTTAGTGCTGGGAGACTTAGGAATCAGTAAGCGACTCGATGCCACAAAGGCAATGGCGCGAACTTAGGTGAGGTATATCTTCGTTGCATAGCGTGCTTTACAAATTTGGAGATCAGACGCATCAGTACTTTCCATGCAGTTTATCCCAGACCACCGTAGATCGGCACACCTTACTACATGAGTCCAGAGCTGTTTCGGAACTAGGCCTACGACCACAAATCGGATGTTTGGGCGCTTGGTTGCATTCTATATGAAATGTGCACACTACACCATGCATTTGAGGCATCCTCTATCCAAGGCCTGGCCCAGAAGATATAGCGAGGCTCGTATGCGCCGGTGTCACGGTCGTACTCGAGTGGACTCAAGACACTCCTGTCACAGCTATTGGCACCCTCTCCATCACACCGCCCCTCTGTGGACCGCATCCTGTGCTCTGATGTGGTTCGCCGACCTTTGCGAGCTTTCTTGCGCGATGTAATCGTACGATCTGCCTCCCACGTGAATGGACCAGCTGCAGCGCTGGCTTCCGCACCCATAGGCGAGGGGACAATAGCACTAGGGGCTGCTTTGGGACGAGTAGCCTCCGGGGCCGCCCTACCACCTCGGGGGGCAGCTGACGGGCCTCTAGGTCCGCATTCTAGGAACCTCCAGCGCTAGCTGGAGGCTCTTGGCCTGCACTCACTTGTGGCTGATGCAGCGAAAGGTACCACCCTAGAGAAGGCTCTGGGTGCAGGTGGAAGCGGTGGCGGGGACAGGGCAGGGACACCGTTAGCCACACCCACTGAGGGATCTGGTTCTGGATCAGGGGCACCATCGACCGAACGACCGCCCTCCGGCGCAGATCTTAATCGCGCTGCAGAGGCCAGGCGATCAAGCCGGGCCTCCGTAGCACTGGATGGCTAGTGCGGCCGAGATAATCGAGCCGTGCCATCCGTTCGGGCATCATCATCAGATCGACGGCGCGCGGGTTCAGGTGCCAGACGACGCGAAGTAGAGAGACCGAGTGGCACACGGTCGAGTGGGGTTCGATCAAGATCCCGCTCTCGTGACTCGTCCAAATCTCGAGCTTCAGGTAGTGGCTCCGCCCGTGGGGGCGGGAAGGGTAGTGCGAGGGGCGAAAGATCGTAGCTTCAGGACCACCAGGCTGCTCTTCGCAGAGAGCGTGAAGTTCAACGAGCAGCTCAGGCTGCTTTGGCCAGGTATAAAGAGGAGCGGCGGTAGCGAGCCCTATGGAGAGAGCGATAGGACGATGCCAAACGCAGGCGTGAGCAGCATCTTCGTGGCATCGCAGCAGGTGGAAGTCGTCGCAGCGGGGCCGGTGATGCCGGACCAAGTGCTCATTTAAATGGTGGTCGGTAGTATGGCGCATCAGCTGCTAGGCGTCCCGGAGACGTGCATAATGCTGGACTCGCAGTTGGTGGGAGCAGGGCACAGGCGAGCGGCAGTAGGGCCGAAGCAAATGTGATAGGTCGTCGACCAAGTGCATCATCTGCGCAGGGGAGCTCAGGCGGAGTGTCGGCACTGCGGGCTCGACGAGCAGCGCGGGAATCTTCAAGCAGGACCAGTCGCGGGCAAGGGGAATCATCAGCGCGGGAGTAGCGTGCAGGTGAAGGAATGACCACAGACGAAGACCCCGCAACACTTGCTCGCAAGATGGCAGCTGCATAGATGCAAAAGCAACGAGAATGGGATCGTGGGCGTGATGGACGAGCAGAGGCGCAGGCCCGAGAGGGGGCTTCTGCAGCTAGGGCAAGGTCGGATGCCCCAGATGCAAGCCTGGTTGCAGCTTTAGATCGATTGAGGGAGGCACGACGGGTCGCAGATGACCCTCATGCAAGTGCTCGAGCAAAGGTAATGGCGAGACGACGCGCGAAGGAAGCATCTTTGGAAGTTGAATAGCTACAACGCTTGGCCAGTGCCCGGCAGCAGCAGGCAGCTCAGGCAGCAAGAGCGAAGGAGCAGCTGAGGAATCAATACGATGGTGGGGCAGTAGCTCGAGTCGCCGGGATAGGGGGTGGTGGTGCTGTGGCTGCACCTTCGGCCGGTGCCCTTGGCTTTGCTTTGCCCGGAGCCAAATATGCAAGGCGAGATGCGGCGGGCCGTGACGCCCCACACCTGGGAAGAGTTCCGCCTTCGAGGGATGCTGCGACTGATGCAACTAATGGTGGCACCGCAGCAGGGGGCGAAGATGAGGATGAGGATGAGGATGTAGTTGAGGCTATGGGAGTTGAAAATGCAGTGGAGGCAGTTGAGGATGAGTAGGAGCTGGAGTAGGAGGAGCAGCGTGTACAGGCTGAGTTGCATGTCAGTCTTTAGAGGGCGGACTAGCTTCGATCTGTTATCCGGCAGCTGAAAGATGACGCACCAGATGCACCAGTATCCTCGCGCGGAAACATAGCGCGTATTGCTCACGATGATAAGCCAGCCTCAGCGCATTTACGGGCAGCGATTGGGCGCGCCGACCCGGTTGCCGCAGCAGCTGCTGCTGCTTTTGCGGCATCACCTGATGATGGCGATGATGAAGACGATGATGTAGATGAGGTAGATGAGGAAGATGAGGCTGATTGGGATGGCGGCAACAAGCATGATTCTGCTACAACAGCAGATGTTTCCGAGAGTGGCATAGCAGTGGCAGGAGGCAGAAGACCTTCACCGATGGGTACAGACAGCAGACACAGAGAGAAAGCAGCGCACGAGGTGGCCGACGAGGAACCTGAGGCCTCGCGGGCTGGACATAGGGCTTCCCGTGCTGCCAAGCCCGGGTCTGGTTCTGGTGCCTTCGGTTCCATGGGTCAAGGTTATGCATTTGCAGTCGCCGACGGAGAAGACGACTACGACGACGACTACGAGGATGATGCTGAGATGCCAGCCGGAGTTTTTAGTGCAATGCAAGCTAGGGGTGAGCATGGTAGAGGAGCAAACAGTGCTGGTGTATTGGAGGGACTGGGTGTGGACCCACGGTTGGGAGGCGGAGACAAGGCAAGTGGGCATGGAGTAGGGATCGGATTCCATGTCGGCGAGAATGGAGACAGTGGCCAAGAGAGCTCTGCAAGTGAGCTGTGGATTCGATGCGAGAACGTTCTCGGTGCTCAACTCACATAGCAACTACATGCCGCTGAGCTGGCTGCTCGAGGGCACGGAGGCTCTAGAGTGTCTTCAGGTGACCTCGCTGCAATGCTGGGTCCCGGCAAGCTTGAGGCGAGGGAGTGGATGGCGCAGTTCGTCGATATGAAAAGAGCGCAGTAAGACCACGCATCAGGTTCCGATGCTCTCATTGTGCTTTGCTTTAGATCTAAAATCGCTGTTGGAGCGACGACAAGCGGCAGCACTGCGAGGGGAATCTCTTGTTAATCTCATCTCAATCATAAAAAATGCACGCTATCATGTTTCATATGGGAAAGGCTACCGAGGCAAACTCAGCCTACTTGCGCTTGAGCCGCAGCAGCCTAAGCCACCTAAGGACCTTGCTAGGGCCGCAGTGCCCCAGCCAGTACCACCGCTCCCGCATTTTCTGCTGGCTCGCCTCCAGGCGCATCTTCTTGCTGCCTGTCCGCACCCAGCTCAGCTTTGACGGACGCCACCGCCAGAGCCAAGCTGTTATTTTCGGCTGCCCCAACAGCCAGACGACTGAAAGCCTCCTTGAACCCTATTACAAGGGCATTCTTGGCCTTACGCGTCGCCCTACTCGATCTCTTCGGGACAAGGTCGAGTAGTCTGGATTGGTCCTCCATGACCCGCGAATACATAGGTGATACACATGCTGCTCCCCACCCCCCCGCACGTGCTAGTGCGGGGCGGCGACCGACAGCTGAACCGCTGCTATGGATACCCACCCAAGGTGCGAGCCGCTCGGGCGGGTGCGGATCGCGCCGTAGCGGTCCTCCATGCGGCGCTTGCCTAGCGCGTCAAGTTTCTGCAAAAACTCGACCGACTGGCTGCCGTTGCCTCCCATCACATCCAGCACTTAGGGAATAACGCGCGGGCCGCTGCGCACAGTTCCCTTCTATTTCACCACGGTCCCTGGGCACCGTTTATCTTCTCCACCTGTTCGGACTCCGAGTTCCGAGAGACGGACTGACTTGCCGTAGCTGCACAGCTTCGTGGCATGAGCAGCCTTTAAGGCTGACTCCTCTCACCAGTCACCACTGATTCGCCACGACGAGCGATCCCACCGATACGTCTTGGCTGTAGAATCCGCAAGCGTGAGATCGATGAGGTACGCCTCCCACCCATCCTCAAAGAAGAAGTCCCCTCTCGGCACCTGAGCAACACGCACTCCAGCAGCCTTGGCCACCCGGCCCTATGGCTTCCGTTTCACGCGCCGAACCAAAGCTGAGTAGAGCCCCTCGTCGAGGACTCCCATCACCCTGAAGTGTCTACTGCTTGGTAGGCCGCCGCAGACACGCCTATCCTTACAGGCGGCACCGTGCCTCACTGATCCAAACAGTTCGGCCACCGCACCCTGCCGGTTGCACCCTGGGCAGATCTGCGTCAAACACCAAGCTTCCCCACGGTCCGTGCGCCCCCCCACGAGATCCGTGCGCCCCCACACGAGATCCGTGCGCCCCCACACGAGATCCGTGCGC
>Ga0136560_1002056_pt1 | contig 10230 bp, 17 predicted proteins | sample AntRauMeHopE1497_FD_104925 | JGI IMG/M metagenome (GOLD analysis project Ga0136560, IMG submission 104925) | Saline lake microbial communities from Rauer Islands, Antarctica - Metagenome Hop E1 #497 | ecosystem: Environmental > Aquatic > Non-marine Saline and Alkaline > Saline | place...
AATGTGCTACGGCCAAAGCTGGGGATCGATAGGGATAGGGATTGGGCTCACTGGACCGTGGTCTGAGAGTTGGAATTGCGGCCGATGCAGGCGGCCGAGTACTGGCGTGGGATGTGACCGGGGCGGCACGGCCGCTTGCTTTGCTCTAGGTGAGGCCCAAATCTATTCACGGTGTTGCGGTTCACGCCCGCCTGTTTGCGACTGTCCCTGCCGATCCGAGGCCGCCAGCCTGTAGGGGACAAGGGACCTTCTCGTCGTCAATGGGATCGGGATCGGAGTCAGGGGGTGGTGCTGGAACTGGTGCTACATGTGCGGTCTAGATATTTGTTCAGTGGGGGGTTGCAGCTGCTTCGGAGACGATCCGAAGGCAGACACCCGATGGGGGTGCCGATCATCCAGGCCCAGCGCGTGTATCCTGGGAGGGTGGATATGTAGTTCAACTCATGTTTCCCTCGTCTGGGGACATGGGATCAGATGGGTGGAAACTTGAGCTCCAGACGGATTCAAACGACGACCGACTCGCGGATGCAGCTGCACTGGTGGGGGTGGGCCGACCGGGTGACAGCTATGATGGGCTGCAGCTGCCTCCGATGGACGATGCGCTCCGAGCTGTTTGCGCGGTATCCCGGCCATTCCGCCCAGTTGCTATGTCCGGCCGCACGGCTGTGTGGGCTGCCACTTTGCACCGCACATTATCTGGAGAGGGTAAAGGTAAAGGTAAAGGTGACGGTGGCCATGATAGTGTTTGTGTGCCTCTGTCGGTCCCACGAGCGGCCGAGCTCCCTCCATGGGGACTTTGGGGGGCGTATGTCGCATAGAGGGCGTCGGGCGGGACTGCTAGTATGCCCGCTGTAGAGGTGTTGGTTTGCTCTCAGACTTTGCAAGCGAAAAAACCGATGTATTTGCCCCTTTGCTCGATGGATACGTCTGGCAGTATCCTACTGGGAGGCGCCTCGACGGGACTGGGTCTGGAGTCCGAGAAGCCTAATTGGAGATAGGCAGCAGATGGGGCAGCATTGGTCGCACTACTGCCGCGCAACACAGGGGCTATCGGGTTTGGAGGCAATGCCTTGCAGGGGTCGTTCTCCGATGTCTTCGCTTGCCTCAGTGCCCTGGTGCTGGCAGAGGCATCCCTGGAGTCAGCAGGAGTCAAAGTAGATTTTGCGCCTGCTGCCGCCGTTTGTGATGGTTTCATTCGATGCCAGTAGTCTACATCAGGCGACGCTAATGGCTTGGTCGAGCCAGACGACATTCACGTAGTAAGCTCACCTCCAGCTGCCAAACGCCCCCGCAATCGTGATAATCATGGGGGCGAGAGACGCAGTGTATCAATGCCATTATCGGAGCTGGGTGTCAGGGGAAGTGCCCTTGAGAGGGTAGTGGTTGGGCTGCATAGTCTAAGATCCGAGTGTCAGGAGGGCTGTATGTCAGGACTTACAGCTGTGAAGTTCCTGCAGACTGCTCTCGGGAGCCCGGTGGTGCCACCGCTGGCTTGGCAATATGCCCTGCTTGCCTCCCTCTCCATCGGTGTTGCAGGGGCTTTGCGGCGCGGGATTGCCCGAGGACTCGCGGCTGTCCTTCGAGCAGCTGGCACGGGCAAACTCGAGCATGTGATGGGACACTCACGCGCCGGTGCCGATGCCATGAACAGACAGGGAGGTGGGCCTGCCGGGCATAACGATACTGGTGATCGCGCACGAGCACGGCCCGTGGGAAGTGAGTCGAAGTCAAGGGCACAACAGTGGGCTCCTATGGATGAGGCACAACGCGGGGTACTCCGTAATTGGAGGATGCTTCCTCTGGAACTGAGGGCAGGGACCAGGGTGGCGGCAGCAGCGACCTGCCGCGCGGGGGTTAAAGCGGTGAGGGCGTGGCAAGGCGGGCCTGGGGTTGCTGGCAGTGGCACTATAGATGAATGTAGCGAGACCATAGCGGCAGGGAGTGCCACGGAGCGATCTCGTGGCGGTCAAACAGTGACAGGGGCCGGTGCAGGGACTTCCCGGTCAGGAGGTACCCTTGCAGAGTGGGGACTACTTGGATGGGATGCCAGTCTGCGTGTGTCTGCTGCATCAAGCAGGGAGACAGAGAGCCGTACTAGCCGGGGGGTATCGGGATGGGCGGGCGTTGTGGCTGCTGCCCTTGGTGGGATGACGAGTGGGGGGTAGGAGGGTGCACAGTCACGTGTGGTGGAGGCTTCGACTCAAGAACAGGCTGCATGGTCCTCCCTGGCTGCTCTTCTCGCTTGGTGTGACAGTGATAGCGAAACTGGGGGTGGGGTCCATCGAGCTGTGACTGAAGGGACCACTGGCGGTGGGTACATATCTGGCACTGGCATCGGCATGTGGGGTGATAGTGAAGGACCCACTGAATTCGAATCCGGTTTGGGGCTGTCGCTTGGATTAGGAGATAACCAAACGCCGACCGGACCAAGTGCTGACAGATCTGATGCGAGTAAGGCCATGCAAGAAGCGGCTGCGAAGTCAGGAAGGCGCGAGGCCGGCTCTCTTCATACGACTGCAGAGGAATCACGGGAGCTGGCGATGGCAGTTGCAGTGGCAGTTGCTGCGTCTCGCGAGGCGGGATTGCATCCATCGGCTACTCATCAGAGCGATTGGCTCTCTGCATGTTCCTCCAGGTTATCAGAGGACAGCCTGTTGGTCCGTAGAGCAGCCTGGGGGTCACTTCTATGCTTGCAATCTCGACAGGGCTTGCTTCAATCGTGCGGTGAGCGTGGACTGATCACGGGTTGTGCGGAAGGGGGGGCAGACAAGGGTCGGATGCTGGTTTAGGGCACGAAGTCGGGCCTTGTATTGCGCTCAATGCCAAGATCAGGCGCTATCCAATAGGAACTAGGTGATGTGATGAGTCAGACTGTGCTCGGAGGGCTGTGGGCAGATGAGGCCCGAGAGGCCGTGCACCGGGCTTTGCTTCATACATTGGCGCCTGTCTTAGACAGCGCTGCCCCAGATGTATCGAGGCAAGTAGGGGATGTGGCCGTCCTTTCCCGTGTACGAGACCAGCTGCAGACTGCGACTCTTAGTGCTTTGGATGCTGATGGCGGTGCCTATTCCTGGGATCGCAGTGTCCCATGGGGTGTCGTAAGTGCGGCGACTGTACCAGTTTCGATGGCTGACCTGGGCCCTTGCCAATCCAGGGGCACGGCTACCTGGCTTGAGGCTCTGTGTGCCAGTCCTGTTCCCATTACAGCCCTAGAGACTGTCCTCATGCATAATACGATTGATATGCGGTCCGTCATGAGTACGTGGAGGGGTGTGCATGCATTCGGGTCAAGCGATACATGCAGCCCTTCGAGCCTTGAAACCGGCTGGCGAGCTGGGTTAGCTCTGCAGACAAGTGCTGGGCGTATCACTAGGAGGGAAGCAGGCAGCGTAGACTGGTCCCAGAGAGCACTGATGCAGCCGAGTGATCCAACCTCGCATGTTTCGCTGATGGATGCTGCAAGGATTCTTCAACATCATCTTGAGGGCAGTGGCATCCAAGGGGCTGTACTGGACTCAGACAATGCGCCCAAATGGTCACAAGACCCGTTGCATGCCATCCATGGTGCTGCTGGACTCGGACCTGACTCAGGCTCGAGACTTGCCTTTATCCTGCGCACTTTGGTCGCTCTCGCTTCCCCTGTCGGTAGACGTGCTCTTAGAGGGGTTGTGCTCGAGGCAGCACAGAAGGAGGGAGCGTGCATTCGTCATAGCACGAGCGAGCCAGGTCTTCACCCTGAGAGCTCTTTGCATGTCCGTTGGCTGCTACTGCTGGGTGATGCCGTGAAGACCCGCGACCATTAGGCAGCCAATCAAGCGGCCGTCCGAGGCAGCAATTCTAATGAGGCAGTGGAGGCTGGACTGGCATCCGCAGGGGTAGCATGGGCTGCCAGTATGTCAAAGGAGCAGGAGGTAGCTGCATTATGGCGCTGTGCTACGGCGTGCTGGGCATTAGGGCTGCAGAGGGCATCGGCTTCGATGGCTGCGGTGGCATCCTTGCAAAGGGGGATATCTCAATCGCCGGATACAGACATGCACCGGCCGTTGATTCATGAATGCAGCCATGTCGTGCATGCACTTGCTATTAAGCGACATGTGGATGAGGCATGGGCCGTGGCATCGGCAGTACTTAAGGTGCAACCCGGTCGTTCGAATACCGACATGCCGCCTGTTGTTCGCACCCTTGTCGATGCCATGGTGCAGACTGGGGCCACGCGAGAGTTGTCTACCCTCCCGCTGCCGAAACATGTGCTGGCAGCTGCAGGCAGGTCCATGCTGCATCCGTCTAGTAAGGTGCCTTCTCACGATGAACCGTACGAAGGTGGTATGGCGACTATGGGTGCGCGGGCTCGAACAGCAGCCGCTTTGCTGCTGCGAGCGAAGGACGGAAGGGGTGCCGCATCTGTGGCTTGGGCAGGTGCCAGGATGGCACTTGCACGTGGCTGCAGCATTCTCCGTCTAGTAGCGAGAGGGGGTGTGCAAGCACCAGCAAGTGCCTCTCTCGGCGGATCTCTGGCTGCAGCATCAGTGGCGATGCAGGAGGCGGCTCATCTGGCTCTATTGGCAGTCACTGCCTTGAGGTCTGAGCCTGACTCTGCTGTTCGCTGGCTGGCTGTTGGTGGCAGCGGGGGTTCTGAGCAAGATAGAATGAGCTCGACAGGGAATACAGAGACCATGGAGTCCGGACTAGTGCCAGTACCCGTAGACTTACCCGAGGCGCATTTCGTTGGAACCGCCCTGGATGCACTATATCGATGCACTAAAGCAGCGAGTGTGGCAGTGAAAGGTAAAACCGGTGGTAGTGCCAGCTGGCATGCACGTCGGGGTGGGAATCCGGGAGGCCGGGATGCATAGTTGATTGCGACGCGTGCTTAGGCACAGGAAGCCAAGTTGTTGCTTCCCGCTGTGCCCATGCTGCAAGGCTCGGCTGGAACTGCGGGTGCCTCACTGCTCCGGGGTGTCTCTATTCGACTGGAGCAGCTCGTGACGTGTTGTATCCGTGTGGGGCAGTTGCCAGCCGGTCGAAGGGTAGCAGCTGCATCGGCTGCCTGGGGTGGCGCTGCCTCAAGACAACTGGGCCGTGCCACGGCTGCAGAGGCAAGCACATGGTGCCATGCTGGGGATGCTGTAAGCTAGGAGGCTAGAGTGTCAAGAGCAGCAGCAGTGCTTGGCTGGAGAAGTGGATAGCAGTCTAGCAGCGGAAAGACGGCAGTCGTTGCTGCTGTAGCCGCCGCAGACGCCGCAGTGCCTGCAATTGTGTCCGATGCGACCCCCCGGCTTGGGCATAGACATGCGGCAGCATCAGTATCAGGTGGAGGCGCGGTAGCGCGGGTACTCGTGCGAGCAGGGCGGCCTGCTGAGGCTCTGGGTATCCTACTTCCACTTGTACCCTCAACTCTGGCTGAGCTCCGTGATGGCAGGGGGCGCGCGTCTCTTCCCTAGGGTGCGATTGACGAAGCGTTGCAGGCGGCGGAGGCCGTGGAGGTACTTGGGTCGGATGCATCGCATGCAGGTGCAGTCCGGGCGTCTAGACGGGCATTGCTTGCACGGCTGTTTGATGCAGGCTGGGCCTCAGCTGAGGGTGCGTAGGAGAGAAGGGCAGCATATGTGGGAGGGATGGCGATTGGGGAGAGGGGCAGGGGCAATGGAGGGAGTGCTAAGGGGGTTGTGGGTGTGGGCGCAGCTGCCTCACTAGCTGCAAGTGCACTGCGACCGAGGCAGGTCCGTGGGTAGGGGTTGGGGCGGACAGGGATGAAGATCATTCGTGGGTTTGCAGGGACGGTAGACACGACCGGCGGCATCGGCGGAGGTGATGAAGGCAGGGAGAACGGGAGTCTAGGAGCTTTAGCAACAGCCTTGGTGGGGCGATCATCAGCGGATCTTCCGATTGAGCTACTCAGGGCATGCTAACATGCAGTTCTCACGTGGGAGATGAACTGGTTGGTGCCATGCTGTTCGGCGGCGACGAAGATTTGCGCATTAATGACTCGGAATTGGATTTTCCGGGAACACTTCCGAAAAGAATACTTCTGCTTAATCTAGTACTTGCCTCCTCAAAATCTAATTGCAAACAGGATTTAATAAGTTTAGATTTAAATATGTCTACTCGCAGAGGCGGAGCTACCAAAGGTGCTCCCAAGCACCAAAACTCATTTGCGTTCAAGCACAACAAGAACAGCATAAAGACAAAGACCATTTAGGTTATCCCTATCGAAGGCGTGTGCCCAAGGTGTGCCGAGATTTTGTTATGGAGGAAAAAATACAGGAAGTATAAGCCGCGTACGAAGCCCGGCAAATGCAACAGCTGCCATTTGCCCAAAGTTAGACATGCATATCACTAGCTATGTTCGGAATGCGCAAAGAAAGACCGAAAGTGCGGGAAGTGCTGCGGGCCCATCCGTGGGGAACATCGTGATGGAGATGGAGAACTAGCAGCAGACCCTGAGCTGTTGGAACGGCGTTAGGCCCTCACTGAAGAGCTAGAAACATTGGTAGAATCTGCGCATCCGGATTTGACAGAGCGATAGAGGCGAAGTAGAATTCGAGAAATTTAGCGCGAGCTTGATGACGGGGAGGATGGCGATGAGGGAGAGAAAGATGCGGAGGAAAATGTCGAAGGACTATCTGCGGCTGCAGGTGGCGGAGGCGATGTGCCGCCTCCAACCTCCATATCGAGCACTGCTCCCTCTGGGTCCGTGGACCGGATGCCAGGTGCAGGTGCAAGTGAGAGCAAGGAGAACGACATGGCACATGGCATGGATAAGGGAGAGGGGGGCTCAGTTGAGACCAAAGAGGGGGTGGATACAGGAGCTGCAGATGCGAGTACACTTGTATCAGAACGTGGCACCTGAATGGAATGTGTCACCGTGTGATTAAAATCCTGCAACGAATTTACTGTATTTCATAATCTCCCCAACGGCAGGCACATCTGGAGGCAACATCATTTAGAGACACATAATGTTGCAAGCGAATGCATCGAGGCGGTTGGCCTAAAATCTAGACTCTAGATTATTTCCCAGACCCACGTCCTGGTCGCCAACTCATCGCTCCAATCACTCCTCCGACGGCTAGTCCAATGAGTGTGCCTGCCAGTGCCCCAGCTATTATCCATGGTGCTGCATCACTGCCTGCTATGCCCTTCACCTTGTCGAGTGTCACTGCATGGCTAGGTGCAGGCAGAGGCATAGGCAGAGGCTTTGTGCCACAGGATGCATACCCGTCTTCTTCTCGGCTTGAAAGCATCATAGGGCTGCCCTAAGCACCTACCCCTGTTCCCGCACTGTCAGTTGCCTCAAGAGCCTCCATCCATCCTGATGGCACATCCAGTCCTGCAGCTTCACACACGATAGCTCCAAGTACAAAGAAATCTATCTCTTGGTTATACACGTGGCAGCTTAGACGCAGCCACATGCGGCCTCCAAGCAGTTTGACAGGGCATTCTACTCCCTACATGAAGAGCCAATCCTGCACAGCCTTGCAATGAGTGGATGTAGGGGTCTACACACCGACACTTCCTCCCTGGGTCACATTCACATCCGCCGTGGATTCAATCCCCACCGACGGAAGCAGGCTATCTGGCAGCGGCACGAGGCGAAGGTGCGAATGGAGCTCAGGGGGCAACAGCACAGGCCCTGGTCCTGGAGGTGAACATCCAGATGATGCGGATTGAGACATTGGCGAGGCCGACGGAGACACTTCACCACTCGATCGGGGGAACCAGGCGCGTCTCAGAGTGCCATCCATTCGACGCAACAGATCTCTGCAGTGTTCCCTGGCGGCGTCTGAGCCTGGTCCTCTCTCCCACCAGTCCAAAACATCAGGGAGTGCTAGAGCAGCCGCATAGTCCCTGCATCCATCCCACACGAAGGCTCCTGCGAATCCAGCTTCAGCCCCGTGCGACCTCACCGGGGGAACACAGAGGTCTCTCCCCCGTCTAGATACCACCAGAGCTGCTACTCCACGGGTCGCACATAGCCACTTATGTCCGTTGGTGACGAAGAAATCAAACGGCAAAGAAGCCAGCGGCTGATCTAGCGCATGCAGAGGTACCCCGGTTGGTCGTCGGAGTGTACCCGAGGTACGTCGGGAAGGGGAGGGGGAAGACAGAGAGGATCCGATCGGGGTGCTATCTAGTGGTGCGGCAGGGCGTACCTGCCTCGGTGGCGTGGCCACAGGGGACGAGGATCGCGAAGATGAAGATGACTACGAAGCAGTGCCGTTCCCCTCCGAGGGCAGAGTAACAGGGGTAGTGAGCCGGAGCTACCCCCATGCATGTGCCCCATCCACAAGGACGAGGGCACCAGAAGAGTGGCGCCTTGCAGCAGCAGCCACAGCCCTGACAGCCTCCCAGCATACTGCCCCTGTGTTGGATGTGATCAAGTCAACGACGACGAGGGCACAGGCACAGTCAGTGGGCAGCATCGCGAGGGCACTCTCTGCTGCTGATTCGATGGCATGGGTGGCAGCGGATGCAGGCGATGGCAGTGGCAGATGGACGTCTGCCACCACGGGTGGAGGTGCCCCGGCTTCCCCGCAGTAGGCCCTTGCCATGGTTTTATTGGCTCCGTATCCCAGCGAGAGGAGGAGGACTCCACGGCGGGGACCAAGGCGGGCGCTACGGAAAGCTGCATTCACTCCCGTAGTCGCATTCGGTATCAACGCCACTCTGCGATGATCAACCCCCAAGCTATTGGCAGTCCGCCTGATTGCATGGGCTAAGTGTGGAAACAGTGCACGATCGACCGCTCTCAGTGGCTGGCGCTCAATCCAATTACGCCATGCATCAGCCACCTTGTGAGCTACGGAACATGGACCCCCAAACGCACCATGATTTAAAAAGGTCCATTCGTCCTTGCTCGTTATTCCGATCCCAACTGCCAATTCGTCTGCGGAAGCTGAAGCCGAAGCTGGCAAAGCTTTCTTGTCTGTAAGGCCGAGCAAAAATCCATCGCTCCGCACATGACGCGCATTCCACGCTGGTACATCCAAGCTAGATGTCGATATGGCCTTCAAAATGCACGGAGGGAGCGGTGGGCGCTGCCATTCATCCTACTGCAGAAGTTGATCTACGCTTGCTCCCATGAATGAACCAAATCCTTGATACCCCGCCGTCTGATGCTGGGCACTGTTTGCTGATCCCATCAAATGCGGATAAACAGCTTGTAATCGTGGCGGGATCTCCATTCTCTATTCGCTAGTTTTCGCGTTGCTTGCAAAAACTCTATTTCAATAAATTCATCGTGGCCAGCCGAAGCGAACCTGCATGGCCCGGATCCGATCGATTGTACGAACGTTCGTTCGGCATGCGATTTCACAGGGTGATTTAGTCTGTGATTCACAGACTGTGAATCGTTGAGTGTGCCCAAACGGTATACGACACATGTTAATGATGACGAACTTCACTACCATCGTGTGTAAGCATTCCCTTGCGCCTTGATTTCATCTATACCTGATGTCGGAGACAGCTGGAGGGGGTAAAATTCTGGCATTAGCCCTCACGAATTTACCTGTGTTGGCACCCGCTCTATGGGCTTTCCGCAATAAATTAGTGTTAGAGGGGTTTGTGTTTGCAAATGTCGCTCTTGCATCAAGTTTGTATCACTTTTGCGATGAAAACTGGCCGTATTCGTGCTCGCAAGAGTCTTTCAGGGTGTTGAAGGCATTCGACGAATCCGTTGCTAGGACAGCAGCAGTAACGGGTGCAGCCTTGCTAGGGGGTCTGCCTCATAAGATACGTACAATCTGTATTGTAAGCAGCCTCATCGGTTGTGCCTGCTTGCAGGCTTCCACGTACGGATCCGACAGCTCTTTAGTCCTCACAGTAGTACTTGCACTCGCGTCCGGGCTGGGTGGACTTGCTTACGCTGTCGTCAGGGCATTGGTGTAGTTCTAGATTGGTTGTGTAGCCATAGTGAAAGCTAGCCACTTAAGAGGTCACCTTTTTGATGAGCGGGGAGAAAATGCACCGGCCGACGGTGACGATTCTAGTCGAGCTGCTGCTTGCCGTCATCACACGCTCGCAGTTAGATGGTGGCACAAGCTATCACGAGGAGGGCCGACACCCGATGATTGCACCATTGCTGTGAAAGCACGTGCTTTTGAAGCCGAGCGCTGCCCCGGGGGTGTCATTCCCCCGTGGGAGGTGCGTACTCCTCCACTCCTTCCCCCTACTCTTCCTACTGGTGTAGACCAGGTATCGACGCTTGGCACGGAGATGGATCGACATCAGTCT
>Ga0136560_1002057_pt1 | contig 10223 bp, 14 predicted proteins | sample AntRauMeHopE1497_FD_104925 | JGI IMG/M metagenome (GOLD analysis project Ga0136560, IMG submission 104925) | Saline lake microbial communities from Rauer Islands, Antarctica - Metagenome Hop E1 #497 | ecosystem: Environmental > Aquatic > Non-marine Saline and Alkaline > Saline | place...
ATGATGACGAGTGCGGCTTGAGCAGGAAAAACCATCCGATTTAGCGGGCATGACCTCGTCATTTCAGCCAATATGCACCTATTTCTTCGTGCATGTATGTTGTTCATTGCGATTTTATTCACAAAATCGCAGCAAAATCCTGAAGGTAGCATGTTTCCTGATGGATTTAACCCATATGAGACGCTTGGGGTAGATCGTAGATCAACTCTAAATGATGTGCGCAAGCGATTTCGCAAGTTATCTCTGGAGCTACACCCAGATAAGGCTAGTGATGTAGAAGATAAGGCATAGCGCTAGTCACAGTTTGAACAAATTACACTGGGTGAGATGACTCCATACACATTGTTGTTACAGAGCCACGTGTTTGCCGCGGTGCCCACCGACAGTACATCGCGCATTCACCGTATATCTTCCTGTCCGCACCCTTGCAGCGTATGAAATACTCGGTGATGAATAGAAGCGCAAAGCTTTTGATGGCTTCGGGAGCTCCGGAGGTTTCTAGACGAGGTACGAATTTGAGCAAGCAAGTGCGGGTGGAAACACTGCAGCAAGTCAGGCCGGATCTGGCGACTTGTACGCAAGTGCTGCGCTCATCCGGAACTTAAACCATAGAGACCTGACACGTTCCGCGATTAAGCACCTCAAAAGGCCGCTGCTCGCCGAGTTCTACGCTAGCTGGTGTGGCCATTGCCAGCACCTCGCGCCTGCGATCCGCAAGCTGTCCATCCTGTTTGAAGATAAGGTCGATTTTGGCGCTGTAAATTGCGAAAGGAAGGAATCGCTTTGCAGGCAGCAGCAGATCGAAGGGTATCCCACCCTTCGACTCTTCCTGCCGGATGGGTCGACCGATCAGTATAACGGGCCGCTAGAACCCAATCCGATCGAAGCATGGCTCAGAGACGGGATGGACACCAGTCTGCGAACATTCACGAACCTCTAGGAATACCGTGCCGCCGCCGCGAGCAAGAATATCCCTCTCATGGTTTCATTTTCTCTCCCTGAGTGCGGTCCCTGCCAGCAGTTCAAGCCCTCCATGAGACGAGCTTCTAGGCAGCTCGATGGAAGGATGGATGTTGCCATCGTGGATTGCAGTGCAATGCCTGAGGCTTGCACTGCAGTTCCGTACTACCCGTATCTCGTCATCATTCCAAAAGGGTCGCAGGATCCGGAGCGGGAATGGCAGGTGCTCACTGAAAACCGGAGATACCCGAGCCCAGCCGATCAGGCCCTAAGCCAGGCAATGCATGTTCTGCATGCCGTGCTTCCGCCAGGGAACACAACAGCTGGGTTCAGCACCGGTGATTTGAGCGAGAATCGGGACGAAGCGTTCGACGGCATGGACGAACCGTATCACGCTGAGGACGGGGGAGCTGGGCATGGCAGTCCGTACGGGGAGGGGGGTGGGCCCTACGATCCGGATGACTTGGGGATGGGGGGTAGGCCTCGTGGTGATATGGACGCAGATGGATTTTAGTTCAATGACCCGGGGATGGGGGGCGGGCACTGGGATGAAGGTGGTGATGGAGACGGTGACGGGTGGGGAATCGACGAGGGATGGTGATGCATATGGAGATGGTCGGTATTTTGTTGGGTTGATAATGGTAGATCTATTGACATCTGTTCTACGCGCGCCTTGCGCTTGGTGTAACTTGAATCACGATCTCCATTTCATTCAGATTATTGTTTACATGTGGGCTTCCTTCCACTCTCAAATTATATGGTGTTGGCAGACAGGATGCCATAGATCTAACTACTTTTGGTTTCGTTCTGCCGATCGGGAATTCGATTCGCGCATGCCAAGTCAGCGCCGACCCTGACACGCTCACGACACACTTGCGAAACGTAGTGAATTGCGTGAGCTTTTAATCTTGAATGCGCTAATTGCGGTAGTTTATACATTCAGATGCATCTTACCGCATAAAAGTAATAAATCTTCAGCCTTTCTTTCAGATTTCTATGTTTCGGTGCAAGCGTGGTGCCCGTGGCCGCTAACATGCCTACAACTGTTTAACTCGTTTGATCTTCCAGCATTCTACATACTGCGCAGAAAAATGGCATCAAAGGATGAAAATACAGATTCACAATTACGGGGGTCTAATCCCATGCACTCAAAAGTTACAGACGATGCTACTTCTCAAGGGGTACGCGTTCAACGCTCGGGAAGCGGTAGCGCTTGCTGCGGCTAATCCGCGATATTTACGCTCGTTCTCGGCATTGTGTGCGGTCTAGCAGTAGGTGCAACTATTGTAGGAGTAATGATGAGCAGTTTAGATGGAGATGACGCCGATTCGGACGGAGCACCTGGATCGGTTTCGCGAACCCCCGTGGAAACATAGGACTTTGCTGCATCCACAGCGGATTCCATCACAAGCAATGCATGCCCTGGAGCAGGAACAGGCCGTGCTATTTCCGGTGAGCTGAGCCGATACGTGCGCATGTACAATGATATTGAGGGTGATATCCCATCCTGTGGCGATGCTACGAAGCTATCGAATGCTGCCGCATCTTCGGTCGGTGTGAGCGCGAACGACACGATCGTGAAGGTGGTCACACTGTCCAGTTCTAGGCGCCTACGGAGCAAAATGGGACTCCATTCTGCTAGGTAGCTTCAATCTGCAGCCCGCATCGAACAGACACTTCTGGTGGCCGATGATGACGCCGTAGTGCAGCTGCAGGCCCGCCTCGTGGCCGCTGCCGAGGACGGCACATTGGCAGAGGCCGTGGAGGGAGCCAAGCCCAGCGGAGCCGGCAACATAGCCCTTGCGCCTGTCGCTAGGATTGAAGCAGGACGTCTGGCGCAGCCCTCTCCGAGTCCGTCTCCTTCGAGCTCCCCGGCACCACGCAGTACCCCGACAGCGACGGCATCAACAACCTCAACACCAAGCGCAAGCCCGACGTCGACCGCCACGGCATCTGCATCATCGACGTCAACACCAAGTGCAAGCCCGACGTCTAGCCCTTCGATGAGCGCCAGTCCGACCCCATCGCCGACTCCGTCCGCCATCCCAGTCAGCTTTGCCATCGAACTCCGCCTGCGAAGTGCTGTATCAAACGACATGCTCTCCAACCTCGATGCTGAAGTCGCCATTCGTGACACGGTGTCAGGAGAGGCCGTGGCAGGAGGGTGGATTGTGACCGGGAGCACCGCCGGACTGAGGCTGAGACTGCCAGGTACGAACTCATACGAAGTCACAGCTCAAGGAAATGGATTCGTCCAGGCAGCCCCATTGATCGTCAGCAAGGCGGCGACGGAGCGATTTACGAGCCAGACGGGAATCATCTGGTTTGCCATCGACGTCGTTTTAGACTCCGACCGAAACTCTGAGACAACGTACGTCGTCGCTTCCAACGCCCGTCGCCCGGTAGATTTCGAGCTCATGGGGCTGATAGGCAATACTTCTACCAGCCTCGTTGATGCAGCCGCAGGCACGAATCGAGCCAACGGTCAGAACCCGCAGTGGTGCAAAGCCCATCAGAACGTAGGATCTGCATGCTCCTACGGTACTACATCGCTTCTCTCTGAGCGAGATGCGTATGATAGCCAAGGCTATGAAACTGAGTTCACGACGGTCACTGATGGCAACCGATCCTGCGTCACCGGTGCACTGAATGCAGAGACCGGAGACAAGGCATGCAACGTGCGAATCATGGTAAGATAATGGTTTGGATGTGCATGGCTTGCCCTGCGGTCCCAACGTGTATAGTTTGTCGAATCGTGTGTATTGCTTGGTTCTTTCTCCGGCCGCAGTTGGATTCCTACTCCTCAATGCTTCATCCATCCACCAGATCCCCCACCCCCGCCCCTGTTTACGCCATCGCAGCTGAGCGAGTATAGTAACGGCGGCATTTACAACGTGGACGACGAAACGGATGATAGCGAGGAATCCTATATTCATCACGAGAGCGAAGTGGATGAGACGTTCGTGCCCCGTGTCGTGCTCGGACCCAACGGATAGAATGCCACCATGAGACCTTCTATCTTCCACTACGACCCTAGCCCTGCCATATCCGTAGTGACTCCGAATGGAACTGTCACGCGATTGACCGCCAGAGATGCCGTCAACTAGGAGACCCGCGATCATGCTGCCGACACAGGGGCCTGGTGCGTGGAATGGTTTGTGGGGTCTTACAGTTTGCAAACGTGGGAGTTCAGCGAGTACCGCGACAATGGGGTATCATGGGTGCTGGAGGAGTTCTTTATGACCAACTGGTGGGAGGGCTATGTATGGAATGGTACGGATGGGACCGTCACCTCCCGCAACGAGAGTTTCGTTCCCTCCAACGTATCGACCTACCCCTTCCTCTGTTCCATCCCGCCTACTCTGCTCGGAGACACATTCGCCAACAATCTGTACGATGACGACCAATTGTACGAGAAGATGAAGGGCACGTACATGGCGCAGTACATCGCAATGTTTGTGGAGCCTGATCTCTTCTATAGGGCCGACGACGATGATTTAGCTGTAAACGATGAGGCGTACCAGGCGCACACGTACAATACACGGAGGGCGGACCGCTCCGGAAAGGTCGGTTTCCGTCGCCTGCTCGAGGAGCAAGGAAGGACAGACCTCTCGGATGAAGAGGATAGGCGTGTGGAACGCGTCCTGGCAAATCAGGACCCGATGACCGGCGAGCCGCTTCTCACTGCTGAGCATGTGCCTGCTCACGTGCCCAAGGAGCAGCGTGACATCCTGTCCCGAGCCAGCATGTTTCAGGGACGCGACCACTCGAGGCCGTGGAGGCTCGAAGACGGAAGTCCGCTACTATTCTGAGCTGTGGTGGCACTGCATTGTTGCCCCGTGTGCTCCGCTCTACCCTCGCTTTGCTTTGCTTTGCTTTGCTCTAATTCGATTTTCGCTCGGAATAACGACTCGCCAGAACAGAAAGTGTCAATGCACGAATCGTCAACAACCAGAATGCACCTGGAATTAAAGAAGGAATCTCACATAAGATCAAGATCTGGATCTGGCAAACTTCGATTCCAGACTAATTCACAGCTCTTTGTCTCCCGCCGACCACGTCCCGGAGGCTTCTTGCGCCCTCTTCGCCTCCTCCGTCTTTCGCCTTCGTTCATCTGCTCCTGCAATATGTCCTCCGAGCTTCCCGGCGTGAAAGTCCCGCATGGCTTGCACGATTTCTTCCTGCGAATTCATCACGAATGGGCCGTATTTGACCACCTTCTCCCCGATCGGAGCCCCCGTGATGACGAGAAGGCCGAGCCCTGTCTCAGACAGAGGCACGGCGTCGGATTCCGATCTAGATTCGGAATCGCTAACAGTCCCAGCACCCTCCGCAGGTGCGAGTAGATCTAGCTTTAACTTGTCACCGTCGCCATACCCGTCAGTGTCATCGTCATCCTCGCTTGCTCCGGCCGGACACTCCACCCGGAGCGTGTCTCCATCAGTAGCCAGCTATGCCATCGTACCTTCGAGGAGCTCTGCCCCACCCTCGCCCACCCCCACGCGGCCCTTCCCGCGGAATGCGTACACGAAGCCTGTCTACCCCTCGGGGATCGGCACGTCGACCGCCTAACCCGGTCGCAACCTCAGATCAATGTACGTCACTGCGCCTTGAACCTCTGTTGGGCTGGAAGCTCCGAACCCGGAGCCGAGCACAATTTTGGCGCTGCCCTTGGGCCCGGCAGCATCTTTGCCCACAAGGGGAACAACTGGCATTTGGCTAGCTTTCACGTCCTGGTAGGAAGGCTCCATCATTTTCTTGGCGGCAGGGAGGTTAATCCACAGCTGGAAGCCTTCAATGGTCCCTCCTCGCTCCATGATTTCAGTTCCAGGCATCTCAGAGTGCACGACCCCTCGACCGGCCACCATATACTGCGCATCGCCTGCTCCCATCGATCCAGATGCTCCAGATGAATCGAGGTGCTGCATAGACCCATTGAGTATGTATGAAAATGTTACTTGACCGCGGTGCGGATGATCTGGTGCCCCAACTGCTTCACCAGGGGCATAAGTTATAGGTCCAAGATGATCAAGCATTAAAAATGGATCGATTACATCTATTTCATGTCCCACTGGACGTCGTATCTGCGCAAATCGCGTAGTCTGGCGTGTGGGTCCGAGACAAGTTGTAGTTTTGAGTCTAAATGTTCCAATACAAGCTAGAGGTTGTCGTCTCAATAGCACTTGGATATGAATACAGGACACTGTTTGAAAAGACTAGCTATCTCACGATGAAACCGCCCCCTTCTCTCATTTTGGAGCTTTGGAGTGTTCTAGAGATGCTGCGGCTGACCTTTGCACCTACTGCAGTAGTCGAGCCAATGATAGCTGCCATGCTCACAAAACGAAAAAATTGTATTGTTATGAATGTGCTGTAGTTCGTAAACTTGTTGTGAAACAAAGCGCTGTACTACGAGGAAGCAGAAACCTTCCAGAAGAGGTGCATCCATGACGTCACACCATGGTTCAAAACCGGAACCCTGATGACGCAAGTGCAACAGTAACTGGCCAAGCCAAGACGCGCTTGATCAATGATAACGTGACCAATTTTCTGGTGAGCATGGAGTACATGCACGAATAGCATCTCACTGAGCTAGATTTACCTTGCTTGCTTGCGGTACAGCCGCACTGGCAGAAGCAGACACACCAGGGGTTGCATCACCTGCGGTGCTAGTTGGAGCAGGTGCTTCGACAACCTTCCCCCTTGCCTCATCATTGCCACCCCCCCCTGCAATGAGCACTCCCTCCATCCCACCCGCAGACCCGCCATCGTCGTCGATTGCAACCAACGGAGTGCTTGCTGCCTCCAGCAGTACCATGGCCACGGCCTCATGCCCTCCCTCCAGAGCCAGCTCAGCCGGTGCCATCACCCACCCAGGGAGCTCAATTTCCGATTCCGGGTCGGGTTGCCCGGGGGCCGTGCTAGCACCGGCTCCGAGCAGGATTTTGACAGCCTCAAGGTTGCCCAATGAAGCCGAGCACCCCAATGCTGTGAATCCATCCATATCTCTCGCATCCAATAGTCTAGACCTTGCTACAGCATCACTCCCGAGGCTTTCTATCAGGGTATTTAAAGCATTACCTGCATTCATCTTTGCGGCGTGATGCAGCGCTGTCTGCGAGTTGCAGTCTCCTTGAGCGAGCATGCCAGTCACGTCTCCACCCGGCGCCGCGGACAGCAGCAGCGCTATCAGCTCGCTTGCGTTTCCGAGGGATGCATTCATAAGCGGTGTACGGCCGACGCAGTTTCCTGCTCTCGAATTCGCCCCTGCGCTAAGAAGTGTGGCCACCACGCCAGCAGCTCTGTTTCCCCGAAAGGCAACTGCATGCATCAGAGTATCGCCAACCTGTTGTTGCGAAGGAAGTGTGGAAGAAATGTTTAGTGCATTTGTAATTGAATGCACCTGCGAATTCGGGGCAGCTCTGGCTCCGAGCTACAAAATTAAAAATAAGAACAGAGCATTGAGCTCACATCATTTGTTTTCGTAGCGTTGGCAGCTGCTTGTTTTTCCAAACTCGATAGTGAACCCTGCGCACGTCAACCGTAAGCATTTGGATATAAATCTGGCTCTATTGTCGTTTCTGTGGCATGCAGAGCTCACTGTCAAGTGTATTATCGGGATCAATCTTACTCCAGTTGCAATATCGAAAATATCCTTTTGTCGTTGGGGGGCCGTCTATCTACCAAATAAATTACCAAACATCGTAGAAACCGTAACTCTAAAATCAGATGTACGTCAAGGTCAACTGCTGAGATTCACTGCTGGCGACACTAGATAGGTCCTATAAGATCTACACAAGTATGGTATTACTTTCATAGTGACGTTCTATTACCAAGCGAACGAACTTGATCGAACCATTGGATCTGCCGATGAAGCTCGGCAGAACTGTCCAATAATTCTGGAATAGAACTGTAGCAGCACCTTCTTAATCCTGGAATTCTTGTACAACGCATGGCAGCCTCTGATGACAAAGCGGCTAAGCCGCTGGAACTCGGGGTTTCTCCCATGAAGGCTTTAGAGGACCAGTATAGGTCGATTGAGAACTTATTATTGCGACCATCACCGTTCGGGAACGAGACAGGTACCCTGCCAAATGGAGAGTACGAGCCTGGCAAAGAGGTAAGGCTTCATCATTGATTTGTTACTATTTAGATCGTACGAAAGGTACGCACGGAACATTTTAAATGCTGGCATGTCTCGCAGACAATGTAGAAGCTCCACGACGCAAAAGTACTTGTTGTTGGAGCTGGTGGCTTAGGGTCGGAGGTGAGAACCTATAGCGACGAATTTTGAATCAATTCAAAACTGAGACAAAGCCACAATATATTTGCTCAGCCATATAGCCTACGATCCTCCACGGCTATGACGACCACTCCATTGCAGCTGCTCAAAGATCTTGCCCTGATGGGATTCAGGAACATTCACGTCACCGACTTAGACACGATCGACCTTACGAATCTGAATAGGTAGTTCCTATTCCGGATGGATGACATAGGCAAGGACAAGAGCGAAGTGGCCGCTCGCTTCATCGTGAAGCGGGTGCCCGGTGTCACCGTTACCGCCTACAGAAGCTTCGTGCAGGACTTTGACGACGAATTCTTCCGCAGTTGTGCCGTTGTTATCGGAGGCCTCGATAACCTCAAAGCCCGCACGTGGATTAATGAGAAAATGTGTTCCCTGGCCATGATGGACGACGAGGGATACCCCGATCCGGACACGATCATTCCCTACGTGGACGGTGGCACAGAGGGGTTCAAGGGTCACTGCTGGCTGATCCTGCCCAAAATAACGGCGTGCTTCGGCTGCCATCTTGACATGTTTCCACCTGCCGTCAAGTTTCAAGAGTGCACGATCGCAGCGACCCCCCGGCAGCCGCAGCACTGCGTCGCTTGGGTGAAAGAAAAACTCTGGCCCAAGGAGAGACCCGGAATTAAAATAGATACGGACAACATTGAACACATGCAGTGGATTCATGCCCGTTCCCTCGAGCGGGCAGAGGAATTCGGAATCGAAGGAGTTACGTATTAGTTCACCATGGGAGCTGTGAAGAACATCATCCCCGCCATCGCGAGCACGAACGCACTGGTCAGCGGCATACAGGCCCTCGAGGTCTTCAAGCTAGTAACGTTCTCGTCCTAGACACTTAATTCTTACCTGAACGTCACCGGGGAGTACGGAGCCACACTGATGACACAGCAGCTGGAGCGGCAAGGTCCGGGCGACTGCTCGGCTTGTCAGACCAAGGTGCTCACCCTGCGGCTGAATCCGGCCACGACTCTGGCAGGCGCGATACGATAGATCGTGGAGGATCCGGAACTTAATGTGCTCGCCCCCAGCCTTGCTCGGGAAGGAAAGGCTTTGTACTACAGTGGGCCCGCTTTCATGGAGGCGACTACAAGAGAGAACCTCTCCAAGACCGTGACAGAGCTCAGCCTCGATGGGGAGAATACGATCTTGACGTCCGGATGGGAGAGAGGGCAGGATGGCAAGCCCAAGAGAAAGCTTGAGATGACGTCAGTGGATCTCAGGTTCAAGTTTGATGACTCTGCACCGGCCAGAACGGAGACTGACGTTGACGCTCCACCTCCGAAGGTAGGGGCGGAGGCCCCGCAGGCTGCAGCCGGTGGAGGTGGCGGAGATTGAAAAGCAGTCATTTGAATATATATACTATATGTGCGTGCGCATGTGGTGTCAGGATATCTGCCGTGGTCCTCGTACATACCTATTCATACTTTAGTAATCCGTCACAAAAAGCACACTGCCACTCCACGCGCGCGTCATGACACCAGTCGCGCCAGCGAGCTTCTCATGCGATAATTATGTTTCAAGAGAAGTCTGTGCAACGCCCTTTACGCTCCCAGTCACCGAACCTTGTCGGCTCAGGCATACTGCCTCCACGCGTAGGCCCTCCCCATTCTCCGGTTTTATCGTCAATCATCGGAACCATATCTTCGTCATCCGTGTCGATGTCATCTGTAGGACCACAGCTAGCGTCATCGATGGGAGCCTTCGCTACGTTTGAGGCCGGCGCCGCGTCTTGCGAAGTGGAAGACGGGGCGCCGGCGGCAAGATTACCATCGTCTCCATTTGCACTATTTAAAGTATCCTCATCTCCATCCTCGACCTCTGCCAAGGATGTGGCTGTACCGGAAATTAATCTTATGGAGCCTACACCGGCGGTACCTGCACTATCTCCAGCAACAATGGCTGGCGGGGGGCCAGCAACAGGTGCCCCGGTTGGTGCCTGCCACGACATCGATGC